>Ga0265314_10006151_pt1 | contig 10666 bp, 7 predicted proteins | sample 4126metaG_FD_203106 | JGI IMG/M metagenome (GOLD analysis project Ga0265314, IMG submission 203106) | Rhizosphere microbial communities from Carex aquatilis grown in University of Washington, Seatle, WA, United States - 4-1-26 metaG | ecosystem: Host-associated > Plants > Roots > Rhizosphere >... | reverse complement strand
TGTGCACGGCAAGGGGCTGAAACTCGGCCTGTACTCCGACCGCGGCACCAAGACCTGCGCTGGCCTGCCGGGCTCATACAGCTACGAAACCAAGGATGCGCAGACCTACGCTTCGTGGGGCGTGGATTACCTGAAATACGACAACTGCAGCCCCGCCGCGGGTTCGAATATCCAAACTGACTACACGAATATGGCGAATGCCCTAAAGGCGGCGGGACGGCCCATCCTTTTTAGCATCTGCGCTTGGTGGTTCTACAATTGGGAAACCTCGATCGGCCAGATGTGGCGGACCGGCACGGACATCACGGACACATGGGACACGGACAGCCACAGCTTCATCTCGTTGCTCAATAACAATGGCGGATGGTCGGGTCGATACAGCAATGCCTCGTACGGCTCGCCCGGGCTCGCCCAGTACGCCGGACCAGGGCACTGGAACGACCCCGACATGCTCGAAGTGGGCAACGGCGGCATGACCGACACGGAGTACCAGTCGCACTTCAGCTTGTGGGCAATCATGGCCGCGCCGCTCATTGCCGGCAATGACGTCAGAAGCATGACCGCCGCCACCAAGAACATTCTCACCAACGCCGATGTCATTGCCGTGGACCAAGATCCGCTGGGCACCCAAGGCAAGCCGATCAGCACAAGCACGACGCTTGAGGTATGGTCGAAGAAGCTCTCTGGCACCCAGACCTATGCGGTGGTCTTGTTCAATCGGACGACAGCCAGCGCCGACATCACCGTGACCTGGGCCAGTCTCGGTATCACCTCCGCATCCGCGACTGCGCGCGATCTGTGGTCCCACACCGACCTCGGTTCCATCGCTACGCAGTACAAAGCCACGGTTCCATCACACGGCGTGGTCATGCTCAAAGTGGTTGGGGACTGAAGCGAGCCGACCGGAGGTACGCGAGCAGATCGGACAGGTTGAAATGGCCGTCTCGCATTTCGAAGTGGCGACGCGAATCGAGCCTGACTCTGCGGAGGCACACTACAATTATGCACGGGCCCTGGCGCGCGCGAGACGGCCTTCGGATGCGATTGGCGAGTACGAGAGAGTTATCCGGCTGAAGCCGGATCACGCTGTCGCGTACTACAACCTAGGGAACGCCTATGCACAGACCGGGCAGTTCTCGCAGGCTGCCGCAGCGTACGAGGAGGCGTTGAAATACAAACCCGACTATCCGGAGGCCCACAACAACTGCGGTACGATTCTGCGCCGCTTGGGCCGTCTGGAGGAGGCTCGAAGGCACTACGGTCTGGCGCTACAATACAGACCTGACTATCCCCAGGCGCAGCGCAACCTCGCGGCCCTGACCGCTTCGCAGGACGTCCCCTCGATACAGGAATAGACCGCCCCAGCGACTACTGTGTGCAGCCGCAAACCAGCTTGGCACTGGCGTGGCTCGCGGAAACGCTGAAGTTGGGCGAACTGAGCCACCACGGAGCCGTGTTGTACACGTGGCACCCGAGTCCAAGCCCGTCCGATCGCGTTCCGTTCGCCGGCGCACCACTCACGCCCAGCAGTCCCAAGAGAATCCCGCATTCAGAAAGGCTGCCGCCTTGGCTCGCGGTGCCGACGTGGGTTGCCGCCTCGGGCGCCGGTTGACCATGGCTCGCGCAGGCTTGCTGGCAGCTGGATCCTTGCGGGCCGAGATACCAGCAGATCCCGCCCCGAGCTAGCCCCACGCACGAACCCGTGCTTGCGTCCGCGCCAGCATCGGCGACGCCAGCGTCGGTGCCTGGTTTTCCGCCTGCCGCCGCGCCGCCACTCGCAGCGCCCGCTTGACCACCAGTTGCCGCGATCCCCGCGGCTCCGCCGCTTGCCGACTGTGTACCAGCGGCCCCGCCGCCCGCGGCCCCGCCGCCCGCGGCCCCGCCGCCCGCGGCCCCGCCGGTTTTCGAGGTCGTGCCCGCGACGCCACCAGTGGCCGAAGTCGTGCCGCCTCTCCCGCCGTATTGCATTCCCGAGCCAGCGGTTCCACCGGCGCCTCCTGGCGAACCATCCGCTGCGACGTGCGCGTCTTGCGCTGCGAACTTGTCGAAATTGTAAGTGCACGCAGCGGTGCCGACACTCGCAACCATGGCAACCAACCGAATGGCTGCTGCGCCTGGGCCTCGTGGACGGGCACTCGCCAGGTGAACGGAGGCCATGCCGCAAGCGACGATCCCGTCAAAGATCGCGTAGCGACCCACCTGATTTTCAGGCCGTTTGGGAACTGCTGCGAGGCTCATGGCATGTACGAATCGCGGTCGACATTGCGCGGCCATCCGAATGCCGCGACTCCCTGTCTAAGTCGACAGTCCGACCGAAATTCTGAAGGCCGCGCCAACATGTTGGCAGGATGGACTTGGAATGCCAGCCAGCAAGTCCACCTGGGCGTTCGTCAGATACATCCTGCTTGTCGCCGCGTCCTGCCTCGTCGAACTCGTGCTGGCCACGAGCCCAAGTGAGGGGATGTTCCTGTTTTGGATCTCTAGCCGCGCACAGCGTGGCCGAGGGCGCGCATCCAGGTCATCTCGTCGTCGGAGAGCGGCCCTTTCTCCAGCGCGGCCAGGTTTTCGCGTACTTGCTCGACGGTCTTGGGCGCTGACAAGACGACGTCCACGTGCGGATTGGTGAGGCAGAACCGGTAGCAGTCGCCCGCCGTGGCCACCTTGCCAGTCCAGCCCTTCGGCGCGCGTAATAGCTTGCGCCAGGAAGTCGCGGTGTATGCGACGATTATGGGTTTGCGCGGTTCGAGGTGCGGAAAGATGTCGACCTCGGCGCCGGGATGAGCGGCGTTGTAACGGATCATGAACATGGAAAGCGGGCCCTCTTGCGCAAGCCGGCCCACGAGTTTGCGGTCGTGGGTGGAGATCCCAATGGCGCGAACCTTGCCCTCGTCTCGCAGTTTCACCATTTCGGCGAGCACGGCTTTCGAAAGCAGCGACATTCTGTTCACCCAGAAAACCTGCAGCACGTCGATGTAGTCGCTGCCGCTTGCGCGCAACGCCTTTTCGGTGGCGCGGCGGACCGAGCCGGCGAAATAGCCAAAAATGGGGCCAGTGGCCAGGACGTACCGCTCGCGATTAGGCGCGACCACGTCCTTGATGATGGTCCGAAGAAATTTCTTTGCCGGGCTCCAGAAGATGTAGTTGGCGCCTCGTTCGAGCCCCTCGCGCGTCCCTGCCTCGTCGAGACCGTAGGATGCGGACAGGCCAAAGCGATGGACGCGTTTGCCCAGCACCGGAATGTGGCGACAGAGGAAATCGTCGTTCATGGCGCAATCCTAGCACCTTACCGATATCGTCTCGGCGCTCGAAAGTCTGTCGCAGTTGGGATTCGGCCCGGACGTGCTGGATGCCTCGCTCTGTGCCGCAGCCTCGCCTTGGCGGATTATGCGACCGGCACGGGAGCTATGCGGACGGGCCCACCGCGATGTTGCCAATGTAGATCGTCACGGTTCCCGCGTTCGAGTTGGTGATTGCCGTGGTGTTCTGCATTTGAAGACCGATGAAGCCGCTGGCGGATGCGCAATACTTGTTCGTCTTGCCATCGACGGGAGCCAAGCTCAAGTCTTTGAAACCCTTCGCGGCGGCGTACGCGTTCAAAGCCCCACCGGTGATGGTCGTCGGCGCAGCCCAGGGAAGGCCTGTGCTGGCGTCCCCGCTGGCCCACACCTGGACCTGAATGGGTACGCCGGGATTGTCGATGGCGATGGCAAAGGTGATCGTGGCGCCGACGAGATTGATGACTGGAACGAAACTCTGGAAGGCTTGCGGACCTTTGAACGAGGCCAACCCCGAGGTGTATGGCATGGACAGCGTCGCGCAGCCGGCATTGCAGAGTGTGGGATTGGACGCGGGTCCTGCCTTCGTATACCCAAGCTGTGCACCGGCTGGAATCGGCGATGTCGTTGGACCAAGAGTCAGTGGGCTCGCGCCCCCATCGAGGACGGCGAAGGTGATGGTTTCGCTGAACGTCGATTTCGCGGTTCCGCATGTAGCTGCGCTGGTTCCGCCGGTTCCCACCACCCCTCCGGTGGCAGCGGTCCCGCCGGTTCCCACCGCTCCTCCCCGCGCGGTGGTCCCGCCGGTGATTGTCGTTCCGCCGGTCATGGGCGGGCCGCTGTCATTGGAACCACCACTTCCGGAGGATGCGTCGAGACGGGGGCTGCCACCCGTCCCCTGCGCGCCGCCGGAGCCTTTGACACCGCCCGATCCGGCGGCCGCGTCGACGTTCGTGCTGCCACCCGAACCTGACGATCCTCCCGCGCCTCCCGTGGCCTCCGTGCCCCCCGTGGCGACCGGTCGGTCGCCACCGGTTGCCAGCGGTGTGCCCGCCCCACCGCCGGTGATGAGCGATGCGCCCGCGGCGCCGTCGGTCGTTGCTGTCGACCCCGCCGATCCTCCGGTTGCCAGCGGTATGCCCGTTGCGCCACCGTTGGCAAAAACACTGTCAGCGCTCCCGGCCTCCTGTGTTCCCGAAACCGCTGTCCCGCCGGCGCCGCTGGACGAAGCGTCCGCGCCAACGTTCGCATCTTGTTCCACCGCGAACTTATCAAAGTTGTACGTGCACGCAGCGCCACCGGCACTCGCAAGGATCGCGACCAGCCGAAGGACGACCGCGCATGGACCCTGGGCTTTCACGACTAGAAACTCCCGGCGTAGGAAATTTTCACCAGGCCCGGAGACACATCGACCGACGCGTTCGCCGGTTTTCCACTCGTCACGCCCAGATAGACCAGGGTGGCGCCCGTCAAGGTGCCAGCGATCCCGAGCGCGAGGCCAACATTGGCCACCGTCTGATAGGTTCTGCCCTGACTAGCGTCGTTGCGATGAGCGGCGTCCGAGCAGCCGCTGGGGCACTCCGACTGCAGCTTGTTGTAGGTACTTCTCGCTTGAATTCCCGCCACCACGAAGGCGCCAAGACCAGCGACGCCGAGGCCAGCCGCAACGTAGCCCAGCGAGGTCAATCGCGATCCGGGATCGCTTCGTTGCGCCGGAGCGCTTTGCTCGGCCTGCGGCAGCGCCACCTCGGACTCGACCTTTTTCTCGAACAGAAGCGCGATCGTCTTGGATCCGCCCGCGTCCAGGGACACATCGCGAGCGACTGGCTTCGAACCCTCGGCCTCGGCGTCCACGTGGTGAAGCCCAGGTTCGACGACGAGCGGGGAGCCAACCAAGGAGGAATCGACGATTTCGCCGTCCAGCCTGACCACGAAGTCTGCGGGCAATTCCACGAACGCGATGGTCAGACTGGCCAACCGTAGGTTCAGCTTGGCCAGTTCAGCCTGGGCGGCCTCTCGTGTGGCGACATATTTGGCACCGCCAAGCTCGAGGGACAACTTCACCGCCCGCGAAAACGCCTGATGAGCTTCACGAGCGTGCCCCAGCTCCAGTTGGCAGTATCCCACGTAGAGCTGCACGTTTGGGCTATTCGTCGTTTCGCCAAGATGGACGAAAAGCGGAAGCGCAGCCGCGGTGTCGCCATTCTTGAAGACTTTGACGGCCTCGGTGAACTCCGCGTCGGGGTTGGACCGCAATGGTTCCGTCGGAGCCGCCGTCTCGGCCCACGTGGCCGCGGGCAAGATCGCCGCGCAAGTAAACGCAAGAACCCTAAAGATTGCTAGGTAGGTAGTGCTTGGCATGGCTGGGTGCTCGTGCTTGAGAGCGTGAGGAAGGAAGGGCGCGCCGCGGAACGGCCTTGTCCTTGGTTGGCTGTTCACTCGTCGACGGCGGGGAAATATCGCCGCTCGCGGAGGTGACCTCTACGACAGTCGGGCCAGCGTCGGGAGCAGCGGGCAGTGGGCGACTGATCTGGGTTGAACTTGGAACTGGAGCAACGGTTGCCGCCCGGTTGGAAACCGTACTGCGAACTTTGGCCGGCGAGTGTCTTGAGAACATGAAAACAAGAGTCAGCGCAGCCACCGCCACGACCGCCGTCGCAGCAAGAACGCGTGCGGATAGACGGCGGCGCGCGGGTGGCGCGTTCGCGGACGTGGAACCGCGCGTCTTGTGGATTTCGATTGCAGCGTAGGATGCAGAGTCTTCGTGTGTCGAGAGCCCGGAATTGGCCACAAGCTCTTCTATGGATGGGGGCAGGGGTGGTGGAACCTGCGGCAGCGGCCTTGTCGAGGCGTAGGGATTGGTCATCCCAAACGGTATGGGCGGCGGCGTCCCGGCAGCCCGCCCCGTCGATGTGGGCAACTCGCTTTTCGCGACGACACTCGACGTCTCGATGGCGTGAATCATCGTTTCGCGCTGGTCGAGCGTGCTCGCGGCGAGTTTCCGCACCCACTCGCTGACCACTCGGCGCGAGGCAATGGGAACCACGCTTTCGATCTCGACGGCGAATTCTTGAGCGGTCGCATAGCGAGAACCCGTGTCGAGCTGAAGCGCCTTGGCCACGACCTTTTCCAATGCCGGCGAAACCCTGGGATTGTACTGGCGCGGTGAAGGGTATTTCCCAGCGACGATGCGCACGAGGCGCTCGTGTTCACTGGCTCCGCCGAAAAGCATCTTTCCCGCCAGAACCTCCCACAGCACGACGCCAGCCGAAAAGACATCCGCCTGTCGCGTGACAGCCGCGCCGCGAACAACTTCGGGCGCCATGTAGGAGAATTTCCCCTTCAGCGTGCCCGGATTGGTGTGGGTCTGTTCGTGAACCGCCTTGGCGATGCCGAAGTCAAGCACGCGTGCCACCCCATCCGCGCCAACCAGCACATTCTGCGGGGACACGTCTCGGTGGACGATGCCGAGCGGTTCTCCCTTTTCGTTTTGTGCCTCATGCGCGGCATGGAGGCCCTCGAGCAAGGCGGCTGCGATGGCACATCCGACGGGCACCGAGATCGCCTGCTTCGCCTTCTTGGCTGCGCGTAGTAAGGCAAGCAGGGACTCGCCGTGAATGTACTCCATGACGATGATCAATTCGTCGTCGTGGTCCGACAGCACGTCCAGAATGGGAACGACGTTGGGGTGAAGAATGCGCGCCGCCAACCGAGCTTCGGCCAGAAACATGCGCCTGAAATTCTGGTCCTGAAGAAAATGTCGGTGCATGCGCTTGGCGGCGACAACGCGGGAGAATCCGCCCGAGCCGACGAGACGAGCCAGGTGAACGGTTGCCATGCCGCCGGCCGCGATCTCGTCGAAGATCGCATAGCGACCTACCTGGTGTTCAGGCCGTTTGGGGGTTACTGCGAGGCTCATGGCGTCTGCGAATAGCGATCAATCATGTGCGGCCATCCGAAACCGCGACATCCTGGCAACATCGACAGTCGCAGGAGAATTCTGAAGGCCCACGCCGACATGTGGGCAAGTTGGGCAACGCGTCCAGCGGCCGAAATGCGATCTTTGCTTTGCCGATCATGGTTCACGGCTCTATTGGTCGGCGTTTTCGCGATCGGTTGTTCGCCTACATCGAAGCCTGGATCACGAAGCTCGGGTGACGGCGCACAAGCAGGGCCGGACCAACAAACAACCTGAATTGAACCGATCAGTGCCGGTCCAGGTGCAGGTGCCACTCATGCAGTCGATGAGGTTGTTGTTCCAGGCCTTGGTTCCAAGATCGAAGATCTTGAACCAGCCGTTGTCGCCCAAACCGATGTCGGTATGCCCTTCGTGGTGGCGTTTTGACTCGCAAGCTTCTGGTACCAAGAACGAATGTTGTTGGGGCCCAAGGGTCGTAGTCGTGGAAGGTCGACATCAGGTAGACATCCTGGCCCCGCCAACGCCGTCAAGGCTGGTCCAGACCGTTGCCATCTCGGCCGCGCCGAACCATTGGTTGCCTCCGAAGATCACAATGCGAGCCGGGTCAACGGCCCGGATTTTTGCGCCAAAGAGGTCATTTGCCCGAGATCCGCGGCTGGCATCGCCGATGAAGTTGCATCCGATCTGTGGGGCTCGTTCAGGCAGCGAGGTTGGGGTGTGGGTTCGCGGCGGCGTGAGCGAATGCTCGGCGAGTCCACGAGCCGATGCAAAGGAGCGACCGAGGTCGCCATGGCCGTCTTCGGCCGTTGGCAACCGTCCGCCGAGAACCCACACCCCAACCTCCCCCCTCGACTGAGCGAGCCTTCTACCCAGCGACCGCGACCGTCAGAACACACCCCGCCTCGCGCCGCCACATCACGTGCAGGTTGTCGAGCATGTGTTGGCGGGGCAGTTCGGCGATCACTTGCACGTCGACCGGCTGCCAACCCTCGGGGCACTCTGGGAAAGGCTCACCAACCAGATTCACCAGCACACCGCGCGTGTCGATGCGTAGGCCTAGGCCGAGGAGTTTCAAAACCGCTTCCTTGGCGCTCCAGATGCGCGACACGATTTCGTCGCGATCGGTGCGCGCAGCCTCGACGATCTGCGCTTCGCCGTCGGTGTAGAATTGCCTGACCAGCGCGGCGTCGCGCGGCTCGATGGTCTCCAGGTCGGCGCCAATGCGCGCGGTTCGTTCCCGCGGCGCCGCGGCCATGCCGACCTCGCTTCGATGCGAAATCGAGATGGGATAGTCCCAGCCGCCCTTGCCTTCGATGAGCACAAACGGCTCGCCCGAGGGTTGGTTGAGAACGCTGATCTCTTTCTCAGGCACCTGACCGTCGCCCAGCATGTCGCGCACCAGGCGCTTGGCCGCGGCTCTGCCCATCAGCCACTTGCGCCGCCTCGGCACAAGGCCGAGCCCGGCGAGGATCTTCTCCTCGCGCGGACTCAACAGATCCGGCCACGCCTGGCCATGCACCAGCGACGGGAATTCACTCGCATGGACCAATCGGTAGCGGAACATGAGGCTTCCAAATCAGACGACGACCTTGCGGAACGGGCCGGCCTCGTCCTCGGGCAACGTGTTCGGCATGCGCGAGGTGCGATAGCCCAAGAGCTCGACATGAACCTTGCCTTCGCCATCGCGCACGCGGGCGCTGAACGACAGGCCGTCGGCGCTCGGGTTGGCGGTGACTTCCGCGACCAGCGGCCCGCCACCGACCGATGGATCGCGCACGATCACTTGATCGACCGCAGCCGGCAGGGCGAGCTGACCGGTCTGGCCGATCTCCCACACCCCAGCGGTCTGGAAGCACAGCTCGATGAGGCGCGGGCCTACGAGACTGCGGTGGCTCGGATTGGTGGTATCGAGAGGCAGATCCGCCGTCATGCAGCCAATGACCTGGTTCTTGCCCGCGCTCTCGACCCGGTCGAGCACGCGGTAGGCCGGGCCGTGGAAGTACACGCGGTAGATAGCTTCGCGCCCAATCTCGGGCTCTGTGCGGTTGAAGGCCTGCACATGTTGGGTTTCCAGCGCCGAGGGCGCAAGCACGACCACGCCCGAAAAATGCAGCTTTTCTTCCGGCTCGCGGCCGACGATGTTTTGCACCGACGACAGCGTGGTGAAGACGCGCACCCAGCCGCCCTCGCCCAGCACGGCCCGGGCGCGCACGATGGCCGCACGCGGTTCGTTGCGGTAGTATTTCATGGGCGCGAGGAAGCGCACGTTTTCCAGAGCCACGACGTGATGACTGGGCGCCAGCAACCAAGCCGCCTCGGCGAAGGTCTCAATGCCCATCACGCCCGGCAGCACCGGAATGCCGTCGATGGCGTGGTCGAAGAGGAAGGGCTCGACCCTTGGATCGAGCTTCATCTCGGCCACCAGGCCTTCGTGCAGATTGTGGCTGACCCGCGTGAAGGGCAAGGGCAACGATTTGTCCACGGCGCGCGCTTGCAGGCTGCCGTCCACATCCAGTCCGCCGTCCGGGTCGAGCGGCGTGACCAGGATGCCGAGGCGGCGGCCGACCACGGCCTCGCCCGAGTAACCGGCAAGGAGCGCGTTGCGAATCACCGGCAAGCCCTCGGCGGGATCGAGCATGTCGATCCCAGCGCGCTTCATGATCTCCGGGATGCTTCCGCGCGTGGCCATGCCGATGCCGCCCCACGCGGTCCAGTCGAGCGCGATGCCGAGCGCATTCGGCCGCGACGCCGCCCACCACGAGACCGTCTTGCACATGAAGTCGTTGCCCGCGCTGTAGTCGGCCTGGCCCGCGTTGCCGAAGCGTCCCGCCACCGACGAGAAAACCACCATGGCCTTAACGTCGAGGTCGCGCGTGGCCGCCATCAGATTGAAGAGACCGTCGGCCTTCACACGGAAGACCAGGTCGAATTCCTCGACCGGCTTGCGGTCGAGCGAGCGGCTGCGTTCGAGTCCTGCGGCGTGCAGAACCACATCGAGCTTGCCGCTTTGCTGGCGGATGTTCTCGACCACGGCCTTGACCGCGTTGCCGTCGAGCACGTCCACCTGGCGGTAGAAGGCGCGGCCACCCGCCTCTTCCACCGAGCGTAGGGCTTCGAGAATACCGGCCTGCCGTTCGAGATCGAAGAGTTTCTCCTCGACCTGTGCCGGTGTGGCGCGGCCCTTCTCGGCCTTGATGCGCTCGAACACGTCGCGCTTGGCGCCCTCGCGATCCTGGATGACCTTTTCGAGCAAGGGGCGCTCGCTCTCGGGCGGCATCTGGCGCGCGTCGAGCAAATAGAAGGTCCCGCGCGAGGCCGCTGCCAGATCGCGCACGATGGCCACCGTGATGGCGCCGGCCCCACCGGTGACCGCGAACACGGCGTTCGCGTCCAGGACAACTGGCGTCTTCGCGTCGCTGGGTGGCGCCGTGAAGAGCTGCACGCCCACGGTCACGCGCAAGCTACCCTGGTA
>Ga0265314_10006149_pt1 | contig 10668 bp, 8 predicted proteins | sample 4126metaG_FD_203106 | JGI IMG/M metagenome (GOLD analysis project Ga0265314, IMG submission 203106) | Rhizosphere microbial communities from Carex aquatilis grown in University of Washington, Seatle, WA, United States - 4-1-26 metaG | ecosystem: Host-associated > Plants > Roots > Rhizosphere >... | reverse complement strand
GTCGAATGCTTTCCAGAACCGCGTCCGGATGGAATCGTTCTCCATCAGGATCTCGTGCTCGGAATCCTCGAACTCGATGTATTTCCCGCGCGGCAGGCGGTGCGCGAAGTCGCGGATCGCGGGGGTCGGGCAGATGCGGTCCCTGCCGGCGCCGCACACCAGCACCGGCACGTCGATCGCCTCGGCATAGCCCGGCGCCATCTCCAGCGCCATCGAATCCGCCGCCGCTTTCAGCCAGCCCCAGGTCGGCCCCGCCAGCCTGAGCTCGGGATTCTTGATGATCAGATCCTGCGCCCGCGCCCAGCGGATGCGGTCCGAGGTCACCAGATTGTCCTCGAATTTGAGCTTGAGCGGATCGCGCCCCTCCATGCCCATCACCCAGTCTTCGGACCGGCCCATCCCGTTCATCGCCCGCGTCATCAGGTTCGCCGCCCATGTCGGGGTGCCGCGCGTCGAGATCGCCTGCATCGGCGCGCTCAGCACCGCGCCGGAAAACGCCCGCGGCCTGTCATGCAGCGTGCGCAGCAGGATATGTGCGCCCATCGAATGGGCGAGCGCGAAGGGCGCGCCGCTGTTCAACGGCCGCACCACCTGATCGAGAAACGTCGCGAGGTCTTCGTCGAACTCGGCAAAGTCGCGCACATGCGCTTTGCGGCTGTCGGCGACCGCGCGGCTCGATCCGCCCTGGCCGCGCCAGTCGAAGGTCGCCACAATGAAGCCGCGCGCCTGCAATTCGCCGATCACCTCGCCATATTTCTCGATGAACTCGGTCTGGCCGTGCAGCAGGACGCAGACGCCGCGCTCCGCCGCGCCGGGCGTCGGCGGGAACAGCGCCGTGCGCAGCCGCGCTGCCGACGGTGTGACGATGAAGTGGGGCGAGAAGACCGGTGCTGCGCTCATGACGGACGGCGAATAGCCTCTCCCTTCGCCATCCGTCCGCTTCTCTAGCCGCCGGCCTTTTGCAGGATGGGCCCCAGCTTCATCGCCAGCCCCATGTCGCCGGCGACGCGCAGCTTGCCCTGCATGAAGGCCGAAGTCGGATCGAGCTCCTGCTTGGCCATCTTCTCGAAATTCTCGAGCGAAATCGTGATCGTGCAATCCGCGGTCTTGTCCGCGCCGTCGGTGACCGTGTTGGGCGTCGATTTGCCGTCGATCAGGATGCTGCCCGGCTCGCCGAAATCGAATTTCAGCGTGCCGCCGAGCCCCGAATTGGCGCCGATCGCGCCGGCCATCTGGGTGATGATCTGCTGTACCGCTGGCGAGCTCATGGACCATCCTTTTCGAGATGCGCGCCTGCCGGGCTGGGGCAGGACTGGCCGCGATTATCGGCATTTGAGGCCTCCTAGACAACCGGTCGCCGCACCAATTGCAATGCGCGGACAAAGGGACGAACCTTGCCGTGCGGGGAAACAAAAGGCGCGACATGTCCGTGACCAATCGCCCGAAAGCGCGCTTCGCATGAGCGCCGCCGGCAAGGATGACGAGGACGTGCCCGCGGCCGCCAGTGCGCTGCCGTCTCATGCCGCCGAGGCGCGCGATGCCCTCGGCAATTTCTGTTTCTATCTGCACTTCGCGGTGATGATCTACATCGTGCTGGGCTGGGCGGTGCCGCTGCGCGCCGCGCTGGTGTTCTACGAATTCTTCCTGCCGGCGGTCGCGGTCCAGTGGCAGTTCAACAAGAACTCCTGCGTGCTGAACAACATCGAATCGCTGATCCGCTCCGGCCAGTGGCGCGACCCGCACAACAAGGAAGAAGGCGCCTGGCTGCTCACTCTGGCGACCAATCTGCTCGGCTACCCCTTCAAGGCCTGGCACATCGACGTCTTCACCTATTTCGTCCTGGTCGTGCTCTGGAGCGCCGGAATCAGCCACCTTTTGTGGTGGTAGGAAACCGGAAAAGTTCCCTTTTCTGACCTCTTGAAGCCCCTGGCACTCCTCCCCACCTACTGCTTACCGGGCGGCCCGATGCGGCGTCCGGTGCTTAGAGACGGCTCCGGTCCATGGTGGACGGAGCCTGAAATTGCAACGCTTTCAGGAGGTTGTGAACCCATGCGTGATTTTACCCCCTACTTCCGTTCGACCGTCGGCTTCGACCATCTGTTCAACATGCTTGAGCAGGCCGCAGACGCCGGCAACGGCTACCCGCCCTACAACATCGAGCGCACGGACGAGACGCACTATCGCATCTCGGTCGCCGTCGCCGGCTTCGCCGAGAAGGATCTGGCCGTGGAAGTGCGCGATGGCGTGCTGACGGTGGTCGGCAAGCGCGAAGAGGGCGCCAAGTCCGCCTATCTGCACCAGGGCATCGCCGGCCGCGCCTTCGAGCGCCGCTTCCAGCTCGCCGAGCATGTGGAAGTCCGCGCCGCGAAGCTCGAGAACGGCCTGCTCCATATCGACCTGGAGCGCGTCGTCCCGGAAGAGAAGAAGCCCCGCAAGATCGCGATCAACGCGCCGGAGCTGAAGACCATCGAGGGTCAGGCCAAGGCCGCCTGATCGTCCGGCATCGCCGAACTAAGGAAGGGCCGGGTGGCGACACCCGGCCCTTTTCTTTTTGCGCAAGCGAAGGCCGCGTTTCGAATTTCGCCGGCCGGGCCGAGATGACAGGGCCCGGTATCGGCGTTACTGATACAAGACCCATTTTGAGTGCCCGATGCCCTCCTGGCAGAGTTCCTTTGTCGATCGTTTCCGCCGCATGGGACGCCCCAAGGGCGCGACCGCGGAAACCGACATCGCGGAGCTCCGCCGCCAATACACCTACATCTCCGATCATTTCGGCGCCCCGCCGCGCGAGGCGGTGTTCGAGCCCGCCCAGGTCGGCCCTTTGAAGGGCGAGTGGGTGCGCATGCCCAATTCCTCGCCGGAGCGGCTGATCCTCTATTTCCATGGCGGCGGCTATATCGCCGGCTCGCCCGAAACCCACCGCGCGTTGATCGCCCGCCTCGCGCAGGCCGGCGAGGCGACGGCCTTCTCGCTCGCCTATCGCCTGGCGCCGGAATTCGCCTTCCCCGCCGCGGTGCGCGACGGCATCGACGCCTACCGCCATCTCATCGCCAAGAACGTCTCGCCGAGCCAGGTGATCCTGGCCGGCGACGGCTCTGGCGGCGGCCTCGCCTTCGCGGTGCTGCATGCGGCGCGCAACGCCAATCTGCCGATGCCGGCCGGCTGCGTGGCGATGTCGCCCTGGGCCGATCTCTCGCTTTCCGGCTGGTCGGTGCTGCAGAACGCCAAGACCGACAACGTCCTGAACTGGGAGCTGTTGTTCGTCAGCGCACGGCACTATCTGAAGAAGACCAATCCCTCCGATCCCTACGCCTCGCCGGCCTTCGCCAGCTTCAAGGATTTCCCGCCGATCATGGTCCATTCCGGCAGCCTGGAGATGCTGCGCGACGATGCCTCGCGCATCGGCGACCGGGCCGCGGATGCCGGCGTCCCGGTGAGTGTCGAGATTTATGACGGCATGCAGCACGTCTTCCAGGCCAACCGCCACGTGCCCGAAGCGAAGGTGAGCCTGGCCCGCCTCGGCCAGTTCATCCGGACCCGCACCAATGTGCAGGCCAACGCCGCGCAGTGACCGCAAGAGGTCCGAACAACTTCGTTCGGCCCGTGATTGCGCGACAATAAAAAGGCTATTGCGCCGCCGTGAGCTTGTCGCTCTCCGCGAACACCATCGGAAGCTTGGTGCCCTGCGTGTCGGCGTCGGTCAGATCGGCGTCGCGCAGATCGGCGTCCGTCATGTTCGCGTAGGCGAGGTCGGTCGAAGAGAAACGCACGCGCCGCAGATCCGCGCCGCGGAAATCGGCATAGCGCGCCACCGCGCGATCCATCCGCGCCGGCAGGAGCCGCGCATCGGAGATCATCAAGGGCCCGATCCGCGCATCGCGGAAATCGGCATGCGCCAGTCGCGCGCCGACGAAATTCACGCCGCGCAGATCGGCGCCGCCGAGCTTGCACGAGCGCAGATCGGCGCCGGCGAGATTGCTGCCCTGCAGCGACGCGCCTTCGAGATTGAGTCCGTAGAACTGCGCACCGGGCGCGATCAGCGCCGTCAGCGGCCGCTGGCCCAGCGTGGTCACCGCGCGCAAATCCATGTTGGAAAGATCGGCGGGCTTGCCTTCGCGGCCGTCCGTCTCGACCCAGCGCGCGTGACCGTCCAGGAGTTCTTCGATCGGCACGGTCAGTTCGCCGGGAAGCTTGCCCATCGCCTGCTCGGTCAGCGTCTGGCTGAAATCGGCGCCCTGCGTCACCGCGAAGTCGAGGCGGCAGCCGACCAGGATCGCGCCGTTGAGATCCGCGCCGGTCAGATTGCAGCCGGACAGATCGGCGTTCTCCAGATTGGCACCGGTCAGCCGCGCCTGGCGCAGATTGGCGCGCACCAGCCGGCAGCCTTTCATGATCGCATCGGTGAAGTCGGCCTGCACCGCGATGGCGCCCGACATCTTGGCGCGTTCGAGATTGGCCGAATGCATCAGCGCGGTCGGCATCTCCGACGGTCCGATATCGTGCTGCAGCACGCGCAGGTTCCCGTACTTGTCCTTCTCCGCGATGGTGCCTTCGCGCAGATCGGCCTCGAACAGGTCGGCGCTGATCATATTGGCGCCGCGCAAGCAGGCGCCGCGCAGATCGGCGCGCCGGACGCTGGCATGGGAGAGATTGGCGCGGCGCAAATCCGCGCCGAAGAAGCTTGAAGAGTCCAGGCGAGCACCGGAAAAATTGGTCTCCTCCAGGATCGCGCCGGTGAAATCGGCGTCGGCGAGGTTGCGTCCCGAAAGGTCGAGGCCGGACAGGTCGGTGAAGGCGAAGACGGCACGCGCCCCGCCCATCCGCCCGGAATAGAGCATCTCGTGACGCGCCGCGGCGGCCGAAGCCTCCTTTTGGCTGAGCTTGGCAAAGCTTGTGCGGCTCTGGGTTGTCATCGGGTCGCGCTTCTGCGGGTATTAACTGTGGGACAGGTACAGTGTGGCGCCGGCCGGACTAATACCTGATTAAGAAGCGGAAATTTGCCTTTGTGACCGGCAGCAGCTAGGTGACTTTCCGGAAAATCGGTTATGGTGCGCCGCCGCGGCCCATCCCGGGGGCGATGCCGATGGCGCTGAACGAGGGCGAGACGAAGCGCGGGGTCCGGGCTAACCCCCTTCGGTTTCCAATTTGGCCACGGTTACAAGAGGTTCGACTTGAACAAGCGCGCTCTTATGCTTTCGGCCGCCGCGGCCGCTCTGCTCAGTTCCCCGGCCCTGGCCGTCGGCCCGACGGAGCTCAAGACCGTCGTCACCACCGCCCAGAAGACCAGCGCCACCGGCGATCTCACGATCGATTCGGGCGGCGGCATCAATTACAAATCGAGCTCGGCAGCGCTGCTGACCATCGATTCGAGCAACACCGTTAACAATGGCGGCGCGCTCACCGCCGCGGACCAGGATTCCCAGACGGCCATCGCGATCGACGCGAACGGCCTGACCGGCGGCCTGGACAGCAACGGCACCATCGCGCTGGGCGGAACGGGGAGCACCAAGAAGGCGGTCTATCTCACGGGCGCCTCCTTCTTCAACGGCAACATCACGCTCGACTCCAACTCCGTGGTGAGCATCGTCGGCGATTCGTCGATGGGCGTGGTCAGCGACTCCAACAGCGTGCTCAACGGCGACTGGAACCTCGGCGGCACGCTCAGCATGGCGCCGACCACCGCCAATTCGGGCACCGCATCGGGCTCCATCATGGCCGACCTGCTCGGCACGACGAACGGCAACGTCCTCGTCAGCAGCGGCGCGAGCTGGTCTGCCACAGGGAACGGCACGCAGGGCATCATCATTTCCGGCCCGATCAACGCCTGCAACACGTCGGTGAACGCGAGTTGCACCGAGATCGGCACGTTTTCGAATTCCGGTTCGCTGGTCGTGTCCGGCGTCGCCACGCGCGATCCGAACAAGTCCAATGTCGAAGGCGGGTCCGTCCTCATCATTCAGAACAGCATCAATGGCGGCATCCTGAACAACGGTCCGGCCAGCAATTCGGACGGTACGGCCGCGGCCTCGATCTCGGGCAACGGAACGAGCGCTGCGCCGACTGTCGTGATCTCGCCCAATCTCCTCGTCACCGGCGGCGAGATGAAGATCGGCGTGGATGCCGCCGACGCCGCGAATCCCGATTACAGCTTCATCAATCGCGGCAGCATCACCGCCTCGCCGGAGGATGCGAACAACAGTTCCGAAGCCATCCAGATGACCGGGACCCAGGCCATCCCGGTGGTGTTCGCGGGCAATGGCATGATCACGTCCGGCTCGATCACGGCCGGCGCCACCAGCGTTTCGCCTGGCCAGGCGGTGACTGCAACGGCCCTGGAGATCGGCAGCTATGTCACGCTGCCCACGATCCGGGTTTCGGCACAGACCTCGCCGACCGGCACCAGCGGCGGCTCGATCTCGGCGATCGTCAGCGGACCCTTGGGCGGCATCGCGACCGCGATCTCCATCGACGGCGCGCCAACCTCCGCCGGCAACGTATCGTCAGTCCCCGAGATCGATGTCGAGCGCGGCGCAACGATCAGCGCCAGCGCCTCGGCGTCGGTTCCGACCGGCACGACGATCGGGACGCTCTCGGCCATCGGCATCCGCGATGTGTCCAACTCGCTCGTCACGATCAACAATTACGGAACGATCCGTGCCCTCGCATCGCTGACCGACGCGACCACTGGCGCGACCGTGACGCTCACGGGCGATCAGACGCCGATCACCCATGCGGTCGACGTCTCGCTCAACAATGTCGGCCTGAATTTCACCAATAACGGCGTCGTCCAGGGCGATGTTCTGTTCGGCTCGGGCAGCGACACCTATACCATCCAGGGCTCCGGCCCATCGGCGCTGTCGGTCCATTCGGGCGCGATCAATTTCGGCTTCTCGAGTGCGGGTACGAGCACGAACACCGGCTTCGGTGCGGGTGACTATCTCCACGTCGGTCAGTTCTCCAACGTCGCCGGCGCGATCACCGCGCAGGGCACGCTTGACGTCACGGTCGACGGCACAGGCACGCTGTCGGTCCAGAACGTCGGCACCACGCTGGCCACGCGCACGCTTCAGGTTGCGGGCGGTACGACATCGAACGGCATCACCAATGCCGGCACGCTGAACATCACCGTGTCGCAGGATGTCACCGTGGGACCGGTCATCTCGGCGACCACCGCCACGCTGAATTCGGGCGCGCAGCTCAACGTGACCTATGGCAGCTTCATCACCTCGAGCGGAACCTTCGCGCTCATCCAGACGCCGGTCGGCGGATTGAACGTTTCTTCGTCCGATGTCGCGCGCTACAGCGCCCAGGTGGGCTGCACGGTCGGCTGCACGGAGGGCACGCTTCCCTTCCTGTTCAACAGCGCGGGCATCACGCTGGTGGCCAATGACGGCCAGGGACACGAGGTCCTCCAGCTCAACATCTCCGCCAAGTCGGTCGATCAGCTCGGCCTGACGGGCTATGCGCGCCAATTGCTGCCGATCGCCAACATCGCCGTCGCCAAGGATACGAAGCTGGGCGCGGCGATGATCGCCGGCATCAATTCGCAGGCCGATGCGCAGAAGGCTTACGACGCCTTCGCGCCGGACGTGTCGGGCGGCGTGCGCGCGGTGGCCATCTCGCTGACCGACCAGGCGACCGGCCAGGTCGGCGCGCGCCTGCGCGACCTGCGCATGTTCGCCAAGGAAGAGGGCGAGCTCACGCTCTGGGGCAACCAGTTCGGCGAATACATGGCCACCCATGGCCAGGACGTGAAGGGCGTTCCGGGCGTGAACGAACCCGCCACCTGCACGACGTCTTGCGCCACCGTCAATCTCAACGGCTTCAAGGACCACGGCTTCGGCTTCTCGATGGGCCTCGACGAAGGCTCGCCCGCGGACGGCTGGTACGGCGCGGCCTTCACCTTCTACACCGGCGACGTCGCCGAAACCGGCGACCGCGTGTCCAAGACCCAGACGCTCTGGTACCTGCTGAGCGGCTACAGCACCTGGCGCGGCCGCGGGCTGTTCGTCGACAGTCAGGTCAATGTCGGCTATGGCGATTTCAAGGGAAAACGCGAAATCGTCCTCGACATCCCCGCCTCGGCGACAAACACCTACTCGACCACCTTCACGCGCGAAGCCGACAGCAAGCGCGCCGGCCTGCTCGCATCGCTCGGCCTGACGATCGGCGCGCAGATGAAATACGGGCCGCTGGTCAACATTCCCCAGCTCTCGATCGACGGCATGACGCTGCGCGAAGAGGGCTTCACCGAGGCCAATGGCGGTGTCGGCATGGACCTGACCGTCAAGCCCTACTACGCCAATTCGCTGCGCGCCTTCCTGGGCGACGAGATCCGCACCAGCATCAATCTGGGCGATTTCTTCCTGCAGCCCTCGGCGCGGCTCGGCTATCGCTTCGACTTCCTCAACGATCCGGTGAAGCTGCGCGCCCAGTTCGCGGACGATCCCAGCACGCTGACCAACGATCCGGGCGCGCTGTTCACGATCCAGGGGCCCGATCCGTCGCGCGGCAATGTGGTCGCCGGTGCGGCGCTCAACGCCACGACGGAGAACTGGACGATCGGCCTCAATTACGACTTCGTCCGCGGCTCCAACAGCGCCACCGAACAGGTCGGCACCATCACGCTGCTGGGAAGAATCTAGGCCGCCGCCTCGATCAGCTTCGCCACGTCCGCGTCGGGCGTTGCGAAGGAGAGCATCAGCCGTGCCAGGACATGGCCGTCTGCGGGCGCGCCCCAGTCGTAGAACAGCGCGCCCGCCTTGCGCAGTCTGGCCGCCACCGCCGCCGGCATCCGTGCGAACACCGCATTGGCCTGCACCGGATGGGCGATCGTCACATCCGCCGCCCGTGCCAGACCCTGCGCCAGGCGCTGCGCCAGCGCGTTGGCGCGCCGTGCATTCTCCAGCCAGTGCCCGCCGTCGAGATAGGCGTCGAGCTGCGCCGACACGAAGCGCATCTTCGACAACAGATGGCCGGATTTCTTGCGCCGGTACTCGAAATCCGCCGCGTCTTTCGGATCGAAGAAGATCACCGCCTCCGCCGCCAGCGCACCGTTCTTCGTGGCCCCGAAGGACAGCGCGTCGACACCGCTCTTCCACGACAGCTCCGCCGGCGTGCAGCCGAGACCGGCCAGCGCATTGGCGAATCGTGCGCCGTCGACATGCAGCTTCAAGCCGTGGCCCCGCGCGACCTCGGCGATCGCCTTCAATTCAGCCGGCGTATAGACGGTGCCGAGCTCCGTCGCCTGGGTCAGGCTGATCGCCGCCGGCTGCGCCTGATGCACCGAACCCTTCCGAAAATGCTTCAGCGCTCTTTCGATCGCTTCGGGCGTGAGTTTCGCGTCCGCTCCCTCCAGCGGCACGAGCTTGGCGCCATGCGTGAAGAACTCCGGCGCGCCGCATTCGTCGACCGCGATATGCGCCTCGGCATGGCACAGGATCGCGCCATGCGGCGGCACCAGCGTCGCGAGCGCCAGCGCATTGGCGGTCGTGCCGTTGATCACCGGATAGACCGCGACCTCGCGCTCGAAAATCTCGCACAGACGGCGCGTCACCCGCGCCGTGACGGGGTCGTCGCCATAGGCCGGTGCGGGCGCCTGGCCGATGCCCGCGACCGCGGCCAGGATCTTGTCCGAGGCGCCGTAGTGATTGTCGCTCGCGAAATTCATGCGCCTACCAGCTGCCGGTGTTCGGCATCGACGCCCAGGGCTCCTGCGGCGGCAGGGCTGCGCCCTCCTGCAGCAATTCGATCGAGATGCCGTCCGGCGAGCGCACGAATGCCATATTGCCGTCGCGCGGCGGGCGGTTGATCGTCACGCCACCGTCCATCAGCCGCTTGCATACCGCGTAAATGTCGCCGACCCGATAGGCGAGATGCCCGAAATTCCGCCCGCCGGAATAATCTTTCTCGTCCCAATTGTGGGTGAGTTCGACCATGGGAATGTCGTCGCCGCTGCCCTTGGCGGCATCTTCCGGCGTCGCCAGGAAGACCAGCGTGAAGCGGCCCATCTTGTTGTCGATCCGGCGAAGTTCCTTGAGGCCGAGCTTCGCGCAATAAAAATCCAACGCGGCATCGAGATCGCCGACGCGGACCATGGTGTGGAGATAGCGCATTCCTTGCTTCCTTCGGTTGACCGGCAAAGCGCGGCTTTCAGCACCATGTTAGCAACGAAATCGGCGGCGAGGAGTGTTGTCCTTGACCCGCATGGCCGACTCGCCGCGCCGGCATCGTTTATGTTGCAGCGCGAGAGGCGCAATTTCGCCACCATGCGATGCGAATAAATCGATGTGGGTGTTGTGGTGGAACGATTAGCCGCATCCGGATCGCTTCTCAGAATGGGCCGTGGAGAAACATTCGGTACGGTTGGTATCTATCCGAGACACCTATGGATTTCGCCCGGTTTTTGCGGCGTCATGCGCATGTCGTATGAATTGATCATGACAGCGGGCATGCCTCCCGATCGGGCATCTGCCGCGGCGCCGTGCACCGGCGGATTAACTAGCCTGTTCACGAAGTTGCGTTTACCAAATCGAAAGACTAGACCCCCCTTGCGAACCGTGATTACGTTGGCTTTAAGAAAAAGAGAGCATCGGACGCGAACCGGTGCCGGGAGGGGGACGCGTACTTTGGCCCAAATCCGCCAATCCCGGTGCGATCGCGCCGGGA
>Ga0265314_10006143_pt1 | contig 10674 bp, 10 predicted proteins | sample 4126metaG_FD_203106 | JGI IMG/M metagenome (GOLD analysis project Ga0265314, IMG submission 203106) | Rhizosphere microbial communities from Carex aquatilis grown in University of Washington, Seatle, WA, United States - 4-1-26 metaG | ecosystem: Host-associated > Plants > Roots > Rhizosphere >... | reverse complement strand
AAGTCGTAGAGGCGGCTGGCGCTGTGGGTTTCGCCGTAGCCGTTTCTGGAGGGCATCCAGGTTTCGACGTCGATCATGCTGGCATTTTTGACGCCCAGGTCGCCGGTGCAGCACTGCATGAGGCGGTAGGGGAGGTTCATGCGTTTGAGCATTTCTTCGGAGAAGGAGAGCATTTTGCGGTGCCAGGTTTTGCTTTCTTCCTTGTCGTTTTTGCAGATGACGACTTGTTCGACCTTGTCGAACTGGTGGATGCGGTAGAGTCCGGTGGTGTCCTTGCCGTAGGTGCCGGCCTCGCGGCGGAAACAGGTGGAGACCGTGACATATGTGCGTGGCAAATCGGATTCGTGGAGGATTTCGTCCATGTGGAATGCGGTGAGGCCGACCTCGCCGGTGCCGGTGAGGAAGCGAATATCCTCGTCCTTCTCCTCGACTTCGCCCACGCGGTAGGCCTGTTCGCGGCCGGCGGGGAAGAAGCCGGTGCCGCGCATGGCGGCTTCGCGCACCAGCACGGGGATGGTCATGGGCGTGAAGTGCTGCTCGTGGATCATGAAGTCCTGGGCCATGCGCAGGACGGCGTTGTGGAGCATCGCGCCGGCGCCGGTGAGCACATACGAGCGGGAGCCGGCCATTTTCACGCCGCGGTCGACGTCGAAGAGGCCGAGGATTTTGCCGAGCTCGATGTGCGATTTGGGTTCGAAATCGAATTTCCGCGGCTCGCCCCATTTGAGGATTTCGACATTGTCATCGCTGGATTTGCCGATGGGGACGTCATCATCGGGGGGTTGGGGAATGGTGAGCTGGATTTTTTCGATGTCCGGGTCGAGGGCTTTAATTTTCTCCTCGAGTTGGGCGGTTTCAATTTTGATGGCGGCGGGGCGGGTTTTGAGCGATTCGACTTTCTTTTCGAGGTCCGCTTTTTTCGCCGGGTCGGATTCTTTTTTCAGCTGGCCCATCAGGGGGCCCATTTCCTTGCTGGCTTTATTTTGCTCGGTCTGGAGTTCCTGGAGGCGGGTCTGCAGGGATCGCTTTTCGGAATCGAGGGCGAGGAGGCGGTCGACATCCACGCGCATGCCTTTGAGCTCGGCGCCCTTTTTGACGGCGTCCGGGTTGTCGCGGATGAACTTCATGTCGAGCATGGGGAGTCTCCAAAGAAAGAAAAGGCCGCGACGGGCGGCCTTTTGAGAGAGCAACAGTGTAATGGAGAAAGCCCCGGGCGTGCACCCGGGCGCGATCGTTATTGCGGGATGGTCAACTTGGTGCCCACGGGCACATCATCGGCGTCGGAGAGCTCGCTCTGGTTTGCCCGGAAGATGCGGCGCCAGCCGGTCTTTGAGCCATAGGCAGCCTGGGCGATGGTGGTAAGGGTGTCGCCTTTCTTGACGGTGTAAGTGGAGCCGGGCTTGACCGTGCCATTGCCGGTATGGGCGGCGGTCGCGGGCTTGGTGGTGGCGTGTTTGGAGGGTTTGGTGGTGGTGGAGGTCGTGTCGCTGGTGCCGGTGGTCAGCGAGGCGCTCGGAGAGGCAGTGGAGGGGGCGGGGATCTTGATGGTGTTGCCGACCTTGAGGCGGGTGGGATCGAGGCCGGAGTTGGCGGCTTCGATGGCCTTGGCGGTCACATGGAACTTGGGCGCGATGGTGCCGAGCATGTCATGTGCCTGGATTTTGTAAGTGGTTTCGCCGCCGGTGGTGTCCGAAGTGGTCAAGGAGGAGGAACCGCCACCGAGCGAGGAACTGGTGCTATCCGAGGAGCCGCCCGGGATGCCCATGGAGGGCGTGCCGCCGGGGGCAGAATATCCACGGCCGCCGGGGTAACCGCCGCCGTAGCCGCGGCCGCCGAATCCGCCCCCATATCCGCCGCCGGTGCTCCCGCCGCCGTAGCCCCCATAACCGCGACCGCCATAACCGCCGCCCTGTCCATAGCCAGAGGGGTTGGTGGCCGGGGTGCCCAGGGAGCCGCCGGGGATGAGATTGCTGTTGCCGGCAGGCGACGAGAGGCCGCCGGAACCGCCGGACATGCCGGCCGGGGGCGCGCCGCCGGGGGTGCCGCCGGTGAGGGTGGGCTGGGTGGCCCCGGAGATGGAAGGCTGGGTGGTGGTGTCAGCCGGGGCAGTCGTTGCGCCAGGCGGGGCGATCATGGTGCCGGTCATCGGGCTTGGCGCACCCGCGGAGGCCAGAAGCGAGGTATTGGCGGGAGCCGCGGAAGGAGCCGTGGCCGCCGGTGTGGGCGATGCAGAACTGCTGCCCGAGACCGACGCAGAGGGCGTTTGTGCACCGGCGAGCGCCGCCTTGGGATGGTTGTTCTGCTGGATGACAAAATAAATCACGAGGCCTAAGACAATGACAAAGGCACAAATCAAACCGACTTTGACATCGGTGCGCATGATCGAAACTCCTTAAGGACCGCAGCGGCTGGGCTGGCGTGCCGGCTGAAAATTCACGTTGGCAACCAGCGTATCGCAAGATTATCGGTTCATCCAGTGAATGGGGATGAAAGGATGGAGTGGTGCGGCTTAATGGATGCGGTAGCCAAGTCCGAGCGCACACTCAGGAAGGGTAGGTTTCCTGGAGAGCTTTAGTGCAGGTTTTTTTACGGAATCGGCGATGCTTGAATGAGGACACGTTGTCCTTATAATTGTCGGACTTCGCCGGGAACAACCTGGGATTCCGGTTATACCTCAGGAGTGGCTAGAAATGCCTCATGTGATTTGTGAACCGTGCATCGGCACCAAAGACACCGCCTGCGTGGCGGTCTGCCCCGTGGACTGCATTCATCCGCGGAAGGATGAAACCCTGTTCGGTGACGCCAAGCAGCTCTTTATCGATCCGGATACCTGCATTGACTGCGGCCTGTGTGTGGACGAATGCCCGGTCAAGGCAATTTTCACCGAAGACGATGTTCCGGCGGAATGGAAACAGTATATTCAGATAAACGCGGACGAGTTCCGGAAGAAATAAGGCGGCTTCCCTGGCGGAGGCAGGTCTTTTTCTATACAACTAACCCCGATTTTTAAGGATGGAGCACAATGCCCCCACCCCGCAAACCTCGTTTTCAAACCTTCCAGCGGCCCAAAATGCGGGTCGCCAAGATCTCCAGCAAAGGGAAGGTCTACGTCGATTACAAGGATGTCGAGAGCCTCAAGAAGATGCTTTCGGTGAACGGCAAGATTCTGCCGCGGAAGCGCACCGGGGCCTCGGCCGCGGAACAGCGCATGATCACCGACGCCATCAAGCGGGCGCGGTTCCTGGGGATGCTGCCTTACGTCGGCGGCAGCCCGGTTTAATGGGGATGCGGGATCGCTCCTGAAGGGGCGGTGCGCCGATGCTCAAAATATGAATCGCACGTCTGACCGGCGTGCGATTTTTCTTTTGCCCGTTTCCGGGGGAGGGATCGCCTTTGCGATGGGGCTCGGTGCCGGTAGTCTACCGCCATGTCTCGCGCACCGGTTATTGCCTTTGGCCAGCAGCCCTCCGGATTCTTTCCGAAGCGCTTTCTGGTGGCCAAGATTCTGACAGCGCGGCGGCTGCAGCGCGAAATGGGGGGGGAGATTGTTTTCTTCTATCACGACGCGGATCACGACCCTCGGGAGACCAAAACGACGCTCCGCCACCGGCAGTCGCAGCAGCCGCTCACGTACAACTTTGAATTTGAAAACAAGCTGCAGCGGAAATTCTCGCCCTTGTACCTGAAGCGGATTCCACCTGCCTGGCACCGGCACATGGCGGGGGCGCTGGGGAATTATGTCGCCAAACCGCTGGCGGAGATTTTTCAAACAGCCCCGGCGGGGAACGTCGCGGATTTCTGCCTCGACGTGTATCAGCGGATGCCCGGGCCCGATGGGCGGCCGCTGCTGGAGGGGATTCGAATCGTGCGCTCCGGAGATGCGGCGGTGCGGTCGGAGGCGTGTGCGATCGCGGATTTTTTTGCCGACGTGCCACATGGGGGCGAAATTGTGCGGGCGAAGCATGTCGGTGCGGCCGATGGCGATCCGCGGGGTGCCTCCCTGCAGCTTCATGAGGGCGGGCCGTCGTTTACCACGCTGCCCATGCCGGTGACGCCGCTGGGCAAAGCGCAGATATCACCCACGCGCGATTCGCGGCTGCTGTGGATGCAATCGGTGCTGCACTGCACGCATTATGTCGCGGGGCTGGGGGAGCGGGATTACCTGCATCCGGATGAGACGCCGGAGATCACCTTCATCACGCGCGACGCCATTGATCGTCAGGATGAGGCGTGGACGGAAGTGCCGGCGTAAACCTGCGGATGGCCGGCCGGAATGCGTCAGTACAAATGGCGGACGAACCGCCTAAAGCCGCACTCTGGACCGGCCGAGATCGGGAAGGCCCTGGATTTCCGGGTGTCGATCAAGAAGGATGTTCCAGGCCCGCGCGATCATGCATCCGCCGTTTCGCCCGAGCGATCTTTCCTGCCAAGCCGTTTGATCGCCCGCTGCTGGAGGCGCTGCCGCGCCGTGAGAAGCAGGGCGACGAGTTCTTTGCGTCCCTTGACGTTGAGTTTTTTATAGATGCGGCGCACGTGGCAATGAAGCGTGTTGTGGGAACACAGCAGCGCCGTGGCGATTTTTTCCTCTTTGTCCTGTCCCTGAAGTGCCTGGCAAACCTCCCATTCGCGGTCGGAGAGGCGGTCGAAAGGCGGGCCGAGTATCTGCCGGTCGTGCTGCTGGGCAAGCACGCAGCCCAGGACACCCTGCACAAGCCCGGCAAGCTGGCGGAAGAGTTCCATCTGCCATGCGGCGATGGGTTCGGCCGCCAGCGGTGACGCGGCGATGCGGAGGGTGAGGTTTCCGTCGAGGTGCGCTTCGAAGCGCAGCGTGTCCTCTTCCTGGGAGGGATGCCTGCCCGTGACCCTGGCATGGGCATGGGAGACGACGGAATGGCCGTGCCGGTCCTCCACGTCGAGGGTGACGGCCGCCAGTCCAACTCTATCTGCGATGATCTGTGGCACCATCGGCAAGAGTGACGCATCCGAAGCGGCCCAACCACAGAGGAACGCCGCCGTCACGGCGGACCTGGCCCCATTCTCAACTGACATTGTAAGTTCCACTTCCATCCTTGCCGTTCGTACTCCGCCGGCCGCAATGCCTCTTCCGCGGGAATCGCGGAGTCCGGCAGCCGGCAAGACGGAGTATTCTCGGCGCAGGGCGAAGGGGTCTCTACTGGAACAAGTTCCAGTTTTGTTGGCGTTGTGTTAAGACGGTTCTACATGGATAGACAGCGATTTACGGGGAAGTTAACCCCATGCGCACGGCATACTTGGTGAGTTCCGCGACGCTGCGGAGGTGCAGTTTGGTCATGATGCTCTGCCGGTGCCAGACGATGGTTTTGGTGGTCACATAAAGAGCGGCGGCGATTTCGCGGGAGCTCCTTCCCTCGGCGACAAGCTTCAGGACCTCGCGCTCGCGCTCGGTAAGTTGGCGGCAATCCCCCTCGCCGGTTTCGGCCCCGGCGGTGCGGAGCAGCTCTTCGGGCGCCACATCCGCAATCTCCTTCGAGAGATACGTTCGCCCGGTCATGACGATTTCAATCGCGTCGGCGAGTTCCTGCACGGAGGCGGTTTTGAGGATGTAACCCGACGCGCCGGCCCGGAGCATATCCGTGATGACCTGGTCCGAGGCATGCATGGAGAGGGCGAGCACTTCGGTTTCCGGAGCGCGCCGGCGGATTTCCCGCATGGTCTCGATGCCATTGAGCCCGGGCATCGTTACATCGAGCACGATCACATCCGGCGACAATTTTTCGGCCAGGCGGATCGCCTCGGCCCCATCGGAAGCCTCTCCAATCACCTCCACGCGCGGATCCCCGGCCAGAAGCCCTTTGAGCCCCTGCCGCACCAGTTGATGATCGTCGACCAACAGAACATGAATGGCCATGGCGCCTACTCCCCGGAAAGCCCCTCCAGCGGAAGCTCAAAGCTCACCCGGCAGCCCTGTTGCGGGCATTCGATGCTGAGGCTGCCGCCCAGCAATTCCACACGCTCGCGCAGGTAAAACAACCCGAAGCCCGGCTTTTTCGTGGCCGTCTGATAGTCATTATAGCCAGTCCCATTGTCGGACACGTCAATATGCATGCGGCCGTCGATTTCGCGGTATCTGACGGCCGCCTGGGTCGCATGGGCGTGCTTGACGACGTTAAAAAGCAACTCGCGGACGGCGTGGAAAGCCAGTCCGCGGACATCTAGGTCGGCGGGGCCGATTCCGGAGCCCTCAAGGGTGACCGGAAGGCCGTAGCGCTCTTGAAAAGAGGCGATGAGCCGCTTGAGGGCCGCGGAAAGGCCGACCTGGGAGAGTTCAGGCGGGCACAATTCAAAGGTGAGCTCGCGGGTGTGGCGGGTGATCTCATCGAGGAGATTCAGGACGTTTCCGATGGTTTGGGATTCTGAACCAACACGGTTTTTGAGGGCCAGGAGCTGCGTGGTGACGGCGAAGAGGTCCTGTCCAATGTCGTCGTGAAGCAGGCGGGCGAGGTCTCGGCGCTGCTGTTCCTCCCCACGGGAAAGGCCCGAAGCCAGGGTCTTCAGGCGTTTCATCGAGGCGAACGCCTCCTCCTGCGCGGCCCGGCGGGCGGTGATGTCCAGTGCGAAGCAGAAGAAACAATCTCCGCCATCGAATCGGATGGGGTAGATGTAAATCTCGACGGGGAAAGTAGTTCCATCCTTGCGGCGATAGACGGATTCCAGCGTGGTGCCGCCCCTTTCACGGATGCCTGCGGAATGTCCGGTCCAACCCTGCTTATCGAGCGTGGCCGACACGTCCCAGATCCAGTGGCCCGCGACTTCAGCGGGCGACCATTGGAATTTGCGGCATGCTGCGTCATTGGCGTAGACGAAACGGCCATCGCATTCGATGCGGAAGATCATCGCGGGGTTGTGGTCGACGGCGTATTGGGTGAGGCGGAGTTCCTTTTCGATTTCGCGCCGGGCGGTCAGGTCGCTGAAGAAAATCAGCTTGTAGCCTTCAATCAGGGCGAGGCGAATATCGGCGTAGCAGAGGGTGCCGTCCTTGCGCCGGATCTCGGCCTCCTCGGCGTCCTGGGTAAGACCGGATTCCTGGCCGACGGCCACGAGCCTGTCCCAGCCGGCGATGCGCTGGGCGCGGTATTCAAGCTGTGGATAGGCGCGCGGCCACCATGCAGAGGGCGTGGGCACATCCTGCCGGGTGTATCCGAAGAGCCGCGTAAAGGCGGGGTTGAAATAGAGCGGCGTGCGATCCGGGCCGGGCGCCAGCATGATCGGCACCGGGGCCTGTTCAACGAACGCGCGAAAGACCTTCTCATTGGCCTGCACGACGTGTTCGGCTTCGCAGCGCAGAAGGGCGATGGCGAGCACTTCCGCCAGCACGCGCATCCGCGGCACCGCTTCCTTTGGCCAGATCCGCTTCTCCCCGACGCTTCCGATCGCCAGCATGAATTTGAGCGCACCATCGATGACCACCGGCACGGCCATATACGACCGCAGGCCGATCCGCCGGAAGTATTCGCGGTCGGTCGTGGCGGATTCCGGCAATGCATCGACGTCGGCGACGTCGGAAACTTCGCCGGCGGCCAGCGTCCGCAGGAGGGCCGGATTGAGTTCGTTGATGCTGAGCTTTTCGGGGAAGGGGGGATCGGTGGTGCGGTACTGGGCGCGGGCCACGAGTTCTTCGGTCTGGTCATCGGTCTGGCCGAATAGGACACGATTTCCGCCCAGGGCCTCGGCGATGCGGCGGACGGCGCTCTGGATCAGCGTATCGATGTTGTCCGGCCGGGCGTGGATCAGGTCCGAGGAGATCGACGCGACGAGGGTCTCAAAACGCAGGTTGTCGTCGATGGCGGCCAAGAGATCACCGATATGCGAGGAACCGTCGATGAGGCCGGCATTCTAACGGATTTTGGAACGTGTGGAGCGTTCAGTCGCCCAGCACCAGGTGCAGGTAGATTTCGAAGAGGTCACCGCCGGCGACGATGGTGATGATCGACGCGACCGAGAGCCACGGGCCATATTGAAGTACGTTGGGTTTGCCCATGGCCTTGAGCACGCATGCCCAGGCGAGCGCAACGAAGGCGGACATGATGAACGCGACGATGATGAGGGGCGCACCGATGATGGCCCCGACGCCGGCCATGAGGTGGGCGTCACCCATGCCCATGGCTTCCTTGCCGAGGTAGAGCGAGCCGCCGATGCGAAAGATCCAGAGCAATCCGCCGCCGATGAAGAATCCCAGGAGTGAACCCAGGACGCGGGCCAGCCAGGGTTCGCGCGGCAACTCGAATGGGAGCAGCCAGAAGAGGGCGCCGCAGGCGAGTGGGATGGCCAGGAAGAGGAGTTCCTTGACCATTTCGCGGCGGACGTGCGGATCGGAGATTTCCTCGAGGACTTCATCGGTGACATCCAACTCGCCTTCATCCCGCGGGAGCACGCCGATGAGGAAAATCAGGATCGCCCCGCAAAGCGTGACCAGCGACGCGACTCTCGCCGAGGCAACCGCCCAGAGCACCAGCACGATCGCGAGAATCGCGAGGACCGCGAGAACGGCGGGGCGGAACCGGGTCAGGCGCGGTGGGGGGGCGAGGGGTTCTTCCTTCGCAGGTTCAGCGTCTCGTTCTGAGTTGCCCGCTTTGCTCGTTTTACCCGGGGGGGCGTCGGATTCGCTGTGTTCGGGCCCGGGCAGGGAGGCGAAACTGCGAGGGAGAATTTTGGCGGCCAGGAGGATGTTGGCGAGGATCAGGCCCATGGTTGCGCCGGTGACCGGCTTGGCCAGCCACCAGATCGGCTTGCCCAGTGCGGGGATGAGTGCGTAGGCGGTGGGTGCGTTTTGCACTTCAAGCCATTTGCCGATGGCCGGGGTAAAGGGGGCGCCCAAAAAAAGCGCCGAAGCCACGCCGAGGATCGCGAGGAACCAGGTGATGGAAAGGGGGATGATGAAAAGGTCGGCATCCGTCGCGGAGGCGGCGAGCAAGGCGGAAGCCATCAGTGCATGGACCACATAGACCGGCCAGCCGGTATGAAAATCGGAGAGGACGGGGAGGCGATGGCCCGCGAGATCGAGCTGCCAGGGGAAGGAATGACCGGCCCATCCACCGAGGAAGTAAGCGAGAAAAAGCCCGCTCCAGAGCAGGGCGGTGCCCAGTTCGACCAGGGGGTAGCGGATGGGGATCTGGGCGGCACAACGGGCGCAGCGGGCGCGGAGGGCGATGTAGCTCAGGACGGGAATGTTCTGATACCAGGCGATGGGGCCGTCGCACATCGGGCAATGCGAGGGTGGCCAGGAGAGCGTGAGCGGGCCGCGCTTGCCCAGATAAACGACCTCATGGCCGCGATGCGGGAGCCGCCAGATGACGACGTTGAGGAAACTTCCGACGCAGGCGCCCAGGAGGAAAAAGAAAAACGCATAGGCGAGCACGACGGGGAGTGGGGTGACCGGTGCCGTGATGGCGGGCGGCGCGGCGGCGAGGAAGAGAGCAAATGGAGCCATGGGGTTGATTATCGTCCATCCGGGGCGGGGAGGATATGAACCGTGGGACGGTTGCGGAAAACTGTGGTGGTCAGGGGAGATTGGCGGGGACATCAAGCGCGCCAGGGCCGACGTTTCGCGGGGCGGGCCGGAGGTAAAGCCGCATCTTTTCGCTGAATTCCGAGGGGCTGACGCGGCGCATGGTGAGGTCCGGATCGGCGAGTCCGTCAAAAAGAAACAGCTCCTCTTCGTCGGTGGGGAGCACATAAAAATCAAACGAGCCGTCGGCCTTGACGGTGTGGCGTTCATAGACGGCGATGCCGTTGGGCCGGCCGATGGTGAAGACGGCGGAGCGCATGGGGCGGTCGGAGCTTGGCTCGGTCACCACGCCCTTCAGGTGGGCGCAGCCAGTCAATGCGGCCAGCACGAGGCACAAAAGAAGGGGCGATGCGGCGTGATTCTTTCGCACGAAAGACTCCTGGGTGGGATGAGGGGGTTTTTAGCCCGCGCATTTTTTGCGGCGGATTTCCACGGCTTTGACGATCAGCTCCTCGGCATCCTCAAGCGAAATGGCCGCGGTGTTGATGCAAAGGTCCTGCGTCGTGGGCGTGAGCGGCTGGCCGGTGGTCTCGCGGACGAAGCGGGCGCGGTCTTCATCCAGGCGGGAAATCAATTCGCGGGCGCGGGGGGCGTCGGTCTTGAAGGTTTCCATGACGGCGGGCAGGCGATGCTCCACGGGGGCGTGAAGGAAAACCGCGATTCGGCCGGGATGATCGCGCAGCACCCAGAATCCCGCCCGGCCGATGAAGATGCAATCGTGGCGAGCGGCGGCTTCGCGGATCACTTCGGATTGCAGCGCGAAAACCTCCTGGTCGTGAATCACGACGGCGGCACCGGTGCCCGGCGGGGGGGTGAGAACATGGGCGCCGACGTCAGGCGCTCCCATGGAAAATATGCCGCCGACACGCTCCCAGAAGCGGGCGCGGTGCTCATCCCACCGCTGGAGATCGGGGGCCGACGCCCCGCACTTTTCGGCGGCCATACGGAGAATTTCATCGTCGAAGTATTTAAAGCCAAGCCGCTGGGCGAGCCGCTTGCCGAGCGGCGCGCCGCCGGCGCCGAGCTGGGGTGCGATGGTGATGACGATGAAGGGGGTGTTCATGAGGGCCTCACAGGGTGCACGGTGTCGCCAGGGCGCGGGTGCGTTGTATTTTAGGCGAGAGTGGGGG
>Ga0265314_10006142_pt1 | contig 10674 bp, 5 predicted proteins | sample 4126metaG_FD_203106 | JGI IMG/M metagenome (GOLD analysis project Ga0265314, IMG submission 203106) | Rhizosphere microbial communities from Carex aquatilis grown in University of Washington, Seatle, WA, United States - 4-1-26 metaG | ecosystem: Host-associated > Plants > Roots > Rhizosphere >... | reverse complement strand
CATCGCGGCATTGAAATCCCGCCTGGCCTTGAACGCGTCGGCGCAGCGCGATGGTGTCTGGACCACCCTACCCGCCGCCGAACTCGTGCCGGGCGATATCGCCAAGCTGAGCCTGGGCACCGTCGTTGCCGCCGACGTCCGCGTGATCGAGGGTTCAATCCTGCTCGATCAATCCATGCTGACCGGCGAGTCGTTGCCGGTCGAAGCCGGACCAGGCGACAAAACCTACGCCGGTGCCTTGGTCCGGCGTGGCGAGGCGGTTGCCGAGGTGCTGGCGACCGGCATACGCACCAAATTCGGTCGCACCGCCGAACTTGTGCGCACCGCCTATGTCGTCAGCACGCAACAGAAGGCGGTCTTCCGGGTCGTCCGCAATCTGGCCGGCTTCAACGGCATCGTGACGCTCGCGCTGATGGTCTACGCCTACGAGATCAGCATGCCGCTCGGCGAAGCCATTCCGCTGGTGCTGATTTCGGTCCTCGCCTCGGTGCCGGTGGCTCTGCCGGCGACGTTCACCTTGGCGACGGCCATCGGCGCCCAGGCACTCACCAAAGTGGGCGTGCTGCCGACCCGTCTCTCCGCGGTCGACGAAGCCGCCAGCTTGGACGTTCTCTGTATCGACAAGACCGGCACCTTGACGCGCAACGAACTGGCCGTGGCCGCCGTGCAGGCCATGCCCGGCTTCGACGACGCCCACGTCCTCGCACTCGCTGCGCTGGCGAGCGCCGATGGCGGTCAGGACCCAGTCGATGCCGCCGTCCGTGCCGCATCCCTGCGAAACGCCGTGACCGATGCGCCGAAGCTCACGAAATTCATCCCCTTCGATCCCGCCGCCAAAATGTCGGAAGCCAGCGTGGTTGATAGCAATCGCGCGGCACTGCGCGTCGTGAAGGGCGCCTTTGCCGTCGTTCATGGTCTCGCCCAGCCCGCGCCCGACGCGGAAGCGGCAGCCCATGAGCTGGAATCCCGTGGCCACAGGGTGCTCGGCATCGCGGTCGGCCCCAACGGAGCGTTGCGCTTGGCCGGTATCGTCGCGCTGAGCGATCCGCCGCGCAGCGATTCAAAGCCGTTAATCGACGAACTCCGGAGGCTCGGTGTTCATACCGTGATGATCACCGGCGATTCAGCGATCACCGCGGCTTTCGTCGCCAAGGCCGTCGGGCTTGACGGCGCGGTGTGTCTGCCTGGGGAGATTCCGGACAAAGTCGCGCCGGAGGATTTCGCTGTCTTCGCCGGGGTGCTTCCCGAAGATAAATTCCGCCTAGTCAAGGCGTTTCAAAGCGCCGGCCACACCGTCGGCATGTGCGGCGACGGCGCCAATGACGCGCCGGCGCTGCGCCAAGCACAGATCGGCATCGCGGTATCGACCGCTACCGACGTCGCCAAATCGGCCGCCGGCATCGTGCTGACCGAGCCAGGCCTGGCGGGCATCGTCGCCTCGGTGGGCGAAGGGAGGATCACGTTCCAGCGCATTCTGACCTACGCCCTTAGATCAATCGTTCACAAATCGCGCCAGGTGCTGTTTCTCGGTTTCGGCTTGATCCTGACCAAGCACGCGATCCTCACCCCGATGCTGATGGTCATATCGATGATCACCGGCGATTTTCTGGCGATGTCGTCAACGACCGACAACGTGCGGCCCTCGCCCATGCCGAATTCATGGCGGATCGACAGCCTGACAATTGTCGGCATCGCCATCGGGCTTTTTGATCTCGCCTTTTGCGCCATTATTCTGAGCGTCGGCTTCCTGGTACTGAAACTCGACCTCGACATGTTGCGGACGATGACGCTGGTCACCTTGGCGCTCAACGGACAAGCGACATTTTACGTCGTACGCGAACGCAAGCGCCTGTGGTCCTCGCGGCCAAGTCTGATCGTCATCGTTTCCACGATCCTGGACTTTCTGATCATCGGAACATTGGCGATCGAGGGCATTCTGATGGCGCCGCTGCCGGCGTCGATTATCGCCGGTATCTTCGCCGCCGCCATCGTCCTGGCTTTGGTCATGGACCAGGTCAAGGTCTGGCTTTTTGCCTACTTCAAAATGACCTAACGTCAAATTGGCGCTATAAGCCCGCCATTGCTGCCACACTAAGGGTGCGAAACTGCCATGAATGAAATGACCAAACCTGCCGCCGTCGTCAAAGGCGAGGAGCACTGGACCACCAAGGACAACGGCGCCGCCAAGCTGTTTTTGTTCGAAAAGTCCGCCGGCGATCCAGCCCAGACCAAGGGCACGATTCTGTTCGTGCACGGCTCGTCGATGGCCGGCCAGCCGACCTTCGACCTGCAGGTGCCTGGCCGCCCCTACTCTTCGGCGATGGATTATTTCGCCAGCCTCGGCTTCGACTGCTGGGCCGTCGACATGGAAGGCTACGGCCGTTCCACCAAGGATCGCGACAACAACGCGCCGATCAGCCAGGGCGCCGATGACTGCTACGCCGCGGCCCGGTACATCCAGAAGCTGCGCGGGCCACGGCCCTTCTTGGTCTATGGCATTTCCTCTGGAGCTTTGCGGGCAGCGATGTTTGCCGAACGCCACCCGGAGCTGGTGGCGCGCCTCGCGCTCGACGCCATGGTCTGGACCGGCGAAGGCTCACCCACTTTGGCCGAGCGCAAAAAGAAGCTGCCCGACTTCATCAAGATCAACCGCAGGCCGATGAGCAAGGCCTTCATCCATTCGGTGTTCGATCGCGACCATCCCGACACCGCCGAGCGCAAGGTGATCGAGGCTTTCGCCGACGCCGTCTGCGCGCTCGACGATAGCGTCCCGACTGGCACCTATGTCGACATGTGCTCGCGGCTGCCGGTGGTGAATCCTGAGAAAATCACGGTGCCGACGCTGATCATGCGCGGCCAGCACGACGGCATCGCCTCGATGGACGATCTGTTGAAGTTCTTCGAGAAGCTGCCGAACTCGGACAAGCAGTTCACCGTGATGTCCGGCATTTCGCACGCCAGCTTCCAGCAGAAGAACTACATGATGGTCTATCACATCCTGGCGAGCTTCTTCACACAGCCCGAGCCGGTGTATAAAGGCTAAACGCCGAGCTTTCCCGCCAATTCCGCCAGATCCTTCGCGGCAAAATCGACCGGCACGCGCGGCCCGGTTTCACCGGTGCCGGGTCCGTGCTCATCGGGCCGCGCCACGTGCGCGGTGCGCAGTCCGCACTGTGCCGCGGCCGCGAGATCGTTGGAATGCGCCGCCACCATCATGCATTGCGCCGGTGTCAGATCGAGGGCCTCGCAGGCGGCGAGATAAACGCGCGGCTTCGGCTTGTAGTCGCCGGCGACTTCAGCGCCGAGGATGGCATCCCACGGCAAATTGTTGCGGCGGGCGAGATCGACCATCAGCGAGATGTTGCCGTTCGACACCGGCGCGATGATGAATTTGGTCTTGAGCCGCGCCAGCGCCGCCGGCACCTCGGGCCAGGCGTCGAGCCGGTGCCAGGCCAGCGTCAGATCGTGCAGCGTCGCCTCGTTCAAGCCCGTCACATGGAAGCGCGGCAGGAAGCGCTCCAGGTTGCGCCGGTGCAGCACGTCGAGCTTGGAGAACGGGATGCGGCCGGAGCGCACCTCTTCCATGCCGGGCTGGTACTCGCCCCGCCAGGCATCGGCGAAAGCGGCCCAGTCGAGGTCAAATCCCTGTGGATGCAATATGGCCTCGGCCTCGCGGGCGATCGAGCTACGCCAGTCGACCATGGTGCCGAAGATGTCGAAAAACAGGGCTCGAAGGCCGAGCATCGGGGCTTCTACGTCCGTTAAATCGAGGCCCCAAGGGGGCCGATATTGCGGCGCGAAAAGTCGGCTAAGTCTTTGATAAAATGGCGGGAGCGACGGGACTCGAACCCGCGACCTCTGCCGTGACAGGGCAGCGCTCTAACCAACTGAGCTACGCCCCCGCGGGCGATGGCTGGGAGTTAAAGGCGGCACCATCGCGAGTCAAGGCAAACCGGCGGCCGCGGCGGAAATTGCGAAAAAGCCTTATTTATCGATAGAATCGGTGGTCAGAGTGCCCCCGAATCGTCTATGCGGGCACTGTGTTTGGCGCTTCGCCAAACCTCACGGATTCATTGAGGAGGGTCCCCTGATGGCTACGGCTCCTGGAAAAGCACCGACACCCACGACAGTGACGTTGAAGCATCTCGCCGCCGCGCTGGCGGAAACCCACGAAATGTCGAAGAAGCAGGCGGAAGCCGTGCTCGGCGATTTCGTCGGTAACATCGTCAAGCATTTGAAGAAGGGCGAGCGCATCCGCATCGGCGGTCTCGGCATTCTTCAGGTGCGCAAGCGCGCCGCGCGCATGGGCCGCAACCCCGCCACTGGCGAAGCGATCCAGATCAAGGCCTCGAAGAAAGTCGCCTTCCGCGCGTCGAAGGAACTCAAAGAAGCGGTCTGATCCGACCGGACCCTCCGGGGACATCAAACGGCAGGCCTGGGCCACGCGCCCTCGCCTGCCGTTTTTGTTGGTGCTGTCCGTCGTCGTGCTTCGCACCACGGCTTCTCAAACGGGACCGCGCGCCTCGGTGCTGTAAGGCCGCACGCTGTCGGCGACGGAATCGGCGATGTGCTCCTTCGAGATCATTCCGATCACGTGCGAGGCCCGCGGCACGCGGGCGCTGCCCCTGATGACAACAACCATGCTGGCGCCACGCCGCCACATCCGCTCGACTACGTCGAACACCACGTCATCGGCCCGCGCGACGGTAAAATTGCTTTGCGCGATATCGCCGAGCCTTACGTCACTGTAGGCGCCTTCCAGACCGAGGCGCAGCTCGGTGTTGACGCGCAGCACGCCGACAATGCGTTCGCCGCGCGTGACGACGATGTGTTTGAAACCGCGGCTCGCCGTTTGTCGCAAAAAGGCGGCGAAATCGGTTTCCGCCGGCAACACGATGACGTCGCGGTCCATGACTTCTTCGGCATGGCGCACCAGGAACATGTTGGCGTGCAGCGCCTTCGGCACCAGATGGCCGCGCGCCACCAGTTTGATCGTGTAGATGTTCTCCCGCGACAACAGCCGCCTGACGCCGATACTGAGCGCGACCGCGACGATGATCGGCATGATGATGTCGTAATCGCGCGTCATCTCGAAAATCATCGTCACCGCGGTCATGGCCGCCCCGGTGCCGCCGCCGACCATGGCCGCCATGCCGATGATGGCGCACGTCACCGGATCAATCCCCGGCACCGGCGCGATCATGGTGACGAGGCCCCCGAAGGCGGCGCCGAGCGTGGCGCCCATGAACAGCGATGGCGAAAAGATGCCGCCGGAGGCGCCGGAACCGAGACTGACCGACGTCGCAAACAGCTTGGCAACGAACAGCAGCAGCAACAGCCCGACGGCCGTGAGGTTGTTGCTCAGTATCGCCTGAATGGTGGCGTAACCGACACCTTGCACGAAATAGTGGCCATGGCTCAGGAGCAGAACATAGATCAGCACGCCGACCATCAGCATGCCGACGCTGTGGCGCAGATAGGGGTTGCGGATCTTCGGAAAGATATCTTCGGCGAAGACGAGGCCGCGGATAAAACCGGTCGCAGCCAGGCCGACGATCGCCCCAAGCAAGGCAAACAGCAGCAAGGCCAGCAAGGCGGCGGGCTCGTTCGACAACGACAGAACCTGCGGCACGTCGAAGGCAGGCTGCAGCCCCAAAAATATCCGGCCGATATAGGTCGCCGTACCGGTGGCGAGCGCAACCGGCAGGAAAGTCCGCGCGCTCAACTCGGGAAGCATCAATTCGATCGCAAACATCACACCGCCGATGGGCGTGTTGAATGTCGCGGCGATGCCGGCGCCGGCGCCGGCCGCGACCAGGGTGATTCGCTGCCAAGGCGCCATTGCGATCATCTGACCGATCGATGAGCCGAGCGTCGCGCCGATCTGGATGATCGGACCTTCGCGTCCCACCGCCGCGCCGGTCCCGATCGACACCGCAGAGGCCAACGACTTGATCGCGGCGACGACCGGCCGGATTTTGCCTTCCTTGTAGTAGATCGCGTCGAGCACTTCCGGCACGCCATGACCGCGGGCTTCGGGTGCGAAAGTCGTAACGAGGAAGGTGACGATCAGGCCGCCCAGGATCGGTACGGCAATAACCCACGGGCCCCAGGGCGACGGCGGCGTGAATTGATTCGCGTCGAAAGCCGTCGAAACTTCACCGAGGAAAGCGAAATTGTGAATGAGCGCGATCAATGCCCGGAATGCCACGGCGCCGATTCCGGTAATGGCGCCCGTCACGATGGCCAGTATGCAAAGCCCGAAAAGCCCAATGCTGCGATGTCGTATGTCCATTATCACGACGAAAAGTTTTGGCGGTAACAGTGGCGGCCCGATCACGATGCGGCTTTAAGAGGTAACGCCTCGCAATGTTTTCACGATCGGTTGGGGTGATGGCGCAGCAGATACCCCACACCTGCTTCCGCCGCAAGCACGGGGCTGCGCCAATCCTGGCCGCGTTGTTCCGCGACGAGAACGTACCGCCCGCGCGCTGATGCGCTCTCTGGCTTACTACTTCGCGAAGCGCAAAGTCTGGTAGGCGATGACGGACTCGAACCGCCGACATCCTCCGTGTAAAGGAGGCGCTCTACCAACTGAGCTAATCGCCCGATTTCACTCGTTTATCGCCTTAAGGCCCGTCGAGGCAAGCAAACCTTGGCCTTAAATGAAAACGGCGCCTTGCGGCGCCGTTTTTTCTTCTCGTATGAGCCGGCCCAGGCCTAGTGCGCCGTTAGGCCGCCCTCGTCCTCGATGACGGGCTCGCCGGTGGTGGCGGCGGCTGCCGCCATCTTGGCGCTCTCCTCGTCCCAGACGATCGGCTCCGGCTTGCGCACCAGCGCGCGGGCGATGACCTCGTCCATGCGGCTGACCGGCACGATCTCCAGGTGCTTTTTGATGTTCTCGGAGATGTCGACCAAATCCTTGGCGTTCTCCTCCGGGATCAGCACCGTTTTCATGCCGCCGCGGGCCGCAGCCAGCAGCTTTTCCTTCAACCCGCCGATCGGCAGCACGCGGCCGCGCAGCGTGATCTCGCCGGTCATGGCGACGTCGCGACGGACCGGAATGCCGGTCATGATCGAGACGATGGCCGTGACCATGGCGACGCCCGCCGACGGTCCATCCTTGGGTGTCGCGCCTTCCGGCACGTGCACGTGGATGTCGCGCTTGTCGAACAACGGCGGCTCGATGCCGAAGGCGACCGCCCGCGAGCGGACGTAAGACGCCGCCGCCGAGATCGACTCCTTCATCACGTCACGCAGGTTGCCGGTGACGGTCATCTTGCCCTTGCCGGGCATCATGACGCCTTCGATGGTCAGCAACTCGCCGCCAACGTCGGTCCACGCCAGTCCGGTGACCATGCCGATCAAGTCCTCGGCCTCGATCTCGCCGTAACGGTACTTCGCCACGCCGATATAGTCGGAGAGGTTCGCCGCGGTGACGGCAATGGCCTTCTTCTTCGAGGTCATGATCTCCTTCACCGCTTTGCGGATCAGGGTCGACAGCTCGCGCTCGAGCGAGCGCACGCCGGCCTCCCGCGTATAGCGGCGCACCAGGAGCAACAGCGCCTCGTCGTCGATCGACCATTCCTTCATCTCGAGGCCGTGCTTGGCGACCGCGTGCGGGATCAGATGCTTGCGCGCGATCTCGACCTTCTCATCTTCGGTGTAACCGGCGATGCGAATGATCTCCATGCGGTCCATCAACGGGCCAGGGATATTGAGCGTATTGGCCGTGGTGATGAACATCACGTTGGACAGATCGTAGTCGACCTCAAGATAGTGGTCGGCAAACGTCGCGTTCTGTTCCGGATCGAGCACTTCGAGCAAGGCCGAGGACGGATCGCCGCGGAAATCGGCGCCCATCTTGTCGACTTCGTCCAACAGGAACAGCGGGTTCGAGGTCTTGGCCTTCCTCATCGACTGGATGATCTTGCCCGGCATCGAACCGATGTAGGTCCTGCGGTGACCGCGGATCTCGGCCTCGTCGCGCACGCCGCCAAGCGACACGCGCACGAACTCGCGGCCGGTCGCTTTCGCGATCGACTTGCCTAGCGAGGTCTTGCCGACGCCCGGAGGCCCGACTAGACACAAAATCGGCCCGGTCAGCTTGTTGGCGCGCTGCTGCACGGCGAGATACTCGACGATGCGTTCCTTGACCTTCTCCAGGCCGTAGTGATCGGCATCGAGAATGGTCTGGGCGGCGCCGAGATCCTTCTTGACCTTGCTCTTCTTGCCCCACGGAATCGAGAGCAGCCAATCGAGATAGTTGCGCACGACCGTCGCCTCGGCAGACATCGGCGACATCTGACGCAGCTTCTTCAACTCGTGCGTGGCCTTCTCGCGGGCTTCCTTGGAGAGCTTGGTCTTCTTGATCTTGTCTTCGAGTTCGGCCAGTTCGTCGCGGCCTTCCTCGTCGCCGAGCTCCTTCTGGATCGCCTTCATCTGCTCGTTGAGGTAGTACTCGCGCTGGGTCTTCTCCATCTGCCGCTTGACGCGGGTGCGGATGCGCTTTTCCACCTGCAGCACCGAGATCTCGCTCTCCATCAGACCGAGCACCTTCTCGAGGCGCTGGGTGACGAGCGGCGTCTCCAGGATTTCCTGCTTGTCCGGAATCTTGACGGCCAGATGCGAAGCCACCGTGTCGGCGAGCTTGGCGTAATCCTCGATCTGCTGGATCACGCCGACGACTTCGGGCGACACTTTCTTGTTCAGCTTCACGTAATTTTCAAATTCGGTGACGACCGAACGCGCCATGGCCTCGGCTTCCACGCTGTCGCCCATATCGTCGACCAGCGCGGTGGCGTCGGCTTCGTAATAGTCCTGGCGGTCGGTGTACTTGAGCACCTTGGCGCGCGTGGCGCCTTCGACCAGCACCTTCACGGTGCCGTCGGGCAGCTTCAAGAGCTGGAGAACGCTCGCCAGCGTGCCGACCTCGAAGATCGAGTCGGTCGCCGGATCGTCGTCCGAGGCGTTTTTCTGCGTCGCCAAGAGAATGAAGGTGTCGGAGCGCATGACTTCTTCGAGCGCCTTGATCGACTTTTCACGGCCGACGAAGAGCGGAACGATCATGTGCGGAAACACCACGATGTCGCGCAACGGTAAAACCGGATAGGCCCGGGTGTCGCCAGGTTGCAGCTGGGGTCGTGGCTTGGTGGTCATGGCGCGGTCCTTTATGTTGTGCCCCTGTTCCGAAGACCCGCGATGCGGCATCGACAGACCAGTGCCGGGAGGATGGGCAAGGAGGCATAAGCGGTAGAACGCTCATGCTACGGAAGGCTTTGATCCCCCCGCCCAGGGAAGAAACTACGAACTTTCGTACGCCAGTTCGCTTCCGACACTATACGTAGGATGACGCTGGGGGCTCTGCAAGTAACGGCCGAATTTCACGTTAAAATCCGGCGTGGCAGGCAAAGCATACCGGTAACCGCGCGATTCGGCGGGGTTTTCCCTGTGGGGGGAACCCCGCCCACAGGTACTTAAGGCCAAAATTACGCGCTGGCGCTGTTCGACTCGGCGGTGCGGTCGGAACGGTCGGCGTAGATATAAAGCGGCCTGGCGGTGCCCTCGACCACTTCCTTGGAGATCACGACCTCTTCGACGCCTTCCAGGCTCGGCAAGTCGAACATGGTGTCGAGCAGGATGGTCTCCATGATCGAGCGCAGACCGCGCGCGCCGGTCTTGCGTTCGATCGCCTTGCGGGCAATGGCGCCAAGCGCCTCTTCCGCCAGCGTCAGGTCGATCTGTTCCATCTCGAACAGCCGCTGATACTGCTTGACCAGCGCATTCTTCGGCTCGACCAATATCTTCTTGAGCGACGCCTCGTCGAGATCCTCGAGCGTGGCGACCACCGGCAGACGGCCGACGAATTCCGGGATCAAGCCGTATTTGAGCAAATCCTCGGGCTCGACTTCGCGGAAGATTTCACCCTGCTTGCGATCTTCGGGCGCGGCGACCTTGGCCGAGAAGCCGATCGACGTCGAACGGCCGCGCGCCGAGATGATCTTTTCGAGACCGGAGAAGGCGCCGCCGCAGACGAACAGGATGTTGGTCGTGTCGACCTGCAGGAACTCCTGCTGCGGGTGCTTGCGGCCGCCCTGCGGCGGCACGGAAGCAATGGTACCTTCCATGATCTTCAACAGCGCCTGCTGCACGCCCTCGCCGGACACGTCGCGGGTGATCGAGGGATTGTCAGACTTGCGCGAGATTTTGTCGATTTCGTCGATATAGACGATGCCGCGCTGCGCCCGCTCGACGTTGTAGTCGGCCGACTGCAGCAGCTTTAGGATGATGTTCTCGACGTCTTCGCCGACGTAACCGGCTTCGGTCAAGGTCGTGGCGTCGGCCATCGTGAACGGCACGTCGAGAATGCGCGCCAGCGTCTGCGCCAGCAGCGTCTTGCCCGAGCCGGTCGGCCCGATCAGCAGAATGTTCGACTTCGCCAGTTCGACGTCGTTGTGTTTGGTCTGGTGATTGAGGCGCTTGTAGTGGTTGTGCACGGCCACCGACAGCACACGCTTGGCGTGATTCTGACCGATGACGTAATCGTCGAGCACCTTGCAGATTTCTTTGGGCGTCGGAATGCCGTCGCGCGACTTCACCAGCGAGGATTTATTTTCCTCGCGAATGATATCCATGCAGAGTTCGACGCATTCATCGCAGATGAAAACGGTCGGC
>Ga0265314_10006141_pt1 | contig 10675 bp, 6 predicted proteins | sample 4126metaG_FD_203106 | JGI IMG/M metagenome (GOLD analysis project Ga0265314, IMG submission 203106) | Rhizosphere microbial communities from Carex aquatilis grown in University of Washington, Seatle, WA, United States - 4-1-26 metaG | ecosystem: Host-associated > Plants > Roots > Rhizosphere >... | reverse complement strand
GCCTTGCCGGGCGCCAGCTGCCAGGCGATGCCCGATTCGCTGTCGGCGGCCCAGACCTGGCCTTCGGTGTCGCGCGCCATGCTGTACCAGCCGCTCGGATCGGGAATGTGGGCCGGCACCAGGCGGTTTTCGCGGAAGCGGTCCAAGCCGGCCGTGGTGGCGATCCACACATTGCCTTCGCGGTCTTCCAGCACCACGTCGGCCACCAGCGACGACATTTGCCAGCGCTGGTCGAAGCGGTCGGTGGCGTCACGCTGCGGCACCAGCACGCTGCGGCCGCGCTGCTGCTCGGGCGCGGTGCGGCACAGGCCGCGCGGGCAGTGCACCGACCACAGGTTGCCGTCGCGGTCGAACTGGGCATGGCGCGATTCGCCTTGGTTGAAGGCGGCGGCGCGCGGCCGGCCCGGCTGCGCTTCGGAGCCGGGCAGCAGCTGCACCTGGTCGGGCTTGACCACCCACACGCGGCCGTCGGGCGACTGGGTCAGGCTGCCGGCCTGGTAGTCCACGCCGGTCGGCTCGAAGCGCTGCGCCGCGCGGTTGTAGCGGAATACGCCGTGCGGTCCGGCCACCCACAGGCGCTGTTCCTGGTCCAGCAGCAAGGTGGTGGCAAAGCCGCCGGGCCAGCCCTGGGCCGGCCCCTGCTGCTGCCAGTGGCCGTTCTGAAAGTGGTACAGGCCGTTGCCGGAGGCGACCCACAGGCTGCCGTCCTGGTCGAAGCCCAGCCCGCGGATGCCGCCCACGGCGGGATCGGACGGAGTGGCGTTTTCCAGCCGGCCGTCCGGATGGCGTATCACCAGGCTGCCCAGGATGTCGCTGATCCACAGGTCGCCGTTGGGGCGCGCCACCAGCTCGTAGATGCGGTTGCGCATGTTCAGTCCCGGCGCGTCCAGCGCGTAGCGTTCGAAGCGCACGCCGTCGAAGCGGTATAAGCCGGTCGAGGTGGCCAGCCACAGCCAGCCATCCGGGGTTTGCGCCATCGCGCTGATGTCGGGCGGGGCGCCATCCTTGGCGGTCCACATGGCGTGGTTGTAGTCCTCCAGCGGCACGGCGGGATTCAGCGCCCAGGCCGGCGCGGCCGCCAGCAGCGCGGCCGCGATGGCGGCGCAGAACTGGGTGCGGAAACGGGCGCTGAGACTGGATGGCGGCATGCTGGTGGTATTGGATGGGTGAACGTTTCCAATTATCACATTTCCATCTGCAAGCCGGGGGGATTTCCTCCTATGGCAGGCCGGAAAACGGCGCGCCATTGCCGGCGTAGATGCGCTCCATCGCCAGCCGCTCGCGTTCGACGATGGTATTGACGAAGCGTTCGGCCCGCCGCATGCGCTTGAAGGCGTTGAAGCCCCGCTCCAGGAACTGCTGCAGGTCGCCCAGTCCGGCCAGCCGCGCCGGGGCGCGCATCACCGTCAGCGTGGTGCTGAGGAAGGGGATGCGCACCAGCTCGCATAACGACATGCCCAGCGCCTGCACCAGTTCCAGCTGGCGCGCCCGCTCGGCCTCGGCGGTGACGCTGCGGTAGGCGGCGATGTAATCGGCCTCGCCGAAGCGCGTGCCCAGTTGCAGCGCCATCTGGGTGTCGAGCCGCTCGGACAGCGCATCCAGCACGATGGCCTCGGTGATCGCCTGCAACGCGTTGACCGGCAGCAGGCGCTGCATGGTGGGGATGATGCGTTCCAGGTCGGCGTCGCGCTGGCTCAGGTCGTGCGCGCCGTACAGCTCTTCAAAGAAGAACACGGCGGCGTCGTGCGAATCGGCGGCGGCCAGCAGGTCGGCGTGGGTCACGGCCAGCCGTTGCGACTGGAAGGTTTTCAGGGCGGTGCAGGCCGCCAGCAGCGCCGGATCGCGCTTGGCGCCGTAGCGTTCGGCCTGCACGGCGCGCAGTTGTTCGGCCAGCGTAAGGACCAATTGTTCTTTCTTCATGCCGCTGTTTTACCAGAACCGACTAGACGCGGCACTCTATTTTTGCGTCAAAACAAGCACTTGCTTTGTCGTACACTACAAAAAAACCATAACAATCAAAATGATACGGACGGAGACCATGACATCCCGCAGATCTTTCCTGAAGATCGGCGTTTTCGGCGCGCTTACCCTCGCAGCCGGCGGCGCCATCTATCGCGCAACCCATCCCCCCGCGCCACCCGGTTCCTTCGTGCTCGACGGCGACGCCCGCGCGGTGCTGGCGGCCGTGATTCCTTCCATGCTGGGACCGGCGCTGCCGGCCGATCCGGCCGCGCGCGCCGCGGCCATCGCCGGCATGCTGGAGCGCGTCAGCGGCGCCATCCATGGCCTGCCGCTGGCGACCCAGAAGGAGGTGCAGGACCTGTTCGGCCTGCTGGCGCTGGCGCCGGCGCGGCGCTTCCTGGCCGGCGTGCCCGACAGCTGGCAGCAAGCCACGCCGCAGCAGGTCGACGCCTTCCTGCACAGCTGGCGCACGCACCGCATCGGCATGCTGGTGACGGCGTACCAGGCGATGCACGACCTGATCCTCGGCCCCTGGTATGCCGATCCCGCCAACTGGGCCGCCATCGGCTACCCGGGCCCGATCAAGGAACTGAGCTAAGGACGCCGACATGACCATCAATACCAATATCCCCATCGTGCCCGCCAGCGGCGTGATCCCCGATCCGATCCAGGCCGGCCTGGCCGCCGGCTGGCATGTGACCGACTGCTCGCGCATCGGCAGCGACCTGACCATGGACGCCGACGTCATCATCGTCGGCAGCGGCGCCGGCGGCGGCGTCACGGCCGAGCTGCTGGCCAAGTCCGGCCTGAAAGTGCTGATCGTCGAGGAGGGCATGCTGAAGTCGTCCAAGGACTTCAAGATGCGCGAGGCGGAAGCCTATCCGGCGCTGTACCAGGAGTCCGGTGCGCGCAAGACCAAGGACAAGGGCATCAACATCCTGCAGGGCCGTACCGTGGGCGGCACCACCACCGTCAACTGGACCAGCAGCTTCCGCACCCCGCCCGACACGCTGGCCTACTGGGGCAAGCATTTCGGCCTGAAGGACTTCAGCCAGGAAGCGATGGCGCCGTGGTTCGAGATGATGGAGCAGCGCCTCAGCGTGGCCAAGTGGGCCGGCCAGCCGAACGAGAACAACGACCTGCTGCGGCGCGGCGCCGAGAAACTGGGTGTGCCGACCGCGATCATCCCGCGCAACGTCAACGGCTGCTGGAACCTGGGCTATTGCGGCATGGGCTGCCCGACCAACGCCAAGCAGTCGATGCTGGTGACCACCATCCCGTCGGCGCTGGACCTGGGTGCGCAGCTGCTGACGCGGGTGCGGGCCGAGCGCTTCGTCATCAAGGGCGACAAGATCGACCGCCTGGAAGGCGTGGCGTTGGACGCCGCCGGCCTGGCGCCGACCGGGCGCCGTGTGACCTTGCGCGCCAGGCACTACGTGGTGGCGGGCGGCGCGATCAACTCGCCGGCGCTGCTGATGCGCTCCGGCGCGCCCGATCCGCATGGCCTGCTGGGCCGCCGCACCTTCTTGCATCCGACCATTATCTCGGCCGGCCTGTACGAGGAGCGCGTCGATGGCTACGCCGGCGCGCCGCAATCGGTGTACTCGGACCACTTCCTGAAGACCGGCCCGATCGACGGCGCCATCGGCTACAAGCTGGAGGCGCCGCCGCTGCACCCGCTGCTGCTGTCGACCACCATGGCCGGATACGGCGCCCAGCACACCGAGATGATGCGCCAGTTCCCCCATTTCCATGCGCTGCTGGCGCTGCTGCGCGACGGCTTCCATGCCGAGTCGGAGGGCGGCAGCGTGGCGCTGTCCAGTAGCGGCGCGCCGGTGCTGGATTATCCGATCAGCGAGTTCGTGTGGGACGGCGTGCGCCGTTCGATGCTGACCATGGCCGAGATCCAGTTCGCCTCCGGCGCCAAGTCGGTCACGCCGGTGCACGAGGCGGCCGGCAGCTACACCAGCTGGGAGCAGGCCAAACAGGCCATCAACGCGCTGCCATTCAAGGTGCTGGCCACGCGCGTGGTGTCGGCGCACGTGATGGGCGGCTGCGGCATGTCCGACGACGAGCGCCTGGGCGTGACCAGCTCGGGCGGGCGCTATCACGGCCTGGCCAATTTGTCGGTGCACGACGGTTCGCTGTTCCCGACCTCGATCGGCGCCAATCCGCAGCTGTCGATCTACGGCCTGACGGCGCGCCTGGCCAGCGGGCTGGCGCGCGAGCTGACCGGCAAGCCGGCGCCGCGGCTGGTGCGCAGCTAGGCCGGCCGGCCGAAGCGGCGCCATGCAAGCGGCGCCGCGCTGTGAGAAGATAGGCACATGATAAAACGTGTGCTGATCCTTGTCCTGGCGGTGCAGGCCGCCGTTGCGCTGGCGCTGGCCAGCGCCTTTCATACCTGGTGGCAGCTGCCGTGGGCGGCCTGCGGGGCATTGGGCGTCGCCGCCGTGGTGCTGCTGCGCGCGCTGATCTCGCTGCATAACTTTCATCAAAGCAGCCGCGCCGGCAGTCCCACGCCGGCCGAGCATGCGCTCGATTTATTGCGGGCGCTGCGCCTGTTCCGCGACGAGTTCACGGCTTCCATGTTGTACTCCTCGTGGTCGGTGCTGTTCCCGCTGGGCTGGCGCGTGCAGCCGCGCGCGCAGCAGCGCGGCTTGCCGGTGCTGCTGGTGCACGGCTACCTGTGCAACAGCGGCTACTGGCATGCGCTGAGCCGCGCGCTGGCGCAGGCCCGCATCAGCCACGCCGCCATCGACCTCGAACCGCTGGGCGCCAGCATCGACGACTACGCGCCGCAAGTGCAGGCCGCTGTCGAGCGCCTGTGCGCCGAAACCGGCAGCGCGCAGGTGATCATCGTCGGCCACAGCATGGGCGGCCTGGTGGCGCGCGCCTGGCTGCGCCGTTATGGTGCGGACGCGGCGCGCCGCGTCGCCCGCGTGATCACGCTCGGCACCCCGCACGCGGGCAGCGCGCTGGCCGGCATGGCGCCCGGCCGCAACGGCGCGCAAATGCGTTACGGCAGCGATTGGCTGCGCGAATTGGCCGCCTTTGAGGCAAATTTGCAACGCGATTTGTTTACTTCAATTTATTCTGTCCACGACAATATGGTTGCGCCGCAAAATTCCAGCCACTACCCCGGCGCGCGCAACGTGGTTTTTGGCGCGATCGGCCATGTGGCGCTGGGGCGCGCGCCGGAAATCATCGCCGCTGTACTGGACGAAGCGGCGCAGATGCCGGTGCCGCGGACGGGCACGAAAAAACGGGCGCAACCTGGGTGATTTTGTGTGAGAATTTAGCAGTCTTGTTGCTGTATGGTTACTCATATGCAGTACGGCAAAAAGGCGAGCGATGGCAACCGACTACGGCAAGCTGATACTGAGTGAGAGCGCCGGCGCGCTGCGCGACGCGGAGCTGGCCGAGGCGCGCTTCGGCGGCCTGCTGGAATCGGTGCCGGACGCGATCGTCATGGCCAATGCCGGCGGCCGCATCGTGCTGGCCAACGGCCAGGCCGAAACGATGTTTGGCTATGCGCGCGGCGAGCTGCGCGGCATGCCGCTGGAGGCGCTGATGCCGGCCCGGCTGCGCGCGGCCCATGTGGGCCACCGCCGCGACTATGCCGCGCGGCCGTTGCCGCGTCCCATGGGCGGCGGGCGCGACCTGTACGGCCTGCGCAAGAACGGTGCGGAGTTCCCGGTGGAGATCAGCCTGAGTCCGGTCATGCTGGAAGAGGGCAAGCTGATCATGAGTGCGATCCGCGATATCAGCGAACGCAAGCGGATCGAGCTGGCGCTGCACGACAAGCATGCCGAACTGGCGCGCGCCAATGCTGCCAAGGACCGCTTCCTGGCGGGGATGTCGCACGAATTGCGCACGCCGTTGAACGCGATCATCGGTTTTGCGGGTACTATGCTAATGAAGCTGCCCGGTCCCCTGAATACGGAACAGGACAAGCAGCTGCGGACCATACAGTCCAGCGCCCGCCACCTGCTGTCGCTGATTAACGACCTGCTGGATCTGACCAAGATCGAGTCGGGCAACGTGGAACTGGATTTTGCGCCGCTGCAGTGCCGGCCGCTGATCGACGAGATGCTGCAGCTGTTCGAGCCGCAGGCGCGCGGGAAGGGGCTGCGCCTGGAGGCGGTCAGCACGCCGCACGAGATCGCCTTCCTGACCGACCGCCGCGCGCTGCAGCAGATTTTAATGAACCTGATTAACAACGCAATCAAATTTACCGAACAGGGCAGTGTAGTGGTGCGGCTCAGCACGGCCGCCATCGATGGCCGCGAATGCGTCACGTTCAGCGTCAGCGACACCGGCGTCGGCATCGCGCCCGAGTGCCGCAGCCAGCTGTTCCAGGCGTTCACGCAGCTCGATGCGGGGCCGACCCGGCAGTTCGAGGGCACCGGCCTGGGCCTGCACCTGAGCCAGAAGCTGGCCAGCCTGCTGCACGGACGCATCCTGTTTGATAGCCAGCACGGCGTGGGCAGCATCTTTACGCTGGCCTTGCCGCTGGACTGAATGTGATTACCTTGGAGCGCTAATGTCCGCACGCATCCTGATTATTGAAGACAACGCCACCAACATGGAGCTGATGGTGTATCTGCTCCGTGCCTTCGGTTATACCCCGCTGACCGCCGCCGACGGCGAGGCCGGCGTGCAGGCCGCGCGGCGCGAGCTGCCGGACCTGATCATCTGCGACGTGCACCTGCCCAAGCTGGACGGCTACGGCGTGGTGGCGGCGTTGAAGAGCGATCCGCAGATCCGCCACATCCCGGCGCTGGCGGTGACCGCGCTGGCCATGGTGGGCGACCGCGAGCGGCTGCTGGCGGCCGGCTTCGACGGCTACATCGGCAAGCCGATCGAGCCCGACACCTTCGTCACGCAAATCGAGTCTTTTTTACCGGGGACGGTGTCCTCCCCGGCGAAAAGCGACATCGCCACGATCCTGATCGTGGATGACCATGTACTGAACCGCGAATTCCTGATGACGCTGCTGGGTTACGGCGGCCACCGCCTGCTGGAGGCGGCCAACGGCGCCGAGGGCCTGAAGATGGTGCTCAACGAGCGGCCCGACCTGGTGATCTCCGACATCCTGATGCCCAACATGGACGGCTACGAGTTCGTCACCCGCATGCACGGCAATCCGGAGACGGCCGACGTGCCGGTGATCTTCTACACCGCCACCTACCGCGAGCGCGAGGCGATGGCGGTGGCGCAGTCCTGCGGCGTGCGCTGGGTGCTGCCGAAACCGTCCGACCCGGACGTGATCCTGCGCACCGTGCACGAGGCGCTGGGGCTGGCGCCCGAGCCGGACGACAACGTGCCGTCGTTCGCGCCGGAGCCGCCACTGGAAGGGCGCTTCCGCGGCATCGACAACAAGGTGGCCGAGTACCTGGGCGAGCTGGAGTCGAGCAGCCAGCTGATCACGCAGATCGCCAGCGATGGTGAGGAGTCGCCCACCGAGAACCTGTCGCTGATGACGGAGCGGCTGTCACGCTCGCTGTCCAGTTTGCAGGCGGTCAGCCTGCGCCTGACCGCGCTGATCGAGCTGGGCATCGAACTGGGCGCCGAGCGCGATCCGACCGCGCTGGTCGACATCGGCTGCCGGGTGGCGCAGAACATCTGCGTCTCCAAGTACGCCTGCATCGGCGTGCTGGACAACGGCGCCAGCGAACTGAGTTACTTCGCCTCCTGCGGCACTGGCATGCAGGCGCGCCTGATCGCCAGCAACCCGCGCGCCGGCGTGCTGCGCGGCCTGCTGGAGCAGCGCCAGCCCTGCCGCATCAACGACATCGACGGCGATCCGACCCAGATCGGCCTGCCGGCCGGCCATCCACCGGTGCACTCCTTCCTGGGCGTGCCGATCGCCTCGCGCGAGCGCACCCACGGCTGGCTGTACCTGGTCGACAAGCTGGGCGCGGACGGCTTCTCGGAAGTGGACGAGCGGGTCGCGGCCACGGTGGCGGCGCAGATCTCGGTGGCTTACGAGAACCTGCTGCTGTATGAGGAAATCAAGCGCCACCACGCCCAGCTGACCCTGGACATGAACGCCCGCATCCGCCTCGACGAGGACCTGCGCCGCTTCCGGCTGGCGATGGACGCCACCGCCGACGCCATCTTCCTGGTCGACCGCGCCGGCATGTGCTTCGTCGACGTCAACCAGACCGCCTGCCGCATGCTGGGCTACGAGCGCGAGGACTTCCTCAAGGTCGGCCCCAACAAGTCGATCGAGGGCGACCTGGAACGGCTGGAAGACCTGTACGACAAGCTGCTGGCCGGCGATCCGAGCGGCGCCATGAGCGAGCTGCTGTTGCAGCGCAAGGACGGCACGCCGCTGTCGGTCGAGGTGCAGCGCCGCACGCTGCGCTCCGGCCAGAGCTGGATCCTGGTGGCGGTGGCGCGCGACATCACCGAGCGCAAGGAGGCCGAGCTGCGCCTGCTCAAGCTGGCCCACTTCGACACGCTGACCGGGCTGCCCAACCGCAGCCAGTTCTACGAGTCGCTGACCCATTCGCTGCACCAGGCCGGCGAGCACAAATGGTCGCTGGCGGTGCTGTTCCTGGACGTGGACCGCTTCAAGAACGTCAACGACACGCTGGGCCACACCATCGGCGACGAGCTGCTGCGCCAGTTCTCCAGCCGGCTGGTCGACTGCCTGCGGGTGCGCGACACCATCGGCCGCTTCGGCGGCGACGAATTCGCCGCCATCCTGATGCTGCCGGAAGGGGCGCAGAACGCGATCGCGGTGGTCGACAAGATCCGCGAGGCGATGCGCCGGCCGTTCGACCTGAAAGGCCACGAGGTCACCGTCACGGCCAGCATCGGCATCTCGGTGTTCCCGGACGACGGCTCCGACCCGGACACGCTGATCCAGTACGCCGACACCGCCATGTACCGCGCCAAGGAAGCCGGGCGCGATGCGTTCCGCTTCTTTACGGCCGAGATGAACGCGCAGTCGCTGGCGCGGCTGGACCTGGAGAACGCGCTGCGGCGCGCCATCGACAACGAGGAATTCGTGCTGTTCTTCCAGCCCAAGGTGCACATCGGCACCGGCCGCATCAGCGGCGCCGAGGCGCTGATACGCTGGAAGCGTCCCGGCCACGGCATGGTGTCGCCGGCGCTGTTCATCCCCATCCTGGAAGAGACGGGACTGATTGTGCGGGTCGGCACCTGGGTGCTGCACGAGGCCTGCCGCAAGATCAGCCAGTGGGGCAAGACCAATACCGGCGCGGTGCATCTGTCGGTCAACGTGTCGGGCATCCAGTTCTTCGTCGGCGGCCTGGAGGAAGAGGTGCTGAAGGCGATCAAGGAGCACGACATCGCGCCCGAGCTGCTGGAGCTGGAACTGACCGAGAGTTCGCTGATGTCCAACGCCGAGGAAACCATCTCGGTGCTGCAGAACCTGAAGGCGCTGGGGATCCAGATCTCGATCGACGACTTCGGCACCGGCTATTCGTCGCTGGCGTATTTGAAGCGCTTCCCGATCGACAAGCTGAAGATCGACATCGCCTTCGTGCGCGAGGTCACCAGCAACCCGGACGACGCCGCCATCGTGCTGGCCATCATCAACATGGCGCACAGCATGAAGCTGGCCGTGATCGCCGAAGGGGTGGAGAAGGATGCCCAGCTGGCCTATTTGCGGCGCCACGGCTGCGACGAGATGCAGGGCTACTATTTCAGCCGCCCGGTGCCGGAGGACGAGTTCGAGCTGATGCTGCGCGAAGGGAAGTACCTGCAGGCGCCGGCCAACGAGACGGTGCAGGAGCAGCAAACCCTGCTGATCGTCGACGACGACGCCTTCATGCTCGACGTGCTGACCGATTTCCTGTCGCAGGACGGCTACCGCATCCTGACCGCGCAGACCGCGGCCGAGGGCTTCGACATCCTGGCCAAGCACCGGGTGCAGGTGATCCTGTGCGACCAGTGCATGCCCTTGATGAGCGGGACCGAGTTCATGGAGCGGGTCAAGAATCTGGCCCCGGACACCTTCCGCATCATGCTGTCGGCCTATGCCGACCTGACGCCGATCATGGCCGCCATCAACCATGGCGCCATCGACCGCTTCTACACCAAGCCGTGGAAGGGCGCGGTGCTGCGCGAGAACATCCGTGAAGGCTTCCGCCTGCACGCGCAGGTGCACGGTGGAGTCGCGGCCGCGCGGCTGACGGCCGGCTAGCTAGAACAGGTGGCGCAGCCCGGCCATCAGCTGGCGCCGGGTGCCGCCCGGCAGCGTGGCCTGGTAGCTGGCCGCGCTGTCGTTGTCGACCCGCGAGCCGACCAGGTAGACATTGGTGCGGCGTGACAGCGGGTGGTAGTAGCCGGCGGCGATCTGGGTCACGCCGGCGTTGGCCCTGGCGCGGTCCGACTTGTGCACGTAGTCGGCCGCGAACCAGTCCGCGCCCGCCGGCACCGTAATGCCGGCCAGCGCATCGCGGGTGTCGAGCCGGTTCAGCAGATTGTCACTGCGGCTGCGCGCCAGCACCATCCAGGCCTTGAGCGGGCCGAAATCATAGGAACCGGAGACCAGCGAACTGCGCGCGGCCTTGTTGCCGAGGGCGTCGTTGGCGTCGTGGTGCGCCAGCTGCGCATTGAGCGGGCCGTTGCGGTAGCCGATGTCCATGCTGACCTGGCGGCCGGCGGCGCTGTTGCCCGCCACCTCGCCCGGGGCCCAGGCCAGGTCCGCGTACCAGCCGCCGGCGATCGGCGGCAG
>Ga0265314_10006138_pt1 | contig 10677 bp, 10 predicted proteins | sample 4126metaG_FD_203106 | JGI IMG/M metagenome (GOLD analysis project Ga0265314, IMG submission 203106) | Rhizosphere microbial communities from Carex aquatilis grown in University of Washington, Seatle, WA, United States - 4-1-26 metaG | ecosystem: Host-associated > Plants > Roots > Rhizosphere >... | reverse complement strand
GGGCATGGCGCTGCGCGATCTTGTTGTTCAGGAAGAGGTCGGGAAGATAGAAACCGAGCAGCGCCATGCCCACACTCACCGTGATCTTCATCGTCGTCGTCCATTGGAAATGGGCGACCAGGAAGAGATAGAACAGCGACAGCGCGAACACCGCGAAGGGCATGATGAAGCGGAAGAACATGAAGGTCACGACCGGGCCCTGGCCGCGATAGCCGGCGCGGGAGAGTTTCTCGCGCGTATCTTCCGATTCGAGCAGATTGCCGAGCTTGAAGCGGTCTAGCGTGTGTTTCATGTAGCCGACCGGCTGGCTGCGCAGCGCGCCGCGGCGGGCGCTTAGCGCGGCCAGGTGCTTGACGCGCAATTCCTCGCGCCGCTGCGACACCGCCTTGAGGCGTTGGCCCAGACCGTCGCGGTTGGCAAGCGGCAGACCCAGCGTGACGATCGTGGCGAAGGCGAAGATCGCCGCGCACACCGTCGCGATGAACGTCTTGTCGAACAGGATCTCCATGATGCCGACGTTCAACATGCGCTAGCTCTTGAAGTTGATCATCTTGCGCATCACCGCGATGCCGAGCGCCATCCAGATTCCGCAACCGAGCAGCATGAGGTTTCCCATGCGCTCGGTGAACAGCAATTTGATGTAGTCCGGCGTCGTTAGATAGACGATGCCCATCACGCCGGGCGGCAGCGAGCCGATGATCGCGGCCGAGGCCTTGGCTTCCGACGACATCGCCTTGATCTTGCCGATCAGGCGCTTGCGATCGCGCAGCACCGACGACAAATTGCCCAGCGCCTCCGACAGATTGCCGCCCGACTTCTGCTGAATGGTCATGACGATGCCGAAAAAGCTGACTTCCGGCGTCGGCATGCTTTCGTACATCTTCTTGACGCCCTGTTCGAGCGTAACGCCGACCTTCAGGCTTTCGACCAGCCGGCTGAACTCCGAGCCGCAGGGATTCGGCACCTCGCGCGCGACAATGCGGAGCGCTTCGTTGGTCGGAAGGCCGGACTTGACGCTGCGCACGATGACGTCGATCGCATTGGCGAATTCATTGGTGAACGCCTTTTCGCGGCGCGCCTTCAGGAATCCCAGCACCCAGCGCGGCACGCCCAACAGTGCCGCGAAGCCGACAAGCAGGGTGACGACCAGGCCCTGCCCCGACAGGAAGCAGAACAGAACGGCGACCAGGGCGAACGCGCCGGCCGCGATCCAATAGGTGCGCACCGAGACATCGGGCAGCCCGGCCTGTTCGAGGCGCTGGGCAAGCGTGACCTTGACCTTCTTCTCGGCCTGCTTGTTCTCGATCTCCTTGAGCATCGCCTGGACGTTCTTGCGCTTGAGCGCGGCGGTATCGGGCGCCTTGCCGCCGCGGCCCGTCGCTTGCGGCTTGGCGATGGCGTGGACGCGCGCATTGCGGCTGTCCCCGCCGGCGAAGGCGTAATAGCCGCCGGCCAGGGCCAGCGTCAGGAACACGAAGGCGACGAGATAGAGCATCAGCGCATCACTGGTTGAGCGCGTCGAGCGACTCGGCCAGTTCGCGCTCGAGATTGAAATAGCGCGCGCGCTCCCAGAAACCGGGGCGCACGATACCCGTGCCGACATGCTTGCCCTTGAGGCGGCCGGTCTCGTCCTCGCCGTTGATCTCGTAGTTCATGAGATCCTGGGTGATGACGACTTCACCTTCGGTGCCGACCACTTCGGTCACCTTGGTGATGCGGCGCGAGCCGTCGCGCAGGCGCTCGGCCTGGAGGATGACGTCGATCGAGCCGACGATCATCTCGCGGATGGTCTTGGTGGGAAGCTGGAAGCCGCCCATGGTGATCATGGATTCCAGACGCGACATGGCCTCGCGCGGGGAGTTGGCGTGCAACGTGCCCATCGAGCCGTCATGGCCGGTGTTCATCGCCTGCAGCAGATCGAAGGCCTCGGGTCCGCGCACTTCGCCTACGATGATGCGTTCGGGGCGCATACGCAGGCAGTTTCGAACCAAATCACGCATCGAGATCATGCCCTGGCCTTCGAGATTCGGCGGGCGGGTTTCCAGGCGCACGACGTGCGGCTGCTGCAATTGCAGTTCGGCGGCGTCCTCGCAGGTGATCACGCGTTCGTCGGCATCGATATAGGCGGTCATGCAATTCAAGAGCGTGGTCTTGCCCGAACCGGTACCGCCGGAAATCAGGACGTTGCAGCGGCAGCGGCCGATTACGGCGAGCACGCGCGCGCCGGCCGGACTGATCGAGCCGAACTTGACCAGATCGTCGAGTGTCAGCTTGTCCTTCTTGAACTTTCGGATGGTGAGCGTCGGCCCGTCCAGCGCCAGCGGCGGCGCGATCACGTTGACGCGCGAGCCGTCGAGCAGGCGGGCGTCGCAAATCGGTGAGGATTCGTCGACGCGGCGGCCGACCTGGCTGACGATGCGCTGGCAGATGTTCATCAGCTGCGCGTTGTCGCGGAAGCGGATATTGGTGAGCTGGACCTTGCCGCCGACTTCGATGAAGACGCGGTTGGCGCCGTTGACCATGATGTCGGAGATGTCGTCGCGCGCCAGCAGGGGTTCGAGCGGGCCATAGCCCAGCACGTCGTTGCAGATGTCCTGCAGCAGGTGTTCCTGCTCGGCGATCGACATTACCACCGATTTGATCGAGATGATCTCGTTGACGATGTCGCGGATTTCCTCGCGCGCCGAATCCGGGTCGAGCTGCGCCAACTGGGCGAGGTCGATCGTGTCGATCAACGCCGAGAAGATCGTCGATTTGATCTGGTAATAGTCGTCCGAACGCGTGTCCGCGGCGGCGCGGGCACCCGCCTTGGGCGACGGCGTCACCAGAAGCGGTGCACTGCGCTGCGGAACGTTTGCGCCCGGCGCGTCGGCTTTCGGTGGCGCTCCAGCGATGGGTGCGGGGGCTTTCGGCGGCGCGCCGGCGGCAAGCGGCGGCGGCGCCGCCGGAGGCGTGCTCCGCGCGACGGCTTCCGTCGAGGCGTTACGCTTGCCGAACATGATGCTTAAGCTCTCTTCTTGCCCGCGAAAAACGACAGCAGCGGGGACGATTTTTGCAGCGGCTGCGGCACGCGGCCGGTCACGAGCTCGGCGAGACGGCGAATGCCGGCGGCGGCGGGCGATTTCGACGCCAGCTCGTTCAGCATCTGGCCGTTATTGGCGGCCTGGCCGAAAAGCGCCGGCTCGAACGGCATGACGATCGCGGGTTCGATGCCGATAGTCTCGGCGAAGTCTTTCACCGGGATTTCCGGCCGCTTCGCGACGCCGACCTGGTTCAGCACCAGCCTCGGCGGGGAGTCATTGGGGCGACTCTGGCGCAGAATCTCGACGATGTTCTTGGTGTTACGCAGCGAGGCGAGATCCGGCGTCGCCACCAGGACGATGTCGTCGGCGCCGATCAGCGTCGCCTTCACCCAGGGCGTCCACAGATGCGGCACATCGACGATCACGCAAGGCGTGGACTGTCGCACCGCGTCCAGCACGGACTCATAGGCGTCGGGCTGGGCCTCGTATTCGCGGTCGATCGCGGCCGTGGTCGAGAAGATCGACAGATGTTCGCCCCGTTTCACCAGAAGACGGTCGAGCAGCACGTCGTCGAGCCGCTCGGGCGCGGAAAGCGCGTCGGCGACGCCCTGGCTCGGCTCGTCGTTGAAATCCAGACCGGTGGTGCCGAAGGGCAGGTCGAGATCGACAATGGTGGTGTTGATGCGCAATTCCTCGGCGATGCACCAGCCGACATTGTGCGACAGCGAGGAGGAGCCCACGCCGCCCCGCGCGCCGACGAAGGTCACGATGCGGCCGATCGGGGCGGCTTCCGGATCGGTGTAGAGGCCGGAGATCACCTCGATCAGATGCAGCGGATTGAGCGGGGCGACGAGATATTCCGAGGCGCCGCGGCGCATCAATTCGCGGTAGAGCTCCACGTCGTTGACGCGCCCGACCACGATCACCTTGCTCGATGGATCACAGACTTCGGCCAGCCGGTCGAGCTCTTCGAGCGCGGCTTGGCCGTTGAGACGGGTCTCAACGAGGAGAAGATTGGGCGTGACCTGACCTTGAAAGTGCTCGATCGCCGCATTGATGCCGCCGAGTTGGACGTTCATGTGCGCCTTGGCGAGGCGGCGGTCGGAGCCGGCGCGCTGAAGCGCCGCGCCTGTGTCGGGAAATTCGACGAAGGCGTCGATGGAGATGCGCGGCACCGGCCGCTCATGTGGCGCGGCGCCGAAGGCTGCTTCCGGTTCTGGCGCGTGCTTCACCATTGACGATCCCTATTACTTGTTCACGTCGGCGACGGCGCCCGACTGGTCCGGCGTGAGCGTGGCGCCCGTGGGCTTGCCGTCCTTGTAGTTGCTGTAGACCGTGGCGCGCCGCGCCGCGTCGCCCGCACCCATCGGCTGCGGCGCGACGAGATCGCGCGGATCGGCGATCTGGGCGGCGAGATTGTGCTGCGTCGCGCAGCCGAAATTGGGCGAGACGCGATTGGAGGCGGTGTCGCCGTAGTTGGCCGACCAGTCGCCGCAAGGCGCGGTCGATGCGTCGTAGCCGATATAGCCGAGCTCGACCTTGCCGTCGCCGCTGTCGCGCGTGCCCACCAGGATGCGGTCGCGCGGCACGCCGGCCGAGGCCAGACGCTCACCGAAATATTCGATGACTGCGGAAGCGTCACGCCCGGACGGCGCCGCGATCGAGATCGCACCATTGCCGTGCTGGATGTAGCTGGCGACGAACTCCTCGAAATGCTGCGCGTCGTCCGGCATCAGGCCGGCATCGCTGCTGGAGAAGGCGAGCCGGATCGTGTGGAAATTCGGCTGGACCTGGATGGGATGGTTGACGGCCGGATCGTCCATCAGGCCGACATTGGCATCGTTGATGGGCGCAGCGCAGCTTCCCGCTGCGAGCACGGCGAGGAGGGATGCGACCTTCAGGAAGTTCTGGGAGCTGGGCATCATCGCAAAATTCCCTATTGGATGATGAAGCCCACGCCGGACGAAGCATTGGGCTTCGCCGTGCCGGCGGGCTTGTTGTCGTGGACGGCATTGAGGCGACCGAGCAGGATGGTCTCCGGATCGGTCGGCGAGACGAAGCCGTCGGTCGGTAGCGCGATGTTGGCCATCGCCGTCGGCGTCACAAGATAGGCGGTGATGACGATCACCAACTCCGACTCGTCGTTCTGAAAGTCGCGGCTGCGGAACAGGGCGCCCAGGATCGGAAGATCCTTCACGCCCGGCAATGCCTGAAGCACCTGCTTGGAATTGTGCTGCATCAGTCCGGCAATGGCGAAGCTGCCGCCCGAGGGCAGCTCTACCGTGGTCTGGGCGCGACGAACCGAGAGCGCGGGAATGGTAAGGCCGGTGGAATTGGTCGCGCCCTGCAAGGTGAAGGCACCGGTGTTGGTGAGTTCGCTGACTTCGGTGGAAACCTGAAGCGAGATGCGCCCGGCACTCAGCACGATCGGGGTGAAGGAGAGGCCGACGCCGAACTGCTTGAATTCGACGGTGATGTTGCCCTGATTGTCCTTCGCGACCGGAACCGGAAATTCGCCGCCGGCGAGGAATTTTGCCGTCTCGCCCGACACCGCCGTAAGGTTGGGCTCGGCCAGCGTGTGCACCAGGCCGACCTGCTCCAGCGCCTGCAGCGCACCCTGAAGATTGTTGGGCGACGCGGTGCAGGTACCGCCCTCCGTCAACGCTGTGAAGGGATTGAGCACCGTGCTGCCGGCGGCGCCGCTGCACACCTGGCCGATCTGGCCCCCAGTGAGATCGTTCAGCGCGCGTCCGGTAAGGCCGAAGGCCGGGGAGGAGGAGGCCACCATCGGCACGCCGGCGACGATCGCGGCGCTCGCGAGATCGACGCCGAACTGCTTGGCGATGTTGCGCTGCATTTCGGAGATGCGGACGCGCAGCATCACCTGCTCGCTGGCCGCAACCTTGAGCATGTTCACGACCTTGGCCGGATCGCCCGCGAAGCGCGCCGCGAGGTCCTGGGCGCGGGCGGATTCTTGCGCGCTGGCGACCGTGCCGGTCAGCACGACGTTGTCGTTCATCGCGGAGACCTTGATGTTCGCCTTCGGCATGTCGGCGCGCAGCATGGTGCCGAGATCGGTCGTGTCCTTCTCGACACGGATGTCGATCGAGGCAAGCTGATGGCCGGCGGCGTCGAAGAAGAATGCGTTTGTCTGGCCGGTCTTGAGCGCGAGCAGGAAGATGCGGCGCGGCGTGCGGACCACGGCGTCCACGATGTCGGGGCTGGACACCATCACGTCGCGCGCATCGGTATCGAGCTGCACCACGACGGCCTTGTTGGTCGACATCACGATGCGCTGCGTTACGGTGCCATTGCGCGCCGAAATCGAGATGACATGGAGATTGGACTCGGCCGGCGGCGCGGCATCCGCACTGGCGGCCAGAAGGCCGAGCGCGGCGAGAGCGATGCCGAGAAGGATCCTGCGCATCGCTACTCTTTCCTTCCGTTCGTTCCGCTCGGCGCCACGCCGAAGCGGATAACGGTGACGCCATTGTTGTCGGAGCTTCCCTCGTCCGTCTGGTTCGAAGCGATCGGGGCCGGCTTGGTGTCGTCGCCGAGCGCGCGCAGCGCCAGGCTGAGCGGGCCGCCGGCCTGCGCCTTCACCACGAGCCGCGCCTGCTGGGCGGTGAGCTCGAGCGTCGCGGTCTTGGCCAGCACGACCTTCTGGTCCTTGTCCTGCTTGTAGTTCTGGTCCATCGCCAGCACGCGGATGTTGGTGAGGACGGTGTGAGCCGAGAAGCGGCGGGGGGTGTCGGAAATCTGTTCCGTCATGAGCAGGTCGACGCGGTCGTTGGGTAGGATGAAGCCGCCGGCGCCGGATTCGGTGGTGATCGGGATCGACACGGCACGCATGCCGGGCTGTAAGGTCGCCGCCATGAAGCCGGCAGCGTCGGCGTGGACGAATTTCGCCGTGCTCAGCGGCTCGCCCGCCACCATCGGCGCACGCACCACCGTGCCGGTCAACGCGGCATCGAGGTTGGGCGTGTCGTCATGCGTGATGAAGGTCGAATCGATGTCGGATTTCGGCCAGGTCTGCCAGCGCACCAGCGAGGCGTTGAGCTGCTGGCCGGGCTGAAGCGGCTCGGACGCGACGAGCACTTCGCTAGTCACGATCTGCGGCTTGGGCAGCATCGCCTGCACCGACGGTGTGCCGCCGCCCATCAGGGCGCGCACGATAAGCACGGCGGCCGCCGCGGCGACGACGGCGAGACCAAGAACCAGCATGCGCGGCATGTTCATCGACCCAACTCCTTTGGGTATGATCCGACCACGGAACCCTTTAGAATTTGCTTAACAAAATGCTGTGCAAACGAAACATGGGTGCAAAGGAGGCCCGCACCGCTAGATCGTTGCCGCGATTTTGAAAATTTCCGTCTGCGGAAGAATTAGGAAGGCGCCGGCGGCAAGCGCCACGCCGTAGGGGATGCCGGCCTTTGCGTCGTGCAGCCGCGCGATCCAGCCCTGCGACACCAGCACGGCCGGGAGCGGCACTTTGCGCATCGTGATGATCAAGAGGCTCAATCCGCCGCCCATCACCGCGGCGACGAGCGCGTAGTCGAGCAGATTGCGAAAGCCCAACCACAACACGACGCAGGCGAACAGCTTGGCGTCGCCGCCGCCGACATAGCCGAGCGCGAACAGCGTGAAGCCGATCGCCAAACCGACGAAGCCGGCCAGGAGATGGCCGCCGATCGCGGCAGCCGGAAGCCCGGCCGCGATCACGAACACCGCGAAGGTGCCGATCAAAGCGAGCTGCAAATAGTTCGGTATCGTGAAGCTGGCGATATCCCAGCCGGCGGCCAGCGCGAGAAGCGCCGGAAGCACGATCAGGACGAGAAGCTCGGCAGCCATGCGATAGCCCGTTCAAGATAAGGTGCGAACGGCCGCTTCCCACAGGGAGCGGCCGCACACCGAACATCCGTGCCAATAGCGCGGATGCTTACTTGATGCTCGCCGACACCTTGGTGAACGTGGTCGACAGGTTGGTACCCACGACCTGAACGGCACCGATGATGACGACGGCGATGAGCGCCGCGATGAGACCATACTCGATGGCCGTCGCGCCGGATTCGTCGCGCACGAAGCGAGCGAAAAGGTTGTTCATGAAAGCCTCCACAAAGTGACACCCTAGGACGTCCGGCCGGCATCGTTTGCGAGAGAGACCAACCTGGACTGACGCGACACTAGTGGGCTGAACTTAATGGAGGCTTAAGTCGACAATCGTACGGACCGTGGACGTGTGCCAGCACCGAACAAAACAGGGCGGTTGGAACAAGCGCTAGCATTAATATTGGCGGCTTGTTAACCGACGCGGGGGAAAACCCTCTATTTTCCGGATATCGCGTTGACGTTAGAAACACTGCCGGCATCTTGCCGCAGTCAATCATTCCCTCATCGCTTTGCGTTACCGATGGCGCGATGAGCATCGCCCTTCCGATCGGCGGACAGCGCGCAAACGTTGTGTGGACCGGCCGTCACGCCGTGGCTGGCGCAGCGGCTCTGCTGGCCTTTGCGGTGACGGCTTTCGCGCCGCAGGTGCTGAACGACGGGGACACCTTCCTGCATATCGCCGCGGGAAGCCGGATGCTGGCCGAGCGCGCGATCCTCTGGCGCGATCCGTTTTCCTATACCTTCGCCGGAGCGCCCTGGGAGGCGCATGAATGGCTGGCCGAGATTGCGATGGCGCTTTCCTATCGGTTCGGCGGCTGGAACGGGCTGCTTGTCCTCTTCGCGACGGCGGCTGCAGCGACGGCCTATGTCATGAGCGAACGGTTGGGCCGCTGGCTTTCACCGGCCGCGCAGGCGCTCGTCACATTGCTCGCGATGGCCTGCATGACGGGAAGCCTCTTGGCGCGGCCGCATCTCCTGGCCCTGCCACTATTGGCCATCTGGACGGCGGAGCTGGCGACCGCGCGCAGCGAGAAGCGGGCGCCCAGCCTGGCGCTGCTGCCGGTGATGGCGATTTGGGTCAATATCCATGCGAGTTTCCTGCTCGGCCTTGCGCTGGCCGCGGGGATGGCGCTCGAGGCACTGACCGAAGGCTGGAGCCTTTCGACCTTGCGCAATTGGGGTCTGTTCAGCCTCGGCGCGTTGGGCGCAGCTCTGCTCAATCCGCATTTCGCGCAGGGCGTGATCTTTCCGCTGACGCTGATGGCGACGCCGGCGCTGGCCGCGATCGGCGAATGGCAGGAGACGCCGCTGACGTTGGCGCAGCCGATTGTGCCGGTCCTCGCCGCGGCGATCTATGTGCTGGCGACACGCCGTGTGCGCATCGCGGCGGTTCGCGCTGTCTTGCTGCTCGCGCTGGTCTCTCTCGCCTTCCTGCATGCGCGCCATCAGATCGTGTTCGCCGTGGCGGCGCCTCTGTTGCTGGCTGAGCCGCTGGGCAGAGCGTTCGGCGAGGGCGCCGCAGCGCAAGCGCATTGGCGGCCCGTCCTTGCGACCGCTGCGGCAGCCCTGTCCGCGCTGGTGGGATTGCGCCTCACCCTTCCGGTGACGCGCAGCGACTCGTCGGTCGCGCCCATCAGCGCGCTGGCGCATGTGTCGACGCGGTTGCGGGCCGCGCCCGTGCTGAACGATTACGCTTTCGGCGGATATCTCATCTTCGAAGGCGTGCGGCCGTTCATCGACTCGCGCGCGGAACTCTACGGCGAAGGGCCGCTCGAGACCTATGCCGCGCTCGTCAAACCCGAGCGCGCCGCGCTTCGGACAACTCTTCGCCGGTACGACATTCGCTGGTCGATCCTGGGCGCGACCTCGCCCATGGTCGCGGAACTCGATGCCACGCCGGGCTGGCGCCGACTTTATGCCGATCGCTATGCCGTTGTGCAGTTTCGGGACGGCGGCACGCACTGACGCGCACCAGAAGTTAAGCCCTCTTTTACGTGGGCCGCGCTAGCGTCGCGGCCGTATTCCGGGACAAACCTCATGCGCCGCACCGCTCTCGCCGCCCTCGTCTTCAGTCTTGTTGGCACTTCGGCGCTCGCCGCCGGCGGCATCATCGTTCCCATGGACGAAGTGCGCACGGTCACGTTCCTGAGGCCGGCCGCGACGGTCTATGTCGGCAATCCCGAAATCGCCGACGTGAATATGGTCGACGCGCATCACGCGTTTGTCCTCGGCAAGGCATTCGGGACCACCAACGTCATCGCGCTCGACAACACCGGACGCGAGGTATCCAACACCTATGTCAGCGTTTCGGAGAATCGCGGCTCGGCGGTGACGCTGTTCCGCGGCCCCGCCCAGGTGACGATGGCTTGCGGCGGCCCGCGCTGCCAGATCTCGCCGACCCCGGGCGACGCGCACTACAAGGACGACATCAGCGACGTCGGCGCGCATCATGAGCTGGGCGCCAAGAGCGGCAGCCCGCAGCCCTAAGGCGCCTTTTCAGCTCACGATCGGATAGAGGACTTGGCGGCCGAAGCTTTCGGGCATCGCCGCGTCGTCGATGCCGTAATTCTTCGGCAACTCGCCTTGCGGCATGTGGAACGTACCGAACATCACGTCGAAGAATGCGAATGTCCCGGCGAAGTTCTTGCCGTCGTTCTCGCGCGTGTGATGCCAGCGGTGGAAGACGGGGCCGGCGAAGACGTATTTCAGCGGCCCAAGCGTCCAATCGAGATTGGCGTGCACCCAGCCGGAACTCAACGTGTTG
>Ga0265314_10006135_pt1 | contig 10680 bp, 4 predicted proteins | sample 4126metaG_FD_203106 | JGI IMG/M metagenome (GOLD analysis project Ga0265314, IMG submission 203106) | Rhizosphere microbial communities from Carex aquatilis grown in University of Washington, Seatle, WA, United States - 4-1-26 metaG | ecosystem: Host-associated > Plants > Roots > Rhizosphere >... | reverse complement strand
GCCACGATCGCCGGTGCGGCGTTCGCCCCGTCCAGCGATTTGACCCTGCCACAGCTTTACAGCACAAAAAGCTATCACGCCCAGGACCTCGCCGGGATCCGGTTTTACAATTTCAATCTGCCGGGCGCAAATTTCTCAGGTCAGAATCTGAGTGGCAGCAATTTCCAGGGGGGGGCGCTAAACGGCGCGGATTTCACGGACGCCGACCTTGCCGGAGCAGACATCCAATGCAGCATCACGAACGCCATCTTCGTCAACACAGATGAGCGTGCGGCTTTTGGGCTTAGCTCAGTGGCAATGGGTCCGAATTGCATCGGATCCGATGGAACCATCCACGGGCTCACGCTTCTCGCCGCCAGCCCGCTCATGGATATCCGGAACTTCACCTATAACGGCGGCGGTTACACCGGCAACATTCACATTGCCAGCCAGATGAGCATCGGCGGCGGCGGCACGCTTCGCATGGACTTTGACGGCGGCCCCTGGAATTCAGTCATCTCCTTCGACCCCGGCATACCTATCTCGCTCGCCGGTGGCAACCTCGAATTGCAGGTCGATCCCACTGTCGATCCCGCCACCCTGGTCGGAACCCCCTTCCAACTTTTCGACTGGAGCGGCGTCGCACCCATCGGCCAATTCACGATTATCAGCGACCTCCCTGCCGGTTCGTTTCAATGGGACACAAGCGCCCTTTATACCAGCGGCGACATCGTGCTCGAATCTGTGCCGGAGCCCGCGAGCCTGGGGATTCTGGGATGCATGCTCATCGCGCTCGCACGCCGCCGCCCACCACGGACGCGCATCTGCAGGCAAACAAATTAAGTAATTTTCGCGCATCATGGTGTCCTGATTATCGCTTGGATATCAGGAGCCATCCATGCCCGAGAATGCCGAGAAGTCACTGAATCGCTTTCGGGATTACCTGCTGGTCCTGGCGCGGCTGCAGATCGGCCTGCGGCTGCAGCGCCAGATGGATCCTTCAGACCTGGTCCAGCAGACCCTGCTCGAAGCCCAGGCACAGTGGCCGGCGGTTCGCGCCCAATCCCACGACCAGATCGCCGCGTGGCTCCGGCGCATCCTGGCAAATAACCTGGCCGACGCCGTCCGCACCGCCCAACGCGCCAAGCGTGATGTGCGCCGCGAGGTGTCGATCCATCAGGGGATCGAGCAATCGAGTGTGCAGCTATGCAACATTCTTCCATGCAAGGAACCCTCTCCAGAAACCAGGGCCCAGCAGACCGAACGCGCCATTGCCCTTACCGCGGCCCTCGCGCAATTGCCGGAGGCCCAGTTTGACGCGGTCTCGCTCAAGTATCTGCGTGGCCTGTCGCTGGTCCAATGTGCTCAAACCATGGGTAAAAGTCCTGCCGCCGTCACGGGGTTGCTCCAACGCGCGCTAAAGCAGCTCAAGACGGCGATGGATTCATTATCAATCAGTCATTTCTAACCAAAGGAGCCTCTCATGCGTTTTCTTACATTGCGTCGTTCCGCCCTTCTGACAGCCGCCGTCGCCGGCCTGCTCGGTGTCGTCGCATCCGCACGCGCTGACGGCGGCGGAAGCGTTGCCCCTGCCAATGCCCGCCCCGAGGGCTATTCCCTCGCGGATATGGCCAAAATCACGGCCGTCTACAACACCGGCATCTTCGCCGGCAGCGCCGACACCCCCGACGCCCCAGACGTCCCGTTCGAAGTCGTCGAAGGCGACGCCACGGTCGATGCCGGCACGCCGCTCTATCTTCCCATCTTTTTCGCCGACAATTCCGCCCCCGCGGACCCCGCCTTCCCCGCCAGCGTCAACAATCAAAGGACCGATGCGGCCTACCTTGATAATTTCATCTTCAATAACTTCGGCGTCACGGCGTTTGTCGTCGAAGTCGATGGCAAAATCACCGTCCTCAACGACAACTACATCACCGGCGTCAACACTCCGGCCCTCCTGGATGGCGCCGGAAACCATTACATCTCCATCGCCGCGTTTATCAGCCCCCTCGCACCCGGCGTACACACCGTCGGATTCGGTGGCATCATCGCCGGCAGCCCGGTCATTTTCGGAAGTTCCCAGATCACCGTCGAAGCCGATGGCAGCCGCTGTGACGGTGATGATGACGACCATGGACACGGTGGATCCGACGACGACCATGGCCGAGGCGGGTTCGATGGCGGCCGCGACCATGGCCGCGGTGGCCGCTGAATCAACATAACGCCACAAAATGATGAGGCCTTATCCCAGGGGATTGTCGGTATCATGATGCTCAATTTGTGTTGGAAGCCCTGATGCCATCGGATCCATCCCAATCTGCCGCAGACCCGCCCCCGGGCGATGGAACTCCCACGCCCGCCGAGCAGATGCTTGCCGAATTCCTCCAGGCCGAAGAGGCCGGAACCGCTCCCCCGCGGGAGGAATTCCTGGCCTCTCACCCGGACATGGCGCCGCAGTTCCAGTCGTTCTTTACCAACCAGGATCAGCTCCAGAAAGTCGCTGGAGGAATCTTCGCCGGCCCCGCAGGTGGGGCGGGGCCGGCTTTGGATATCTCACTCCCGGGCACCTTGCAATTTGGCGACTATGAACTGCTCTCAGAAGTCGGCCGCGGCGGCATGGGCGTCGTCTTTAAGGCCCGTCACATCCCGCTCAACCGCATCGTCGCCCTAAAGGTCATCGTCAGCGGCCAATTCGCTTCTCCCCTCGATGTCGACCGCTTCCACGCCGAAGCCGAGCACGCCGCGCTTCTCGACCATCCCCACATCGTCCCGGTGTATCAGGTCGGAGAATGCTCCGGCCAGCACTATTTCACCATGAAATTCATCGAGGGCGGGAGCCTCGCCCAGCATCCGCCCTTCGCCTGCGGGGATGGCGTCTCCTGCCGCGCGGCAGCGCAGTTCATCGCCGATATCGCCTATGCCGTCGATCACGCCCACCAGCGCGGCGTCCTGCACCGCGACCTCAAGCCCGCCAATATCCTCATCGATTCCGCCGGCCAGCCCGTCGTTACGGACTTTGGCCTTTCGCGAAGAACCGACGACATCCATCGCACCCTCACCGGCACGCTCCTGGGCACCCCCGCGTACATGTCCCCCGAACAGGCCCGCGGTGAAAAAGTCCTCACCACCGCGGCCGATGTCTATGGCCTGGGCGCCATTCTGTATTTCCTGCTCACCGGCAACCCGCCTTTCCGCGGCCAGGACATCATGGAAACCCTCACCCAGGTCCGCGACGCCCAGCCAACGCCCCCTCGGCGGGCCAATCCGGCGATCCCGCCGGACTTGGAGACCATCTGTCTCAAGTGCCTGGCCAAAACCCCCGAACAGCGCTATCCAAGTGCCGCGGCTTTGGCCGAGGACCTGCGGCGTTTTTTGGCAAGCGAACCCATCGCCGCCCGCCGCGCCACCTTGCGCGAACGTTTCATGCTCTGGCGGCGCCGCAATCGCACCCTTGCCGCCAGCCTCTTCATGAGTTTAATTGCGGCGGTTGCCGTCATTTCAACGCTCACAGTTGCAACGATTCTGATTTCCGGCGAACGTCGGAAGGTACAAACGCAGCTGGATGCCGTCGTTCAGGCCGACAAAAACGCAGCCGAAGCCAGGGCCCAGGCCGGCGCTGCCGAACAGGGAAAGAAAGACGCCTTGACGGAGGCCCTTGACCAAAAGGCTCGCGCCCAGCAGGCACAGCAGCGCGCTGAACAAGCTCAGGTTCTTGCCCAGCAGTCACAGGCCCAAGACGAGGCCGCCGCCACGCAGATTGCACTCGAGCGGGATAAAACCCATGAAGCGCTCCATCAGGCCCTCGCTCATCTCGCTGATGCGATGACCGCCAAAGGAATTGACGATCCAGCGTCCACCCTGAACGCCCGCGCCGCTCTTTGGTTCGCCAACGCAGCGACGGCTGATCCGGAAGACCCGATTCGTGTCGAAACCAACATGATTCGCGTGCGCAATTGGCTTCGCGGCCAGTGGCAGCCGGTCGCGGCTTTCCGGCAAAAAGGCGACGAGGCTCAGTTTGACCCGGAAAATGAGCGCTACCTGCTCACATGGAATGGCTTCTCGCGTGAAGTTGGGGTAGCGCTCTGGGATGTACAGGACGAGAAACCGTTGGCGATGCCGTCGGGTTTTGGCAACCTCGCCGCGGCCGCGTGGGCGCGCAAGGATCACGTGCTTCTCGCCAATGCTGCCGGCGACGTTTTGCTGGCATCCGTGCCGGACATGAAACCGTTTGCGCACTGGCAGGCGGGGGGGAAGGTTTCAGCCGTGGCAGTCAGCGCTGACGGACAATATGTAGCCGCCGCCGGCAAAACGCTTGATGTCTGGCCCACCAGAGGCGGAGGGGGAACGGAGGTGGAGCTCGGCGCTGAGGCGGTTTACGTCGCATTTTCACCGACTGAAAACAAATGCGTGGTAGTGACCGCCGACAATCAAGCAACTCTTTACGCCGTTCAAGACAGTTCCGGCACGCTCGAGCTCAAGCCGGTTGGGGCGAGCGTTAAACACATCTATCGCAACCAAGAGAAGGACTGGTGGAAGCGGCCCCCGGTATTTGTCCAAAAAGGAAAGATGCTTGTCACAGTCGACGGTAATTCACAAAGGGTCGAACTTAAGTGGTATGACACCGAAACCGGAGGCCTTTTGAGCACTTCGACCGATGCGGCAAACCAAGCATTCGATATGAGCGCGTCGCCGGATGGTTCACTTTTAGTCCTGGGATCAGCGATCGGCCGAGTTTATGACGTGGCCACAAAAAAGGTCATCACCGGCTTGGGCGAGGTGCTTCACATCGCTTTCAGTGGCAACGGAACGCTGATGGCGCACTCAGCCGTTGGCGGGATTCACTTTCGTGCGGTCGGCTCCGGAAAGGTGTCCAACAGTCCATTCCCGGCAATTGAACGCGGTGCCTCCGTGGCTTTGTCATACCACGGCGATTACGTTGCACTCATAAGCAACGGTTTGGTCGAGATATTTCGGTCGCCAAAACATGCTGAGCCTTTTATGCCCTTTCATCCGGTCGAGTTCCAAGGCAAGACCACCTGGGCGGCTTTTTCGCCCGACAGCCGTCACGCCATGCCAATTGGAACGCTTGATGGCAATTACGATGTTCGCGTTCTCGAGCGTATTGATGCTGCCACAGGAAAACCGGATGGAAAGCCGATTGATCTCGAAGCCAGCCTCGCAAGTGCCGATTTTTCTCCGCAAGGCGAGAATGCAGTCACTGCCACTGGCCGCGCGAAGGAGCCAAAGCTGCTCCGATTCTGGAATCTGCAGACAGGTTCGCTCCTGTATCCGCCTGTTACACTCCCGGCCGCGCCGGTCTGGACCACGTACTCCCCAGATGGCGGCATTGTCGCCGTCCACCTCATCGACGGCGCGGTTCTGCTGGTGGACGCGGGCACGGGAAAAATTAGCGCTCAGTTCAAATGTGCCGCGGTGCGGGGGGTGGACCCTTGGATGGGAGGTCGCGGCACCATATCGTTCAGTCATGACGGCCGAACCATTTATACCTGGGGTTCGCGGGTTTTTCAGGCATGGGACCGCGGCAGCTGCTTCGAAAAATATGCGTTTAAGTTCGAGGCTGACTGCTGTGCAGTCGCCGAATCGCCCGACGGCAAGACAGTGGCGATCGGTAGCCACGACAACTCCATTCTTTTTGTCGACACCACGACCGGAAAAGAGGCCAGATCACCCATCTTCCTCGGGAATGAGATAAGCACCGTTTGTTTCAGTCCCGACGGCCGATTCTTCGCTTCGAGCTGCACGGACAACAAAGTCCGCATATGGAATGTGGAGACCTGGGCGCTTGTGAGTTCCATTTCGCAGTCGTATGTCTCGGGCGCGACATTTACCCCGGATAGTCGCCGGCTGATTCTGTCTTCCGTGGGAAGGCTCAGTCTGTGGGATCCGCAGACCGGGCTTCCGCTCACGCCGGTGCTCAGCGACGGCAGCCTGCTCGACTTCACCTTGCCCTGTGTATCCGCCGACGGAAAATGGATGGTCGACGCGGGTTCGGGATCGTCGCATCGCCCGATTATCGATCTACAATCGCTGAGCCAGCCCGGGGCCATGGCGCCGGAGGATGCCCTGCTTTATTGCGAACTGGCGGCTAATGCGCGCGTTTCGGGAACGTCGGTGGTGAATCTTTCGATTGCCGACCTGCTGGAGCGGTGGAATCGCTATCGTGCCCTGCACCCCGCCGAGCCCTGAGACCTCCGGCGCGCCGCAGAACGTAATGACAATTGTTCATACCGCAGGCACGCGCTGCGGACGCGGCATTAAAATATTCTCACATAGACAATTCTCTTGCTGAGAGCCCTTCGTCCGATTCTAATGCTGTCTCGTGGATGTGAGAGTTTGCACCATAGTTTGTCGTCTCTCCCGAGAGATTTAGCGTTCCGCACTTAGTGTGCGCGCCGCCGCCCCGGTCGCGTCGTACGAAACTGATTTGCCTGCGCGCCATGCACGCTCAATGGCAAATGCCAGAGTATGAAGGAGGATCCGAGATGCTTCACCAGAATGTCGTTCTTAAAACCAGCAAGAAGACAACCGCTCGCCGCGCCGCCGCGCGATTCTCTGCCGGAGCCCTCGTCCTCGCCGTCCTCATGGCCACGCCTTCGACGTTCGCGGATGCCCCGCCTCTGGTCATCGGCCCCGACGGTGCTGCTGGCGCCAACGGCGTCAACGGAAGCGCACAGCCCGGCTTTAAGGCCGCCACAGCCACCGCCCTCGCCGGCGGCCTGTTTCATGGCACGGATTCCGACAACAACGCCCAGGCCAAGGGCGGCACCGGCGGCCCCGGCGGTTCCCAGCAAACCATTCCCCCTTCTGCCGGCGGCGCCGGTGGAGACGGCGGCGACGCCTCCGCCACCGCCGATGGCACCGGCATCGGCAATCACACGGACGAAGCCACCGCCACCGGAGGCACCGGCGGAACCGGCGGCACCGGGTTCCCCGCAGCCTCCCTTAGTCAGCCCGGTTCCACGGGTGGCGCCGGCGGATCTGGCGGCACAGCCAATGCCGAATCTGAGGGTTCCTTCCTCAGTAACGCCTCCGGAACGCTCTCCATCTCCGCTACCGGCGGCACTGGCGGCACCGGTGGCATCGGCGGCGCTAAAGGAACCAGGCTCACCCATCCCGGCGCCGGCGGCGCGGGCGGAACGGGCGGAACCGCCAACGCCAGCGTCTCGGCTTCCGGTGGAACCTTGATCATCAATGCCACCATGTCCGGCGGCGCTGGCGGTACGCCCGGTTTCAATGGCACCGGCACCGCGCAAAGCTCCGGCGGCGCCGGTGGAGACGCCCATCTCGTCGAAACCAACTCCTCCGGCCCCTACACCCTGAGCGCCTCCGCCAACCTCAACCTCAACCAATACATCTACGGCGGCACCGGCGCTGACAGCAACGGCGGTAGCGGCGGCAACGGCGGTTCAGGAAGTTCCTTGTTCGAAATGTCCCAGACGCTTTCCACCACCTTCTCCGGCTGGATGGCGACCTACGGTGGCAACGGCGGTTCCGTCCAGAATGCCAACCTGAATGCAGGCGGTTCAGGCGGCGGCACCGGCGCTGAATTCTTCCTTACCTCTTCTTCCAACATCACGACCGTCGCCTATGCAAACCACAGTGTGACCCTCTCAGGCCCCCTTGGAAACGGCGGCGATATCCTTAGCGGCGTGGGTAACGGCGGCGCCGGCGGCGACTCTACTGCCGCCGGTTCCGCCATCAGCACCGGAACAACCGCAGGTCATAGCCTCTCCTCCCTGTTCACCACCGCCAACGCCGGAAACGGTGGAAATGTGTCCGCGGCAGCCACCGGCAACGGCGGCAACGGCGGAAACGTCAGCGTCTGGGGGAACGCCTCCAACGGCGGACCCGACAGCATCAACATTCAAGCCGTTGGTACCGCCGGAAACGGCGGCCAGGGTAGCGGCCCCGGCAGCTCTGCCGGCAATGGCGGCGGCATTTTCAACAATGAGGGTTTTACCGCCGTTTCCTCCGGCGGCGCACCCACCACCATCAACCTTGATTTTAGCGGCGGCAGGGGCGGCGCCGGCATCAATGGAGCCTCCGGTGGCAACGGCGCGGACATCACCCTCATGAACGCCATCAACGCCACCACTTCCGGTTCACTCACAATCTATCAGACCGCCGTGGGGGGCGCCGGCGGTTCCGCCGATGGCGCTGCTGCCGGTAAAGCCGGCGACGCCTCGTCCACCCTCGATATCGAAAACTTTCTCTCCGTCAACAACACCCTAGACGTATACGCCGAAGGCGGCATTGGGGGCAGCAACCAGAACGCCAACGCCGGCAACGGCGGAAGTCAAACAGCGGTCCTCATCTTCAGCGGAAACAACATCATCGGAGGCACCACCCACGCTGGTCTTGGATCACCCGGAAATGCCTTAAGCCCCGGCGGCAATGCGTCGAGCACCGTCCCCGGCGTTGTGGCAGGCAATGGAGGAACCGCCACGGCCAACTCGAACATCACCGGCGCCGGCACCAGCGGAAGTAACCCCTTATTTGTCAACGCAACCGCGTACGCGTCTAACGGCGGCGCCGGTACCGGCCTTGCCAACGGCGGCAATGGTGGTGAAGCACTCGCCACCGCAACGGGTACCAATCACGGGGCAGGCGTAATCCAGGCCTACGCTGACGCCTACAGTGGCAGCGGCGGAACCGGTGCCGTGAACGGAAGATGGGGAGATGCAGAGGCGAACGCCTCGGCCACTTCCCTCCAATATATACGTCCCAACATGAATTTAAACGCCCAAGCATATGCCAATGCCGGCCAATGGCAGAACGACACCGACCTCCGCGGCATTGCGGTCGCCGTCGCCACCACCACCAGTCTGGCGGATTCCTTTGCGCTGGCCACCGGATACGGCGCTTCGGGTAGCGCCACCGCAACAACCGTCCTCACCCCTCACCTCGCCGGGCTCGCCTCCACCATCACCGCCACCGGAATCGCCCCCGTCGATTTCAAGGGCGGCGGAATCGCCGGATCCGCGGCTTTTCAAGACCAGCTCTCCGACTTCTCCGCCCAGCCCACGCAAAGCGACGTCTTTCAAGAGGTACCCCCCGCGGTCTCGACGGATGCATCGTTCCTTGAGGAGAGTTCCCCCCATGTCCAGAGCGCCTTCCTCAATGACTTCAGCCAGGTCCTCGCCGGTGGCGGCATAAAACTCTCCGCCGCTGGAAGCCTCTCCAGCGCCCAGCAATACACCGGCAGCATCGACTATCAGCTCAATCCCCTGGCCCTCGGCGGCAACGACCTCCTCGTCGGCCTCACCAACCCGACCCTCATTGGCTCCGGCCTCGGCGCCGGCGACTCCCTCCGCTTCCGCGTCGTCCGCGGCTCACAAAACCTCGTCGACCAGACTTTCACCACCACCGCCGACGCTCAGGCCTTCTTCACCGACACCGTCCTTGATCTGGGCGCCGGTGTAAACTTCGGCCAGCCCGGAAATCAGGAAATCGACCTCGTCCTGAATCTCACCAGCAACACCCCAGGCTCCGGACTCGCTTTCTATTACGTCTTCGGCGACCCCAGCCATGCCGTCCACCCCTTCCACGGCCAGAGCGGCGCCATCTGGAACGCCCCCGGCAATTGGGACAACAACACCGCGCCCGATGGCCCCGGCATCGCCGTCTCCATCGGCGGGGCCTCTCCCCAGATCGTCACCCTCGACCATGACACCACCGCCGGCCAGATCAGCTTCAACGGCGTCGACGGCAGCGGCATCACCGGCGCCGGCCACGTGCTCATCATGGACAACGCCGGGGCGACCGCCTCCATCGCTGTCGGCTCTGGGAACCATACCATCTCCGCCCCGATTACTTTTTCCGCCGCCGGCCTCATGATTGGCGTCTCCGGTTCCCAAACCCTTCATATCAACGCCAACATCTCCGGCCCGGGCAACTTCGCTATCTACAGTACCGGCACCGTTTCCTTCATTCCCGGTTCCGGCACGGCCGTCATCAACAGCTTCTCAATCGGCGAACCCGGCACCGCCACCCTCGACCTCACCAACAACCCGCTCATCGTTGAATCCACCGGCGCCACCGGCAACAAATCATCACTGATCTCCCAACTGTCCACTTTCCTCTCCCAAGCAAAAAACGGCTCCTCCGGCCCCTGGACCGGCACCGGCATCACCTCCTCCACCCTCGCCGGTTACGCCGCCTCCGGCAACCATTCCATGACCCTCGCCGTCGCCGACAACGCAGCCCTCCACAAAACCACCTTCGGCGGCCAGCCCGTCGACGACAACTCCCTCCTGGTCACCATCGCCCTCAACGGAGACACCAACCTCGACGGCTCCGTCGGCGCCAGCGATCTTCTCAACCTCCTCAAACACTACAACACCCCCGATACCAGTTGGACCGACGGCAACTTGACGGAGGGCCCCACCATCACCGCAGCCGACCTGCTCGCACTGCTAAAAAACTACAATCAATTCCTCCCTGGCTTTTCCCTGGAGCCTGACCCCTCCTCTGCTTCAGCAGTTCCCGCAATTTCTCCTGGCAGTACGCACCCCGCCTCCGTCCCTGAGCCGGCTTCGCTCGCGCTCCTTTTCCTTGGCTTTCAATTTCTGCTTTGCCGCAGGCGGGCGGTGAGTCCTCCAGCCCCGTGACAACCTTCGTCATTTTACTTTCCATTCCTCCGGCCGCCGCGCCTCACTCGCTTGCCGCCGTCTCATGACG
>Ga0265314_10006134_pt1 | contig 10680 bp, 12 predicted proteins | sample 4126metaG_FD_203106 | JGI IMG/M metagenome (GOLD analysis project Ga0265314, IMG submission 203106) | Rhizosphere microbial communities from Carex aquatilis grown in University of Washington, Seatle, WA, United States - 4-1-26 metaG | ecosystem: Host-associated > Plants > Roots > Rhizosphere >... | reverse complement strand
CGCGAGCCTTATCATCTTCTTCTCGTTCTTCTACACGGCGGTGGTGTTCAGCCCGTCTGACACGGCCGACAACCTGAAGAAGCACGGCGGGTTCGTTCCGGGCATCCGCCCCGGCAAGAACACGGCCGACTACATCGACTACGTGCTGACCCGCATTACGGTGCTGGGCGCGCTGTACCTGGTTGCGGTCTGTCTCCTGCCGGAGACGCTGATCGACGCCACCGGCGTCCCGTTCTACTTCGGCGGCACGTCGCTGCTGATCGTGGTCAGCGTCACGCTCGACACGGTGGCGCAGGTGCAGGGCCATCTCCTGGCGCAGCAGTACGAAGGCCTGATCCGCAAGTCGAAGCTCAGGGGCAAGACGCGATGAGGCTGGTCCTGCTCGGGCCGCCGGGCGCGGGCAAGGGCACGCAGGCGGAGCGGCTGGTCAAGCGGTACGGCATCGTGCAGCTGTCGACCGGCGACATGCTCCGGGCTGCCGCCGCAGCCGGCACGGAAGTCGGCAAGCGGGCTAAGGCGATCATGGACCGCGGCGACCTCGTGCCGGACGACGTGATGGTGGACATCATCGCCGAGCGCATCCAGCGGCCGGACGCGACCAAGGGCTTCATCCTCGACGGTTTTCCAAGGACCGTCGCTCAGGCCGAGGCGCTTGGCCGCCTGCTCAGGGCGCGCGGGCTGAAGCTCGACGGCGTGATCGAGATCGCGGTGGACGAGAGCATGCTGCAGGAGCGGATCGCCAAGCGCGCCCGGGAGACCGGCGGCGCGCGGACGGACGACACGGCGGCCACCCTCAGCAACCGCATCTCCGTCTATCGCAAGCAAACCGCCCCGGTGGCCGAGTACTATCGGGGCAAGGGTACGCTTTCGACGATCGACGGCATGGGGACGATGGACGAGGTTTCGGCGGCGATCGGCAAGGCCCTGGACGGCCGGGCCGGGGCTGCAAAGCAAGGGTGAACAAAGGCTCCCGGCCATTGACGGCTGGGGTTGGAATCGCTATCTACCGGCCACAATTCTGTAAGGACAGATTTGCGGTGCCGGTGGCCGGAAGGGTAACCGGGGCCGCCTTGTGCGTTTCCGGCAGCCTTGAGCGGCTCGAATAACGAAGTGGAGACAAAGGCTTGGCCCGCATCGCAGGCGTCAATATTCCGACCAACAAGCGCGTGGTTATCGCGCTGCAGTATATCCACGGCATTGGTCCGGCAGCGGCGAAGAAGATCGTCGAGGCGGTGAAGATTCCGGCGGAACGGCGCACCAACCAGCTCACGGATGCCGAAGTTGGCCAGATTCGCGAGATGATCGACCGCGACTACATCGTCGAAGGCGACCTCCGCCGCGAGGTAGCGATCAATATCAAGCGGCTGATGGACCTCGGCTGCTATCGCGGGCTTCGGCATCGCCGTGGCCTGCCGGTGCGCGGCCAGCGCACCCACACCAATGCTCGCACGCGCAAGGGCCCGGCCCGCGCGATCGCCGGCAAGAAGAAAGCAACCTGAGCGGCTCTTTGGCCGCTCGTTTATTGTTCGACGGATCAGGAACTCGGTAGATGGGCAAGGACGCAACCCGCGTACGCCGCCGCGAGCGCAAGAACATTACCTCGGGCGTGGCGCACGTGAACTCCAGCTTCAACAACACCATGATCACCATCACCGACGCCCAGGGGAACACGATCTCGTGGTCCTCGGCCGGGCTGATGGGGTTCAAGGGGTCGCGCAAGTCGACCCCTTACGCCGCGCAGATGGCGGCGGAAGACGTCGGCAAGAAGGCGAGCGAGCACGGCGTCAAGACCCTCGAGGTCGAGGTGTCGGGTCCGGGCTCGGGCCGCGAGTCGGCACTCCGTGCGCTGCAGGCCGGCGGGTTCACCATCACCTCGATCCGCGACGTTACTCCGATTGCGCACAATGGCTGCCGTCCGCGCAAGCGCCGGCGGGTCTAGCGCGTTCGCTTTGATTTCGTGATGCGTGCGGCCTGATCCCAGGCAGGCCGCGTGCCGCCCGCCACTGGCGGCGTTACTGTCGAAAGGAAGAAGCTCGTGACCATCCAGAAGAACTGGCAAGAGCTGATCAAGCCAAACAAGCTCGAAATCGCGCCGGGCAACGATGCCCGTCGCTTCGCAACCGTCGTTGCCGAACCGCTGGAGCGCGGCTTCGGCATGACCCTCGGCAATGCGCTCCGCCGCGTGCTGCTGTCGTCGCTGCAAGGCGCCGCCGTCAAGGCGGTGCAGATCGACGGCGTGCTGCACGAATTCTCGTCGATTGCCGGCGTACGCGAGGACGTCACCGATATCGTCCTCAACATCAAGGAAATCGCGATCAGGATGCAGGGCGAAGGCCCCAAGCGCATGATCGTGCGCAAGAGCGGCCCGGGCGTCGTCAAGGCCGGCGACATCCAGACCGTCTCCGACATCGAAGTGCTGAATCCGGAGCTGGTGCTCTGCACTCTCGACGAGGGCGCCGAGATCCGCATGGAGTTCACGGTCGATACCGGCAAGGGGTATGTCACCGCCGACCGTAACCGGCCGGAAGACGCGCCGATCGGGCTCATCCCGGTCGACAGCCTCTACTCGCCGGTGAAGAAGGTCTCCTACCGCGTCGAGAACACGCGCGAAGGCCAGGTGCTCGACTACGACAAGCTGACGATGTCGGTCGAGACCGACGGGTCGATCCGCGCGGAGGATGCAGTGGCCTACGCCGCCCGCATCCTGCAGGACCAGCTCTCGGTGTTCGTCAACTTCGAGGAGCCGGTCAAGGTCACTACCGAGGTCGCCATCCCTGAGCTCGCCTTCAATCCGGCGCTGCTCAAGAAGGTGGACGAGCTCGAGCTTTCGGTGCGCTCGGCCAACTGCCTGAAGAACGACAACATCGTTTACATCGGCGACCTCATCCAGAAGACCGAGGCCGAGATGCTCCGCACGCCGAATTTCGGCCGCAAGTCGCTGAACGAAATCAAGGAAGTGCTGGCGCAAATGGGCCTCCACCTCGGCATGGAAGTGCCGAACTGGCCGCCGGAAAACATCGACGAACTGGCCAAGCGCTACGAAGACCATTATTAGTCCCGCCGGCCTCGCGGCCAGCGACTGAGGGAATAGTGTCATGATGCACGGGAAGAGAGGCCGCCGCTTCAGCCGGACGGTCAGTCATCGCAAGTCGATGTTCGCCAACCTTGCGGCTTCGCTGATCATTCACGAGCAGATCGTGACGACCTTGCCGAAGGCGAAGGACCTTCGTCCGATCGTCGAGAAGCTGGTGACGCTGGCCAAGCGCGGCGATCTCCACGCCCGCCGCCTGGCGGTCTCCGAGATCCGTGACCTAACCTCGGTGAAGAAGCTCTTCGACACCCTCGGCCCGCGCTACAAGGCGCGTTCCGGCGGCTACACGCGCGTGCTCAAGGCCGGCTTTCGCCATGGCGACAGCGCTGCCGTGGCGGTGATCGAGTTTGTCGATCGCGACGTCGAGGCCAAGGGCGCCGGCGATCGCGCCCGTCACGAGGCGGAACTCGCGGCGCAGGGCGTTCCGGCGGAAGCCACCGCCTAGGCGCGGTTTCCTGCGACAACGAAATCGAGGCGGCTTCGGCCGCCTTTTTCTTTGGTCGCGGCGGGAGCGGGGATCGGTCACGCCATCGCCGCAATTGGTGTAGCATTTCTGCGTCGCCCGGCGACACCTGCACCATCTGGCCTTCACTGGGACTCTTCCCGCAATGCGCTTCCGGTTCGCGTTTCCCTTCCTTCTCCTCCTGATGGCGTCCCCCGCACTGGCTGCTGCCGCGCCCGACCCCCGTGCCGTTCCGGCCACGCAAGGCGACGTCCAGATGTCGTTCGCGCCCGTGGTCAAGCGGGTCGCCCCGGCGGTGGTCAACGTCTATGCCTCACGGACCATCCGGCAGGACCTGTCGCCGATGTACTCCGACCCGTTCTTCCGCCAGTTCTTCGGCGGCATATTCGGCGGCCAGCCCAGCCAGCGCGTCCAGCAATCGCTGGGCTCCGGCGTCATCATCAGCGCGGATGGGCTGATCGTCACCAACTTCCACGTCATCGCCGAGGCCGACCAGGTCAAGGTCGCGCTCTCCGACAAGCGTGAGTTCCCGGCCGACATCGTGCTCAAGGACCAGCGCTCCGACCTCGCCGTGCTCAAGATCAAGGGCTCGCCGGGCAACCTGCCGACCATCGAGTTCGCCGATTCCGACCAGGTCCAGGTCGGCGACCTGGTGCTGGCGATCGGCGATCCGTTCGGCGTCGGGCAGACGGTGACCAGCGGCATCGTCTCGGCGTTCGCGCTGGTGCCGGGCAGTCCGTCCGAGGACCAGTACTTCATCCAGACCGACGCCGCGATCAATCCAGGCAACTCGGGCGGCGCGCTGGTCGACATGCAGGGGCGGCTCATCGGCATCAACCGCATGATTGTATCGCCGTCCGGCGCGTCGAGCGGCATCGGCTTCGCCATTCCCTCCAACCTGGTGCACACGGTGACCGCGGCTGCGGCGGCAGGCGCCGCGCCGCAACGGCCCTGGTTCGGCGCCGAGCTTCAGAGCGTGACGCCGGAGCTCGCCGCCAGCCTGTCACTCGACGTGCCGAACGGCGTGCTGGTTGCGTCGGTTATCCCAGGCAGTCCGGCATCGACCGCCAACCTGCAGCCGGACGATCTCATCGTCTCGATCGACGGCAGCGAGATCGATGACCTCGGGTCGTTCAATTATCACCTGGCCACCAAGCCGCTCGGTGGCACGGCCAAGCTCGGCGTGGTGCGCAACGGCCAGCGCTTTACGGCGCAGCTTGGGCTCATCGCCGCCCCGGAGACGACGCCGCGCGACGAGCAGGTCATCAACGACGACAGCGGGTTCGGCGGGCTCACCGTCCTCAACCTGTCGCCAGCGGTGGCCGACGAGCTTTCCTATGACGGCACGCCCAAGGGGGTGATCGTCTCGGAGGTGGTGGATGGGTCGAACGCGGCCGAGGTCGGGTTCCAGCGGGGCGATGTCATCGTCAGCCTTAACGGCACGCCCATCGATTCCACGGCCAAGCTGATGAGCATCCTTGCGGGACACCGTCGCTACTACGACATGAGTTTGAAGCGCGGCGGCGAATTGAAGCAGGCGCGCGTTCCCGGCTAATTAGGCAAGCGCAGACCATGGCGACGCTCTTCGAGGCAGCAGGGCTGGAGAAGGGCGCGCCGCGGCCGCTGGCCGACCGACTGCGGCCGGAGCGGCTCGCCGATGTCGTCGGGCAGGACCATCTGCTCGGTCCGGATGGCGTCATCACGCGGATGCTGGCGACCGGCACGCTGGGGTCGCTCATCTTCTGGGGCCCGCCCGGCACCGGGAAGACGACCGTGGCGCGGCTGCTGGCGCGCGAGACCGAGCTTCACTTCGAGCAGATATCGGCGGTCTTTTCGGGTGTCGCCGACCTGAAGAAGGTGTTCGAGACGGCGCGCGGGCGTCGCCAGGCCGGGCAGGGCACCCTGCTCTTCGTCGACGAGATCCATCGCTTCAATCGCGCCCAGCTCGACTCGTTCCTGCCGGTGATGGAAGACGGCACCGTCACGCTGGTTGGCGCGACGACCGAGAACCCGTCGTTCGAGCTCAACGCCGCTCTCCTGTCGCGTGCCCGCGTGCTGGTCTTCCGCTCGCTCGACGAGGTGGCGCTTGGCAAGCTGCTGGCGCGTGCCGAGGAGATCGAGGGCAAGCCGCTGCCGCTCGACGAGGATGCGCGGCAGATGCTGGTCTCGATGGCCGACGCCGACGGGCGCGCGGCGCTGACGCTCGCCGAGGAAGTCTGGCGGGCAGCGCGGCCGGGTGAAGTCTTCGGGCCGGAGAAGCTGCAGCAGATCGTGCAGCGGCGCGCGCCGCTCTACGACAAGAGCCAGGACGGCCACTACAACCTGATCTCGGCGCTCCACAAGGCGGTGCGGGGCTCCGATCCGGATGCCGCGCTCTACTATCTTGCGCGCATGCTCGATGCCGGCGAGCAGCCGCTCTACATCGGCCGCCGGCTGGTGCGCATGGCCATGGAAGACATCGGCCTGGCCGATCCGCAGGCGCTGGTGGTCGCACTCGCCGCCAAGGATGCCTTCGACTATCTGGGCTCGCCGGAAGGCGAGCTCGCACTGGCCGAGGCGGCCGTCTATCTGGCAACGGCGCCGAAATCGATCGCCGTCTATTCGGCCTTCGGCGCGGCGACGGCGGCGGCCAAGGAGCATGGCTCGCTGACACCGCCGAAGATCATTCTCAACGCGCCGACCAACCTGATGAAGTCGGAAGGCTATGGCTCGGGCTATCGCTACGATCCCGACGAGCCGGATTCCTTCTCGGGGCAGGACTATTTCCCCGAGGCGCTGGGCCGGCAGAAGTTCTACGACCCGCCCGATCGCGGCTACGAACGCGAGATCCGCAAGCGTCTGGACTACTGGGCCAAGCTCAGGAAGGAGCGGGGCGGGAAGTGATCCTCTTCGCCTATGGCGCCAACATGAACCCCGGCCTCATGGCCGACCGCTGCCCCGAGTTTCGCACCATCGGCGTCGCCCGTGTGATGGACTACCGCCTGTGTTTCCCGCGCTTCTCGCGCGAGCGCGGCTGCGCCACGGCCAGCATCGAGCCCAGCCCCGGCGCGGCCGTGTGGGGCGTGCTCTACGAGATCCCGCCCGGCGACATTCCGGTGCTCCACTACCACGAAGGCTACGATCCCGCCGGCCCGGTGGCCCGCAACGAACGCATCCTTCGCGATGTCACGGTCTTGCGCCTCGGCGGTTCCGAGACGGTTCAGGCCTCGGCTTACTTCGCCGTGCCTGACGGCACGAGCACGCTGCCGTCGCCGGCCTACCTGCAATTGATCATCGACGGCGCCAATTTTCACGGCCTGCCGCGCGCTGCGGTCGCGGCGCTGGAGGCCGTACGCTCAAGCTGAGCGAAACGCCGTCGGCAAAGTTTTCCACACGTCATCCACAGGGCAGATTTCGTCGGTGCATCGCCCGCCGCACGAGCCGATGATGCACGTGCGGACGAGGGGTGCGGCGGACCATGTATTACTTCGCGTACGGGACGAATCTGGACCTGTTGCAGATGCAGCTGCGCTGCCCGGAGGCGCAGTTCGTGGGCACGGCGAAGCTCGACGGATATCGGCTCTGCTTCCCGCGGCGCTCGTATATCCGCGACTGCGCGGTGATCTCGATCGAGCCGGCAGAGGGCGAGGAAGTCTGGGGCGCCCTCTACGAACTCGACGGCACCGACATCCAGCGGCTGGACGAGCGCGAGGGCTACGACAAGAAGCGCGACCGGGCGCTGAACCCGTACAATCGAGTCACCGTGCGGGTCGAGGCCTCGGACGACCGCGCGGTGGTGGCCGAGACCTACATCGCCGTTCCGGCAGGCAACGCCGGCCCACCGTCGCCACAGTATGTCGGCTATCTGGTCGCCTCGGCGGCCGAGGTGGGGTTGCCCAAGTCGCATCTGGTCAAGCTCGCCCAGCACATGCCGGTGCCGGCCGCCGCCTGAGTTGACCGGCGCGGCCGCCGCTGGCAGAACCACGCCCAAGGGAATGGAGTCTCCCGCATAACCGCCGCCGGCCCTGTGCCGCCGGCTGATGACTCCTACCGTGTGCCGAGCGCGGTGGGAGTCTGCCCGGAGCCACCGCGCCGGAGCCCTTGTTGGCCGGGCGGGAGCGAATGATGATCCAGGTGCTTCTGGTTTTCCTCGGCGGTGGCCTCGGCTCCGTCGTCCGTCACGGCGTCAACGTCGGCATCGGCCGCGTCTTTTCCGGTGATTTCCCGTTGGCGACCTTGGTCATCAATGTGACCGGCTCGTTCGTCATGGGCCTTATCATCGCCTGGCTGGCGTTTCGCGCCACGTCGCCGTGGTCCCAGCACACCCGCCTGCTGCTGACGACGGGCTTCCTTGGCGGCTACACGACCTTCTCGACGTTCTCGCTGGATACCGCCTTTCTGGTCGAGCGGGATGCCTACGGAACGGCGGCAATGTATGTCATCGGCTCGGTCGGGCTTGGCATCCTCGGCCTGTTCGCGGGCCTTTGGCTGGTGCGCGCGACGGGGTGAGTGTATAGGCGGCGCATGTCCGCCATCGAAACCGTGACCGTCGCTCCCGACGAGGCGGGAATGCGCCTCGACCGCTGGTTCCGGGCGCACTATCCCGCGCTCTCGTTCGGCCATCTCCAGAAGCTCATCCGCTCGGGCCAGGTGCGGGTGGATGGCGGCCGGGTGAAGACCAATGCGCGGCTGGAACCAGGGCAGGCGGTGCGCGTGCCGCCGCTCGGCCACGGCGCCATCGACGATGACAACGACATGGTCGTGCTGCCGGGCACGCTGGGATCGGGCAAGGCCTCGCGGACGGCCTCCGGCCCGCGCGAGAAGGGCACGCCGCGGCGCCCGACCAGCGACGCCGAGGCCCTGCGCCAGATGATCCTCTACGAAGACGACGAGGTCTTCGTCTTCAACAAGCCCCAGGGACTGGCCGTGCAGGGCGGCTCGGGCCTGACCCGCCACGTCGATGCCATGCTTGAGGCATTCCGCGACAAGAAAGGGCAGAAGCCGCGGCTGGTGCACCGCCTCGACCGCGACACCAGCGGCGTGCTGGTCGTGGCGCGGACGAGGCTCGCCGCACAGAAGCTCGCCGAGGCATTTCGCAAACGCTCGACCCGCAAGATCTACTGGGCGCTGGTGCGCGGCGTGCCCAAGCCCAAGCAGGGACGCATATCGACCTGGATCGGCAAGGAGGGCGGCCCGGAGGGCGAGCGCATGCAAGTTGCCCATCACGGCGACGATAATGCCAGCCACGCCGTCTCGGTCTATTCGGTGGTCGAAACGGCGGGCCAGAAGCTGGCATGGCTGTCGATGCGCCCGGTGACCGGACGCACGCACCAGCTTCGCGTCCACGCGGCCCACATCGGCCACCCCATCATCGGTGACCCGAAATACTTCGAGGCGGAGGAGAGCTGGGACTTCCCCGGGGGCATCCAGAAGAAGCTCCACCTGCACGCCCGGCGGATCGTCATGCCGCATCCGCGCGGCGGAACGCTCGACGTGACGGCTCCGCTGCCGCCGCACATGCAGCAGAGCTGGAACCTGCTCGGCTTCGACGCCACGTTGGGAGACGTCGACGACGGCGAGGATGACGCGTGACCGAGGAGGAGGGCGAAGGGCCGGTGCGGACGTCGCAACGCCTGGCGCGGCCGGAGCTTCCCAAGCGCTTCTACAAGGCCGCTACGGCTGGACCGCTTGCCGATGGCTACGCCCTCTTGCTTGACGGCCGGGTGGTGAAGACGCCGGCGCGCCGGTCCATGGCGGTCGCCGAGCGACCGGTAGCCGAGGCGCTGGCGGCGGAATGGCAGGCGCAGGGCGAGCGGATCGACCCGGCCACCATGCCGCTCACCCGTATCGTCAATGCGACGATCGATCATGTCGCTGGGGCGATGCCGGCGGTCCGCGCCGAGATCGTCAAGTACGCGGGGACCGACCTTATCTGCTACCGGGCGGAGGCGCCCCAATCGCTGGCCGAAACCCAGGCTTCGGCGTGGGATCCGCTGGTCGGCTGGGCCCGGGCGGAGCTCGGTGCGCCCCTCATCGTCACGAAGGGCGTCATTCACGTCCCTCAGCCGGAGATCGCGCTGGCGGCGGTCGCGCGGGCCCTGGAGCGGTACGAGCCGCTCAACCTCGCCTCTATCTCGACGGTGACGTCGTTGACCGGCTCGGCGGTCATTGCGCTGGGATTGGCGCGGGGCCGCCTGTCCCCGCAGGAGGCATGGGACGCGGCCCTTATCGACGAGGAATGGCAGATGCGCCTGTGGGGCCGGGACGAAACGGCCGCCGTCGCGCGGGCCTTTCGCTGGCGCGAGATGCAGGCGGCGGCGCTCATCCTTGCCACCGCTGGCTGATCTCGTCGGACATTTGCGTCCCCTGACAATGATGTTTCTGTGGAAGTCGTTGCTTCGCATCCGCGAAGCCGGCCGGACAAACGGCGGTTTCGCGCCGTATTTGCAACGCAGCAAAACGAAGTTTTTGTGACGCACGTTCTGCTGGACAGCTTTCAGCCGACTGCTAATAATTGCCCTCACCACGCGTACGCGCTGCGGAGTAGGCCACGCAGCGCAGATGTGGAGTAGGTCGCCGCCTGCGGCACGGCGTCGTTGTCCGGACTTCTGTCCGGGCAGTGTGAGGCGTTGTGCGGGCGATGACCGGGGCCATCTTCCCACTCAGCTCGAAGTTCGCGTTTGCGCGGCAGGCGAATGATATTCGCTCGTCCGGACGCGCCACGACGTCTCGTCTTCGCGGTTTCGGCAACCGGACGTTGCGCGTGTTTCGCGCTGTCCGGTCTGCTGTCCTGAACGGCGGCGTCTGGACCTTCGGTAACTGGTTTTCGCGTAACCGAGGGCGCATCTCCTTTTTCAAGAGCCGGACGCCGTCTCCAGTTCTTGTGCCGGTTCGCTGCAGTGGCTGCCGGCCAGCGGCGCCACGCTAGGCAGAGCAGGCGCCGGACTGCGGAAGGAGCATGCAGCGCGAGTTGGCCGCGCTACCGGGGAGTGGGGTCCGTGCGATTTTTCTTCAGTCTTGTTCTTGTCGTTCTGGTCATTTCGTCTGGCGTCGGGGTGGTGATGTACTCCTCCGCCGAACAGGGCACGCTGAACGTTGACGTGGCGCGCTACGTCGCGGCGGTGGAGCGGCTTCCGCAGGCGCGCGA
>Ga0265314_10006131_pt1 | contig 10681 bp, 18 predicted proteins | sample 4126metaG_FD_203106 | JGI IMG/M metagenome (GOLD analysis project Ga0265314, IMG submission 203106) | Rhizosphere microbial communities from Carex aquatilis grown in University of Washington, Seatle, WA, United States - 4-1-26 metaG | ecosystem: Host-associated > Plants > Roots > Rhizosphere >... | reverse complement strand
CCCACAAGGTCCTCAGGGACGCCGACTATAATAAATACGCTACGCCTGTTTGGGCTTCTCCTGTTTGTCAGGTTTTGTCACCTCTTGTCGCATATCTCTTGCGTTCGCGCGGAATTCAGCCACAGGCGGCCCGCCGGCCCAAAACCAGCGTTTGATTTCATCGGGATCAAACCGCAACGCCCGCCCGACACGAGCGTGGGGGATGCTGCCGTGCGCGGTCGGCGGGAGTGCGACGGCGCGCTGGACAGTCCGTTCGCACACATTCAGGAATGAGGCACAGGCCTTCAAATCCCACAGCGGTACTGTTGGTGTGGTCGAATTATTGCTCATTTAAAATCCCTCCAAATCGCCACAGGCTGTGTGTGTGCTATTAAAATCACCTCCAGCCCCAGCGGCGCTGTTGCGCCCTGGGGGGTGTGGGGGGAAACGCGCACACGCAGTCGAGCACCATGTGAACTAAAAAATGTCGTTGAGGTCATTTTGCACCTTGGGTCTGCTGAATCGTGCGGGAACATTTGAGCCACAGCTGTGTTTGGCTACCTGGCCGGCCGCGACCGCGCGCCGCAGTAGTGAATTGGCAAGAGTCTTCGTGGCCCCGGCGGCCATCGCGCGATCAATAATTACATCGCGAATTTCTGGCGTCTCGCAAAAACAGGTTTCAGCGAATTTAAGCAGCGTTAATGGCGCTTCTTTTTCCTTTTTCGCGCCGTCAACCCTGAGGGGATCGGCGTCAACCCGGTGCCATTGCGGATGCCGCCATTCGATGCAAAACGGATTGAGCGGAGGCCATGAGCGTACCACTGCATCAAAGACCGCAACATTCGGCAATTCATGCGGTAATAGGACCACGTGCGCATCCGCCGCGCGGCCCATTGCGCCTGCACCGGCGCCGATGTCTGTGGGGCGTTTTCCGGCCTGATTGCCCTTGGTCGTGTGGTGTACGACGATTATTGAAGCGCCCAAACGTGCTGCCATTTTATCTAGCAATGCGTAAAGACCAGCCATCGCGCTGTTTGAGTTTTCGTCAACGCCGTCAGGGATAAACTTGTAAAATGCGTCCAGGATAATGACCTGGAACTTCCCAGGAGGAAGTTGCATAAAATATTTTTCAATATCATAAAGATCCAGATGCTTTCCACGTAGTACGTCAACGCAAAGCTTCTCCCCAAGCGCATTCAAATCTATTTTCAGGTCGGTTGCTTGGTCGCGTAGTCGGCATGAAATTGTTTCATCGTGCAATTCGTTATCAGCAATTAAAACCGACACGGCGGCAACCTTAAGACCTAAAAAGTCCTTCCCGGTAGCCAATGCAAGGGCTAATGCCGCGACCAGCCAGGATTTTTTAGACTTTGGGTGACTGATTAAATTAAGAATTTCACCTAGCCTCAGCAGACCAAAAATAATGGGTCGCCTGAGTTCCTTGTGGGTCGCGACTAGAGTCATCGCGGCAACAAAACCCAACGGTGGAATCGGTCGTTCAGCAATATGGAGCCCAGAGCGCCCACGATTTGAACTGGCCGCGGCAACGGTGCGTTCCGTATAGTCAGCGCGCAGTCCCTTTTCAGGGTTTTGGCCGTGCATCCGCCGTTGCAGATAAATTGCACGTTCCTGGTCACCGGCCGAAAACCCCTTCGAAGCCAGCGCGCCCGCCAGCGCCAAGTCGTATTCGCTTTGCGAAGGAAAATCGGGTCGGCGACGCTCCAGTATCGCAGCCAGGTGCTCATCCGCATTCGCAGCCTCTACAATTCGCAGCAATAGGTCATGGTCAGCTTGTGCGATCACAGCATTTCCCTTTCAGAGTTCCGAAAAATACGCGAGCGCCAGGTAATCCAAAAATTTTTGGTTTTCGTTGACTCGTGCCGGCGCCCACGGCAGCCGCCATCCGGTTAGTGCGATGAAGTGTTTTTCCGCGTATACCTCGATTACGTCTTTGACCCTAGCGCGCGTGGACCGCCACTCACCCCGGACCAATATGTGCAGGCCTGTTCCCGATTGTGAATTTTCGGAATACGACGCCGATGCGCGCGCAACTCGTTCTATGAATGGGTCAACGTTCCCTTCTTTTACGACCTTATCGAAATCGATGGCGACAACACCATCGTCACGGCCTAGGGCATAGCCGGGGCCATTGCAGCCGCCATTAGCCCAGAAACCCTGCACAGCCTCCAGGCTCATCCAGTTTTGAGGATCAGTTCCATTGACTTTATTCCCACTAAGGTTCTGTGGGACTTTGTCATGTCGGTCGCTGCCTGGACGATTTGACAATAAGTATGGTAGCCAACGCTGTGCAGTTTTGCAGTCTTCTGGAAGTCCGTCGAAGTTCGGCGCCGCATGCTGGGTTGTGGTCATATCTTGCCCCTAAATTCACAGGGGCATTTAGAGCCAAAATCCACGTAAATGGAACGTAAATGAAATTTACTGTCAGAATTATAACAATCGATTCAGTAACAGATTAGGCCCATGGAAATTATTTACGGGTATAATCTCCATTTACCGTCTTTGTGTTGGTTAAACAGTTCCTGGAGCCGTTTCCCTATTGCCTGTCGAGCCGGGCGTGAATCAGTGCGACAAAGATTCTGCACAAAATAACTTGGATCTTTCCCAGTGCTCGAATTCACTTGTTGTGCTGATAAGCCTTCCAACTTCGCAGCAAAAAGCATATCTAAAAACTGCTTTGGCGCCTTCCACCTTGCCCATGTTGCTAGTGTAATTTCAACCTCGATATTTTCTGTAGCCGTGTTCTTCGGCCTCATTTGGGCCTTCTTCTCTCGGAGTTGTTTCGCAATCTCGGCGCCCAGCGTGGCCAACCTCGGAATTCGGAGCACGTTTGGTTGTTCGTTAAACCGAGCGAGTTCACTAAGCAGGGGATCATTCAAAAGAGTAATTTCCCCGGCAGCAAGAATGCCTTGCAATCGTTCTCCAAGGCGTGGGAGCTCGGCCAAAATATCGCGGAACCGCGCCAAGCGCGCACATTGCTCCAGCGTGTCCGCGCCGGCCACCAAGGTAGAGCGCAGTACACCGTCCAAGTCCAATTTTGACTCGGCGCGATCCGCGGGGCGCGTCGGCGCCAATAATAGCTCAGGCCTCTGTCTGGCAAGTACCGCGAGTGGCAACGGATTAGGGAGCGCAGGTTCGTTTCCAACGAAGCCCTGGGACTCCAACCACCTTAAACTGGCCAATATGACCGCCAGTACATTTTCAGCTTCCAAAATGCTCGAATTACTCTGAGAAGCATCTGCTGACGGAACAACAAATGGCGGCGGTGTATCAACCTCTTCTAGTCCTATGAATTGGCCCAAATGATAAACGCCCTGATATCTGTGATGGCCCGTCACTAATACGGATTGTTCCGGTTCAGTCATTGCCGTGAATGCTGTTTCAATGCGTTGGCGCAGGTCGCCAGAAGGGCCGGTTACTGCGGCGCGCCCCACCGTTTGAGAAAGTACCGCAACAAAATCAGCTGGCAGAAATTCAGCACCCTCAAGAATGGCGGCGGTCAAAACTTCGGGCGCTTTGATGTAATTCCAAGGCCAGCGCATGGCCGGGTTCCCCCGCGCCCCGTCGCGTGATCCATGGAGCGCAATATTGCATGAAATTTGAACAAGCTGTTCGGGATTGTCATTCAACAAATCAAAGGGCGATGGAGTTCGTGGCTGCGGACGTGGATCGCTCATAAAGTTTTCCCTGACAGTTTGGCACCCGGAATGACAAATAACGACAAGCTAATCATAAGAATGGAAATGGAAAAATAAAGAGGGTACCCTGCCGAATGGGATGCAAAAAGTGCATCAACGACTGAGGAGGCAGGGCAATGCGGACCTACAAAGTTTTTTACAAGAACGGCGACACGGACATCGTGACCGACTGCGAAGACGCCGCGATGGCGCGCGAAATCGCAGAGGAAACGGGTAACAAAGTCGCGCGCGTCGAGTTCGTCTCTGAGGACGATCAGGGCGAACCGGGTGACGAGGAAGAGCAGGAATTGGATCCGTGGAATTCTGAAGACACGGACGAAGACGATGGCGAAGAAGAAGACGAATGTGAATCCGAGAACCCCGACGACGAAGAGTAAATGCATGGCGGCGGGGCGTCGCCGCGAACTCCCGCGACGACGCCGTGGCGGCGCTCCGCCTCCAGCAAGGCAGGAACTCCAAGAAAATCCGCGCCGGTGGAACCCTGGCGCTGGCACCAGCGTGAATGCAGGCAGGCAGGCCGCCCGCCCTAGTGTGGGTGGGTGGGTTAGTCGGGTAGCGTGAGTTATGGGCGAAAAAGTTCAAATTTCCGGCCGCGTCTGCTTGAACTGCGGCGCGCAATACGAGGACGCCAGCACTCGCTTCTGCATTGCATGCCTGCGCTCTGGGACCATCGCACCTCAATTCCGCAGGCCAGCCGACGCGATTCTGCCGGCGACGCCTTCGGTCTCAGCAAAAGAGCTTCTACGAGCGCAGCACCGTACCGTCCGGTGCAAGGGATACAGCAATCTCGTCCTGTCTGAAGACGCGTTCGTCCTGGTTTATGGGTTGCCGGGTAATGGCAAGACGCTGTTCTCTCTGTTGTTCGCGGCAGGCATGACGCCCTGTGCGTACCTACCACTTGAAGAAAAAATTGGGCCGTCGCTGGCAAGTAAATTGGGATATCTGGAAATCCACAGCGAGGCGCTGACATTTCACGAGCCTCAGAGCGTGAACGAAATCGTCGAACTCGGCGCAACCAATGGAATGCGCTGTTTGGCCATCGATAGTGTGAACGTGAGTACATTGCAGCCAAACGACTGCCTGAAACTCGCGCGCGGCAACAAGATCGTGGTTCTAGGCGTGTGCCAGGTCACGAAGACCGGCTTGCCGCGAGGCTCAAACGATTGGGTGCATTTAGCCGACGTGGTTATCCAGGTGTCTGCGCTGAAGTGGAACGTTACCAAAAGCCGCTTCCAGCAGGCAGGCGTAGGAGGGGCCGTCACATGAAAATCGGCCAACGAACGACCTGCCTATTTTGTCTGACCGATGGGAGTTTCGAGCTTCGGTTAGACAAGTCGAATCGGCCATACTTCGTATGCGTAAATGGGTGTGCCGTTAAATGCTTCTTACGAGGCGACGCCAGCCTGAGAGGCCCAAAGCTTTTGTGGGGTCCGCTCGTGATCGCGCTCAAGAATGAAGAGGCTGAAGTCGCTCAGGCGCTGGTGGCGCGTGCCGCGGAGGCTGCCAATGGCAACGCCAACCGCTAATACCAGTATCGTCGAAGTTGTTTCGGATCTTCCAAACCGGGCTGAAATGGTTCAGCGCCGCTGCGACGAACTTGAGCAGGAAGCCCAGGTCAAAGCACAGGTTGTCACAGTTCAGCGCGAACAGGCTGCGCAGCAGCACGCTTCCGAAGTCGCGCGCAAGTGGGCCGTGGTTAGTTACGTCAAGAAACTCGAAACTGAACGCGCCAAGGCAAATTGGATTCGGTTTGGGTTCGTGATGGCCGGTGCCGCGGTCCTGGCCGTGATCGCCAAACGCGCCAGCGGGCGCAGGCCAAGAGCGCGCAACCCTATGCCAGAGCCTGAAGAGGACGATGAGTGGCAAGAAAGGTCGCGCGCGCGTTCTTTACCGCCACGGCAGGAGCGACGAAGCCCGTTTCGACGGTGGAGGAACGAATGATGAACGCGTTAGGAGGGTTGGCTTCGTTGGCCGCACCGGTGGTAACAGGGTTGCTGAACAGTGAGTCTACGGCATTGCCGATGGCCCCGATGCCAAACGCCGGCCTAGAAGCACAGTATCTACTCGCGGCGGGCAGGCTCAGCGACCCAACATTGTACGAACCAGAGCCTCCAGGCTGGGGAACGCTGCTCGCCGTCGGCGCGATCACATTCGCAGCGGTTTATTTGGCAACACCAGCAACTTAAGGAGTTTGGACTGTGGATGATGAATCGATGAAGGCGCTGGTGAAAGCCATCAAGCGCCACAGCGGGATGGATTCTGACCAGATTATCGAAGCCGGCGAGCATGGTGCTGATGCCGGGTGGCCGGGCTTCACGTACACCGCGGACGCCGCGAAGTTTTTCGCAAAGAACGCCGAGCAAGTCTGGGAATTGTTGTACGAATCAGCATCTGACCAGGGCCTAAACATCCCGGAAATGATCGGCCAGTTCAATCGCGTCGATATGGCGGAGTCATGGGACGGCTTCCAGAATCTCTTGGCCTGGTTCGCGCTCGAGGAATCAGGTCGCTGGCTAGAAGCGCAGCGCGAAGGATAAGATCCATGCAACCCGAAGCAGAAAATCCACTTACAACCTCTGACGAAATTGAGCGAGACATCAAGGTCGGATCCGTCGTCACGTTCGCGCCCAAGGATGCAATCGGCGGTGCCCAGGGCCTGCGCAAGAGCATCAAGGGCCGAGTTGGCAGTATAGATAAACAGGCTGGGACGGCACTCGTGGGCGAGTGGTTGGTCCCGCTAAGCAAGGTGCAGCGCCTCAGGAAGTATGTGTTCCGCGATTGGCAGCGGCAGGAGGCAAAGGCCGTCCGCGAGCACGTTTACGGCGGTTTAGCGCGGGGCGAAAAGGGACGGCTCCGGACCTGCGCCGCTGACGCACGAAAAGCCTTTATGGCGCCAATCGAATACACGGGTCCGGCCGACGCAGGGTTCTATGTCGACGTGAAGCGCGCCCGTGACCGATTCATGCGGGAAAAGGGCATTGAAGACACAAGCGATGTAGGTCAATGCTCTGCCCTAGCCGTGCTTCTGGAACGCGCGCTCCAACACGGCAAGAAACCAGACCTGGACTCAATAATTTACAAGAGCGCCGAGTCCGGCGCGGTAGGTGTCGGAGACACGCTCCGATTGGTCGGCAAGCCCTACAAACTCACCGAGATTACCAACGAAGGTAAAGCCGTTTTACAGGGCGCGGGGCGCAGCTTGGAATTCCCCTTCGACTCGATTCCCACGGATGCCGAACCAGTGAAAACCAAACTCACCTCCACCCGTGAAACGCCCATGTCTGCGCGTGCTCACCGGCCCGTCCGGCGCAGCCGCGAACGAAAAATTGTGCGTATGCCGGGCTCCCGGCGTTCAGCCTTCCGCTACCACCCGGAACGCAAGTCCCCAACGATCCGCAGCAGGCGCTATCGCGGGCGGCGGACCTTTTGGGATTCGCGCCCGAAGTACTGCTACAGGCATTGTTTTGGGCGAGATCGCGGGGGCCGTTTCACCAGTCTCAAGCGCGCCAGCAATCCACCGGCGCCAAACTGGCTCCCCTGGATCGCGGGCGGGGTGCTCATTTGGGCTTTGCTGCGTCCAAAAGGTGTGTCCCATGCCTGAAAAGCCCATTCGTGCTGCTCTGTATGCCCGTGTCTCTACAAGCGACCAGACCGCGGAAAACCAGCTTCGTGACTTGCGCGCCCATGCCCAGGCCCGCGGGTGGAGCGCCGTCGAGTACACCGACGCCATAAGCGGGGCGGTGTCTAAGCGCCCGGCTTTAGATGCACTTATGGCTGATGCCCGGCGCCGAAATTTCGACTTGGTAGCGGTTTGGCGCTTTGACCGCTTCGCGCGTTCCACTGTGCACCTTTTGTCCGCGCTCGAAGAGTTTCGGACCTTGGGGATAAATTTTTTAAGCCTTCACGAAGCGATCGAGACCGGCACGCCGATGGGCAAGATGGTCTTTACCGTTGTCGCATCGGTCGCGGAGTTGGAGCGTTCTTTGATTCGGGAAAGGGTGGATGCCGGTATCCGCCGTGCGCGTGAGGACGGCGTGAAGTTTGGCCGGCCGCGGGTCGGGTTCGATTACAAAGCGGCTATCGCGTTGCGTGATCAGGGCGTGTCGATCCGGCAGATAGCCAGGCAGATGGGCGTGGGCAGGTCAACGGTGCACCGGTTGCTGAAGACGGGTTGAGGTTTCGTGTCCCAATAGTTGCGAGGGCGGTTAGGCACTGAATTCGTCCAAGAAGTCCGTCCCATGGTAATGACCGAAAGGTGAAGATTTTGGGACGCTGAGATATGTAAGGAAGAAGAAGGCATGGGCGTGGCACGTGCTGAACGTGCGCCAATGGCCACGAATTTAGCCCAGCAGGGGCCAAAACCAAGAGTTTTGTACGTAGGCGTACTTTTTTGAGGTGGAACGCTTGGCAATTCAGAAGTCGGACACGGCGATTTAGTGTCGGGCAAATCTGGCGCACAAATTTGGAGTCGCACTTCAATTGTATGGGTACCTAAAGATCCTTTTAGGGCGGATCTCGGAGCCAAGTTGCTGCATTCTGCGCTGAGACTTCATCGCCAAGTGCGTGCCAAATATTAATAGCTTCCTGAATTGGAGCTTCAAATCCAGGCGCACTAGACCCTTTCCCAAATTTGGCTTTCTTGATCGTTATGCCTTGCCACAGTAAGGTAGCTGCGACTAGGCCTTTATCCTTACCCTCTTTTGCAATGCGTGTTGCTTCTTGGCATGCGGCAAGGCCATCCTTGAAGTTTCCTCTATAATTCAAATAACGGCCGAGCAATAAGTTGGCATGAACTTCCATTTCTGGTTTTTTAAGCTCAATCGCCAAATTCTTGAGCGTGCCAATGGCCTCACCGACGACCTCTTTGGGCATATTTCCGGCAATGATTCCATTGTCTAATCGCAATTGGCAGAACCGAAGTAAGCTCCTTGCCTGCCATCCTTTGTCGCCAGCCTGCTGAAACAATTTATAGCCTTGCAGAAACCCGTCAGAAGACGCGGTCCATTGATTTTGCTTTTCAGGATAACGAGCCGGGTCAAGCGCATCCCCCAAGTAATAATAGTATAATCCTTTATCGAATCCTGACTGAAGGCCTGACAGCGTTTGTGGATCGAACAATTTCTTTTGAAATTCCTCTGCCTTCTTCGAATCGGTTGGTTCAAACGATGAGAAGAGCCAAGCCAACTCGTGGAGAATTATGTGATTTTCAATCGAATCAGCCAAATAAACCTTTCGGGCTTTAAGCAACGCCTCTTGCTGGGCATCACCCTTGGGTAGGCACCGTGCGGCCCAATTGGACAAGATAAAGGCGTAGCACTGGCGTAATGTCTTCTTCCCAATTGGCTTTTTGTTGTCTTCCCACTCCGAAATCAAATCGATATCAGCTTGCGTCAACGCGCCACACTCATCATCCATATAAAGCTCGACAAACATGCTTGCGGCCTCGGTACTACCAGCCCTAAGCGCTTCCACCAGCAACGGCTTCTTCTTTATTAATGCTGGCTCTGCCTTGGCTTTCTCGAAAGCCTTTTTAGCGGCAGCCTCGTCAATTTTGCCATTGTTAACAAGCTGCGGTTGCGGAATCGCCTGCGGCTCTGCGGCGCAAGCACTCAATGCGGAAAATGCAATGGCCAACGCGAGTCTTTGGATCATTGGCACTCCCATTTGAAGACCGACATTGCCAATAGGCGAATTGCCAGAAATTTGATTTATTTCAGCAACGGAAACATGGAATCTCGGAACCACTCATTGAGCTTTTGCTTATGCGCCTTGTCTACGGCTATTACCGCAGTGTCATTACTGACTTCTGCCGACAAGTGCTGGGCTTTGTCGAACTTCCAGGTGATGGTGGTCGAGTACTGATCGCCTGTAAGGCCGCCCCGCCAAGTGAAGTTGATGATGGCCGTATCGACGGCACCATCGTTTGAAGCCGAGTAAGTTACGAGTTTCGGCTTGGAGCCCGACGGATGGGTAAGCGCCAGAAAGTTCGTTACCAGAGCGTCGCTGTTATCTTTGAGATGCTCTTTGAATTTCGCTTCCGCGGCACTGAGCCATTTAGAATTGTCGTCTTCGGCGTGGACTTTCAAGCCGATGCCGATAAGGAAAAGGGCCGCAGCCAGAAACGACCATTGAATGCGCATGAGTTCCTCCAAAGGGCGTGATGCCAATGCGGTTTCGCGTCAATATCTACACCTATAATAAAGGGATGTAATACCCTCTATCGTGGGTTACGTCAATAGGTAGACCCCGCATACCCTACGGCCATACTAGCCCAAAGGGTATTTGCGCATGGCCGACACGCTTGTCCGCCGTTTTGCCGCCCGTCTTCATAGCCTACGTGTCGAGCGAGGCATGACCCAAGAATTGCTTGCCAGTAAGGCCGGTATCAGCCCAAAATATATCAGCATCTTGGAAGGTGCCGGCCAGGTGCCCAGCCTGACCACGCTCGGCCAATTGGCCAAAGGCCTGAATACGGACTTGTCAGTGCTGCTGCATTTCCCGGAGACCAAGGCGAGCACATCGGACCGCGTGGCGGAAGAGTTGGAGATGATTCGGGCCAGTCTGAAAGCGTGTTCGCTGGATGAGGTTAGGAAAATTAGGAAGGCGGTGGAGGCGTTGATGGCCTAGAGGCGGGCTAAGAGTTCTTAGAACCAGCTGTTGGCTTTGTTTTCAAATACAACCAGCCTTCTTGGAATTTAATCTTAAGGCCATGATTGACATACAAGTCCTTTGCGACATAGATCGTCGTCTATTTCATTTCTTCGAGAAGGTGCGAACGCACCCACCTCTGGTTTCCTCCACCATAGTTTACGCCGGGCTCGATGTTTTTCTCGTGATGGTAAATCGCGTATATATGGTCGCCTTCCACAAGGCGTTTTATGGCTTCATCGAAGGGAACCGAGTTCATTAAAAACTCTCCGGTTTTTCACTCGTGAAATCTAGGGCTGCATGTCGAAAAAGCAGGTGTTGCCTCCAAATACATCTTT
>Ga0265314_10006125_pt1 | contig 10686 bp, 8 predicted proteins | sample 4126metaG_FD_203106 | JGI IMG/M metagenome (GOLD analysis project Ga0265314, IMG submission 203106) | Rhizosphere microbial communities from Carex aquatilis grown in University of Washington, Seatle, WA, United States - 4-1-26 metaG | ecosystem: Host-associated > Plants > Roots > Rhizosphere >... | reverse complement strand
CCCGTGCCCCCCGGAGCGAGCACCGGGGGGCACGGGGACCCTGTGAGGGTCCCCGACTAAGCGCTGGTTTGGAAGAACTGGTTGAGGGCCCAGACGTCGCGGGCGCGGAGGCCCTGGAACCGGATGCCGATGCCCGACCGGTTCCCGTCTCTCTTCACGACCCAGCGGACGTCGCCCGCGACCTCGACGGCCTCGGGCTGCGTGGGGAGCTGGAAGCGGAGCTGGACGGTGGCGCCCAGCTCCAGGGGCGCGGACGAGTCCAGAAACAGCCCGCCCAGCGAGATGTTCACGGTCTTGGACGTGCTCTTCTTGCCGTCCGCCACGACCTCCACGTCCAGCTGGCGTTCGTAACGGGGGTCGATTCGTCGAAAGTGCTCGGCCAAGGCGTGCGGTCCTTCTCCCGGGGGCGGCGCCGGGTGGTGAGACATCATCATACCCTGGAACCATGCCCCGGATCCATCCCCGGATTCCGGTTCCCGGTACGACTTTTCGACCCGCGGGCTGCCTGACCCAAGGGCCTGCGGCCCTCCGGGACTCCACTGCCTCATGGCCCGGAGAGAGGCGGAATCACTGGGCAAAAATCAGCGGGATCCCCGGGCGGCGAACCCGGGACGTCCTCACCCTGCGCCCATGGCTTGTTGTTGTACGTCGCCTGGAAGGACCGCCCCCAGCACTCCGTTTGCTGCGCCCCGGCACCGTCGCCCGAGATGACGGTCAGGTCGGCCCGCCCCTCGCCCGTGCCCAGCCAGTGGCTCGTGATTCGGAGGTCCTCCACGGCGGTCGTGACGAGGATGAAGTTCCCGATGAGGTCGAAGGTCATCTCCCCCTGGCCGGACGCATTTTGCGCGTACGTAAACGCCGCCGTGGGGGCCGGGTCGGCGCTGCCCGCGGCCGGCAGGTCGGTGATGTGCATCGTGACCATCACGGGATCCGCGCTCGTGTCGTAGTCGATCTCCAGGTGGTCGAGCGTCCCGAGGTCCGAGGTGTCGTAGCCCTCGGCCCGGGCCGTGGCCGTGACGAGCTCGACGTGCCCCATCCCCCGCCGCGCGGTCTTGCCGACCTGGAACCAGCCGCTGATGAGGACGGGCCAATCGGTGTCGGCGGCGCCGTCGTGGTGGGCGGAGATCTCGTAATCGAAACGCCCCAGGTCGGTGACGTCCCGGCTCACGATCATCTTCGTCTCCCAGTCGAGGTTCTTCATCTTCGCGCGGTCGGTGGGGAACGGCCCCCAGATGCGGCTGGTCGCCGTGCGCCCGGTGGGCGGGTAGCTGCGGACGGCGTCGACGATGCCGACCAGGCCCATGAGCAGGCCGTTCAGGCCGCGCGTCGTGTCGTGCGTGGACTTCGCGAGCTCCGCCTCGTTGGCCAGCTCGACCGCGCTCGTCACCGCCGGCATGTTGACGCGCAGGTCGCTGCTCTCGGGCAGCGCGTTCATGAACTCGAGGTCCTCGTTCGAGTAGTTGCCGCAGGCCGCGCCCGTGGCACAGAGGACCGCGAGCGTGAGGGCGAGACGTCTAGAGGTCATACGACACCGCCGTTTGCAGCTCCCAGAAGCCGAGGGAGCGGTTTTCGTCCACGTTGTAGAGGAGGTAGTGCACGCGCCCGCGCACGACGAGGCCGAAGCTGCGCGAGAGGCGCAGCGTGACGCCGCCGACGATGCCGGGCGACAGCGTCGAGAAGTACTGCGGGGGGAAGGCGTCCCCGTCGAACTTGCGGGTCATGAGGAGCAGCGCGAGGCGCCCGCCGACGAAGGGCGTGAGCGTGCGGTGCGGCCACTCGACGACGAGCGACGACGCGAGCGACAGCTCGTTGAACTTGAAGGCGGCGGCGCCGCCCGTCGTCGAGAGCGGCACGGCGCCGTTGGCGCCGCCGATGGCACCGTCGAGGCCCCACACCCAGTCGCGGCGCAGGAAGTCGCGCAGCTGCAGCTCGACGCCGAACAGGCCCGTCGGGGGGAACAGGCTCTCGCGCGTGGGCGCGTCGAACACGGCCTGGAAGCCGCCGCCCACGCCGATCGACCAGCGAGACACGTCGACCCGCATCGCGCCCTTGACCGGATCGTCGGAGAAGGGCGCGTCGCGCAGTCGGCCCTCGTCGAGCGTGATCATCTGGCCGGACGAGACGTCGATCTCGCCGACGCGCAGGCGATCGGCGAGGCGGCGCTTGACCCGGTAGCGGCCCGGCGGCAGCGCGATGCGCCGGTCGCCCTCGTTCTTGACGATCTCGGCGGCGACGTAGCCTTGCCGGTCCACGAGGTAATAGACCCCGCCGGGCGCCTCGCGTGGAAGGTAGACGCCCTCGCGGCGGGCGGCGACGTCGGTCAGCACGAGATCGCCGTTGCCCGCGAGGTCGTAGCTGAAGGTCGGGTGCTGCGGGCCGGCGGCCGTCTCGGCCGTGTCGGCGACGGTGCGCTCGTACGCGTAGGCGTAGGCCTCGAAGAGCGTGACGCGGCCGTCGCCGGACTTGTCGGCGCCGCCCAGCAGGCCGCTCGCGAGGTGATGCGAGAAGTAGCTGCCGCCCACGAGGTCCGACTCCTGCGAGTCCTCGTCCGACGAGCTCGAGGTGAGGATGACGAGGCCCTTGGCGTCGCGCGGCCCCTCGGCCTGGATCTGGAACGCGGGGGCGCGGCGGGCGCCCTTCGTCTCCCCCTTCGTCCGCGTCAGCTCGCCCGACTTGCAGGAGTCGAGGATGGCGATGCGCACGTCGACGGGCGACGCGGCGACGCGCGCCCGGAGCGAGTCGAGCGGCAGGCGCGTGTCGCCGAGGCGGAGCGCGCCGTCCTTGGCGTGGCCCGAGTAGTAGAGGACGAGCGCCGTGCGCTCGCCGCGCGCCCGGGCCTCGGCGGCGCGGCGCTCGGTCTGCGCGAGCGCGGTGAGGAGATCCTGCGCGGTGCCGTCGAGGAGCAGCTGGGCGTCGGCCGCGGCGACGCCGCCGAGCCGCGTGAGGATGTCGTGCACCTTGCGCGCGTCGGCGCGCGCGTAGAGGAGCGGCCGCGTGTCGGAGCCGCCCGTGTCGTTGCCCACGATGACGGCGAAGCGGTGCAGCCCCTCGGCGCGCGCGGGCGGCGCGATCGAGAGGATCGCCGCGAGCACGCAGGCAACGGTGAGGCTGGTCCGCTTCATGACGGGGTTCGACGCCGGTCGACGCTAGATCATCGACGGAACGTCACGGCTTGATGAACGTTCTCTGGAACTGCTCTCCGGGCAGCTCGAGGGCCGGCATGTGCAGGATATCCCCTTTGGCGCGGTCGAAGGCGGCGCGCGCCGCGCGGCGGGCCGACTCGACCTCGATGGGCTGGTCGGAGAGGATGACGAACAGGCGCTCCGTGCCCGCGTCGGTGAACTCGACGCTGTCGGGCAGGTAGCTCGGCGCCGCGCCCACGACCTTGCCGACGGCGACGCTGCGGCCGGACTCGGGGTAGAGCGGCGTCACCTGGCCGCGCTCGTCGATGGACAGCGAGAGCAGGTAGCGGTGCCGGCCCGCGTGGTAGCCGATGCGCACGCGCTCGCCCGGCGCGAGCGCCTCGGCCGCGCTCGGGGAGGCCGTGCGCTGCGGGCCGTCGCCCGCGGCGACGCGCACGGTGATGTCGGCGCCGCCGCGGATGCCGACGTAGGGTGCGCTGCCGCCCTCGCGCCTCGCCGTGACGCCGACGAACAGCGCGACGCCCGCCGCAAGGCTCAGCGTCGGCACCATGAAGCGCAGCGAGCGCGTGATGCGCGCGGAGCGGGCGGGAGGCGGCGACGCGGCGACGCGGGAGGCGCGCTCGACGCCCGCGGCGAAGCGGTCGAACGAGATCTCCTGCTCGAAGCGGCGCTGCTCGTCGTCGAAGCCCTTGAGGCGCACGCGGCAATCCGCGCACGCACTGGCGTGCATCTCGACGTCGGGCAGCGCCTCGCCGGCGCGGAGCCGGCGCAGCGCGAGCTCACCCACGTGACCCTCGATGATGGCAGCGGTCATTCCTTGATCTCCTTCAAGCTGCGGTCGGCGATGGCCGACACGCTCTCCAACCTCTTGCGAACCGTGGGCACCGAGCGCCCGAGCGCCTTGGCGACCTCGTCGAGCGTCATCTCGTCGACGAAGTAGTGGATGGCCGCCTGCTGCGTCTCGAGGTCGAGCCGGCCCAGCAGCGCGCGCACCGTGTCGCGATCCTCGAGCAGCTGCGGACCGCCGTGGCCCTCGCCGCGCGCCCGCTCCTGGCGCGCGAAGCGCTGGTGCCACGGCGCCCGCTCGGCGCGCTGCACGTTGAGGCAGTGGTGGGTCGCGATGCGGATGAGCCAGGTCAGCGGCGACGACTCGTTGCGGAACTCGCTCCAGTGCAGGAGCGCCTTCGCGAACACGTCCTGCATGGCGTCCTCCGCCTTCACGCGATCGCGCAGCAGGTACTGGCAGCGCCCGTAGACGCTGCCGCCGTAGGCCGAGTAGAGCTCGCGCAGCGCCGCCCGCGGGTCGTCGGCCTTGCCGCCGGCGACGAGCTTGAGGTTCGGTCTGCTCTGCGTCTCGCTCATTTGAACATCGAAGTGCCCGGGGCCGCGCTCGCGACCCCGGGCGGTCTCTCCCTCACGTCATTGAATCAGAGATTCGAGTACTCCGCAGCGGGGAAGGCCGCGCACGCGCTCTCCGCGCCCCAGTTGCCAGTGGGATCCGGGTACTCGAGGTAACGGTAGACGCTGTCGAAGCGGTCGTCCCAGCACTCCGAGCCGTGCGCGACCGTCGTCGCGAGGTCGCCGCCCGAGTCCTCGAGATCGCAGCGGCCCACGCCGTCCTCGGTCCAGCGGCTCTCGATCGTGAAGTGCTCCTTCATCGACCCCGTCGGACCGGGTCCCGGATAGTTGTCCTTGCCCTCGGCGTACCGGAGCGTGCCGCCCTGCCCCGGCGTCGACGTGTAGCGGTACTTGGCGTCGAAGATCTCCTTCGTCGTCTTGTCCTGGATGCCCGTGAAGTCGACGTCGATCGTCACCGTCGCGGCGGTCGTGAGACGCGAGTAGGTGAACGCCGCCACGCCGATGTTGTCGTCGTGCTGCGGGAGCATCGCGGCCTTGTCCCAGTCGATCGTGAAGTCGCCGTTGCCGAAACCCTCCATGGGATCGCCCATCGCGTCGAGCGCCGCCGTGTGCGTGCCCGAGATGACCGTGAGGTACGCGTCGTCGCCGAGGCTCTTGTCCTTGCCCTCGAAGACCCAGTGGAACACGTGCGGCTGCACGCGCGTCACCGTGAGCCGCCAGGTGTTGAGCGAGAGCGCGTCGTGGTACGGGCCCCACACGGCCGAGTCCGTCCCGACCGTCGTCGCGGGGAACGCGACCACCGTCTTGACGAGCGTGAGCACCGCCCACGTGCCGCCGTTCACGATCGCCGTCACCGCGCGCGTCACCTCGTAGGTGCCGGCCTTCTCGCCGAGCAGCGCGCCCGCCGCCGCGCCGCTCGTGCCGTCGGCGGGCGCGCCCGCGACGTGCAGCGACACGGCCTCACGCGTCGGGATCCCGCCGCGGAACGCGTCGTCGTCGGCCTTCCGGCAGCCCGTCCCCGCGAGGACCGAGGCCAATCCCACCAGCGCGCACATCGAAGTCAGCCGTTTCATCCCGTTCTCCTTTGGTCGCTCTTGCGAACGCCCAAACAGACACGGCTGCCTGGCGGAACTGAAAGCTGCCTCGACGCGACGCGGTCGCGCCTGAGATGAAGCGACGCGCTACGGGTTCGTGGGCGCGGGCGCGCTCGGCGCAGGGTCGAGCGACGGGTCCGGCGCCATCATGTTCTTGAGCTCGTCCATGCGGCTCTTGTGCACGCGCTTCTCCGAGGCGCCATGTGCGTGGCGGACCGGCGCCGGCTCCTCGGCCTTGTGCGCGGCGACATGGCTCGGCGCCGCGGCCGCCTTCTCGGGCTCGGCGGCGGGCTTCTCGGGCGCCGCAGCAGGCTTCTCGGGCTCAGCGGCGGGCTTCTCGGGCGCCGCGGCCGCCTTCTCGCTCGTCTTTTCGCTCTTCTCGGGCGCGGCCCCGCCCGAGGTGAGGCTGTTCATCTTCTCGCGCAAGAGCCCGAAGTACCGCCCGCCGAAGGCGGCCGCCGCGAGGATCAGGGCGCCGATGAAGAGGAACTTGAACCCACCGCCGCTGGCGCGACGCCGTCCCGGGCGCTCCTCCCGCTCCGGCAGCGGCAGCGGGAACTCGAGGGCGTTCATCTTGCCCGAGAGCGCGGCCTCGTTGTCGTGGGGCACGGGCAGCGCCAGCTCGTCCGCCGCGCCGCGCGGCCTGGTCATGCGCGGCCGCATCTCGCCGGTCTCGTCGATGTCCGCGAGCGACGTCGCCTCCTCGGCGTCGACCTCCTCGAGCACGACGTCCTTGCCCTCCATCTCGCCCGTCCCCGGGACGCGCCCGTGCGCCGGCGTGTGCCCCGCCTTTGCCATCGGCAGGAGCCCGTCGCGTGCGCCCAGGCTCGCGAGCCAACGCTTGAGCTCGGTCTGGCCCACGGGCCGGAACACGGTGCGTAGCACCTGCTCGATGTCCGTGAGCATCTCCTCGGCGCTCTGGTAGCGCAGGTCGGGATCGAGCTGCATCGCGCGCAAGATGATCGAGCTGACGTGCGGCGGCAGATCGGGCGCGGCCGCGTGAGGCGGGCGAAAGTCCGCCTTCTGCACGCGCAGCAGCGTCTCGAGGTCGGTGGGCGCCTCGAAGGGCCGCACGCCCGTCATGAGCTGGTAGAGCACGACGCCCACGGCGAAGAGATCCGAGCGCTGATCGATGGCCTTGCCGAGCGCCTGCTCGGGCGACATGAACGCGACCTTGCCCTTCACGACGCCCGTGCCCGTCTGCTCGCGCTTGCCCATGGCCTTGGCGATGCCGAAGTCCGTGAGCTTCACCTCGCCCTGCTCGCTGATGAGGATGTTCTGCGGGCTGACGTCGCGGTGGACGATGCCGAGCAGCTGCCCGGTCGCGTCCGTCTTGCCGTGCGCGTACGCGAGCGCGCGGCACACCTCCGCCGCGATGTAGAGGCCGAGATCGCGCGGCACCGACGTGCCGGCCTGGACCGCGCGGTGGATGAGGCGCCCGAGGTCCCAGCCGTCGACGACCTCCATGACCAGGAAGTAGCGGCCGTTGCCGACGCCGAGGTCGAGGATCTGCACGATGTTGCTGTGCGAGAGGCCCATCGAGATGTGGGCCTCGTCGATGAACATGTTGCGGAACTGCGGGTCCGCGTAGATCGTGCTGTGGATCCGCTTCAGGATGACGGGCTTCTGGAAGCCCTCCCGGCCCGTCTGCGTCGCCAGGAAGATCTCGGCCATGCCGCCGTCCGCGACCTTCCGGACGATCTTGTAGCGGCCGTGCTTCGCCATCGGTCGTTCAACTTACCATCAGAACGACGTCCGGGTGGGGATCAGGAGGTGCGACGGCGGCGGCGAGGACGCAACGTCATGATCATTCCGAGCACCGCGAAAGCGAGCGCGATCGAGGACGAGTCCGTGCCTGTCCCGACCGCGCACGAGCAGCCGCCGCCCTTCTGACCCGTCGTCACGTGCACGAGCGCGCACTGCGGGTGCGCGCCGTCGTCGAGGAACTTGCAGGTCGCCGTCCCGGCGCTCGTGACGTCGCACGCGTAGCAGGGCTGCGGGCACTGCACGAAGGCGCACGGATCGGCCGCGCACTGGCCCGTGCTCTGGATGCAGCGCTGGCCGCCGGGGCACTGGAGCGCCTGGCACGTGTCCGTCTTGCAGGTGCCGGTGGCCATGTCGCAGTACTGATTCTGCGCGCAGGCCTTCGTGGCGCACGGGTTCTCGACGCACGCGCCGGCGATGCAGGTCTGGCCCGCCGCGCAGTCGATGTGCGTGCAGAGATCGACGCACTTGCCGGCCGAGCAGTACTGCCCGTTGCCGCACGAGACGCCCACGCAGGGATCGGACTTGCAGACGCCGCCGATGCACATCTGGCCGGGGTCGCAGCCCTCACCGGGCGAGTTGCAGTCGACGCACAGGCCCGCCTTGCAGTGGGTGGGCGCGAGGCAGTTCACCTTGTCGCAGAGGTCGACGCAGAAGCCGGTGTCGTTGTCGCACTTCTGTCCGGCCTGGCACGTCACGCCGATGCAGCGCTGCGGGATGCAGAACGTGTCCATGCACTGATAGCCGGCCGGGCACGGGAACTCGCCCGGCTTGCAGACCGGCGTGCACGAGCCTTCGCGGCAGGCGAGGCCGCTCGGGCACGTGGCCGCCGTGTCGATCTGGCCGTCGCAGTCGTTGTCCTTGCCGTCGCAGATCTCGGCGCTCGGACCGACGCACCCGTCGCACACGATCTTGCCGCCGCGGCAGACGGTCTTGCCGGCCTTGCAGACGCCCACGCCCACCTGGGCCTGCGTCTCGTTCGCGCACAAGCAGTCGTCGCCCGTCCCCGGCAGGTTGCCGTTGTCGATGACGCCGTCGCAGTCGTCGTCCTTGCCGTTGCAGACCTCGACCCCGGGCATGCTCATCTGCTCGCAGACGAGGTGGCCGTTCACGCACGCCGTGACGCCCGCCATGCAGACGCCGAGCGCGGCGCCGCACGCCTCGCCCACGCCCGGCAGCATGCCGTCGTCCTTCTGGCCGTTGCAGTCGTTGTCGATGTTGTCGCAGACCTCCTGCGTCGGCATGACGACGGGCGCGTCGCACACCGTGCCCGTGCCCGTCGTGTTGCACGCCAGGATGCCGCCGCGGCGGCAGGCGCCCATGAGGCCGTTCGTGCACGCCGTGCCCACGAGGAAACCCTCGTCGACGTTGCCGTCGCAGTTGTTGTCCTGGCCGTCGCAGACCTCGGCGGGAACGGCACAGCCGCACGGGCCGCCGCAGGCGTTGGTCGGCAGGCCTTCGTCGATCTGGCCGTCGCAGTTGTCGTCCTTGCAGTTACACGCCTCGACCGCGCAGTGGGCCGCCGCCGTGCCGAGCTTGTTGTCGGCATTGTTCGGATCGTTCGAGACGGGGCACTTGTTGCTGACGCCCTCGTCGATGAGGCCGTTGCAGTTGTCGTCCTTGCCGTTGCAGATCTCGGCGGGCGGGACCGTCGCGGCGATGATGCCGATGAGGGCCGCCTTCACGGCCGCCGTGTCGGTGAGCGAGACCTTGATGGCCCCGCCCGTGCCGCCGGCGATCGCGATGTTCGAGTTGAGGTTGCCCGTGACGTTCTGGTCGGTGATGACGTAGGTCTTCACGGCCGAGCCGCCGCGCAGGAGCTTGCAGGCCTGCACCTCGGGCTGGAACGTCGAGAAGCCCGTCTGCGCGCACGTCTGGTAGTTCAGCGACGAGCCCGAGACGTTGTCGCAGGTGTCGTTGCCGTCGGTCACGACGATGACGACGTTCTGGCGGCACGCGCGGCGCGGATCGGCCGACGTGTTGATGAAGTTGTCGAAGTAGAGGCGCGCGTAGAACAGCGAGCGGCCGAGGGGCGTCGCGCCGTTCGCGTGGAGCTCGGGGTCGGTGAGCGCGGCGACGTTGGCGACGGGCCCCGCGTTCTCGGTGTTGTCGATGAACTGGTAGATGCGCGCGATGTTCGCGTCCGGCGGGTCGAAGTCCGCCGCGGCCGGCTTCGTGCCCGGCGCCACCTTGGTGAGGTCGACGCGCAGCGCCTGGCTGATCGCCGTGTCGAACCACGCGCCGTACGCGGGCTCGGCCGCGGTCGAGTTGAGCGAATTCGCGGGATCGGTGGAGAGGCGGCAGCCGAGGCCGACGGTCGAGTCGAGGTAGTAGTGACCGACGGGTCCCACGCCGCAGGCCTCGGACGTGCAGTCGAAGCAGCCGAACCCCATGGCGCCGCGCGAGGGATCGCCGGCGGGCGGCGGCTGCGTCAGCGTCGGATCGACGAGCTGCGGGAACGACATGAGGCCGAAGTTCGCCTCATCGGTGCCGACCTGCGCGAGCGCGGCGCGGATCGCGGCCTTGAGCGAGAAGAGGCGGCTCGCCTTGCCCGCCGGCACGGCCGGACAGCTGCCGGCCGTCTCGTTGACGCGCTCACCGGCCCAGGACTCCGTCGCGTCGAGCTGCATCGAGCCCGACGTGTCGAAGAGGATGAGGATGTTGGGCCGCAGCGACTGTGCGGCGGCGGGGGCGGCGGTCGCGCCCACGGCCGCGAAGGCGAGGGCGAATGCGAGGCGTTTGTTCATTATTGGCGGTCTCCCGGGCGTCGCGAGCTGCGGCGCCGGCTCAAGAAGAGCGCAGCGCCCAGGATCGAGATCCAGAACGTCTCCACTTTACCCGAGTTTCCAACGTCACAGCCACATCCGCCCGAGGTGATCACCTTGCCCTGGTAGTCCTTGGCGACGCCGCCGACGCCCGCGCCGCCCTTGCCGGCCACGCCCGTGCTGCCGAGGCCGCCCGCCTCGCCCGTGTTGCCCAGGCCGCCGGTGCCGCTGTTGGCCGCGCCGCCGGCGCCCGTGCTGCCGAGGCCGCCGGTCCCCATGTTGGCGGCCCCGCCCGCGCCCCCGCCCCCGGTCGCGCCACCCGCGGCCCCGCCGCCGCCCGTCGAGCCGCCGCCGCCCGTCGACCCGCCGCCACCCGTCGAGCCGCCGCCCCCCGTCGACCCGCCGCCCCCCGTCGAGCCGCCGCCACCTGTCGAGCCGCCGCCGCCCGTCGACCCGCCGCCGCCCGTCGAGCCGCCGCCGCCCGTCGACCCGCCGCTCCCAGCGGCTCCCGTGCCGTTCGGATCGGTCACGCACTGCCCCGCCTGACAGATCTGCGTGGGA
>Ga0265314_10006123_pt1 | contig 10688 bp, 8 predicted proteins | sample 4126metaG_FD_203106 | JGI IMG/M metagenome (GOLD analysis project Ga0265314, IMG submission 203106) | Rhizosphere microbial communities from Carex aquatilis grown in University of Washington, Seatle, WA, United States - 4-1-26 metaG | ecosystem: Host-associated > Plants > Roots > Rhizosphere >... | reverse complement strand
AAGACTCGACGGAACCTGTCCGCAGCGGGACCAGCAGCTATGCGCCCTGGATTCCTGCATGCCCCAGGTCATCCAAGCTATGGAGGAGGCACTTGGCCGGCCCTTACGCTCCGAAAAAGCGACGCCTATCCCGGCGCCATAAGCCGAACCGGTGCCTGAAGCACACATTATGACTACCTATATCCCGTACATCGCGACTTGGGCTGTCCTGGCCACGGTTGTCGTGATCCTGGCCGTCTACAGACGGCGGCTCGACCTCAAGGTCGATGATACTCTTCACGTCCTGGACTCGGAAGCCTCGAGCATCCCGGCTCAGGAAGAGGTCTCGAAGAAGCTGATTGTCGTCGACCGGTGGGGCAAAATCCTCACCGTGGTCGCGGTTCTGTATATGTTGGGAATCGCTGCTGCGTATATTTACAGCTCCTTTAACGACACCAGCGTCAAACTAGGCTAAACTGGTTGGTTTATGCGTTTCCCCATCGTCCTCGCGGCCTTGGGGTTCGCCTTTTGGGGATCGGTTTCTCTTAGCTTTGCGCAATCGTCCGAAGCGTGCGCCGACTGCCACGCCGACCAGATCAAGAAGATCCAGGGCACTGCGCACGCCGACGTCGGGTGTCCCACCTGCCACCAGCGGCACGAGACCTATCCGCACCCCGCTGGCGTACCTAAGCCACAATGCTCCCTGTGCCACGCCACCATTGTGCGTGAGCACGCCGCCAGCGTTCACGGCCAGGCGCTGAAGCAGGGCAACCAGGCCGCTCCCAACTGCGACCTCTGCCACGGCGATCCGCACGAGACCAAGGACACCAAGTCGGAGACCTTCCGCCAGGGCGTGCCCGATCTCTGCGGCATGTGCCACGCCGATATCGCCGATCAGTACAAGGCCAGCGTGCACGGGAAGGCGGTGGCCAAGGGGATCGCCGAGGCGCCGGTCTGCACCAACTGCCACGGCGAGCACGAGATTCTCTCTCCCAAGAACGTCCGCTCCAGCGTGAATGCGGCCCACATCCGCGACACCTGCGGCCAGTGTCACGGAAACGTGCAGCTCTCGAAACGTTTCGGCTTTCCCTCCGACAGAATGGTGAGTTTCGACGCCTCCTTCCATGGCCTGGCGGCCCGGGCGGGCTCGCAGTCGGTGGCCAATTGCGCCAGTTGCCACGGCGTCCACAACATACTGCCCTCCGAGGATCCCCGTTCCACCATCAATCCCAGGAATCTGGCCGCTACTTGCGGCCACTGCCATCCCGGGGCGGGGACCCGATTCGTCATCGGCACCGTACATGAGCTCCCCGGCCGCGGCGAACCGCCCGCGGTTCGCTGGGCGCGTATCGGCTATTCGATTCTCATCCCGCTCACGATCGGCCTGATGCTGCTGCACAATGGCGGCGACTGGATCCGCAAGCTGCGCCTCCGGCGCTTCCGTCCGGCGGGGCAGGAGCCCTCGCCAGTCGCTGCGGCGCGCCATCGCGAGATTCGCATGTACCGCTTCGAGCGCATCGAGCACGCGCTTCTGGTGGTGTCCTTCACGACCCTGGTCTGGACCGGTTTCGCGCTCAAGTATCCCGACCACTGGTGGGCCAGCATTTTGGTGATGTGGGAACATGACTTCCCCCTGCGCGGCGTGATACACCGCGCCGCCGCCGCGGTGATGATGGCGGTGGCTGCGATGCACGTCGTCTCGCTCATCTCGAGCGGCCGGCTGCGCCGCCACTGGAAACAGCTCTGGCCCCGCCGCAGCGACGTTTCCGAGGCCCTGTTCAACTTCGCCTATAACCTGGGTCTGACCAACCGGCGGCCCTATCTTTCGGCGCACGGCTACATCGAGAAGGCCGAGTATTGGGCCGTTGCCTGGGGAACCGTGATCATGGGACTGACCGGCATCATGCTCTGGGCCAACAACCTCACCTTGCGCTTCCTGCCTAAGCTGGCGCTCGATGTCGCCACTGCGGTCCACTTTTACGAAGCCGTGCTCGCGTCGCTGGCTATCGTGGTCTGGCATTTCTACTCCGTGATTTTCGATCCCGACGTCTACCCTCTAGAGACCGCCTTCCTCACAGGAGTCTCGGTCAAAGAGCATGAGCTGGAAGTCGACCCGGAAGTTGAGCCGGACCCGGAGACCGGGGAACATCAGCCACAATAGAACTTATGCGCCTGCGCTCCTGGATGTATCCGCTCGTCTACCTCAGCCAGAACTGGATCAGCCGCGCCGGCGTGGTCCTGGTGACCACCGCCGTGGTCCTGTGGCTCTTCCTGCTGCCCACCAGCCTGCGCGGCGAGGTTCAGTATCCCTATGTCGGGATCCTGGCCTTTCTGATCCTGCCCGGTGTGTTCTTCGCCGGACTGGCGCTCATCCCACTCGGCATCTGGCTCCACATACGCGTGGAGCGGAAGGCCGGCCGCTATCCGCTCACCTACAATCCGCTCACGCTGCAATCGCCGGAGCTGCGCAAGCTGATGTGGTTCGTGGGCGTCACCACCATCGCCAATCTCGCCATCGGCAGCCAGCTCACCTATCGCGCCATCACCTACATGGACAGCGTCACCTTCTGCGGCAAGACCTGCCACACCGTGATGCAACCGGAGTTCGCCGCCTACCAGAACTCGCCCCACTCGCGCGTGGATTGCGTGGCCTGCCACATCGGCCCTGGAGCGTCCTTCTTCGTGCAGAGCAAGCTCTCCGGCCTGGGCCAGGTATTCGCCGTGATTCTGAACACGTACCCGCGGCCGATTCCCACGCCGGTCCACAACCTGCGCCCCGCGCGCGAAACCTGCGAGGCCTGCCACTGGCCGCAGAAGTTCGTCCAGGACCGGCTGCAAGTCATCGGCAAGTATGCCGACGACGAGCACAACACGCTCACCAAGACCGTCCTGTTGATGCGCATCAGCGGCGGCGGCCAGCAGCCGGGGATTCACTTCGCGCACCTGGCGCCCGGCGTCACCATTTCCTACAATCCCGCCGACGAGACGCGCCAGACGATTTCGCGGGTCGAATACCACAACAGCGTCACCGGCCGCACAACCATCTACATCGCCAGCGACGCCAAGCCCGCTTCGCTCAAGAACCTGCCGGTTCGTCAGATGGATTGCATGGATTGCCACAACCGCCCCACGCACACTTTCCAGTTGCCCGAGCGCGCCGTGGATCTGGCCATGGACTCCGGCGCCATCTCGCCCGCGCTGCCGTTCATCAAGAAGGTGGCCGTCGAGGCGCTGCGGAAGGAATACAAGTCGCAGGCGGAAGCGGACGCCGGGATCGCGGCCGCGATCGAGGGCAACTTCAAAACCACCGATCCCGCCACTATCGCCCGCGCGGTGCGCGCCGTGGTCGCCATCTACGACCGCAACGTGTTCCCCAACATGCACATCACCTGGGGATCGTATCCCAACAACCTCGGGCACATGGATTTCCCGGGCTGCTTCCGCTGCCATGACGGCAGCCACACCAGCGCTGACGGCCGCACCATCCCCAACGACTGCGACACCTGCCACAAGACGCTGGCGATGGATGAGGCAAACCCGAAGATCCTGACCGACCTGGGGCTGACCGGGCCGCAACCGTAGCAGGGCCGCTTTCCTCCAGCACCGAACCGCGACCGTCAGGGAGCGGTCGTGGAGGTGAGAGGCCCCGCGGGTCGAAGCGGTACGCCGAGCCTGCCGAGCGCGGTGAGGATCGCGGGGTCGCGTTGGGCTTCGATCTCGTCGCCGTGCTCGACCCCCAACGACTGGTTGAAGATCTCGCTTTTGAGGCGGCTGGTGATCCAGTCCCGCTCGCTCGACCATTCGGTGACGGCCGGGCGGATGCTGCGGGCCGAAAGATAAAGCTGGAATTCATCGAGGGCTGCGGCCGTGACTTCGAAATTCGCGGTGATGCCGGGGTGGCGTTGCACGTAGTCGGTGGCGAATTGAGTGAAGGCGCCGCTGGCCTCGAGGACCATCCGGAAACGGGTCATCGGTTCCGGGGACGCTTCGAAATCCGGCCGGACGCCGCCGCCCCCGCGCACCAGGCGGCCCGAGTCGGTGCGGAAGTCCTTCTTCGACTCGGCGCTGTCGGAGACGATCTGCGCATCCGCGAGCGGCTTCTGAATCGAGCGTCCGCTGGGCGTATAGTAGTAAGCCGTGGTTAGCGCGAGGCCGGCGCCGGAGGAGAGCGGATAGACGTTCTGGACCAGGCCCTTGCCGAAGGTCGTCTCACCCACGATGACGGCGCGGTCGTGGTCCTGTAGCGCGCCGGCCACAATTTCCGAAGCGCTGGCGCTCTTTTCATTGACCAGCACCGCCAGAGCGAAGGTGTACGGCGACGAATCCTTGGGCACGCTCTCCTGGCTGGCCTGAAAGGCCCGGCCGCGCACGCTGAGCAGGCTGGCCTCGGGCTTCAGGAACAGCGATGCCGTCACGAGCGCGGCGGGAAGGACGCCGCCGGGATTGTTCCGCAGATCCAGCACCAGGCCGTGCAGCGCGTTGCCACCCAGGCTCTCGATGGCCGTCTTGATCTGCGCGCCGGTCTCCGCATCGAAGCTGGTGACGCGCACGTAGCCGATGCCGGGCTTCAGCAGGAAGGCGCGCTCGACGCTTGGGGACTGCAACTCCGCGGGCGTGAGCGTGAACTCGAGAATGCGGACATTCCCCGGTTTGCGTACCGCGAGGCGCGCCTGCTTTTGACGCGCCTCGCCGAGCACCTGGATGATCTGCTCGATCTCCAGCCGCTCCAGGGGATAGTTGTTGACTGCCAGAATCTCGTCGCCCGGTCCGAGCCCCGCTTTCTGCGCCGGAGTGCCGGCCAGAACCTGCAGCACGATCACGCGGCCGGGCAAGACGGAGACGATGCTGCCGAAGCCCTTGCGGGTGGATGTCTCCATCTCCTTGAGCTGCTGGAACTGGTCCGGGTCCAGGAAAACGCTGTGCGGATCGAGGCGGCGCAGCATTCCTGGAATGGCGCCCTGGTAAAGCGCCTTGTCGGGAGCCACCGGGTCTGCCGCCTCGCGCTCGACAACCGCATACACGTCAATGAACCTCTTCATCTGCTCCATGACGTCGTCGGAAGCGGCGGGCGGCGGCGGGAGCAATAGCAGCGCGGGTAGGAACCAGAACATCCTCAGTCCAGTGTACTGGATGGGTTCAGGTTGCGCCGCCCCTCTAATATTCCGTATACTCCATTGACATAGGCTAGAAACCAATGTCGAATCCTCAAGATCAATACAAGTTGGCCACCTTGGCCCTGCACGCGGGCCAGGAACCGGACCCTACCACCAATGCGCGTGCGGTGCCGATCTATGCCACGTCGAGTTACGTGTTCCGCTCGACGGACCAGGCGGCGAATCTGTTTGCGCTGAAAGAGTTCGGGAACATCTACTCGCGTATCATGAACCCGACCAACGACGTGCTGGAGAAGCGGCTTGCCGCTTTGGACGGAGGCGCCGCCGCGTTGGCATTCGCGAGCGGGCAGGCCGCCGAGACCGCGGCGATCCTCACCATCACGCACGCCGGCCAGAACTTCATTTCCGCCACCAGCCTTTACGGCGGCACCTGGACGCTGTTCACGCAGACGCTCAAGAAGCTGGGGATCGAGGTGCGGTTCTTCGATCCGAAGCATCCCGAGGAGATCGACAAACTGGTGGACGCCAACACCAGGCTGGTCTACCTGGAGACGATCGGCAACCCGAAGAACGATGTGGTGGACTTCCGCCGTATCACCGATATCGCACACAAGCACGGGCTTCCGGTGATCGCCGACAACACGGCGCTGACGCCGGCGCTGTTCCGGCCCATCGAACATGGAGTCGATATCGTGGTTTATTCAACCACGAAGTTCCTGGGCGGCCACGGCGCGCATATCGGCGGGGCGATCGTGGACAGCGCCCGGTTCCCCTGGGCGGACAATCCGGAGAAGTGGCCGGAGTTCACGGCGCCGGATCCCTCCTACCACGGCGTGGTTTTCACTGAGGCACTGAAGCCGATCGGCAATATCGCCTACATCATTCACGCCCGCACGCATTGGCTGCGGGACACCGGAGCGTGCATGAGCCCGTTCGCGGCGTTCCTATTCCTGATCGGAATCGAGACCCTGCACGTGCGGCTGGAGCGGCACGTGGAGAACGCCCAGGCGGTAGCGGAGTTTCTGGAGAAGCACCCGGCGGTCGAGTGGGTGAACTATCCAGGACTGCCGAGCCATCCCGACCACGAGCGGGCAAAGCAGTATCTGCCGAAGGGCGCGGGGGCGATCGTCGGCTTCGGGGTCCGCGGCGGCGCCGAGGCGGCGGTGCGCTTCATCAACAACGTGAAGCTGGCCAGCCACCTGGCCAACATCGGCGACGCGAAGACGCTCGTGATTCACCCGGCCTCGACGACGCACTCGCAACTCACCGTGGCGGAGCAGGCCGAGACCGGCGTGACGCCGGAGTTCATCCGCATCTCGGTGGGCATCGAAGACATCGAGGACATCAAGGCCGACCTGGACCAGGCGCTGGCGGCGTCGCAGGCGGTCGCGTAAAGATTAAACCCGGGACAGTATACTCATTCACCAATTTAATGAAAGGCTGCTCGGCCACTCCGACTGGCGCGATGCGGAAGCGCAAGCTATTGAATTCACGCCCCGCCTGCTACGGAAATCGGTGAATGAGTATACTGTCCCGGGTTTAATCTTCTACTCGTAGTGCAGCGCTTCGATCGGATCGAGGCGGGCGGCTTTGATGGCCGGCAGCAGGCCGGCGACCAGGCCGACCGTTTCGAGCAACAGAGTCGAAGCCAGGATCGCGAAGCGCGAGATGCCCAGGTGAATGTCGGCCGCGCCGCTGGTGTCGCGGAACAGCGGGCCCAGCAGGGGCAGGGTATCGATGACCGCTGTGACGCCGTAGCCGACCGCCACGCCGAGCATGCCGCCCAGCGTTACGATCGCCATGGCCTCGAGCAGGAACTGCAACAGGATCGACCGCCGCGTGGCGCCGATGGCCTTCAGCACGCCGATCTCTCGCGTCCGCTGCGTCACCGAGACCAGCATGATGTTGGCGAGGCCCACCCCGCCGATGGCCAGCGTCAAAGTGCCGATGAAGGCCAGCACGATGCGCAGCGCCAGGCCCATCGTGTCGACCAGGCGCATGTACTGATTGAAGACGAACACGCGCACGGCCCGTTCGTCGTTCGGCGAAAAGTTGTGCAGACGCGCGAGCGTGTCGCGGATCTGCGCCAGCGCCTCGTCGCGGAACAGAGGATTGGCCGGCGTCCACACCAGGTCGTCGATGTACTTCAGGTCGCGGAACAGCGAGCCGGTCTCGAAGGGGATGAATACGCTCTCGTTGTCCGGCGTCCCATAGTTGGCGACCTGCGCCTTGGTCTTGAGCACGCCGACGACGGTGAAGCGCAGTCCGTTGATGGTGATCTCCTCGCCCTCGGGCGGGATCTCGCCGAAGAGTAGGCTCGCCGCCTTGGCGCCCAGGACCGCGACACGTTCCTTCTGGACGTCGTCCTCCGGACCGATCCAGCGGCCGGCGGCCATCGTCATGTTCCGGATGCGGCCGTAGGAGGTGCTCACCGCGCGCACCATGGTGGTGTCGGTCCGGTAGCCGCGGACCACGGTCATCCCGCCCATCATCATCTCGGGCGAAATCGCCGCCACCATCAGTGCGGATTCGCGCACCACCGCGATGTCGGTCCGCTCCAGACGGATGCGCCGCCCCGCGCGCTCGCCTCCGGCCTGGGCCGAGGTCTGTCCCCCGAACATCAGAATCAGATCCTGGCCGATGGTGAGGAAGGCGGTGCGCAAAGCCAGGTGGAAGCCGTCTCCGTAGGACCACAAAATGACGAAGCACGCCACGCCCCAGCCCAGGCTGATCATGGTGAGGAGGGTGCGCTGGCGATTGAAGCGCAGCGCCTGGGCGGCCTCGCGGAGGATCGAGCTAACGTTCATAGCGCAGCGCCTCCACGGGCGTGAGAGAAGCGCCGCGCCAGGCCGGCCAGAGCGAGGAGAGAATCGCGGTCAGCCCCAGCGCGGCAAACGCGAACAGGGTGGTCGAGCCCCGCACCGGCAGGCCGCCGAACATCTCCCGCTTGGGCAGCGAATTCACGACGGCGGACAGGCCATAGGCCCCCAGCCAGCCAAAGACTCCGCTGAGCGTTGCCAGCAGCATGCCCTCCAGCAGAAAATCGATCAGGATTCTGCGCCGCGTAGCGCCAACGGCTTTGCGCAGCCCGATCTCGCGCGTCCGCTCGGTGACAGAGACCAGCATGATGTTCATCACTCCCACGCCGCCGAGCGAGAGCGTCACCACGGCGATCGTGCCCAGAAACGCCGTCATGGAAGTGAACATGCTGTCGGTGAGCTCGGCTTCCTTCACCGTATCCCAGATGCGTATGGCGCTGTCGTCGTCGGCCTCGAAGTGGTGATTGCGGGCCAGCACGCGGCGGACCTGGCGCTCGGCCGCGTCCCACTTCGCCACCGAAGCGGGCACGTAGATGATGTCGGTCACGATCCCGGGATGGAAATTCGGGTCCGTGAGCGGAAGATCGCGCTCCATGCTCGAGTACGGAATGAAGACCTTGTCGGTATCGAGGCCGTTGTAGGCGCTGTTCTGATCCTTGGGCGGCATGTAGCCGATTACTCGATAGGGCAGCCCTGCGAGGTAGATCCGGGAGCCCAGCACGCCCGCGCGCTCGCCGAACAACTGCTTGCGGACATTGTCGCCCAGCACCGCGACCCGGGCCGCGTCGTCGTTGTCCTGCGCGGCCAGGAAGCGCCCGCGGTCCACGGGAATGTTGCGGATGGTGGAGTAGAGCGGCTCGACGCCGAGCACGGAGAACGTGCCGCTATTGTACGGGCTGACGGCGCTGGCGGGGTTGAGCAGCTCGGCCACGACGTCCTTCACCAGAAAGCACTCGGTGGCGATGTCGCGCACGTCGTCGTGCGTCAGGCGGATGCGGCGGCCGGCCCGCTGTCCCCCCGGCTGCTTCCCGGTGCGCCCGGCGAAGACCACCACGATGTTGTCGCCGAGCTGGCGTGTGCGGTCGCGCTGGCCGAGCTTGAAGCCGTCGCCCATCGCGATAATCAAAACGATGGAGGCGATTCCCCAGGCGATGCCGCCCATGGTGAGCAGGCTCCGCAATTTGTTGCGCAGCAGGCTCGATACCGCCTGTTCGAGGATTTCCCTGAGGTACGCCATGGGGTGCTACTGGAGCACGACCTGCTGCCCTTCGCTCACGCCCTTGAGGATCTCCGTGCGCGAGCCGTTGCTGATGCCGAGCGTCACGGGGATGCGGCGCTTGCCCGTCTTCTGTTCGGGATCGGGGATCTCGACGGCGGTGGACCGGTCCTTCTTGTAGATCACGGCGCCTTCGGGGATGGTGAGCGTGTGCGGGTGCTCTTCGAGCATGATTTCGGCGTTGGCGGTCATGTCGGCCATCAGCTTGCGGGACTCATTGGAAATCGACACGCGCACCTCGAAGGTGGTCACGTTGTCCTTCTCGACGCCCATGGGCGAGAGCTTGGTGACCTTGCCGGTGAAGCGCTGGTTCTTATACGACTCGACCGTGATGCGCGCCGCCTGGCCTAGATAGATTTTGCCGATGTCGCTCTCGTCCACCTTGCCCTTGACGTAGACTTCGCTGAGGTCGCCGACGGTCATGATGAGAGTGGCGCCCGCGCCCATGACCAGGATCGAGCTCACGGCGTCGCCCACCTCGCGGTCGCGCGAGAGCACCACGCCGTCGATGGGGGAGCGTATGGTGGCGTTGCGTATGTCCTCCTCGGCCTGCTCGACCTGGGCGCGCGACTGATCCACCTGCGCTTGCGCCTTGGTGATGGCGGCGTCGGCGACGCCGAGATTGCTCTGCGCCTGCAACTGGCGGTTGAGGGCCAGCTCGTAGTTCTTTTCGGCGTCGTCGCGGGCGCTCTGTGCGATCAGTTTGTCTGCGAACAACTGCCCGGCGCGCTCCAGGTCGCGCTTCAGGAAGGGGACATCGGGACCGGCTGCCTCGATCTTGGTGCGGGCGTAATCGGCGCGCGCGCTCTTGAGGGTGGCTTCGGCGACGCCCAGTGCCGCCTGGACCTGGCGCAGGCGCGGCAGGAGGTCGTTCTGGTCAAGCTCGCAGATGACCTGGCCCTGGCGCACGCGGTCCCCGACGTTAACGGGCAGCTTGAGGATGATCCCAGAGGCTTTGGACTTGATTTCAACCTTGGTGGTGGGCTCGATCTTGCCGGTAGCCACCACGGAGCGCGCCAGGTCCATGCGCTCGACGCGGACCAGCTTCTCGGGCTCGATCTTGGCGGGCTCGCGGCCGAGCTTAGCGGCGAGGAGGAGGGCTGCCACCCCGACGGCCAGCAAGACAAGGACCAGGATCAGGTAGAAGGAAGCTCGCTTGCGTTGGGCCATGAACCTTTAATGTTAGTACGGCGACTCGTGGCGGCTGGTTCCATGTGTCGGGAAGTGTCGGTGCGGCGCGAGCCGGGTTCACTGCGAGGGAGCGGGCCGTTACCCTTCGAGTTCGTAAGTGTGCCGGTCGCGGCGGCGGGGTTCGAGGTAGGCGGACAGGTTGGCGAGCCTTTGCAGTTCCGTGACGTATTGCGCGCGGTCGATGACCACCGAGCGTGCAAGCGATTGGTAGAGATCCCTGGCTTCCTCGGCGATGCGGCGGGCGTCGAGCGAAGAAGGGGGATGGCGATGGAATTCGGCCTCGAGGAGCTCGCAGTACGACGGCATGAG
>Ga0265314_10006120_pt1 | contig 10690 bp, 11 predicted proteins | sample 4126metaG_FD_203106 | JGI IMG/M metagenome (GOLD analysis project Ga0265314, IMG submission 203106) | Rhizosphere microbial communities from Carex aquatilis grown in University of Washington, Seatle, WA, United States - 4-1-26 metaG | ecosystem: Host-associated > Plants > Roots > Rhizosphere >... | reverse complement strand
CGCATCGCTCGGCTGCGACATCATGCAGGGGTTCTTCGTGTCGCGGCCGCTGAGCGAGAGCGGTCTCGAGGCGTGGGCGCTGCAGTGGATGCTGCGCGAGGCGCAGCGCTGAGCGGCGCCGCGGGGCTCGTGCCTCAGGTGCGGACGATCCCCGCCCACCCCTCCGCCTCGAGGCTCGCGCCGCCGACGAGGAGGCCGTCGACTTCCGGCGCGGCGAGGAGCGCGCCGGCGTTGCCGCGATTCACGCTCCCGCCGTAGAGGATCGGCACGGCCTCGCCGCGCTCCCCCGTGAGGTCGCGCAGCGCGTCGCGGAGCGCCTGGTGCACGGCGCTCGCGTCGGCCGGCGTCGCGGTGCGGCCGGTGCCGATGGCCCACACCGGCTCGTACGCGAGCAGCGAGCCGGCGATCTGGTTCGGCTCGATAAGCGCCACGGCCGCGCGGAGCTGGCGCAACACGACCTCGTTCGTCTCGCCGCGCTCGCGCTGCTCGAGTGTCTCTCCCACGCAGATCAGGGAGGTGAGGCCGGCGCGCTCGGCGGCGGCGACCTTCCTGCCCGTCTCCTCGTCTGTCTCGCCGAAGAGGTGCCGGCGTTCCGAATGGCCCACGAGCACGTACCGCGCGCCCGCGCCGCGCGCGATGGCGGCCGAGTTCTCGCCGGTGAACGCACCCTTGTCTTCCCAGTGGATGTTCTGCACGCCCACCGAGATGTCGGGGCGGTCCTTCACGATGTCGACGACGGCCTGCAGGGTGAGCGCCGGCGGAAAGAAAAGCACGGTGCGGTCCTGCTGGCGCGCGTAGTACGCGAGGAACTGCCGCATGAACGCCTTCGCGTCCGCGGGGGCGTGGTTCATCTTCCAGTTCGCCGCGAACACCGGGTGTTTCATGGTCAGTGCGCCTTGTCGTCGAGCGCGTCGACGCCCGGAAGAGTCTTGCCTTCGAGGAATTCGAGCGACGCGCCGCCGCCGGTGGAGACGTGGCTCATCTTGTCGGCGAGCCCCGCCTGTTCCACGGCCGCCGACGAATCGCCGCCGCCGACGATCGTGGTCGCGCCCTTCGCCGTCGCTTCGGCCATCGCCGTGGCGATCGCGACGGTGCCCTTGTCGAACGGCGGCGTCTCGAAGACGCCCATCGGCCCGTTCCAGACGATCGTCTTGGCGCTCGTGATGGCGCGGGTGAACGAGGCCGCGGTGTCGGGGCCGATGTCGAGCATGGCTTCCGTCGCGGGGATCTCGTCGCGCTTCACGACGTGGGCCTTCGCGGCCTCCTGGATGGACGGCGCGACCATCGCGTCGTGCGGGAGCGTGAGCCGGAAGCCGGCGCGCTCGATGAGGTCTTCCGCCATGTCCACGCGATCGGGCTCGACGAGCGAGGTGCCCGTCTCGAACTCCATCGCCTTGTAGAACGTGCAGGCCATCGCGCCGCCGATGAGCAGGCCGTCGACCTTCGGAAGGAGCGCTTCGATGACGTCGATCTTGCCCGAGATCTTCGACCCGCCGAGGATGGCGATGAACGGACGCTTCGGCTTCTCGAGCGCGGTGCCGAGGTAGTCGAGTTCCTTCTGCATGAGCAGGCCGGCGACGGCGGGGCGGAGGAACTTCGCGACGCCGGCGGTCGACGCATGCGCGCGATGCGCGGTGCCGAAGGCGTCGTTCACGTACAGGTCGCCGAGGCGCGCGAACGACCGGCTGAGCGCCTCGTCGTTCTTCTCCTCGCCCGGGAGGAAGCGGGTGTTCTCGAGGAGGAGCACCTCGCCGTCGGCGAGCGCCTTCGTGGCCGCGACGGCGGCGTCGGTGTCGGTCTCGCCGAGGAACTGCACCGGCACGCCGAGCAGTTCCGCGAGGTGCACGGCGACCGGCGCGAGCGAGTACTTGGCCTCGGGCTTGGCCTTGGGCCGGCCGAGGTGCGAGAGGATGACGATGCGCGCGCCGGCCTTGCGCAGCGCCTGCAGGTTCGGCACGGCGGCGCGCATGCGGCTGTCGTCGGTGATCGTCGCGCCGTCCATGGGGACGTTGAAGTCCTCACGGACGAGCGCGCGCTTGCCCTGCACCTCAGCCGGCGTGAGGTCGAGGATGGTTCGCTTGTTCATCGGAGGGGCCCGCGCTTAGAGGCGGGCGCCGACGTACAGCAGAAGGTCGACGCAGCGCGAGGCGTAGCCCCACTCGTTGTCGTACCAGCCGGAGACCTTCACCATCGTGCCGTCGATGACATTCGTGTTCTTGGAATCGAGGATGCACGAGTGCGGGTTGCCGATGTAGTCGACCGAGACGAGTTCCTCCTCGGTGAACTGCAGGACGCCCTTGAGGGCGCCTTCCGACGCCGCCTTGAACGCGGCGTTCACCTCGGCGATCGTCGTGCCCTTCTCCACTTCGACGGTGAGTTCGGTGAGCGAGACGTCGGGCGTCGGCACGCGGATGGCGATGCCGTCGATCTTCCCCTTCACTTCCGGGATCACGAGCGACGTCGCTTTGGCGGCGCCGGTCGTCGTCGGGATGATCGAGACCGCGGCGGCGCGGGCGCGGCGCAGGTCCTTGTGCGGCAGGTCGAGGATGTTCTGGTCGTTCGTGTATGAGTGGATCGTCACCATCGACGCGTGCTTGAAGCCGAACGTGTCGCGGATGACCTTCACCATCGGCACGAGGCAGTTGGTGGTGCAGCTCGCGTTGGAGAGGATGTGGTGCTTGGCGTTGTCGTACTTCTCGTGGTTCACGCCGAGCACGATGGTGAGGTCCTCGCCCTTCGCGGGCGCCGAGATGATGACCTTCTTCGCGCCACCGGCGATGTGCTTCTTCGCGTCTTCGGCATTCGTGAAGCGGCCGGTGCTCTCGAGCACGACGTCGACGCCGAGGTCCTTCCACGGGAGGGCCGACGGGTCCTTCTCCTTGAACACGCGGATGCGGTCGCCGTTCACGACGATGGCGTCGGCTTCAGCCGTCACCGTGCCGTCGAACGTGCCGTGGACGGAGTCGTACTTGAAGAGGTGCGCGAGGGTCTTCGTGTCGGTGAGATCGTTCACGGCGACGAAGTCGATCGCCGCTCCGCTCTCTTTCGCGGCGCGTACGACCTGCCGGCCGATGCGGCCGAATCCGTTGATGCCAACCTTGAGTGCCATGGGAAAGACTCCTGGGTTCACCGGTCGCCGCTGGTGCGGGCACGACCGAATGTCACGTAGCTGAGGATGCGCGCGCCGGCGTCGAACAGCTGCCGCGCGCAGGCGTTGAGCGTGGCGCCTGTGGTGATGACGTCGTCGACGAGCACGAGATGCCGGCCACGGATGCGCTCACGGTGCGCCACGCTGAACGCACCGTGAACGTTCGCGGAACGCTCTGCGGGAGTCAACCGCGTTTGCGTCGCCGTGGCGCGATCGCGCGTGAGCACGTCGTGCCATGCGGGGATGCGCCAGTGCCCGCCGAGCGCCGTCGCGAGCACGCCGGCCTGATTGAATCCGCGTTCCCGTTCGCGGTCGCGCGCGAGTGGCACCGGGACGAGCGCCGCGCGCTCGCGCAGGACGTCGGTGGGCCAGTCGAGCCGCGCCATGCGCGCGGCCATCGGCGCCGCGACGCCCTGCCAGCCGTCGTACTTGAGCGCGCCGACGATCGCGCTGCTCACCGGATGCGGCACCCAACAGGCTGATCGCACGGCGCGCACGAAGGGCGGCAGCAGTTCGCAGAACGGGCACGCGCGACCCCCGGTGGGGTGACCACAGCGCGCGCAGCGCGGGTGCGGGAGGAGCGGCAGGCGCACCCAGCACGCACTGCAGACCATTTCATCGCGGGCGGCGGTCATCGTGCCGCCGCATGCAGCGCAGGCGCGCGGCAGGAGGAGGTCGACGACTCCGGCGATCAGCGCCTGAGCGCGCTCCACATGGCCGCCTTGTCTGGGCGCTGCCCGAACCAGCGTTCGAAGGCGAGCGCCCCCTGCTCCACCACCATCGTGAGGCCGTCGGCGGCGCGGAGGCCGCGGGCGCGGCAGCCGAGGACCCACGGCGTGCCGTTGCGGCGGTAGGTGAGATCGAAGGCGTCGGCCTGGGCTTCGAGGAGCGCGGGGTCGACGGGCACTTCGTCGCCGTGGAGGCCGATGGGCGTCGCGTTCACGACGAGATGCGCGCCGGCGACCGCCGATGCGACGTTCGGCGCGATCGTCACGAAGCGGCCGAAACGCTGCGCGAGCGCGGCGCCTCGCGCCGGCGAGCGCGTGGCGATGCGCACGGTCGCGGCGCTCCAGCGCTCGGCGGCGGCGAGCACCGCAGCCGCCGCGCCGCCCGCGCCGAGGAGCGCGACGACCATCGCGGGGCGCGGCGGGCCGAACGCCTCGCGGATCGCCGCGTCGAAGCCGCCGACGTCGGTGTTGTCGCCGACGAGCGTACCGTCTTCCTCCGTCCAGAAGGTGTTCACCGCGCCGGCACGCTCGGCGACCGGCGTCAGGCGGTCACAGAGCGCCGCGAACGCTTCCTTGTGGGGCACCGTCACGTTGCCCGCGGCGTGGGCGTCGCGCAGGAGGCCGGTCATCGTGGCGAGTTCGTCGGGGCGCACATCCGCCGCCTCGTACTCGAGCGGGATGCCGGCTTTTCGCAACGCGGCGTTCTGGAACACCGGCGAGAGCGAGTGCGCGACCGGATGCCCGATGAGGACGAGGCGTCCGGGGAGTTCCATCAGCGGGCCGGCTGCCCGCGCTCGAAGCGGTCGAGCACGAGGCCGATGAGGCGTTCGAGTTCGTCGGCCGTCGCGCGATAGATGTCGAGGCCGCCGCCGAACGGATCGGTGATGGCGCGCCCCGCATGCGACCGCTCGGCGAAGTCCGTGAGGAGATGCCCCTTGGTCGCGCCGCCGAGCGCGGCGACGCGCTCGAGATGGTGCGGACCCATCGTAAGGATGATGGAGGCGTGTTCGACGATCTCCGGGCTCAGCTGGCGTGCCCGGTGCGTGCTGAGGTCGAGTTTGCGCTCGATGCCCACGAGCATCGCGCCGTCCGACGCGGGAGCGCCGTCCCAGGCGCTGGTGCCGGCACTGCTCACCGTGACGTCGGGGAGGTCGCGCGTCGCGAGCAACTGGCGCGCGATCGCTTCCGACATCGCGCTGCGGCAGGTGTTGCCCGTGCACACGAAGAGGATCTCCATCAGCGGTCACCGACGATGTCGGGGATCGCGTCGCGCAGCGTGGCGACGGGAATCGCCCCGGGCCGGATCACGCGTGGATGCCGTCCCGTGCAGTCGACCACGGTGCTCGGCTCCGACGGGCTGAGCGTGCCGCCATCGAGCAGCCGCAGCACGCCGCGGGCGATCTCCTGCTTCCACGCCTCGAGGATGGTGCCGGCGCTCATCGCCGGCGGCGAGCCCGGGCGATTCGCGCTCGTCGAGGTGAGCGGGTCGCCGATCGCGGAGATGAGGCGCTGCAAGCCCGGATGCGGCGTCCAGCGCACCGCAACGCCGCCCTCGGGCCCGCGCAGCCGCGCCGCGACCCGCCCCTCGCCGCCGGCGAGCACGAGCGTGAGCGGCCCCGGCCAGAAGCGCGCCGCGAGCATGCTCGCCGATTTCGAGAGTTGCAGGTTGAGCCGGTCGATCATCGCGCTGTTGGAGATGAGCAGGAGGAACGGCTTGCCGTCGGGCCGCTTCTTCATCGCGACGAGCCGGTTCACCGAGGCCGAATCGATGGCCCCGCCGAAACCGTACACGGTCTCCGTGGGATAGGCGAGTACGCCGTGCCGCTCGAGGTGCCACAACGTTGCGGGGATCGACGCGTCGACCTCCGGCGGCGACCAGAACGGGATGCCCTGCGGCTCGCTGTTCATTCGGGGAGCGGAAGGAGTGCTTCCGCGCGCGCGAAGTCCGCTTCTTCCGTCACCTTCATGGCGCGCTCGCTGCCGCGCACGACGACGACGTCGAGACCGATGCGCTCGCAGAGCGCGGCGTCGTCGGTGGCCTCGACGCCCGCGGCGCGCGCCTCGCGGTGTGCCCGTTCGATCGCCGCACGCGGAAAGCCCTGCGGCGTCTGTGCGCGCCAGAGCCGCGTGCGATCGACCGTGCGGATGATGCGCCCGTCGGCATCGACTTCCTTGATCGTGTCGACCACGGGGAGCGCGGCGATCGCGCCGCGGCCGGCCCGCGCCTCGGCGATCACGCGATCGACCATCTCCGGTGTCGCGAAGGGCCGCGCCGCGTCGTGGATCAGCGCGATCGTGCATTCGGCAGGGAGGTCTTCGAGGCCGTTGAAGACGCTCTCTCCGCGGTGCTTGCCGCCCGGCGCCACGAGCAGGCGGTCGGTGTCGGACTGAAAGAGCCACGGCGGCGGGTCGCCGGCATACCGCTGCGGCAGCACGCAGACGACCATCGCCACGTCGCTTCGTGCGTGAAAGGCCTGCACCGAATGCAGCAGCATCGGCTTTCCGGCGATCCAGCGCAGCTGTTTCAACTCGGCGCCGGCTCCGCCGGCGCCGAGCGTCGTGCGCGTGCTCGCGCCCGCCGCCACGATCACCACGCCGACGTCGCGGCTCACCGGAACAACTCGCGGAAGAGCGCGCCCACGTCACGCACGCCGGCCACGCGCAGTCCCTTGGGCGTGCGGCGCGGCACGCTCCGCTCGCCGACATACGCGACCTTCATGCCCATCTTCTCCGCCTCGGCGATGCGGCGCTCCGCCTGCCCCACCGCGCGGATCTCGCCGCCGAGGCCGACTTCGCCGATGAACACCGCGTCGGGCGGAAGCGGCTTGTCGTAGACGCTGCTCGCGAGCGCGACCGCGACGGCGAGATCGGCGGCGGGCTCCTGCAGCCGCACGCCGCCGACGACGTTGAGGAACACGTCGAGCGTCGCGAACGAGAGCCCGGCGCGTTTGTCGAGCACGGCGAGCAACAGCGCGAGACGGCGCCCGTCGAAGCCGGTCGCGACGCGCTGCGGCGTGCCGAAACCCGCCTTGGCGGCGAGCGCCTGCACTTCGAGGAGCATGGGCCGGCTCCCTTCGAGCGTCGCCGTGACGGCGCTTCCCGAGGCGTGGTGCTTCTCGCGGTCGCCGAGAAACAGCGCCGACGGATTGTCGACGGGAATGAGCCCGCTCTCCGTCATCCGGAAGACGCCGATCTCGTCCACGGAGCCGAAGCGGTTCTTCGTGGCGCGCAGCACGCGATGGTCGAGCGAGCCCTCGCCCTCGAAGTAGAGCACCGTGTCGACGATGTGTTCGAGCGTCTTCGGACCCGCGATGCCGCCGCCCTTCGTGACGTGCCCGACGACCATCACCGCGGTACCACTCTCCTTGGCGAATCGCATGAGCCGCGCGGCGCACTCGCGCACCTGCCCCACGTTGCCGGGCGCGCCTTCGAGATCGCCCGTGAACACAGTCTGGATGGAGTCGACGACCATCACCGTCGGGCGGTTCTCCGCTGCGGTGGCAAGGATCGTCTCGAGGAGCGTCTCGCCCAGGAGCGACACGTCCATCGCCGAGGGCCCGAGCCGCGCCGCGCGCAACTTCACCTGCAGCGGCGATTCTTCGCCGGACACATACAACGTTCGGACGCCGCGCGCTTCGAGCTGCGCCGCGACCTGCAGCAGGATCGTGCTCTTGCCGATGCCGGGCTCGCCGCCGACGAGCACCATGCTCCCCGGCACGATGCCGCCGCCGAGCACGAAGTCGAACTCGGCCAGGCCCGTGGTGAGGCGGTTCGTCTCGCTGCCCACGATGTCGCGCAGCTGCGGCGTCGCCGCCACGGTGCCGCCGCTTCCGAGCGAGGCGACGCCGGCCTTGCGACGCATCGCGCCCGATGCGGCCGCTTTCGGCGCGGCCATCTCCTCGACGAACGTGTTCCACTCGCCGCATGCGTCGCACCGGCCGGCCCACTTGGACGACTCGGCGCCGCACTCGGTGCAGCGGTACACGGTCTTCGCGCGCGCGGCCATCGGGGCGTCAGCCTTGCTGACGGGCCGAGAAGTTCTCGAAGCGCGTGAACTGTTTGCGGAACGCGAGCCGCACGTGGCCCGTCGGACCGTTGCGCTGCTTGAGCACGATGATCTCGGCGAGGCCTTCGATCGGCACGCCGTCGGGCGTCTTCACGGCGTTGCCCGTCTCGTCCACCGGCCGGTCGTACATCTCCTGCCGGTAGATGGCCATGACCAAGTCGGCGTCCTGCTCGATGGCGCCCGATTCACGGAGGTCGGAGAGCTGCGGGCGCTTGCTGTCGCCGGTGCGCTGTTCCGGGCCGCGCGAGAGCTGCGAGAGCGCGATCACCGGCACGTTCAGTTCCTTCGCGAGGATCTTGAGCGAGCGGGAGATCTGCGAGATCTCCTGCTGGCGGCTCTCGGAACCCGGCGGGCCCTGCACGAGCTGGAGGTAGTCGACGATCACCATCTTGATGTCGGCCGTCGACTTGAGACGGCGCGCCCGCGACCGTATCTCGAGGAGCGTGAGGCCCGGCGTGTCGTCGATCCAGATGGGCGCCTGCGAGAGCAATGCGGCGGCCTTGGCCAGGTTCGAGTGATCCTGGCTGGTGAGCTTGCCCGAGCGCAGGCGCTGGGCGTCGATGAATCCCTCGGAGGCGAGCATACGCTGCACGAGAGACTCTTTACTCATTTCCAGCGAGAAAACCGCAGTCGCTATGTTGCTTTCGACAGCAGCGAATTGCGCGCAGTTCAGCACGAAGGCCGTCTTGCCCATCGACGGACGCGCCGCGATGATGATCAGGTCGCTCGGCTGGAAGCCGAGCGTCATCGTGTCGAGGTCCTTGAAGCCGCTCGGCACGCCGGTGAGCGGGCCGCCCTCGCGGAGCGACTCGATGCGCTCCATGGCCGGCCAGAGCAAGTCCTTGATGCGCGTGAAACCGTCGGAGCCGCGCTGCTGGCTCACCTGAAAGATGCGATGCTCGGCCAGGTCGATGAGGTCGGCCGCGTCGGCCGCCGACTCGTGCGCTTCGGTGACGAGCCCCTGCGCCACTTCGATGAGACGGCGCCGCAGCGCCTTCTCGCGCACGATGCGGAGGTGGTACTCGACGTTCGCCGCCGTCGGCACCACGTACAGCAGTTCGCCGATGAACTCCTTGCCACCCGCCGCCGCGAGTTCCCCCGAGCGGTCGAGCTGGTTCGAGAGCGTCAGCGGGTCGACGACCGAGCCGGCCTGATGGATGGCGAGCATGGCGCGGAAGAGGCGCCGGTGCCGCTCGCTGTAGAACATCGACTCGTCGACGATCTCGATGGCGCGCGTGATGGCTTCCGTGTCGAGGAGCATCGCTCCCAGCACGGCCTGCTCCGCGTCCTCGGAGTACGGAGGACGCCGGTCGCGGAACGGATCACGCCCCGTTGACGGCGCTATCGAATATTCGGCGGGCGAGCTGGACATCTTCCCAAGTGGGGCGCTTCCACGACGGGTTCCGGAGGAGCGCCGCGGGATGGTAAGTGACGATCAGGGGGACCCCGTAAAAGCGGTGCACCTGTCCCCGTAACTTACCGATTGGCGTGGTAGTCTGCAGCAACGTCTGCGCCGCGAACGTCCCGAGGGCCAGGATCACGCGCGGTTGCAGGATCTCCAACTGCCGCAGCAGGAAGGGGCTACAGGCCTTCACCTCATCCGGCGCGGGATTGCGGTTGCCGGGGGGGCGGTGCTTCAGGACGTTGCAGATGAAGACGTCCTCGCGCGGCAGGTTCACCGCCGCGAGGATCTTCGTGAGGAGCTGGCCGGCCGCGCCGATGAACGGGCGCCCGGTCTCGTCTTCGGTGTGGCCGGGGGCCTCGCCGACGCAGACGAACTGCGCCTTGGGGTTCCCCTCGCCCGGGACGGCGTTCTTGGCGCCCGCGTAGAGCCCGCACTGCGTGCAGGCCTTCGCCGCGGCGGCGATGGCGTCGAGCGTCTCGAGGTGCGCGAGCGGCCCCGGCAGCAGATCCCGCATCGGCGAGCCGACGACGAGCCCGGGCGGCGCATTCTCGTGCGGAATGCCCGCGCCGGCCACGGGCGCCGGCATCTCGAGGCGCGGCACCTTCACCGGCGCGGCCTCGGCGGCCGACGCGGCCGTCTCCCCGACGCGGGCCGGCGATGCCGGCGCGATTGCCGGCGGGGTTGCCGGCGTCTCGTCCCGCCCCGCGCCCATCGCGCGCAGCGCCTCGCGCCAGTCCCCGCCCTGCGCCGCGGCCTCGGCCGCGCTCCGCGTGGCATTCACCGGCTTGGTGGAGGGGATGGGCGTCAGCGCCTCCGCGGCGAGTTCGGCGGCATTGCGCACGCCGAGCGCCTTGAGCGCGTCGGCCACGGAGAGGTTGTCGAGCACGAACTCGCTCTCGCCGAGTTCACGCCGCTGCTCGAGGTAGCGGCGGAGGAGTTCCCTACCGTCCACGCAGGCGCTCCTCCACGCGATCGAGGATCGCGTCGGCCACCGCCGTCTTGGGAAGGAGCGGCAACGCCTCCGCGGCGCGATCGCGGGCGAGGATCGTCACGCGGTTGGTGTCGACGCCGAACCCGGCGCCCTCCTCCCGCGCGTCGTTCACGACGATCAGGTCGAGCGCCTTCGCCTCGAGCTTGCCCTGCGCGTGCGCGAGCACGTCATCCGTCTCGAGCGCGAAGCCGACAACGATCGTTCCGGGGCGCCGCGCGTCGCGCGTGCTCTTGAGGATGTCCACCGTGTCGTCGAGCGCGACGGCCGCCGGGCGGTTCGCCTTCTTCATCTTCTCGGCGGCCACGACGGACGGCCGGAAATCGGCGGGCGCGGCGGCCATCACGAGCACGTC
>Ga0265314_10006119_pt1 | contig 10691 bp, 8 predicted proteins | sample 4126metaG_FD_203106 | JGI IMG/M metagenome (GOLD analysis project Ga0265314, IMG submission 203106) | Rhizosphere microbial communities from Carex aquatilis grown in University of Washington, Seatle, WA, United States - 4-1-26 metaG | ecosystem: Host-associated > Plants > Roots > Rhizosphere >... | reverse complement strand
CGCTCGCGCCGCTCTACCGCGAGCTCGAGCTCCCGCTCGCCGGCGTGCTCGCCAGGATCGAGTGCCGCGGGATCTCCCTCGACTCCGGTTACCTGCGCACCCTCGGCCAGGAGGTGGGGCAGCTCGCTACCCTGCTCGAGGCCGAGATCCATGCGCTCGCCGGCTCCACCTTCAACATCAGCTCCAACAAGCAGCTCGCCGACGTGCTCTTCGGCAAGCTCGGCCTGCCGGTGATCCGCAAGACCAAGACCGGCGCCTCCACCGACGCCGACACCCTCGAGGAGCTGGCGGCCCTGCACCCGGTCCCCGCCAAGATCGTCGAGTATCGCGGGCTCATGAAGCTGAAGGGGACCTACATCGACGCGCTACCCGCGCTGGTGAATCCGCGCACCGGGCGCCTGCACACCTCCTTCAATCAGGCGGTGGCGGCCACCGGTCGGCTGTCCTCGAGCGACCCGAATCTCCAGAACATCCCGATCCGGACCGAGCTCGGACGTCGGATCCGACAGGCCTTCCTCGCGCGTCCCGGCACCACCTTGGTCTCGGCCGACTACTCCCAGATCGAGCTGCGCGTGCTGGCGCACTTCTCGGCCGATCCAGGGTTCGTGGAGGCCTTCCGCGCCGGCGACGACATCCACCAACGGACGGCCGCCGAGGTCTTCGAGGTCCCCCTCACGGCCGTGACCGCCGAGCACCGCCGCGTCGCGAAGGCCATCAACTTCGGCCTGGTCTTCGGACAGACCGACTTCGGGCTGGCGCAAACCTTGCGCATCCCGCGCCTCCGCGCGCGCGCCTACATCGACAACTACTTCCGCCGCTACGGCGGCGTGCGCGAATACATGGAGCGCGCCATCGCCGAGGCTCGGGTCACCGGCGAGGTGACGACCCTGCTCGGCCGGCGGCGCCCGCTCCCGGAGATCCGGTCGGCGCGCGTGCAGGAGCGGAACTACGCGGAGCGGATCGCGCGCAACACGCCGATCCAGGGATCGGCGGCCGATCTGCTCAAGCTGGCCATGATCCGGGTCGATCGCGGCATCGAGTCGGGGGCGGTCCCGGCGGCGGTGGGCGCGGAATTGCTGCTGACCGTCCATGACGAGCTGGTGTTCGAGGTGCCGACCGATCGCGTCTCGGACTTCTGCCCGTGGGTCAAGGCCGAGATGGAGCACGTCATGCCACTCGCGGTCCCCTTGGTGGTGGATGTGGGCTTCGGGGCGACCTGGGGCGACGCCCATCGCTGATCGCGCGTCGCGAAGCGTGAGATACGGCCGGGCGTGAGATAAGATTAAGAGGACATGAATTGGAGGTGGTTTCGCGTGCCCAGGCCGGCCTGCTTGCTCGTTCTCGGCTCGGTGGTGGTCGGCGTACTCGGCTCATCTGGCTGCTCGCCCGGTGGTGGTTCGTCGAACGGCTCGTCGACGCGCACGGAATCCGCGCTCACCACGTCGTCGGCTGCGGCACCGGTCACGGATGCGGCGGGAACGGCGCGGGGCGCCAGCGGGCCGGCGGCCGGTGCCACGACGGCGGCAGCTCACGGCGGATCCAGAGCCGGGGCAGGCTCGCGATCGTCCCCCGCGGCGCCGGCCGCGATGTCTCCGTCCACCCGCGCCAGCGGAGGCGCCTTGCCCGCGAGCAACCTGGTCGCGTCGGCGTCGAGCGAGGAGCCGCCCCCGCGCCCGCTCCGCCGCTGCTTCTCGAACCTCCCCGCCTGGGAGGATCCCTCGGTCTCGGAGCTCCTCGATCGGGCCGGGGATCTCTTCGATGCCGAGGACTTCGCCGGCGCGCTCGCGTGCTCGGAGGAGGCGGCACGGCAGGCCCCGCGCTCGGTGGAGGCCCACCACGACCGCGCCGCCGCCCTGCTGCACCTCGGCCGGGCCGATGAGGCGCGCGACGCCCTGTTGCTGGCGCTGTCCCTCAATCCGGAGGACGGCGAGACGCTGGAGGCCGCGGCCGATCTCTTCATCAACCAGCTGCCGCCCTCGGCGGATCGTTCGTCCATCGGGCTCGAATACGCCCGCCGCGGCTACCGCCGGGTGTTGCGCCGCGATCGCGCGCGCGCGGCGCGGCTCGGGCTGCTCGAGGCCCAGGCGCTCATCGATCTCGGTCGCGCCGACGAGGCCCTGCGACGACTGGGGACGACCATCTCCCTCGCGCCCCGGCTGGCGGCCGCGCGCTACGAGAAGGGCGTGGCCCTGTTCGAGCTGTGCCGGTTCCGAGAAGCCCGCGAGGTCTTCGAGAAGGTGTTGACCCTCACCCCCGACCACGCGCATGCGCTCTACCACCTCGGCTTGATAGACGAGCGCGAGCGCAACCCGTCGTCGGCGTCCGCGCGCTTCGTGGCGGCCGCGGAAGCCGATCCCGCGGCGTTTCCCCTCCCGCCCGAGGTTTCCCGCGACGACTTCGCGGGACGGGTCCGCAAGATCGTGGCGGGGCTTCCGAGCGACGTGCAGGCCGATCTCGCCAAGGCCCACCTCGAGACCAGCGAGCTGCCCGCCATCGAGGATCTGGTGGCGGAGAAGCCGCCGCTGTCGCCGACCATCCTGGGACTGTTCCGGGGCCTGCCGCTCGACTGGTCGGGGGACGCGGACCGTCGGCCGCAGGCGGGCCGCGGGGCCAAGGGCAGGGCACCCGCTCCCCGCATCGCGGACGGCGCATCCGAGGCCGGCGCCAGCGATCCCGGGACCGGGCCTGGGCGATGCAGCACCAGCACCGAGATCCCGGAGCGGACGATCATCCTCTATCGCCGCAACCTCCTGCGCTCCCTGCGCAACCCCGGTGAGCTCGACGACGCTATCCAGAAGACGCTCCTGCACGAGGTTGGCCACCTCCGCGGCGAAGACGACGGATCTCTCCGCGATCGCGGCCTCGAGTAACGCCCGCGCTGCCGAGCTACTTCTTGGCGTCGAGGCGGGCGCCGCCCACCTTCTCGGGCATCTTGCCGTCGAGCTTGATGTCCTGGGCTTCCGGAGGGAGCACGGCGTTCCCTTCGGTGACCACGGCGCCCTTGGCGTCGACCAGCTTCTTGTGGATGATGAGACCATCCGAGGCCGCGAAGCCCCCGATCGAGTTGATGGCGAAGGTCCCGGTCACCACGTACTGCTCACCGGTCTTGGCGGTCAGCGCCTTCGGCTTGCCGGTCTTCCAGTCCTTGACCGGATAGTCGGCGACCAGCAGGGCCCGCTCCTTCTTGCCGGTGGGAGAATCGGACATGAAGAAGTGCGGCTGATCGCACGGACGGCAGGCCCCGCCCGACGCGGCCGCGGGCGCCTCGGGCGCGGCCTCGGCGGCCTTGCCCTTGGATTTCTTGCTCACCTTGGCCTTGGCCTTCGCCGCCTTCTTGTTCTTGGCCGCGAGCTCGTCGTTGCACTTGCGCTGCTCGGCGGGACACTCGTAAATCTCGGTGAGGTACGCCTTGACCTGCACGTCCTTGTCGAGGTTCTGGGCGGTGTGCTTGCGCAACCCATAGACCGAGAGCTCGCCGGTCGGATACGTCTCCGGGGCGTTCGTCACGTTGAAATTGGGTTGCGGCGGGAGGTCGACCTTGATAGGGGCCAGTTCCTGACCTTGCGCCCAAGCCCGATTGCCATGCCCACCGAAGACCGCGACGCCGAGCGAACCCGTCAACGAGGGAGCCAAGGGAGATAGCAGCGTGAGCGCGAAGGGAACCATCAGACGCAGGCGAGCCGAACGGCGCGCCGCACGGCCACCGTCACCGTCATCGGCCCTGTGCGACGATCCTGCGGAGCTTCGGCTTGTCAACGCCAGGTTGGGGGACGCGAGTCGTTTCATCAAGCGGCTCTCCTCGGCAGGGGGTGGCAACGGAAGGTGCGTGAATAACACGCGCGTTTTCGGCTCGCAACCCGGGCCCGCGCCCGCGCACAGGCCTGGCCGCGGACATCGCGGAGGCGGGCGCGCCCCACTCGCGCTCGCGCTCGCGCTCGCGCTCGCGGCCGGCTGCCGCGACCGTGGCCCGGCGCGCAAGACGCCGGATCCGGGTCGGCGCTCGCTCGCCGGGAGCACGGGCGACGGCGGTCCCGCGCCGTCCCCTCCCCGCGGCCTGCGCCCGCCTGTCGCGTTGCCCCCGGTGCTGGCGTCCCCCGAGCAACTCGGCCCTCCTGGCGGGGCGAATGTGGGGAGCTTGCCGGCGGGGACGCCGACCGCGGCCGACGAGCGCCACGGCCCGCCCCGCACGCTGCGGGTCTCCATCGAGGGTGAGCCTGCCCATCTCAACCCGCTCCTCGACCTCGAAGCCACCGCCGCCCAGATGATCGTGGGGACGGTGTACGAGCCCCTCTTGACCTGCACCTCCGACGGGGAATACCGGCCCGCCCTCGCGGACGGATGGCAGCTGTCGCCGGATGGCCTCCGTCTGACGTTCCATCTGCGCCCGGGCGTGCGCTGGCACGACGGCCACCTGCTGAGCGTCTACGATGTTCAAGCATCACTTGAACCCTTGCTCCATCAGAGCGCGTCCGGACCGGAGATCTTGCGGGCCTCCCTCGCCGACGTGGCCACGGTCGAGGTCCTGGCCGACCGGATGGTGCGGCTCGGCCTCAAGCGGCCGAGCGGCTTCGTCCTCGGCGCGCTGTGCGACGTCGCGATCCTGCCGGACCACGTCCTGCACGGACCGACGGCCGATCCCGGGCTGCTCGCGCGGCAGCCCATCGGGACCGGACCGTTCCGGTTCGCGGGGTGGGAGCGCGGCAAGCGAGCTCGGCTCGTCCGCTCGGGCGCCTACTGGGGCACCCCGGCGTTGCTCGACGAGCTGATCTTCGAGCTCGATCCGGACGGGGCGCGGGCCCTCGGGCGCACCCGCCGCGGGGAGATCGACGTGCTGCTGCGGGTGCTCCCGATTCACTTCCCCGACGAGGTGGACGCGGTCACCTTGCACGGCAAGCTGTCGCTGTGGCGGCTCACCCCGGCCCACTGGGCCTACGTGGCCGTCAACCATCGCCGTCCCCCGCTCGACGACCCCGCGTTCCGGCGCGGGCTCTCGGCCCTGTGGGATCGGGAGCGCTTCGCCCGCGATCTGCACCACGGGCTCGCGCACCCGATCGGCGCTCCTCCCTATGGCGGCCGGGAGGCGAGCGAGGTCCGCCTGGCCCCGGCCGGGGCGGGGCCCGCCGCCGGGACCTTCGAGGCCGCGGGGTATCGAGATGGCGACGCGGACGGCGTCCGCGATCGAGACGGCGCCCCCATCCGTCTCACCCTCCTGTTGGCCGCCGGAAGCCGCGGCGCGGCCAGCGAGGCCCATGCCTTCGTGCTGGAGGCGCGCCGCGCCGGCATCCTGGTCGACACCGTAGCGCTCGAGCCGAGCGCACTCATGGCCCGCGTCCGGAAGGCGGACTTCGACCTGGCCTTGCTGCTCTGGGAGGGGCGCCCCGACGAGGACCCGACCGCCCTCTTTGGCTCGACCGGGGCGTTCAACCAGTCCGGCTACCGCTCGGCCGAGGTGGACGGCCTCCTGGACGGGCTGCGAGCGGCGCCGGACGCGCGGGCGCGCCAGCCCATCGGCAGGCAGCTCGCAACGGTGCTCGCGCGCGACCAGCCGGTCCTGTTCCTCTACGACTTCGATCGGCTGATCCTGGTGGCGAGCCGCGTGCATGATCTGGCGGGCGTCGGCGACCGGGTGGACTTTTCGCGCGCCTGGGTCGACCCGTGAGGCCCTCCACGATGTGGTGGCGGGAGGTCTCGGCGCGCAGCGCGCTCGGCGCGCTCCTGCTGGTCGCGCGGGTCGCCGTCGGCCGACCGCCCGAGGTGGGGACGCCCGGCGCCGCGGGGACGCCGGCGGTGGAGGCGGCCTGCTTCCCGGCCGCTCCACCCACCGGGCCCGAGGCCGGGCCAGGCGCGCTCGATCCGTTCCGGCCGGCGCGCCCCGACGCCGCGACCCTCAACCGGGAAGGCAAGTCCCTCTACCAGAAGGGCGAGTTCTCCGAGGCTCGCGCGCGCTATCGGGCGGCGCTCGCCGCGGATCCGGACTTCCTCGCCCCCGCCCTCAACGTTGCTTGCTCGTTCGTGCGCCAGGAGCGATTCGCCGAGGCCACCGCCGAGGTCGAGGCCCTCCTCGCGCGAAGCTACATGCCCTGGAGCGCCGAGATCCTGGCCGCGGCCGATCTCGGCGCGCTCAAGGTCCGGCCCGAGTGGGCGAGCATCGCGCGGGCGCTCGATGGCGCGCGCAAGACCTGGGCTCGAGGGCTCGCGGACGACGTCCTCTTCGTCGGTCGCACCCACGCGCCCCTCGGCTACGGGGACAGTCCGAGCGGCGTGTTCGTCCTCGGCCCCAGGCAGGAGGTCTTCGCCTGGTCCCCGCGCACCCTCCGCACCCGCCAGCTCACCGCGGAGGAGGGGAGGGTGCTCGCGCTCCTGCCGTCGCCCGCCCACGCGGCCCGCGGGCAGGCCGCCTACGTCGTCGCCGAGAAGGTGCTGCGGGCCGGGGGCGTCGCGACCGCGCTGCGCGGGGTCACCCTGGTGGTCCTCGACCTCGGGGATGATGATCACCCTGGCGGCGGCCTCACCTCGCTCGGGCGCCTTCGGCTCGATGGGGATGTCCAGCGCCTCGAGCTGGCCTCGACGCCGAGTGGATTCGCGTTCGCGATTCTGCGTGCGCCGTCTTCGTTGCCGCTGCCGTTACCGTTGCCGTTGGCGTCGCACTCGCCGTCGCTGCAGTGGTCAGGGCCTGCCCCCGAGGGCGCCGCCTCGGTTCAATTCGAGCGTGGCACCTGGCAGGCGCGGGCGAACGGCCGTGCCTTCCGCCCGGAGGTGACTCTCGAGCCGACGGGCGTCGTGCCCACGGCACATTGGAGGGTGGAAGGTGGCGCCTGTCCCATGCGGGTCCGCGACGTCGTCGGGCCGGCCGGTGGCCGAGCGGTGGAGATCCGTTCCGGCGGGCCCGACCGAGCGCGCGTCCAGGCCTGCCAGCCTGGACGGTCCTGCGTCCGGGTCGGCGGGCCGGACGGCGCGGCGAGCTTTGGCCTCCCCCTCTGACCATCTTTGAGCATCGGCAAACTCGGGCCAGGGGGCCGGGATGAGAGGGGAGACTGGCCCGAAGGCCGTTCTCACGTATCGATACGCGGGTCGTCGGCGTAGACCACGAGGATGACGAGCTGGCCCCATGCGGCGCCGGGCGGGCGATAGTGAGACACGGCGATCTCCATGAAGAGGTTCGGGCGGTTGATGAAGTCCTCCGGGATCTCGAGTGCGTCGAGGTCGGTGCATTCGAGGGTGTAACCGCGCATGCCGGCCCCGAATCGCGAGGTGCCATCCTGAAGGACGGTGTTCAGGACCGCGGCCGGGGAGGCCCGCCCGTCCTCCACGAACCGAAGCTCGGTTCGCATCACCTCGTCCATGCCCCCGAGACGGACCGGCCTGGCGAGGTGGCGTCGTGCCCGCGCCAGTGCGAGCCGCTCATAAAGGCGCTCCACGTCGGCGCTGTGGTCGTTGGTGGTGAAGTGCCGGTAGGCGGTGACGAGCGCCGCCAGTCCCCCCGACCCCGGCAGCACCTGCGACCCGATCGCGATCTCATCCGTTTCGGCCGAGAGCAGCGTGACCCGACCGAAGGGCAAGGTGAGGGCGCTCTCGAGCCACCGACCGGCGTCACGGGTGCGCGGCGCGCTGCTCGACACGAACAAGCCCGCCCGGATCGTCCCCTCCACCTGCCAGCCCGCCAGCAGGCCGAGAGCGATGTCGTCCATGCGGGTCTGATTGGCGGCGGCGTCCCTCTCCCCTCGGGCGAAGGCCGCGCCGAAGAAGGCTCCGGTGACCCCCCTGGCGGTGGCGGATTCCGCCATCGACAGCCGGACCGGCGCCATCCGGGCCGCGACCCGCACCCGATTCAATTGCTCGACGATGGCCCCTGTGAGCTCATCGCTGCTCGAGACCTGGCGGGTCTCGACGGTGGCGCTGGCGGGAAAGGCCAGGGGAGTTCCCCCATCGCGCCTGATCAGGATCTGCGCGAACAGCGTGAAGAGGACCCGATGGGGAGCAACGGCATACAGCTGAACCCAGTCGGTCGGGTCCCCGTGGCCCATCGAACAGACGACCCGAAAACGCGGGCGGGACACGCCGGGATCGATGGGGCAGGACTCGACGCCGAACCGACCGTGGTTCACGTACGCGGCAAAATGATCGACCGGCTGCGCGTATTCTCCTGCGAGGACCACGTCTCCGTTCTGATCTGCCACGAGCGAAGGCTGCTTCCAGCGGACGAGGGCCGCGGCGCTGGTCATCACGGCGACGACCCGACCGTGCCCGCGCCCGAACCAAAAACCGACCTCCGTCGTCCCGGCGGGCAGGTTCGAGAGCAGCCCCGCGTTGATCTGATGGGCTTCGCGCTCGAAGAGCTGCGGGTCGGTGGCGGCATGCTCCACCCCCGGCGAGAACCAGCGTGATTCGACCCCAGGGACGGTGACACCACAGGCCCCGGCGACGAAGCGGACCAGCTCGGCAGGGGGATCCGCGCTCGTCTCCAGGCGAAACCGGCCGAGCTGTCGGGCGACGCAGGACAACGCTCGGGTGATCCGAGCTGTTGGCTTCGCTTCTCCCACCGCCGACTGGAAGGCCCCCTCCCAGGGGTCGCTCGGCTGCCATGCCTCCTCTGGCGTGGCCGCCGCGACCTCCGCCGAATCCACCGACCAGCCATCGGCCGGAACCTCCCCCTCGGTCGGAGAAGGCGCGAGATCTGGCGGGGTCTGCTTGGCCAGCTCGGCGAGCGCCTGCGGGGAGGGGAACTCGACCAGCGGCTTCGGAGGTGGCCCGAGCGTCCCGGCGGTGGTGGCGAGGCAACCCGGCGACAGCACCAATGCGATCCCGACCGCAACCAACCCCCGCACCTCGAACGTCACCATCGCCTCTCAAAACCAACGTCAGCGGATGCCATGATGCCTCCCCCTTTCCGCGCCTCTCGTGCGGCGGTCGTCCTGCTGCTCCCTATCCTCGACCTTGCGACTGGACGATAGCGTGAAAGCTGTCGCCCCGTCTGTTCCTTCCATGTGTCAACGGCCCGCCCGAGCTCGGCGTTCACTGATTTCCGCAGCTCGAGAGATCGGACGAGGCCTCGTCGCAGAAACGATGTCTGGCCGTGCCAGCGAAGGGGTCGCACAGGTATTGCCGGAGGGCGCGGGATCAACTGCCATCGCTCGTCGGTCTTGTCCAGCCAAACTCGCTACCCCGGACCGCTGCTTACAAGCGCTCAGTGCCGTGGAGTTTCGAAAGATTGGCATCGAAAGTGCCAAGCGGGAGGTGCCCAGCCTTGCGGGCGATCTCCAATACGAGGCAGTCCGAGAAGCCCAACGCAGGCTTCTTTCGGAAGTCGGCGAGCGCCACCGAGACCACATCAGAGTCCTGGACCGTGAGATCTCGATGATTGAGGAACATGTCGACCGCCGTCGCAATGTCGGTGGGTGAGCGCTCGTACACCGAGGCGAGTACCCAGGTCGCCTCTGCGAGAACGAGGTGAGACACCCACGCACCCTTCGCGACGAACACCTCGGCAGCGGCGACCTGGCGAGCGTCGTCACGCGTAGCGAGGCGAACCAGAACGTTCGTGTCAACGGCGCGCATGGCGCTTCTTCACGTATCGAGCCACGCCTTCCTTCATCTCCTCGATCGTCTTGGCCTTGGGAGGCTTTCGGAAGATAGCGTGGTGAACGTCTTCGGAAGAGAACTTAGCGACTCGGCGTACGACGATCTGCGCGCCCTGCTCATCCCACTCCACCACAGAACCGGGGCCTACACCCAGGCGGCGACGAACCTCAGCAGGAACGGAGATTTGTCCCTGTGCGGTGAGCTTCGATTGGGCGATGGCCATGCCGCATATTACCAGGGTAATGGCCACCTGCAAGCCGCGCAATGCAAGTCTGTGCCGCCACCCGCCGGTGCAGCGCCTACCGATGCTCCGCCCGCTGGCGTTTCCGCGGAAGCGCCGTCCCGGTCGACCTTTCCCGGCTCGCAGTTCGCGGCCATGCACGATCCCGGCGACTGCGCGGCACCGAGTGACACGGCTCGCACTTCGTCGCGAGCCTTGTCGATGGCCCTCATCACGAGGTCAGCCTCGTCGGGCTCGAGCGTGGCTTCGAGCCGCACCATTCCATTCGGCAAGTTGCGCAGGCTGATCATCCGGTCGGTGTCGGCCGCGTCCAAGCCGAGCCCTTCGGTGCGCTCGGCCTCCTCGCGTACGAACCGATCGCGCAGCCCGCGATACCGCCGACAAATGCGTTCGAGCTGAGCCCCGGTCGAAAAGGCCGCCATCTCGACCAGGCGTCCCTCCGTCTCGGGCGTGGCGACCCGGGTGATGGCCCTTACCTTGGCATACGAAATCTGGACGAGGGATGCCCAGAGGCGACTTTGATCGGGCGTCGCTTTCAAGAGCTCGGGCGAGGCCTCGTCGGAGAAGAAATGATGTCTCGCGGCGTTGGCGACGGGTCAACAGGTATTTCCGGCGGGCGGGGGTATCAGCTGCCATCGCACTGGGCTCGTCGGTCCCGTCCGGCTAACGACCTGCCGTTCAGCGGCGGACGCGCGAGGGAGGATGCGACCAAGGCGTCCGCCCAGCTGCAACGCCTCAGGGCGCGGGGTTAGCCAGCGTTCTGGGGGGCGGCCCACCGCTCCTGAAACCAGGCTCGCGTCCGACGCGCGACCGATTGAAAGTCGTAGTGCTCGGGAGACAGCCCGAAGTGATCCGCAATCTCTCCGTGCAG
>Ga0265314_10006118_pt1 | contig 10692 bp, 8 predicted proteins | sample 4126metaG_FD_203106 | JGI IMG/M metagenome (GOLD analysis project Ga0265314, IMG submission 203106) | Rhizosphere microbial communities from Carex aquatilis grown in University of Washington, Seatle, WA, United States - 4-1-26 metaG | ecosystem: Host-associated > Plants > Roots > Rhizosphere >... | reverse complement strand
GGTTCTCGACGCTACTCAACGGCATCATCGCGTCCGCGCCATTTCAGAAAGAACGCAACCCCTCCGCCCCCGGTCGCGTCAGCCCCATGTCCCCATCGCCCGCTTCGCCACTCGCTTCCTCGCGCCCATGAAAACTCCGCTCCCGGTCGACCCGCAGACTGCCCGCCTCGAACGCCACCTCGCCCTCAGCCGCCGGAATTTTTTGCGCGGAATCGGCGTGTGCCTGGCCCTCCCCGTTTTCGAATCGGCGCTCGGTCCTGTGCTCCGCGCCGCGACCGACGCCGCGGCCGGACCGGCCGGCCCGCTCGGCGTGACGAGCACCGGCGCACCGCTGCGCATGGCCTTTGTCTATTTTCCCAACGGCGCGCACCAGCGATACTGGTGGCCGACCGGCGACGGCGCGGCCTTCGAACTCGGCCGCACGATGCAGCCGCTCGCCGCGCTGAAGAACTCGATCCAGGTCGTCGGCGGTCTCGACCACAAGAACGCCGACCCGGGCAACGACGGCGGCGGCGACCACGCGCGCGCCAACGCCACCTTTCTCACCGGCGCCCGCGCCCGCAAGACCGACAGCGCGGACATCCGGGCCGGCGTGTCCACGGACCAGTTCGCCGCCCAGCAAATCGGCCACCTCACGCGCTTTTCCTCGCTCGAGCTTTCGTGCGACAGCGTCCGCAAGTCCGGCAACTGCGACAGCGGCTATTCCTGCGCTTACGTCTACAACCTCTCCTGGCGCTCCGCCGCCACCCCGATGACGCCGGAGCCGAATCCGCGTCTGGTCTTCGAGCGGCTGTTCGGCAGCGGCGCGCCCGCCGAACGGCAGAAGAACTTCGAGTTGCGCCAGCGCACGCAGAAATCGCTCCTCGATTTCGTGCTCGACGACGCCCACGCACTCGAGCGCCAGCTCGGCGCCGGCGACCGCGCCAAACTCGACGAGTATCTTACCGGCGTCCGCACCGTCGAGCAGCGCATTCAACGCGCCGAAAGCTTCGGCCCGCTGCCCGATCCCGGCGCGGTGGCACCGGGCGGAATTCCCGCCGAATTTGGCGAACACATGGATATCATGTATGACCTGCTCGCGATGGCGTTTCAGACCGACTCCACGCGCATCGCCACGCTGCTGCTCGCGGGCGACGGCAGCAACCGCGCCTTCACCGAGATCGGCATTCCCGAGGGCCACCACTACTGCTCGCACCACCGCAGCAACCCCGAACTCATGGCCAAGATCGGCGAGATCGACCTGCATTACATGCGGCACTTCGCGCGCTTCCTCGCCAAGCTGGAGCAGACCAAGGACGTCGATGGAAAATCCCTCCTGCACAATTCCATGATCGTTTACGGCTGCGGCAACGCCGATGGCAACAAGCACACGCACACCAACCTCCCGGTCGTCCTCGCCGGTGCCGGCGGCGGCACGCTCACGCCGGGCCGCTACGCGAAATTCGACTCGCAGCCGATGGCCAATCTCTTCCTGAGCCTGAACGACCGCCTCGGGGTCCGCGGCCTCGACCGCATCGGCGATTCGAGCGGCCGGCTGGTCGGAGTGTGATGGCGCCATCCTCAAACCCTTCCGGCACCCGTGATCCGAATTCTTCGCATCCTCGCACTCGGGCTCCCGTTCGTCGTCGCGCCGCACTCCGTCGCCGCTCCGACCGACGATGTCTACCGGCTCGGGCCCGATTCCGAGCCGCATCCCGGCGTGCCGCAGGGCAAGATCACCGAGTGGGCCAAGCTCCCCAGCGAAGCCTATCCCGGCACCCTGCACGACTACTGTGTCTACGTCCCCGCCCAATACGATCCCGCAAAACCCGCCGCGCTGATGATTTTTCAGGACGGCCAGGCGTGGCTGCGCCGGGAGAGTCCCGGCGAATACCGCACGCCCTGCGTGTTGGACAACCTGATCTACCGCCGCGAAATCCCGGTGATGATCGCCGTTTTCATCAACCCCGGCCGCACGCCCGAGCAGCCCGAGGCGAGCGCGAGCGACTGGGGCGACCGCTCTTCGAACCGTCCGCAGGAATACAACGCGCTCGACGACAAATATGCGCGGGTGATCACCGACGAGCTGATGCCGGTGCTCGACCGACAGTATAACCTTTCGAAAAATCCCGACGACCGGGGACTCGCGGGCGCCAGCTCGGGCGCGATCGCCGCGTTCACGGTGGCCTGGCACCGGCCCGATCAGTTTCGGAAAATCATCAGCACGATCGGGAGCTTCACGAACATCCGCGGCGGCCACGTTTATCCCGACCTCATTCGCCACAGCGAGCGGAAGCCGATTCGGATTTTCCTGCAGGATGGCTTGAACGACAACCGCGGCACCCGCCGTCCGCCGCCGAACGCCGCCGCGAATCCGGCGCCGTCAGCCGCGGCGGCTGCCCCCACGGCGCCCGCCTACGACGCCGATCGCGACTGGCACGCGCAGAATATCAAGATGGCCGCTGCGCTCGCCGAGAAGGGCTACGACATGAATTACACCTGGGGCATCGGCACGCACTCGAACAAACAAGGCGGTGCCATTCTGCCCGAAATGCTGCGTTGGCTCTGGCGCGATTATCCGCGCGCCGACGACCCGCAGGACGCGAGCAACCGCACGCTCCTCGTGCCGCCGGGTTGGGAACCGCCAACGGCACCTGCGCCGGCCGCGGCGAAGTGATTCGCGTTCCGGCCGCCGCGTTTAACTGGTCGGTGGGTTCGACGAGAAATGACGGATTCCCGCTTGGCGAATGCGGGCAAATCAACGGGATTTCCCGGAGCCTGTTGCCAGTCTCGTTGCCAAAATCGCGGTCCGCAAAAAATGAGAAGCCGCTTACTCGCGAAAGAATAAGCGGCTGACAAAACTGGCGGGATGGACGGGACTCGAACCGATTTTTCCCGTCGAAGCTAAATCGCGAATAAACGCGGACTTAGTTGATTGTTAGTGTTTTAGAACTAGCAAAGAGAAGCACCTAATTTCCAAAAAGTGAAGCCAAAAACGTCATTTTTGGCAACCTTCTGGCAACCTGATTTGAAATGGACGGGCATTGCCCCCGTCCACGCGGCGATGTTCATACTTGGGATGAGCGGCCAATTTTCTCCAACGGATCTACGGCAAAGGCGAGCAGTCGCAGGCCGATGGCATTGAGTTGTTCGGTGGTGCGTTGTCGGCGAGAGAGCAGGCTGTTGGCGCAATGAAAAGTCGCTTCCTGTAGATCCTCACCGCTGGCAAGGAGCTTTCGCAGTCCGTCACCGGCAGTGGCAGCAAGATCCCGCCACCGATGCGGAAACCGACCTCGTAGAGTTTTCTCCCACCCCGTGGGCCAATTCTCCATCGCACCTTCGGGTGATAACGCGGCAATGGCCAGCACCCGTCCGAGATCTTTGTTCCGGCGGAGATGCGGTCGGCCGCGGTAGTCGGTATCCTTGATCGGATCGTCCTTGAATTCCCGGTGTTCGAGCAGATTGGCCAGCGCCATCATTTCCGGCCGGGCGCAACGGATGCCAAACTCGGAGACCTGGGCGTCGTAAGTTGCCACGGACGTGAACTGAAAACTTGGAAGCGCGTAGTAGTCGCCGGACGAGAGCGGAAGCGGGGTCCATTTGCGTTGCGTCTGATTTTCAGAAGATGGTTCGGTCAAAAGTTCGATGAACCACTCGCCGCCGCCGGGCGGATAGAGACGGACGGCGGGAAGTTGATCAGCGGGCGTGTCTCGGGTTCCGGGCTTGCTGAATTGGCCTTGGCTTTTGGGCGCCCAATGGGCGGCGATCAGTTTTTCGGCCACTTCTTTCCCTTTCTCCACCGCGGAGATGTGGGGAGACAGAACGCAATCGATGTCTTTGGTGCGCACGGTGCTGACCTCATCGCGGCGAAAGAGTCCGTAGCCGGCGGCCAAGCTGCCGATAATAATAATGTTGGAATGCACATCGGCAGGCATGGCGGCGGCGACTTCTTTCAGAACGTCGCGCACGGAGACTTCCATGGGCTGGGACTTCAAGGTGTGGAGGGGCGGGCGTTCTGAAGCGCGTTGAGAAACTGCGCAGCTTGTGCGTCGAGGCGGGCGTCATGCAGGTCAAGGAGGCACTCCACCGGGTCGGCCCAGTGCAAACCGCCTTCACGCGGCGTGAAGAGTGCATCGGCGTGCCGGACGGCATGGACGACGACATTGGCGGGTTCGAGAGGATCTTCGATACGTTTCAAGGCGGGATCGAGCTGGGCGATAAAATCGAGGTCTATGGGGCTCCGTGGACAGTGAATCGAGATGTCAAGACGAGGCGAACCGACGATGTCGAGATCCGAGAAATAATGCTTGGCGCCAAGGACACCACCGATGGCCAGGCGTGGTGGATGTAGTTTCTCCAAACGCTGAATATGTGACTCCGGTGAACGTGGCTGGCCTGATCGATCCGCGAATCGGGCGGTGGCGCGAGCGCGGTTGGACACGGCCAGCAAACGCACGAATTCCTCGTGAGGAAACCACCGCAGGAGAACACGCCGGTCCGATTCGCGTTCAATCAAACTGCCGAGATTTTTTAGGACAATGGCGATCGTGGGGTAAGAATATCCTGACGTGCGCATCAGCCAGTCGGCGGTGACCGGTTCGCCGGAAGTCAGCCATTGATGTAACATAATCTTGGTGACCACGAAGGAGGCATCAGGGCGGGAGCGGAGCGGCCCTGAGCGCGTTCGCTCCGTTGCGATGACCTCGGATAGGATGCGCTCGGTTTCGGGGTCCGGATTTCGCGGAATGCCGCTGAAGTGGCCGTTTTCTTCGATGCAAAGACTCAGGCGGTTCAGCATCTCCGGGCGAAGGACCGACGCAGCATGCTGCCACTCACGCTCAAGGCGCTCTCGCGTTATGGCCACGTCTGAGAGAACAAGAAAGCCTTCAGATTGAGGACGCTCGGCCAGGGCATAGGCCAGTTGGAAGAGGCCCATCCTGACGCTTCGCAGGCCAGCGACGCCGACCTTCACCTCGACTAGTCGGTGGCCGATTTCAGCGTCGATACCGAAATCTTGTGGATTTTGACTGGGAGTGGGTGGGCTCATTCAACGATTTAAGTGCCACTTTCTATTAAAAGTTGCAACTAAATATTAAAGTGGCTCGTTAATCTATTATACTCGTGCATAAATATTAGCTTCAGTGCCTTACGATATAGTAGGTTCAACCCGCTTCGCACTCAATTTCGTTAACCTGCTTAGAAAGTCGTAAGGTGATAGTCATTGCCAACGGGGGACGCTGTCGCTCGAACACGACCTGTGCGGCCACATCGTGAAGGTGTCCTCGGAGTCCGCCCCATCCGCATCGGGGTGGACCTTCCCGCGGCGGCTGGTGATGGATTTCGACGAAACGGTGATAGATAAGTGATAGGTTGTCCGCTGTCCCGCTTGACGCGTCGTCACCCGCGCGGGGGCTGGGGTGCCTTGAACCCCAGTCAGGCCCGCCCGCGCCCGACGCGGGACGGGCCGCAGCGAAGCGGCGCAGGGAACGCCGCGCGGAGTTCCGGCGACTCCCACCGACACCCGGCCCGAACACGCCACCGCCCCTTCACCAGCCCTCCTCAGCGGACGATTCCACTCACCTGCTCCCGCCCCAACCAACCGCGCCCGACCACCCGATTTGTCAGCCATGATAAAATACCTCCCGTTGAAACATCCACTCCCCCCACGCTTTTCCTCGTGGACCCAAGTTCTCACCGATTGGGGGGTGATTGAGTCATTCAAAAAAACCGAACCTCCCCGCTGCTTCGCCTCCAACCCAGCCCTAGCCGTTCCCCTCGTCGCCGAGATCAGTGCGATCCTCCGCCTCAACCGCCTCTCCCGCCATGCCACGCCGCTGGCGCTTCACTGCCAACACGTCACCGAACCCGCTTACAATTCTGCCGGCGGCCAACAATACCGCGACATTCACGCCGCGATGGAAGCCGCCCAGGAGCGCTGGGTCCACTTCCGCCGGGAAGCCACCCGCGCCGGCAATCCGCCGTCACCCGAGACGCATCCGCTCCATGTCGAGATGCGACGCCTCCAATCTGAATTCCTCGCCCTCCGCCGCCGGCACGAATCCCACGTCCAGCAAGCCCGTTCCTCCGCCGCCCGCGTCTACTGGTCCAACTCCGGCCCCTGCGAAATTCCCGACACCTTCTTCGCCGACCTGCCCCGCGACAGCTTCGCCTCGCGGATCAGCCGCATCCATCCCCCGTGGTGGGGCCTCTTCCTTTCCAACCTCCAAAAGACCTTTTCCCGCCGTCATCCGGCCAAAGGTCTCCTCCTCGACGAACTCCCCCAGCTTCGGGCCGCTGCCAAACGCAAAACCTATGCCGCCCTGATCGACGAGTGGCGCGAAGCCCACGCCGACCGGTTCGGCTGGTATGACCGCGAGCACCACCGAGTGCTCTTGGACCGCACCGCCGACAAGGCTACCGTAGTCACGGATTGGTTCCTAGATCGCGCCCCCGGCTACTTCGACGATCCCACCGTGCGCCAGACCCTGCAGGACAGTCTCGCCCAACGCCTCGCCCAGCTCGACCCGTGGGTCGACCCCGAGTCAAGCGACCTCAGCGCACATTGGCGCAACTGAGTGTGCGCTGCCGAGGCTGCGCAAGCCACCCGCGATCCGACATGCTGCCCGCATGTCTTCGGCCCCGGCTCAAATATCATCCCGCGCGATGCGTGGACCGGGTTGCTCCGCCCCAGCGGCTTTGGCCGCCTTCTCCACGTCCAATGCTGCCAGTCGGCGGCGTAGAGCCTGCAACGGTGTCTCGCCGGGCAGGATGAGCGATGACTGCCGGACCGGCGGGTTGTTGGTCGATGCTTGGAGCACGGCAGGGTTGAGTGCCGCGGCGACAATCGCCGCTACTGACGGAGTTGCCGCCACGACCTTGGTTTACCCAGTGGAGAGCAAGGCAGCGCCGCGTTCACCCAGATCGCGCTTCGCCCGTGTCTTCCTCCGCTTGACCGGCTTGTGCCCCAACTCGCGGTTGAGCCACAGCCGCAATGTCTCGTGGCCGATTGCAACGCCCATGGCTCGCAGGCCGCCGACCAGCGAGCCCACCGACTCACCGGCTTGGCGCAAACGCTGCAATTCCTCGCGGTGCGACTCCAGTTGGGCAGTCGCGCGGTTGCGCGGCCAGCGCGCGAGAGCCACGGCTTCGGTGAGGTTGGATGGCCGGCTGGGTATCAGGCCGGAGTGGATCGGTAGCGACATGGGAGTGAACGGGGAACGGTATGCACAACGCTCGGGTGACGCAATGGGAGCGGTCTGGGTGTCCTCCAAGCGAAAGCGCTTGGACGTTGGTGTCCTGACCTATTTCTTTCTTTGTTTTTTCCTGAGAGAATTCACCTCGTTGAGGCTTTTGCTTCGGTTGGGCCGTTTGATTCTTCGGCTGGTTGAGATTTTTCGATTTTGCTTTGGTGAGTGGGTTCAGTGGGTGAGGTTGGATTGCTCGGTCATTTTTCGTTTCTCAGTCTGGATTGAATCAAAGATATTTGCTTTGGGTCGCTCGGTTTCGTGTTCGTTGCATCCGTTTGGTGTGCGTGGAGGTGAGTCATACTGACCATTCGGACGTGCAAGATTTTCAACCGCGCCCTGGGTGAGTATCTCCGTCAGGCGGACTACTACGCGCAGGGCATGAAAGTCGAAGGCCGGTGTTTCGGCCAACTCTGCGCCAAGGTCGGTCTCGTCGAGGGTGCGGCGATTGCCGACGAGGCCTTCGAACGCGTCGCCAGCAATCACCACGCCGCGACCGGCGAGCAGTTGACCGAACGCATGGCCGCCGCCCGCCGCGCCGGTTACGACGCCACCTTCAACGCACCCAAGTCGGTCTCGATCCAAGCGTTCATCGGCTTCGACGACCGGCTCATCGTCGCCCACGAGACCGCCGTGAGCGAGGCCCTCTGTGAATTGGAAGCCTTCGCCTGCCACCAAGACGGCCGGGGAATCAACAAGCGTTACGTGACCAGCGGTCAGATCGCCGGTGCGGTCTTTCGCCACGGCGAAAGCCGCGCGCTCGATCCCCACCTGCACTCGCACGCATTTGTCTTCAACGTCACCGTGGACAGCGCCGGTCCGCGCCTGCTCGCCCTCGAATCCTCGCCCATCTTCGAACGGACGCGTTATCTCACGGAGGTCTACCGCAACGCGCTCGCGCGCGAAGTCCAGCAACTCGGCTACGCGATTGAACGTCGCGAACACGGCTTCGAGCTTTCCGGAGTTTCCTCGAATCTGCTCGAACGCTTTTCGAAGCGGGCGAAGGAGCGTGACACCGCGATCGCCGTCCGGGAAGCGGAACTCGGCCGCGAACTCACCCACAACGAAATCGCTCTTCTCGTCCGCGAGAACCGGGCGAAGAAACCCTACGAGTTATCGCCGGAAGAACTGCACCAACGGCAGCTCGCGCAAGTCAGCGACATCGAAGCACGACAACTCCACGAACTGGGCACCTGCGCGCGCCCGGTTTCACATGACCGGGTATCCCTGGAAACCGCCGTCGACCGCGCGGTCGAGCACCTGTTCGAGCGCCGGACGGTCGTGCCCGCCCACGAGTTCACCGCCGAGGTCATCCGCCATTCCTACGGGCAGCACACGCTGAACGACATCAAGACGGCCATCGCGCAGGACCGCGGCCTGCTTCAGGCCGACGGCAATGTTAGCACACAGGCCGCGCTGGATTTGGAGCGTTCGCTCGTCAAGCAGATCAACGCCGGCGTCGGGGCGTGCGGCGAGTTGGGCTTCCTGTCGCGGGCCGCCCTCGAACCGCTGCCCGCGGGTCAAAGAACCGCGATTGAAAAAATCCTCGCCTCCGCGGACCGCGTGACCGTCTTTCGCGGCAAAGCCGGCACCGGCAAGACCCAAACGCTGGCGACGGCGATCGAAGGCATGGCCGCCATCGGACGCGAAGCCGCCTGCTTCGCGCCGAGCACCCAGGCCGTGGGTATTTTGAAAACCGACGGCGCAGAGCACGCGCAAGAAGGTCACGCAAAGGCCGGCGAGGTCCTGCGTTGCGCCGAAACCGTGCAACGCCTGCTGGTCGATCCCGCGCTGCAGAAATCCATCGCCCACAAGGTCGTGGTTGTGGACGAATACGGTCTGCTCTCCGTGCGGCAGTTGAAGGAATTGGTGGACATAGCAGAGGCGCGCCATGCCCAACTCCTCCTCGTCGGCGACTCGGCCCAGCACAAGAGTGTCGAGGCCGGCGACGGTGCTCGGATCGTCGAAAAGGAAACCCGCACCGCCATTGCCGAACTCCGGGAGATCCAACGCCAGTCGGTGAACCCGGCCTATCGCGCCGCCGCCCAGGCGCTCGCCGATGGGAAAATCGCCGACGGCCTCCGCCGGCTGGACCGCATGGGAGCCATCGTGGAAATTGAAAACCCCACGATCCGCCACGCGCGGATGGTCGAGGAGTGGTTCAGCTCAACGCAAGAAACGAAGATCGTGCGCACGCGTTATCGCGTGCAACTCCGCGCCAAGACGTCGCTCATGGTCGCGCCCACGTGGGCTGAAATCGACGCGCTGAATATTCACGCGCGCGAAAAGCTTCGCAAAACCGGGCAGCTCGCTGGCGAAGACCAGACCTTCACCTCATTGCGCGCGAAGGATTGGACCCAGGCCCAACGAAAGGACATCCGGAATTACCAGCCGGGCGACGTGCTCGTTGCGCACAAGGCGACCAAGCATTTTCAAAAAAACGAAGAGTTGCGCGTGGTGCGCAAAGAAAGGCGGCGGCTCGTTGTGGCGCGCGGCGCCGTGGAAGTTTCTATATCGCCCCGACAGTCCGGCCTCGCATGGAGCGTCTGCGAGGAACGCGCGATGTCCGTGGCTCGCGGCGACTGCGTCCGACTGCGCGCCGTGACGTGCGTCCAAATGGCCGACGGCCCGACCCGCCGGCAGGCGAATGGCGCCAGTGTCACGGTCGAGTCCGTCGACGACCGCGGCCGGCTCGTGCTCGCCGACGGCTCTACCCTGTTGGGCCGGCAGCTGGTCCACGGCTACGCGATGACGTCGCACGCCGCGCAGGGTCTCACCGTGGACAAGGTCTTCGTGGCCGGCGCGAGTTCGCGCGAAGGCCTCTACGTTTCCGCCACGCGTGGCCGCGAGAGCATCCGCGTGTTCGTGCCCGACCGGGAGGCGTTCCTCGATGCGGCCGGGCTCAAGAGCGAGGCGCGCATCTCGGCGCTTGAATTCTCCCGTGCACTCAAGGCGGCGCTTCCGCCGATGGATTTACCGCCGTGGCTGCGCCCGCTTCAGATGGCGATGCGCTATTTTGCATTCGTGCGGCAACGGTCATGGTTGACCTCGGATTCGCCGGGCGGCTCCAATCGCGCGAGTCAGGATGTGCAGCCACGCGCATCGATGAGGATGGGACTATGAGCGAGCGCGACTGTTACGAAACCGATCATTCCGGCCAGGCGTTCCTGCGCCTCATGAATGCGCGTGAGCGCCGCGCCCTGCCCTATGCGCTGCTCGTGGATCTGGAACTCTCGGAGGACTCGACGGCGCTCAAATTGATGTTTCCGCACTATGAAGTCACGGTGCGGGGGCGCAACCTTGGGGTGATTTTCGAGAAAATCGCCGCGACTCGGTGCACGGTGATTCAACCGGGAAGATCATCCGAGTCGCGCCACGAGGATTCCGACGAGTCGACCACGGTGATCGAAGTCCGTCTCAAGCGCCTGTCAGTCCCAGCACAAATATGAGCCGCAGGCGGGGCCGGGAG
>Ga0265314_10006117_pt1 | contig 10694 bp, 6 predicted proteins | sample 4126metaG_FD_203106 | JGI IMG/M metagenome (GOLD analysis project Ga0265314, IMG submission 203106) | Rhizosphere microbial communities from Carex aquatilis grown in University of Washington, Seatle, WA, United States - 4-1-26 metaG | ecosystem: Host-associated > Plants > Roots > Rhizosphere >... | reverse complement strand
CCACGTAGTCGAGGATGACGAACGGCTGATCCTTGTGCGTCCCCGAGTCGATCACGGAGTGAATGTTCGGGTGCCTCAGCCACTGGCCGAGGCGCGCCTCACGGCGCAGCGACGCCTCGGCCAGCTCCTGCTGCGCGGAGTACTGGCGGACCACCTTCAGGGTGAAGAGGCGGTCGAGCCCGCGGCTGCCGGCCTTGCGGCACGCGTAGACGGAGCCCATCCCCCCCTGGGCGATGCGCGCGGCGACCTCGTAGTCGCCGATGCGGGGCAGGCCGCCGCCCGAGCCGGCGGGGACCTCGGGGCTCGAGGCGACAGGCGCCGGGCTCGGGGCGGCACGGACCGGCGCGGGCGCCGGCTCGGGGCGCGACTGGTTGTCCCGATGCCGGGTATCGATGACGACCATGTTCGAGCCGGTCGGAGATCTCTGGCGGGCCGGCTCCCCCGTCAGCGCGCTGAGCGTCGAGAGGCCCACGGGGGGCGTCAGGCCGCGGGGGCGCGCGTCGATGACCACGACCTTCGGCGCCGGCTTGACCTCGGAGCCTCCGATGGGCTCGAGCGCGCCACGCTCGGACAGCTCCCGGAGGTGCTGCAAGGTCTCGTCCTTCGGGAACGGCGACAGGCGAAGGATGTCCCGCACGGAGCGACGGCCGTCGGCGAGGGCGAGGATGCGGCTCCGCCTGGCGTTGGGGAGGCCCGCGCTCCGCGCGTCCTTCGCCTCGGCATCGGGACGTGCGCGGGCCGGGCCGAACACGATGTCCCCCCCGAGCAGCCCGTCCTTGTCGCCTTCTTCAGCCATGTTCGTTGCTTCGGCCTACGCCGCGAGCCCGGGTGGCCAGGGGGAGGCGGCCGGCCGAGGCAGACGGAGAAACGGACCCATTGATCCCAAGTATCTACCGCCCTCGTTCGGGACGGCAAGAACCCGCGTGCTCAAGACGCACTGGTGTGACACATCGGTTGTCGCTCCGCCTCTCCAAGTTGGATAACATCGGGGGCTTCAGTGACTGTGACGCGCGGCTCGGAGAGATAGCTAACCTTGAAAGTGGCTTATCTGGTCAACCAGTACCCGGGGGTGAGCCACACCTTCATCCGGCGGGAGGTGGTCGCCCTCGAGGCCCGGGGCATCGGCGTCGAGCGGTTCTCGATCCGGCCCGCGCGGGCGGACCTGGTCGACGCGGCGGACCGAGCCGAGCGGGAGCGGACGGGGGTGCTCCTGGGCTCGGGCGCCGGGGCGCTGCTGGTGGCCGCCCTCGTCGGCGCGGCGGTGCGCACGCCGGGCGCCTGGCTGCGGACGGTCGGGGCCGCCCTGAGGCTCGGCCGCCGCTCGTCCCGCGGCGTGCTGCGGCACCTCGTCTACGTGGCCGAGGCGTGCCTGCTGCTGAGCTGGCTCCGGCGGGCCGGCGGCATCACGCACCTGCACGCGCACTTCGGCACGAACTCGGCGGCGGTGGCCATGTTCACGCGCATGCTCGGCGGGCCTCCCTACAGCTTCACCGTGCACGGGCCCGAGGAGTTCGACAGCCCGGAGCAGCTGTCGCTCGCCGAGAAGATCGACCGGGCGTCGGCCGTGGTCGCCGTGAGCAGCTTCGGCAGGAGCCAGCTCTTCCGGTGGGTCGAGCCCGAGCAGTGGTCGAAGGTGAACGTCGTCCGCTGCGGCGTCGATCAGGACTTCCTGAACCGGGGGCCGCAGCCGCCGGCCGACAATCGCCGGCTCGTGTGTATCGGCCGGCTCGCCCCGCAGAAGGGCCAGCTGCTGATCCTCGACGCCGTCAAGGCGCTGCTCACGGAGGGCGTCCAGGTCGAGGTGGTCCTGGCCGGAGACGGGCCCCTGCGGGGCGTGATCGAGCGGCGCATCCGCGAGCTCGGGCTCGGTGAGGCGGTCCGCATCACGGGCTGGATCAGCAACGAGGAAGTCCGTCGCGAGCTGGTGGCCGCGCGCGCGCTCCTCTTGCCGAGCTTCGCGGAGGGATTACCCGTCGTGCTCATGGAAGCGCTCGCCCTCGGCCGTCCCGCGATCTCGTCCTTCGTAGCCGGCATCCCCGAGCTGCTCGAGCACGGCGTGAGCGGCTGGCTGGTCCCCGCGGGCTCGGCGGAGGCGATGGCGGCCGCGATGAAGGCGGCGCTCACGACCCCGCCCGAGGTCCTCGAACGCATGGGCCGCGCCGGCGCCGCGGCCGTCGCGCGCCACCACGACGTCGCGCGCGAGGCTGAGCGGCTCGCGGATCTGTTCCAGCGATGACGTCCATCGGCGTCGTCGTCATCGGGAGGAACGAGGGAGAACGGCTGCGCCGCTGCCTCGCCTCCGTCCGGAACCTCGCCCAGACAATCGTCTACGTCGACTCCGGCTCGACCGACGGCAGCGTCGAGCTGGCGAAGGGCATGGGCGCGGACGTCGTTGCGCTCGACACGTCGACGCCCTTCACCGCCGCGCGCGCGCGCAACGTCGGCCTCGCGCGGCTGCGAGAGGTCGCGCCCGCGCTCGAGCTCGTGCAGCTCGTCGACGGCGACTGCGAGGTGTGCGACGGCTGGCTCGAGAAGGCCGCCGAGGCGATGGCGGCGGACGCCGGCCTGGCCGTCGTGTGCGGGCGGCGGCGCGAGCGGCACCCCGACGCGTCGGTCTACAACCGGCTCTGCGACTTCGAGTGGGACACGCCGATCGGGCCGGCCGACCTGTGCGGGGGAGATGCCCTCATGCGCACGCGGGCCCTGAACGAGGTCGGCGGCTACGACGACTCCCTCATCGCGGGCGAGGAGCCGGAGCTGTGCCTGCGGATGCGGCAGCGCGGTTGGCGGATCCTGCGCATCGACGCCGAGATGACCCTCCACGACGCCGCCATGACCCGTTTCGAACAGTGGTGGCGCCGCTCGATCCGCGCCGGCTGGGCGTACGCCGAGGGCGCCGCCCGACACGGCAGCGAGAGCGAGCGCTTCTGGGTGCGCGAGACGCGCAGTAACTGGTTCTGGGGCGTGGGCGTGCCCGCGGCCGCGCTCGGGATGGCGCTTCCCACGGTGGGCCTGAGCCTCGGCCTCGGCGGCGGGTACCTCCTGCTCTGGCGACGGATCAAGAAGGCGATGCTCGCGCGCGGCCTCTCCGAGGAGGACGCGACGCTGTACGCGCGCTACGCTGTGCTGGGGAAGGTCCCGCAAGGCCTCGGCCAGCTCCGTTACTGGCACGCGCGGCTCGCGGGGCGTCGCGCCGCCATCATCGAATACAAGGGGGCCGGGGCGTGAGCGTCGCCGTCGTCGTCGTCAATTACCGAACCGCGGAATCCACGATCAAGGGCGTGAACGAGCTCCTGCCCGAGCTCGCGACGATTCCCGGCGCCCAGGTCGTCGTCGTCGACAACCGCTCGGGCGACGGGTCGCTCGAGCGTCTGCGAGAGGCCTTCTCCCGACCGTTCGCCGAGGCCGAGGTGAGCGTCGTCGACGCCGGCCACAACGGCGGCTACGGCTACGGCATCAACCCCGACGCGATCGCGGAGCCCGGCTCGCTCGCCGCCCTCATCGCCTTCATGGACGCCCACCCCGAGGTGGGCCTCGCCGGCAGCCTGATCCGCGGGCCGGAGGGCGACGTGCAGGGACAGGCCTTCCGCTTCCCGTCGCTGTGGAGCGAGCTCGAGGGCAACGCGCGGGTCGGCCCCATCTCGCGTCTCCTCGCGCGCCACATCGTCTCGCTGACCCCCGCCGGCACGACGGAGGTCGACTGGGTGCCCGGCACGAGCATGCTCGTCCGGCTCGAGGTCTTCACGCGCGGCGGCTGGTTCGACGACGGCTTCTTCCTCTATTTCGAGGAGATCGACTTCGCGCGCCGCCTCAAGGACGCGGGCTGGAAGGTCTTCTACGTCGCCGACGCGCCCATCACGCACATCGGCTCGCTCGCGACGGGCATGGCGGACGAGTCGCGGCGGATGCCGCGCTACTGGTTCGAGTCGCGCCGCCGCTATCTGGTCAAGCACCACGGCGTCGTTTACGCCGCGGCCGCCGACGTCGCCTGGCTGGCGGGGCACGCGATCTACCAGCTAAAATCCAGGCTAGGCTCGAAGGACCGGCCCACGCGGCCGAACATCGGCCGAGACTTCGCGAAGTTCGGGATCGAGCAAGCGCTGCGGCGCGCGCCGCACGCACCGCAAAACATCCACCTCGCCGGCCGAGAGGCGGGCGACGCCGCCAGCAGTGAACCTCTTGAGCATCCTCCTCAGAACGGAACGACGACCATGAGCTCGGGAGCCCCCGCGCCTTCGATGATGCAGCTCGTGGCCGAGGACTTCGCGACGCACGATCGCGACCTGACGGCGCCCGGGTTCTGGGCGGTCGCCACCCACCGCATCGGCAAGCGGGCCCTCGACGCTGGCTGCCCCCCCGCGGAGCGCGCGGTGCTCGACGTCGTTTATCGCACGATGTTCAGGGGCATCGACTGGGTCTGGGGCATCCACCTCCCGCGCAGCGTCGAGCTCGGGCGTCGCGTCCGCATCTGGCACAACGGCTGTATGCTGCTCACCGCGAAGGCGATCGGCGACGACGTCACCCTCCGCCACGACACCACCCTCGGTCCGCTGCGCGCGGGCCGTCAGGTCTCGGCCGAGGCGCCCGCCGCCGCGGACGCCGCGCTGCCGATCATCGAGGACGGCGCGGACCTCGGCTCGGGCGTCTGCGTGCTCGGCGGCGTGCGCGTCGGACGCCGCGCGGTCGTCGGCGCGAACTCCGTCATCCTCAAGGACGTGCCCGCCGAGGCGACGGTCCTCGGCGTGCCCGCCCGCATCGTGCCGATGTGAAGCCGGGAACCACGCCCCCAGAGCCGCTCGAGCGCGCGCCGGGAAGCGCGCTCCCCGTCGGCGATCGGAATCAGAACCCGCCCGGCATCGGCTTCCTGCAGCTGCTCGCCGAGGACTTCGCCACCCACGGGCGCGATCCGCTCTCGCCCGGCTTCTGGTCGCTCGCCGTCTGCAGGTTCGGCAACTGGCGGATGTCCGTGCGCCCGCGCCCGCTGCGCACGCCGCTGTCCATCGCGTACCACGTGGCCCACCACGCCGCGATCGCGCTGTGGGGCATCGACCTTCCGTACAACACGCGGATCGGGCGGCGCCTCAAGATCATGCACCACGGCGGCTTCTTCCAGGGCGCGTGGTCGATCGGAGACGACGTCACCATCCGTCACTGCGCGACGATCGGCCTCATTCGACGGGGCGCCGACCGATCGCCTCGCATCGGCAACCGCGTCGAGATCGGCCCCGGGGTCTGCATCGTCGGCGACATCACCGTCGGCGACGACGCGTTCATCGGGCCCAACACCGTCGTGACGCAGGACGTCCCCGCCGGCGCGACGGCGCTCGGGAATCCCGGGCGGCTCGTCAACCTCGACCAGATCCGGAAGGATTCGGAGACGTCGAGGAAGCAGGTGCGAAGTGTGTCTACACCGTCACATAATCCCTGACCTCCGCCGCATCGTTTGATGTCATCCTGTCTGTCGCTTGGCAGACGGGTCACAGATGGGCCGGCGGCGGGGAGCGCATCGGATGGGCGGCGTCTTCGGTCCCGCGCGAGGTGCCTCGACGCGAGCGCTCGGCGCGGGCTTCTATCTCTGGCCCGAGCTCCGTGTGCGTGACCGCGCGAAGGCCGGTCGGTTCTACGCGTCCGTCCTCGGCTGCGCGCTCGAGGCCTTGCCCGAAGGCGCCGCGCTCCTGACCCTCGACGACCGCGCGTTCGCGGCGATTGATGACCTCTCGGACGACGAGCGCGAGCGCGGGATCGCCGACCACTGGCGCCTCTACCTCGTCAGAGGCAGTAAGCTTCGTCGCGGCGGAAGGTCGTCCCAGCCGCGCGACCTCACCGTTCCCGGCGCGCAGCTGGCGGCGACGGAGGCCGCGAAGCATTTCGGCGACCGCTACGTCGCCGGCCGAGAGGCGGTGCTGTGGACCGAGCTCGGGGCCGACGACTCGATCGAGATCTCGACGCTGTTGCAAGCGGCCATGAACGAGCCGCTCGACGCCGCCCACGCGGGCAGAAGCACCGCGAAGCCCGTCATCTACTTCAACGACGGAGACGGCAGCGTTCGCGTGGGGACGCTCGTCGGCTCGGTCGACGCGCACGGAACCCAAGTCTCGAACATCTGCCTGATCGTCGACGGCTGCGCGGGCGCGCTGGCGCGGGCCCGCCGCCTCGGCGCCACGATTGTGGGAAATCCAGCCGAGCCGGCGGCGGGGGATCGGCTCGCGGCGGTCATCGATCCCCAAGGCGCGCCGTTCTATTGCTGGCAACCTTCCGAAAATACAGCCCTTCGCGGCCGCGGGGTTGTCGTCCGGAATTCGGCCGCGGCATGGGCCGCCGCATTAGACGCGTCGCCTCCTCGGGCGAGGCGCTCTTGACGCTCCGTTCCTGTAGGGAACTGTGATATAGCTGACATCCCTGGAGCATGCAGAATGAGCGCGGATCTCTCGTTTACCAGCCCGCTCCAGGGGAAGATCGATCGCTTCGCGTCGTCTCTCCGTCGGGAGCCGCTGCACATGCGTGAAGAGACGATCGAACGAATCCGGACGGTGCTCGCCCAGCACGGCCGGCTGTCCAGGGACGTCACCCAGCTCGGCGAAGACGACGACCTGTACCAGGCCGGCATGACGTCGCACGCGAGCATGAACGTGATGCTCGCCCTCGAAGGCGAGTTCGAGCTCGAGTTCCCCGATGCGCTCTTGCGGCGCAGCGTCTTCGGCGGCATTGGTTCAATCGCCGCGGCGATCGATGAGGTCAGGCGAGGCCAGTGACGGCCGGGAAGGTCAGGGATGCGGAAGGCGTGCGTTTGGAACAGGGTCGGATTCGTCGCAACCGTTCTCGCGGCGAGCGCGCTCGCCGGCGGCTGTGACAGCCATCGCGCGACGGTCTCCGCGAGCAGCACCCCGCTGACGGGAACGGCGGACAACCTCCGCACCGGGTGGTACTCGAACCAGCCGAACCTCGATCCCGTCATCGTCGGCAGCCCCAGCTTCGGCCGCATCTGGCAGACGGCGCTGCCTCACAACGCTCAATTCGTCGAGGAGATCGTCGCTCAGCCCCTCGTGAAGGGCAACACCGTCCTCGTCGTGACCGAGGCGAACCACATCTACGCGCTCGACGCGACGACGGGCGCCATCAAGGTCGAGAAGTCGTACGGCGCCCCCTTCAACTCGACGGAGATCGGCTGCGGCGATCTCGTGCCGACCCTGGGCATCACGGGGACGCCCGTCGTCGACGACGCGACGAACACCGCCTACTTCTTCGCGAAGGAGTACCTCGACAGCCCGTCGAACATCACGGATCCGACGCGGGTCGCCTGGTTCATGCACGCCGTGTCCCTGGACGACGTGGACCTGCTCGAGAACCGGTTTCCGCCCGTCCAGATCACCGGGTTCGCCTCGAACCAGCCGACGCTGGCCTTCGATCCCTTCGTTCAACAGCAGCGCACCGCGCTGCTGCTCATGGACGGCGTCATCTACGCCGGGTTCGGCAGCCACTGCGACAACGGCGAGTGGCGAGGGTGGGTCATCGGCGTCGGAACGACCGGGCAGATCAAGACGCTCTTCACGACGATGGTCGGCACGAGCTTCGGCGGCGGCATCTGGGGCGCGGGCGGCGGCCTCGTCTCCGACGGGAGCGGCCGGATCTTCTTCACGACGGGCAACGCCTCGGGCCCGACCGACGACACGCCGCAGGCGGGCCCCACTGGGCAGCTCTCCGAGAGCGCCGTGCGCCTGCAGGTCCAGACCGACGGAAGCCTGCTGCCGGTCGACTTCTTCGCGCCCTACAACAAGATCATGCTCGACGCGGCCGACGCGGACTTCGGCTCGGGCGGTCCCGTGGGCTTGCCATCGCAGTACTTCGGCACGCCGACGACGCCGAACCTGATGCTCGCCGGCGGCAAGTCGGGGATCATCTACGTGCTCGACCGCGACCACATGGGCGGCTTCAAGCAAGGCACGGGCGGCGCGGACGCGGTCATCAGCTCGGTGACGACCGCCGGCAACGGGCTCTGGTCGCGCACCGCGGTCTGGCCGGGCGACGGCGGCTACTTCTATGTCGTCCCGAACCAGGAGGGCATCCAGGCGTACAAGTACGGCCTGTCGAGCAGCGGCGTGCCCACCTTCAGCCGGGCCGGGATCTCGTCGGACGTCTTCGCGTACACGTCGGGCTCGCCGATCGTCACGTCGAACGGCACCACGTCGGGCACGGCGGTCGTATGGGCCACGGCGTCGACGGGCGCGTTCGGCACGGGCACCCTGCAGGCCTACAACGCCATCCCCGATTCCACGGGCGCGCTCACCCTCCTCTACGAGGACACCTACGGCCCGCATCCGAAGTTCGCCGTGCCGGGCGTCGGCGACGGACGCGTCTATGTCGGCTCGGCGGACGGGAACATCTACGCCTACGGAGCCCCGGTGAACGCGTCGGTCACGGTGCCCGCATCGGCGTTCGGCACCGTCACCGTCGGCGGGATGAAGACCGTCAACGTCACCGTGACGGCGCAGCAGGCGACGACGATCACGAGCCTCGGGACGTCCTCGACGAACTTCGCCGTCGGCGCGGTGACCTTGCCGCATACGATGGCGAACGGCGACACCCTGGTCGTCCCCGTGACGTTCGCGCCCACCGCGCCCACGCAGTTCGCGACGTCGCTGAACGTGACCACCTCGTCCGGTGTGGTCGCCGGCTCGCTGCGAGGCGCCGGTCAGGCGGCGGGTCCGTCGCTGTCGGTGAGCTCGTCGGTCGTCAGCTTCGGCGGCATCGCGCGCAACACGTCGAGCTCGGTGAACCTCACGCTGTCGAACGTGGGCGGACAGGACCTGACCTGGAACAGCTTCACGGGCCCAGGCCTGCCGTTCTCGGTGTCAGGGCTGCCCAACGTCGGGGACACGCTGGCCTCGGGCGCGTCGGTCGACGTGACGCTGACGTTCGCGCCGACCGCGAACGGGATGTTCACCAGCACGTTCGTCGTCGGGAGCACGGGCGGCAGCGCCACCGTCATGATGTCGGGGGCGGCGGGCGATCCTCCGGCCATCTCCATCGACCCGACCACGCTCGATTTCTTCGCGATCGTCGGCGAGCCGTCGAGCCAGGGCTTCACCGTCACGAACACGGGCGGGTCGCCGCTCATCATCAACAAGTCGAAGCCGCCGGCGATGGGAACCTTCTCGGCGCAGACCGCGCTCGACGAGGGCACGACGATCCCGCCAGGCCAGAGCCGCTTCGAGCTGGTCAGCTTCCTTCCGTCGGCGCCCGGCACGTACTCCGACCAGTGGATCATCACGGGCAGCGACGGCTCCGGCGTCCACAACGTCACCTTCACGGGCACCGCCGTCGCTGCGGGCGACGGGTTGCTCGGCACGTACTTCGATCAGGTGGACCTCACGGGGAACACCCTCGTCCGCGTCGATCCGGTCGTGAACTTCGACTGGGGCACGGGCGCGCCCGATCCGTCCCTGCCGGTCGACGACTTCAGCGTGCGCTGGACGGGTCAGGTGCTGTCCGAGACCACCGAGACCTATACCTTCTACACGCAGTCGGATGACGGCGTCCGTCTCTGGGTCAACGACGTCCCCGTCATCAACGACTGGACGGGGCACGCGTCGACCGAAGACTCCGGCACGATCGCTCTCACCGCGCGCCAGAAGTACGACGTCCGGATGGAGTACTTCGACTTGGGCGGACAGGCCGTCGCGCAGCTGCGCTGGAGCTCGCCCACCGTCGGAAAGCAGGTCATCGACCAGGCGCATCTCTACTCCGGGACCAGCTCGGGCGGCGCGGGAAGCGGAGGCATGGGCGGCACCGGCGGGAGCGCGGGCACGGGCGGCACGGGCGGCAGCGCGGGCACGGGTGGCACCGGCGGAGCGGCCGGCACGGGCGGCAGCGCCGGCGCGAGCGGCAGCGCGGGCGCGGGCGGCGCGGGCGGCATGGGCGGCAGCGCGGGTGGTGGCTCGGCCGGGTCGGGCGGAGGCCACGGTCTGCTCGGGACGTACTACGACCAGATGGACCTGACGGGCAACACCATCCAGCGCGTCGATCCCAACATCGACTTCACCTGGGGCCTCGGGTCGCCGGATTCGCACATCCCGGTGGACATGTTCAGCGTCCGCTGGACCGGGCAGCTGCTCGCGCCGTCGTCGGGCATGTACACCATCTACGCGACGGCGGACGACGGCGTCCGCGTCTACGTCGGCGGCGTGCTCCTCATCGACGGGTGGAAGGACCAGGGTCCCACCGAGTACAGCGGCACCGTCGCCATGGTCGCGGGGCAGCTCTCGCCGCTCACCGTCGAGTACTACGAGGACGGCGGCGGCGCCGAGGTCCATCTGTCCTGGAGCGGCCCCTCGATCGGCAAGCAGATCATTCCGACCTCGCAGCTCTTCGTGCCACCGCCGGGCGGAACGACCGGCTCGGGCGGCGCGGACGGAGGCGCCGGGACGAGCGGGACCGGCAGCGCCGGCGCGGGCGGCAGCGCCGGTGCGGGCGGCGCGACCGGCGGCGCGGGCACGACCGGCGGCGCGGGCACGACCGGAAGCGCGGGCACGACCGGAAGCGCGGGCACGGGCGGCAGCGGCGGCGCGGGCGGCACCGCGGGAGGCAACGGCGTCCTCGGGACCTACTTCGATCAGATGAACCTCACCGGCAACACCGTCCAGCGCGTCGACCCCACCATCAACTTCGCGTTCGGTGCCACCACGCCGTTCCCGGGG
>Ga0265314_10006116_pt1 | contig 10696 bp, 8 predicted proteins | sample 4126metaG_FD_203106 | JGI IMG/M metagenome (GOLD analysis project Ga0265314, IMG submission 203106) | Rhizosphere microbial communities from Carex aquatilis grown in University of Washington, Seatle, WA, United States - 4-1-26 metaG | ecosystem: Host-associated > Plants > Roots > Rhizosphere >... | reverse complement strand
CAGGATGCTGGGGAACGCGCCTGGAATCAGAATCCGCGCGATGTAGCCGGTTCGTGACAATCCGTAGTTCTGTCCCACCATTTTCCACGTCGGGCTCACCGATCGAAAACCCGCGAAGGTGTTCAGCGCGACGGCCCACAGCACCGCGTGGATCAGCACGAAGATCACGCTTCCCTGGCCGAGTCCAAACCACACCAGCGCCAGCGGCAAGAGTGCGATCGAGGGCAGCGGATTGAACATCGCCGTGAGCGTTTCCAGAAGATCCGCTCCGATGCGCGTTCCTGTTGCGAAGGCCGTCAGCAGCGCCGCGATTGCGAGGCCGGCGATATATCCTTTGACCAACATCGAAATCGTGTAGATCGCCGCTTGCGGCAGCGCACCCGACGCTACCGACGCGAACAACGCGCCGACGGTGGCCGAGAACGTCGGCACTAGCAGCGGGTTGCCCAGCCACCTGGCGTATAGTTCCCAGGCGGCCGCCAGCATCACCAACAGTGCCGTCTTCCGGAGGGCGCCGTTGTCGTACAGCTTTTCCCAGGTGCTGAGCGGCTTCTCCACTACATCCAGTCGCTCGGTCGAGACTTCATAGAATACTTCGGGACGCTCAAGCATGATCGCTGGTTCCTTGTCGCTTCTCGTCGAATAGGATCTCGTGAATACGCGCCGCGTCGGCGCCAGCGCTGTTGATCTCGGCTCTTACTTGCCCGGGATGCGCGCTCATCAGCAGAATGCGGTTGCCGACCCGAATCGCCTCGGGAATCGAGTGTGTGACGAACAGCACCGTGAACTTGGTCTCATCCCACAACTGCAGCAGCTCTTCCTGCATCTTGGCGCGCGTCAGCGCATCGAGCGCGGCAAACGGCTCGTCCATCAGCAGGATCCGCGGCTCCATGGCCATCGCGCGGGCGATTGCGACGCGCTGCTTCATCCCGCCCGAAAGCGTGTGAGGATAACTCGCGGCAAACTCCATCAGGTTCACCTTGGCGATGTAGTGCATCGCGCGCTCTTCAGCCTGAGGGCGCGGCAGTTTCCCGCTGGCGGTCAACGCGAAGACGATATTCTCCCGCACGGTCTTCCATGGCAGGAGCTGGTCGAATTCCTGGAACACGAACACGCGATCCGGTCCCGGCCCCGTGATTTCGGCGGCGTTCAGCCGAATGCTTCCCTCGGTCGGCTTGATGTATCCGCCGACAGCCTTCAGCAGTGTCGATTTCCCGCATCCCGACGGCCCCAGCACCACGAATCGATCCGACTGGAAGAGCTGAAAGCTCACGCGGTAAGTGGCTGTTACCAGATGATCCTTGGTCCGGTAGCGAAGCGTCACGCCTTCCACGGATAAAAGCGGAGCCGTGTCCATCAGCTTCCCGGCGCGCCGTGAATTTCGGAAAAGAACAGATCCTTCCACGATCCGGGGCGGTTCTTGATCGAACCCGCGCCGGCCATGAACTCGGCGTACTTCATGACGTTTTCCGGCGTGGTGGTGAACTTGATGTGCGGATCGTTCAGAACCTCGACGACCTCCTCCCGCGTTAATCCTCCGCCTTCGGAGGTCACCAGAAGATCCGCCGCCATGTTCTTGTCCGCGACGATCATGCGATTGGCTTCCTCCAGTGCCTTCAGCACCGCCGCGAAGATCTCCGGATTCTCTCGCCGAAACTTACTGGTCGTGGAAATCATCGTAAACGTCGTGGAACCGCCCATGACGTCGTCGGAGTTGAGGATCGTACGGATGCGCGAGTCTTTGATCTCGCGCTGGTGGAACGGCGGCGAGCTGAAGTGAGCGCTGATGCCGGCGGATCCCGATAGCAACGCCACTACCGCATCCGGATGTGCCATCGAGACGGTAAACTTGTCGAAGCGCGTTGCCTGCGCCGGACCGTACTTCTCCTGCGCGTACATCTGCATAATGATCGCCGGAATCGATACCTTGATGGATGTTACTGCGATTTTGTCCTTATCGGTAATATCGTCCAGCGACCTAAGATGCGTGGAGTTGGTATCGAGGTACATCGGCACGGACGTCATCGCGGCAACTCCCTCGACGTTTGCCGAGCCGTGGGTCTTATCCCATAAGGTGAGAAACGCAGGCGGACCCGCCGAAATGAAATCGGCAGACGAGGACAAGAGCGCGTCGTTCATCGCCGCCGGACCGCCCAGATCCATCCAGCGAACCGTGACGTCGGCATACTTCTCAATCAGGTGATATTTCTCCATCACCAAAAGCGGAAGGAATCCGACGCCACCCGCGCCTTTGGGAATTCGGACTTCGTGCTTGTTCGCGCCGCCCCCGCACGCGGTCAAAAGTAGACACGTTGCCGCGATCGTGAGCCGCATCGTTACTTTCCGGCCGGAACCGCTGCCCGAATCAATTCTGCCACGTCATCCAGCTCGTCGATCTTCCAGCACAGTGCGATCGCCTTCTCCACCTGCACAGCCGGTAGCGCCGCGACAGCCTGATCGTGAAACTTCGCTTCCAGTTGCTTGTCGCTCATCGGACGATGAATGTTCCCCAGCGACTGCTCCACGAACCGGGTTAGCTTCTCGCCGGTTGTCAGATCCACCTCGATACCAGCCTGATCTTCGGTGACCGACGGATCGCCCACGGCCGTGACCAACTCGCGCACGCGCTTGATCCGCGGATCGTTTACGGCTTCATCCGTATATTCGTGGATCCCGGCCTTGCCTCGCACAAGTCCGATCGCCGCGCCGTGATACACCGAAAACTTACCTTGCAAGCCCTTGGTGATCCCTTGCTGATTGCACAGATCCATCACCAGGGGCGCGACGCGTAAGCGGACCGCCGCAATCTTCCCCGGCTCTGGCCGATGTTGGTCGTGAATCTGGATGCAGCCGTCAATCGTGGGATGGTTCACGATGCCGCACGGAAACGGCTTGTAGGTATTAGCGCGAAGATCGAAATCCTCGCCCAGCCGAGCGGTGATCTTCGAAAGGTCGTACTTGGCAGCCTGGACCGCGGCGAATCCCCGGGGGCCTTCCAATCCATGTTCGCCCGCGGTGAAGCCGGCCTGAGCCAGCAGCGCTGCCGCATATCCGTTCTGTGCAGCCCGGCCCGGATGCAGCGCCTTCGCCATCGACCCGAACATCTCACGCAAACCAGCCGCCTGTGTCGCCGCGAGGCCGATCGCCCAGATCATCTCGTGGCCTTCGAGGTTGAGCAACTTGCCGATCGCGGCCGCCGCGCCGAACACGCCGGCGGTTCCCGTGATGTGCCAGCCGACGTCGTAATGTGCCGGATATACTGCGTTGCCGATGCGAGATTCCGCTTCGAACCCCAGGATGAATGCCTCCATGAAGTCGCGCCCCGACACTCGATTCACGCTGGCATAGGCGAAGAGGGCCGACGCCACCGGAGACGTCGGATGGATGTAATTCTTCGGGGTGGTGTCGTCGAAATCGTAGACGTGCGAGCTGATCCCGTTCATTAGCGAGGCGTGCAGAGGGTCCATGCGCTCGCTGCGACCAAGAATGCTCGCGGTGGGTTTGCCGGCGTATGGACCCAGCGCCTGAATGGCACGATCCACAGCGGTATCGACGCTGCCGCCCAGCGCGCATCCGACATAATTGACGATCGCCCGGCGGGCTTCATGCCGCACGTCTTGGGGGACGCTTTCGATTCGGCTTGTGACGATATACGACGCTAACGTTTGCGTTTCCAGCATTGTTTTTAGGATCGAGACTCCCAGGCTGAACAATTGTACAGTAGTGCGGTGAGCCTGCCACTTTCAAGCCAACTTGCCGACTGGGCCTCGCGCCTCCGATTCGAGGATCTGCCCGCCGATGTCGTCGAAGCCACTAAACTGCGCGTGATGGACGTGATCGGTCTCTCGCTCGCCGGGGCCGAAACCGAGTTTGGAAAGTCCACACGCCACGCGATTGTCGCCATGTCTCCCTCCGGTCCTTGCCGCATCCTCGGGTTCGGAGACCGCGTCGGGGTAACTGCGGCAGCGTTTGCCAACGGCGCGCTTTCGCAGGCCCTGGAATACGACGATACACATAATGAGTCGATCGTCCACATGAGCAGTCCCGCCGTGGCTGCGGCATTGGCACTCTCCGAATTCACCACCGTGACGGGGCGCGACCTGATCACCGCCATCGCCCTGGGCAACGAGGTCTCTTGCCGCGTCGGCAGCGTATCCTCCGGTGAACTCCATAAGCGAGGGTTCCATCCTACCGGTTTGTTCGCGAGCTTCGGAGCAGCGTATCTGGCCGCGAAACTTCTGAAGCAGGACGCAGAGACCATGGCGCGCGCCGCGGGAATCGCCGGCAGTTTCGCATCGGGCTTGCTCGAATGCTGGGTCGATGGGACGCAGACCAAGTTTCTTCACCCCGGTTGGTCGGCGCAAAGCGGGATCACCGCCGCGATGCTGGCGCGCTCCGGCGTCACTGGTCCCGCGCAGGTGTTCGAGGGCCGCTGGGGCTTGTTCGCCAGTCACGTGCAGGATCTGAATGCCCACCGCGATTTTGCCCGGATCAACGCAGAGCTGGGGTCGCACTGGGAAAGCCGTAATTCGTCCTTCAAGCCGTTTCCGGCCGCGCACGTGATTCATCCTTATATCAGCGCCGCAATCCGCCTGCGCGAGAAGCACGCGATTCAGCCTGCCGACATCGAGAGCGTCCATTGCCCCGTGACCGGGTTCATCGTAACGATCGTCTGCGAGCCGGTCGCGGAGAAACATGCGCCCGCGTCGGATTCGCATGGCCGAGTGAGCCTCCAGTACAGCCTCGCTGAGGCGCTGTTCTTCGGCGAACTCGAGAAGCAAGCTTACAGTGATCAGAGCCGGCGGAATCCGGAGATCCTTGCATTGGCCCGGAAAGTCCGGTATCACGTGGATCCCGACTATCCGGGTCCCGGGCGTTTCAAGGGAGCGGTTACCGTAACGCTGAAGGACGGCAGGCAGTTCACAGAAGTAGAAGAGTACAATCGCGGCTCCGCCGAGAATCCGATGACCTACCAGGAACTTCGCGCCAAGTTCGACGATAACGCCAGCGCGTTTCTGTCCGCGGATGCGCGTACTCGTGTCGCCGACGAGATCCAGCGCCTGGAAATGTCGCCGGACGCGAAAACTCTGGTCGAACTCGCGGCATAATATATAAGCCATGAGATACCGGACTTGGATTGTCCTCACCTTCGCTCTGCCGTGTATTGGCCAGAGCCTCGCCTCAAAATGCCCGAGCCTGAGTTCACTCACAGGGCTCCCGAACGCGACTACAGTGATCAATTCAGCCGTTCTCAACGCGCCGCGGGCCGCGCAAGGTAACACGCCCGCTCTGCCCGAGCATTGCGAAGTCCAGGGCCGGATGAACGATCGCACCGGCGTGAACTCGCAACACTACGCCATCCGGTTCCATCTGCGTCTGCCCTCGGAGTGGAACGGACGATTCTTTTTCGAAGGCGGAGGCGGATCGAACGGGAATCTCGGCAACGCGCTGGGGAATCTGCAAGGGCAGCAGCGCTCGAACGCGCTTGTGATGGGATTCGCCGTGGTCTCGACCGATTCCGGCCACGATAACGCCGTCAATAACGATCCTGCTCGCAATGGCACCGTGACGTTTGGCTTCGATCCGCAAGCCCGCCGCGATTTTGGCTACAACTCCTACGATCAGGTCGCGCAGGCGGCCAAGGCGATCATCAACTCTTACTATGGCCGGGCGCCCGAGCGTTCGTACTACGTGGGCTGTTCCGAAGGCGGCCGCGAAGCCATGATGATGTCCCAGCGATTCCCGACCTATTTCGATGGGATCCTGGCGTGTTCGCCCGGTTTCAAGCTTGCCAAGGCCGCGCTCTTCGGCCACTCTGCCGACGTGCAGGCATTGAGTGAAGTGGCCAAGACGTCCGGGATTTTCGACCGGTTCGGGCAGCCGCTTCTGAACAAGACCTTCACCGACGAGGATCTGGATCTGGCGTCACAAGCCATCTCGAACGCGTGCGATGCGCTGGACGGTTTGCAAGACGGGATCATCGACAATTTCCCGGCATGTACACCCGCCGTCGTCGCGCCCAAATTGACGGCTATCACGTGTAAAGGCCCCAAGCGGAATACCTGCCTTTCGGCCGCGCAGGTCGCGGCGTTGCAGAAGATCTTCGCCGGCGCCAAGAGCGCTCAGGGCGAGTTGCTCTACGCCGACTGGGCCTGGGACCGCGGCATCGGCGGCAAGATCGGCGAAACCTACAACCAGGGATGGCGATCGTGGAAGATCGGCGCATACGACGCTGCCAATAATTCCGCGATCATCGCGACTCTAGGTAGCGCGTCGGCATCCGCGCTTTTCGTGACGCCGCCGGTGGCCGTCGCCGCTACGGGCGCCGCTCCGCTGGCGTATCTCCTGGGAGTCGACTTCGATCGTGACGCGGCCAAACTCTACGCCAAGTCCGGCGAATTCACGGAAGCGGTCTGGGATTTCATGATGGCCAGCTCCACGGATCTCTCGGCGTTCAAGAATCATGGCGGGAAGCTGCTGATCGTGCACGGCGTCAGCGATCCGGTGTTTTCGATCAACGACACCATCTCCTGGTGGAACGATGTGAATCGCGCGAATAACGGCGCCGCATCGGACTTCACTCGACTGTTTGCGGTCCCGGGAATGAACCACTGCGCAGGCGGCCCGGCCACCGACCAGTTCGACGCATTCACGGCTTTGACGAACTGGGTCGAAAAGGGTTCCGCGCCGGATAAGATCGTCGCCACGGCAGGACAGAACTCGCCTTGGCCCGGGCGGACTCGCCCGCTGTGCGCTTATCCTAAACAGGCTCGTTACAAAGGATCGGGCAGCGTCGAAGACGCCGGCAATTTCGTCTGCCAGTAGAGAGCTACATTAAGAAATCTTCGCGGCGCTGCGGCGCATTCCGGCTGGTTCCAAACGGGGTAAGCACGATCAGCAACGTCAGAACGGCGGCGGGGATGCTTGCGGTAGCTCTCATGGATCGGCCTCCTTGGAAAATCATATACTAAAGCTGTCGGGAAGCGGAGGTGTCAGTATGACCCGTCTTGCACTCGCGATCTTAGCGGCAACTCTTCTGATCTTCGTGCCCGGAGGCACCAAGGCAGGCGGGCGCTTCGACAGCAAACTCACCAAAGACCAACAGATCCTGCAGGCCGTGAGCCGGCTGACCTTTGGACCGCGTCCAAGCGATGTCGAAGAAGTTCGCCGGCTCGGCGTGGACAAATGGGTGGATTTGCAACTCCATCCCGAGCGAATTTCCGAAAACCCGGTCCTGGACGAAAAATTGAAGCCGCTGGAGACGCTGCGGATGGAGCCGGGCGAGATCATCGCGGCGTACCCCCAGAACAATCCCGCGCTGATGTTTCGGCAGACTCCTCTGAACGAACTGTTATCTCAGGATCAGATACGGCAGGTTCTGAACAGTACAGCCGAGGAGCGCAGGGCGGCGCTCGACGCGCTCACTCCCGAAAAGCGCAAACAGGTTCTGGCGGTGGTCTCACCGCAGCAACTGACGGGCTTGCCGGACATCCAGAAGGAAGCGGAAGCGGCCCGCCAGGAGCAGCAGGCGGAACAGAAGAAGCAGATCGCGAAACTGATGCCGCCGCTCACTGAACTCCTGACGCAGGAAGAGATCAGAACGGTGACGCAAGGGAGTAGCGAACAGGTCGAGGAGTTCCTTAGTTTTCAAGATCCGGCCAAACGACTCCAGATAGCGGCGGTGTTGCCGCCGCAAAAATTGGCGCAGCTTCCGGAATTGCGGCGGATGGGGCTGAAATCCAAGCAGCCCCAACAGGTGGTGATCGGCGATCTGAAAGAAGGCAAGGTGTTCCGGGCGCTATATTCGAACCGGCAACTGGAAGAAGTGCTGGTGGATTTCTGGTTCAACCACTTCAACGTGTTCGAGAACAAGAATGTCCAGATACAGCCCCAAGGCGTAGTGCGCATGCTGCTGGCGAGTTATGAGCGGGATGCGATCCGTCCGCACGTGCTGGGCAAATTTAAAGATCTGTTGCTCGCGACGGCGCGACATCCGGCGATGCTGTACTACCTGGATAACTGGGAGTCGATCTCGCCCAACGCGTTCGATTCGTTCCAGGTGGGACCCTTCGCCGCAGGACAGAACCTGGGTCAAATCTTTTCCCGGCAAGCCCACGGGTTGAACGAGAATTATGGCCGCGAGGTGATGGAGCTGCACACGCTTGGGGTGGATGGCGGCTACACGCAGGCGGACGTGATCGCGGTGGCGCGCTGCTTCACGGGTTGGACCATCCGGACTCCGACCACCAAGCCCGAATTCGTGTTCGCGAGCTTCATGCACGACACGGGAGAGAAAGTGGTGCTCGGCCACACGATCGCGGCGGGCGGCGGAGAGCAGGACGGGATGCAGGCGATCGATATCCTGGCGCGGCATCCGTCGACAGCCAAGTTTATTTCGAGGAAACTGGCCGAGCGCTTCGTGGCTGACGAGCCTCCGCAATCGCTGGTGGATCGGATGGCGCAAACGTTCACTAAGACCGATGGCGACCTTAGGGCAGTACTGGAGACCATGTTTACTTCGCCGGAGTTTTTCTCCGAAGGCGCGTGGGACGCGAAGGTGAAATCGCCCTTCGAAATGGTGGTGAGCGCGGTGCGGGCGATGGGAGGCGAGGCTTCCGACACGTTCACTCTGGTCCAGAAGATCGCCGACCTGGGTGAGCCGCTCTACGGTAAGCTGGAACCGACCGGCTATCCGGAAACCGGCGAAGGCTGGCTCAGCACGTCGAATCTGCTGGGCCGCATGAATTTCGCCACGGCTCTGGCTTCGGGCCAGGTTTCGGGGGTGAAAGTGGATGGCTCGCGGCTGGAGGGCAAGGACGCCACAACCATCGCGCGCGAGGTGCTGGGACGCCCGGCATCCGATCAGACACTGGAAGCGCTCGCGAAGGGTCTGGAAGGTAAGGGACCGACGGCCAGGATGGTGGCCAGTCTAGTTCTCAGTTCGCCGGATTTCCAAAGGAGATGAGGATATGCTGACTCGTCGAGTTTTTATGCGTGGCGGGGCCATGGTGATGGCGGGCCTGGGAGCAGCGCCCTCCTGGCTGGCGCGTGCGGCCGAAGGAGCGGGTGGGAAGCGCAAGATCCTGGTGGCGATTTTCCAGCGCGGCGCGGCAGACGGCCTGAACGTGGTAGTGCCGTTCGCCGAGAAGCGCTATTACGATATGCGCCCGACCATCGGCATACCTGCGCCAGGCAGTGCGCCGAATACGGCAATCGACCTGGACGGGCGATTCGCGCTGAATCCTGCATTGCAGCCGCTCAAGGCTCTATGGGACAAGCAGCAACTGGCGATCGTCGAGGCGACCGGTTCGCCGGATCCGACGCGCTCGCACTTCGATGCGCAGGATCAAATGGAATCGGGCACTCCAGGCAAAACCAGCAGCGACGGGTGGCTCAATCGCGCGTTATCGCCGGCCGGGCCGGATACTTCGCCGGTGCGGGCGATCGCCGTGGGGGCGCAGCTGCCTCGCACGATGCGCGGTGCTCGGTCGGCCATTGCCGTGAATGATGCGCAACAGGCCCAGAGCGGCAGCCCGGACACCAGCATTCTCGAAAGCATGTATGCGAAGTCGGGCGATCAGCCATTGGCGCGCACCGGCAACGATGCGTTCGCGGCGCTGAAGATTATCCGATCGATCACGCAGCAGCCGAATGCGCCTCTTCCGGGCGGCCCGCAAGCCCCGCAATACGCGCAGGGCGGGGAACTGGGCCGCAGCCTGCAGCAGATCGCGCGGCTGATCAAAGCGGACGTCGGTGTGGAAGCGGCTTTCGCCGAGATCGGCGGCTGGGATCATCACGGGAATGAGAATCCGCAATTGTCGAACCTGCTGCGGCAGTTCGGCACGGCGCTAGCGGCATTCTCCCAAGACATGGGAGATAAGATGGCGGACGTTATCGTTGTGACCATGTCGGAATTCGGGCGGACGGCGCAGGAGAACGGCAATGGCGGCACCGATCATGGGCATGGCGACGTGATGATGGTGCTCGGCGGTCCCGTGCGCGGCGGGAAAGTCTATGGCAAGTGGCCGGGGCTCGAAAAAGAGCAGCTCTTCGAAGGCCGCGATCTGGCGGTGACTACGGATTATCGCGATGTGCTGGGCGAACTGGTCAGCGGGCACCTGGGGCAAACGAATCTGGCGCAAGTGTTCCCGGGCTATCGTCCCGGAGAATCGCTGGGGCTGCTGCGGGCGTAATCGTTCGCGAGGCTAAAGCCCGCCCTCCAATTTACAAAGAGAAGGTTCGGCCGCGGTTCAATCCGAGCAGGATCTGCACCAGACGGTGCGCGATCAGCTCATGCAGAGTGAGTAGCTCGCGATTCGAGGCGAAGATGGCGTCGGCGTCGCGCGGATCGACCAACGGGCCGCCGGCTTTGAGCGCGTCGGTGGCTTCCTTGATGATCGGGTCGGTCATCACTTCGCCGGCCATTTCCCAGAGCGTAATGAATCGGTCGACCGCGGTGGGGAAGCTGACTTCGAAGACGCCGAATTGGCTGGTGGTGCGCGGAGGCTTGTAATCCAGATTGAATGGGCCGTTGTAGCCGTGGCTGCGCAGCAGGACCAGCACGTTCAGCCAATCCAGGGGATTCACCAGGCCGACGCCGATGTCGACATCGTGCTTGAGGCGGTAGCCGTCGTTGATGTCGAAATGGAAGAGCTTGCCGGCAAGCAGTGCGCGAGCCAGAGCTGCGCGCGGCGCC
>Ga0265314_10006113_pt1 | contig 10700 bp, 8 predicted proteins | sample 4126metaG_FD_203106 | JGI IMG/M metagenome (GOLD analysis project Ga0265314, IMG submission 203106) | Rhizosphere microbial communities from Carex aquatilis grown in University of Washington, Seatle, WA, United States - 4-1-26 metaG | ecosystem: Host-associated > Plants > Roots > Rhizosphere >... | reverse complement strand
GCGATGAACGCCGTGTGGGTGCCCTTGCCCGCGCCCGGCGCGCCGCCGAGCAGCAAGATTTCCTTCGGGAAACGCAGGTTCTCGCGCCCGAAATCGGCCTCCAAATTCTGCCACACCGATTCGAAGATGAGCTGCGCGTCCTTGATCTCGAGGTCGGTGAGCTTGCCCGCGGTCGGAGCCGGCGCGGCGACCGTCGGGCGGGATTCGGCGGGGATGGAAGTCGGCATGGTGTTTCGGACTGGGCGACACTAAGACGGTTTTGGTGGAGGATTCGACAAAAGAAATCGCGGCCCGTGCACGGCGTCCCGGGCTTTGCCTGGGCGTGCGAGGAAAGACGATGAGCCCACTCCGAGTGAAGTCAGGCCGGTTTTTTTCCACGACGATGTGCTATGGTCTTGCGCGCGATGCGATTATTTCACCGCGAAAGAAAATGTGAATTTTTTTTCAAATACTCACTCTGTCGTTGCGGAACCAGGGAAGGGAGTATATGTCTTTTTCTTAACACTGACCGCGAACTTCTGGTTTGCGGGACAGTGAGTTGAAGCTGGACCTGGCGGGGCCGCGCAAGCGGCCCCGCCTTGGTTTTTATGGCATTGGCCTGCCGTCGGCATAACTCCACACTTTCCCCATGCGTGTTCTAATCGTGGACGACGAGGCCGGCATCCGCCGCACCACGCGCATCGCCGTGGAAACCGCCGGCTACGCCGCGGCCGAGGCCCCGAACGGCCTGCGCGCGTTCAAGTCGCTCGAGGACGAGAGCTTTGACGCCTGCTTTCTCGACGTGAAACTCGGCGCCGAGGACGGCCTCGAGGTGCTCGCCCGACTCCTGAAAATCCAGCCGTCGCTCGCCGTGGTGATGTTCACCGCCTATGCGAACATCGCCACCGCCGTCGAGGCGATGCGGCGCGGCGCGTTCGATTTCATCCCGAAGCCGTTCACGCCGGACCAGATTCGCGCCGTCCTCGCGAAGATTGAAAAAGCACGCGCGCTCGAAACCCGCATCCAATCGCTCGAAACCCAGCTCGCCGATGCCGCGCCCGCGATCGATCTCGAATCCTCCGAGCTGCCCGTGCAGCGCGCCTTCGAGATCGCCTTCAAGGCCGCCGATACCACCGCGTCGATTCTCATCCTCGGCCCGAGCGGCACCGGCAAAAGCATTCTCGCGCGCGAAATCCACCGCCGCAGCGCCCGGCGCGACGCCGCGTTCGTCACCGTCAACTGCCCGAGCCTCTCGCGCGAACTGCTCGAAAGCGACCTCTTCGGCCACGTGAAGGGCGCGTTCACCGGCGCCGTCGCCGACGCGATGGGCAAGGTCGCCGCCGCCGACGGCGGCACGCTTTTCCTCGACGAGATCGGCGAACTGCCGCTCGAAATTCAGCCGAAGCTCCTCCGGCTCCTCCAGGAACGCGAATACGAACGCCTCGGCGAGCCGCGCACCCGCCGGGCCGATGTCCGCGTCGTCGCCGCCACGAACCGCAACCTCGCCGACGAAGTGAAAACCGGCCGCTTCCGCGAGGATCTGTTTTACCGGCTTAACGTCATCATGATTGCGCTGCCCGGCCTGCGCGAGCGGCCGACCGACCTCGTGCGTTTCGCGGAGAACTACCGGAAGTTTTTTGCCGCGCGCATCGGAAAAAAAATCACCGGCTTCTCGCCCGCGGTCATCGCCGCGTTCGGTGCCTACCGCTGGCCGGGCAACCTGCGCGAGCTGCGCAACGTCGTCGAGCGCGCCGTCATTCTCTCGTCCGGACCCACGATCGAACTCGGCGATCTGCCGGAGGAATTCGGCGCGCCGCCCGACCCCGCGATCGCGGTCGGCGCGCGCGTGACGCTCGAGGCGCTGGAATCCGAGCACCTCCGCCGCATCCTCGCGACTTCCCGCAATCTCGATGATGCCGCGCGCACGCTCGGCATCGACCCCGCCACGCTTTACCGCAAGCGGCAGAAGCTTGGTCTCCTGTAGCGGCGGCCGCGACGATCGCCGGAGATCCAACCCATGCTCCGCACCCGCCTTTTCCTCGGCCTGCTGCCGCTCCTGCTCATTCTCGTTGGCGTCGGCGCCTATGCGATCCGCGTGTCGCGCGAACTCGCCGGTTCGCTGCAACGCGATCTCGTCGGCAACTATCGCGACGTCCTCGCCTGCCAGCAAATGCGCTCCTCCGCGCGGCTGATGACCTCGGCGCTCTCGCTGGCCCGACAGGGCGATCCGCTCGAGGCGCGACGCGAGTTCGAAGAGAACCGCGCCGCCTTCACGCGCGAGCTCATGGCCCAGTCGGCCAGCTCCGCCGGCACCCCCCGCGCCAAACTCGTGCAGCAACTCGACGACGCCTTCTCCCACCTCACGGCCGAGAGCGAAGCGTTGCTCGCCGGCGGCGGTTCGGGTTCGCTGGCACTCATCCAGCAAAACGAGGCCGCGCTCTTCCGCGTGCTGGCGACGATCGAGGATCTCAACCGCCGCGACTTCGCCGCCGCCCAGCAAACCGCCGCGCGCGCCGGCCAGATGGTCGCGACGACCGAGCGCGTGCTTCTCACGGCGATCGCCGCCGCGTTTTTGCTTTCGCTGTTCGTCGCGTGGCGACTAGCCGCCGCGCTGCTCACGCCGATCAAGGCGCTCACCGCGTCCGCCGTCGCGGTGGGCGAGGGCGATCTCGACCGCAACGTTCCCGCCATCTCGCGTGACGAACTCGGCCAGCTCGCACGCTCGTTCAACCAGATGGCCGCGAAGCTGCGTGCCTACCGCGACGCGACGGTGGCGAAAGTCCTGCGCACGCAGCGGACGATGGAAGCCACACTCACCTCCGCGCCCGATCCCGTGTTCGTGATTTCCCGCGATGGCACCCACGAGGTCCGCAACCCCGCGGCCGAGCAGCTTGCGCAGTCAGCGGACTTTGCGCACGGCTTCCCGCCGGCGCTGGCCGAGCCGCTTGCGCACGTGCTCGCCACCGGCGAGCAATATCTGCCGACCGACTACGGCCGCGTCGTGACGCTGCGCGTTGGGCGCGAGGACCGCCATTATCTGCCGCGCATCCTCGCGATCGGGGACGCGCTGACCGACTTCAAGGGCGCCGCCATCGTCCTCCAGGACGTCACGAAGTTCCGACTGCTCGACGACGCGAAGACCAACCTCGTCGGCACCGTCAGCCACGAGTTGAAGACCCCGCTCACCAGCCTGCGCATGGCGGTTTATCTGCTGCTCGAACAAAACGTCGGCGCGCTCACCCCGCCGCAGCGCGAACTGCTCGAAGGCGCGCGCGAGGATGCCGACCGCCTGCTCCGCATCCTCGACAACCTGCTCGACCTCGCGCGGCTCGAAGCCGGCGCCGCAACGCTCGACCGCTGCGAGGTCGCGGTCGGCGCGTTGATCGAGGAGATTGTGGCCGAGGCGAGCGTCTTCGTCACCGCCGCCGGCCAGCAACTCGTTGTGCGTTGCGAACCCGGCGTCGAAACGGTCCGGCTCCGCGTCGATGCCGATCGCTTGCGGCACGTTTTCATCAATCTGCTGACCAACGCCTCGAAATATTCTCCGCCCGCCGGCACGATCACGCTCAGCGCCGCGATCGCGCCGCCCGGTTTTGTGCGATTCGCCGTGCGCGATCGGGGCGCGGGCATTTCCCCAGACGCGATCCCGCACGTGTTCGACCGATTTTATCGCGCGCCCGGGCAAACGAGTTCAGGTGCCGGGCTCGGTCTCGCGATCGCGCGCGAAATCGTCGTCGCGCACGGCGGCACAATCGCCTGCATCAGCGCGCCCGGGCAGGGGACTGAATTTTATTTTTTGCTGCCGCGGTGACCGAATCGGGCGCGGCAACCTTCCGCGCACCTTCCTCGTGAACGCGTCTGGCTAGCGCACGACGCGCGCGCCGCCGCCGGCGATTTGTTTTTCGACTTCCCGGCGTGTCGCCATCGACGTATCGCCGGGCGTGGTCGAGGCGAGCGCGCCGTGCGCGGCGCCGTAATCGACCGCCTTCTGCGCGTCGTTGAATTCAAGGAAACCGAACTGAAGCCCGCTCGCGAACGAATCACCACCGCCGACACGGTCGAGGATTTCGAGCTCAGGATATTTGCGGCTCTCGAAGAATTTGCCGTCGTGCCAGAGGATCGCGGACCAGTCGTTCCTCGTCGCGGTGATGACGCGGCGGAGCGTGGTCGCGGCGACTTTGAAATTCGGATAAGTTTTCACCGCCGTCTCGATCATGGCCTTGAACGCTTCGGTCTCGATCGCGCTGAGGTTGTGATCCGCGCCTTTCACTTCGAAGCCGAGCGACGCCGTGAAGTCCTCCTCGTTGCCGATCATCACATCGACATACTTCGCAATCTCGCGGTTGATCTCCTGCGTTTTTTTCAGTCCGCCAATGGATTTCCAAAGCGAGGGGCGGTAGTTCAAATCGTAGCTGACGATCGTGCCGTGCTGACTCGCGGCCTTGACGGCTTCAACGGTGAGCGCGGCGGTCGTCTCGGAGAGCGCGGCGAAAATTCCGCCAGTGTGGAACCAGCGCACGCCGAGCTTGCCGAAAATGTGCTCCCAATCGAAATCGCCGGGCTTGAGCTGCGAGGCGGCGGTGTGGCCGCGGTCGGGCACGCCGACGGCGCCACGGATGCCGAAGCCGCGCTCGGTGAAGTTGAGGCCGTTGCGCACGGTGCGGCCGATGCCGTCGTCGGCCCGCCACTGGATAAAGTCGGTGGCGACGCCGCCCTGCATGATGAAGTCCTCGACGAGGTGGCCGACCTCGTTATCGACGAACGCGGTGGCGACGGCGGTTTTCAGGTCGAAGCATTTCCTCAGACCGCGCGAGGTGTTGTATTCGCCGCCGCCTTCCCAAACGGCGAAGTGGCGTGCGGTGCGGATGCGGCCCTCGCCGGGATCGAGGCGAAGCATGACTTCGCCGAGCGAGAGTTGGTCGAACGCGCAAGAGGAGGCGGGTTTGATGGGGAGGCTCATGGGGAGAGATTTTATTCCGCGACTTTGAAGCCGGCGAGATTCCACTTCGGCTGGCGGGTTTCGGCGGCGATTTCGTTGAAGGCGGCGATCTCGGCTTCGGAGAAGAGGAGGCCGCCGGCTTTCGCGCTGCGGGCGGCGAACTCGGCTTCAGGCTGGCCGGGGAGCGTGCAGGTTTCGTTGCCGTGGCCGAGGATGTCGGCGATCACGGCTTTGAGGTTTTCGGGCTGGGTGCGGTTTTTCGCAAAGGCGCCGGCGCTGAGGGCGTCGGGATGGATCACTTGAAAGAAAAAGGTGCAGGTGTGTTTTTCGTCGGGCTGCTGGTCCCAGCGGTTGCGCAGCGTGGGGAGCGAGCCGCCGATGAGCGCGCCGACGAGTTCGTTGATGAGCGAGAGGCCGTAGCCTTTGTGCGCGCCGAAGGGGAGCAGGTATTTCGCGCGCGCAGGGTCGGTGGTCGGCGCGCCGGTTTCATCGACGGCGGCGTTGGGCGGGAGTTGTTTTCCTTCGCGGAGCAGTTGTTGGACGCGCCCCATCGCGACGACGCTCGTGGCCCAGTCGATCACGATGGAGAAGCCGATGGCGGCGGTCGTCGGAAAACCCCACGAGTGCGGGTTCGTGCCGAGCGTCGGAAATTTTCCGCCGAAGGGGACGACCTCGGCGAGCGCGGCGGTGCAGTTGGTGTAAGCAATGTAGCCGCGGCGGGCGGCGTCCATCACGTAGCCGCCGCCCCAGAGGTAGTGGAAGGCGTTGTCAACGGAGACGGTGCCGGTGCCGTAGCGGTCGGCGAGCTTGATGGCGGTTTCGATCGCAGCGTAGCCGGTGGCCTGGCCGAGTTTGCGGTGGGCGTTCCAGACTTGGGCGGCGCGGAAGCGGGTTTTGATTTTTTCGATCTTCGCACGCGGCACGCAGCCGCCGGTGCCCGAGCCGAAGAGGTGGTCGAGGTGGAGCGCCTTCAGCGCGTTGTGCGTGCGAATGCCGTGGCGCGTCGCCTCGGCGCAGAAGCGCGCCCCGGCGGCGGCTTCGGCGGGCGAGTAACCGCGGCGGCGGTAGGCGGCGGCGACGAAAGCGTTGTGCTGCGGCTCGGGGACGGTGAAAAAAGTTTCGGGCATGGAAGGAAAACGCACGCAGCGTTAAACAAATTTTTTGACCGGCACCTCGGGGTTGATTTGAGCGAGGGGCTTTTGGCCGTGCATCGCGAAAATGAGGTTTTTCACGGCGGCGGTCGCCTGACGGACGACGCTCTCCTGCGTGCGCGAGCCGATGTGCGGCGTGATGACAACGTTGGGAAGCTTGAGGAGCGGGTGATCCGGCGGCGGGGGCTCGGCGTCGAGGACGTCGGCGCCGTAGCCGGCGATGCGGCCGGAGGCGAGCGCGGCGACAAGGTCGGCGGTGTGGACGAGTTCGCCGCGGGCGCAGTTCACGAGGACGACGGCGGGTTTCATTTTTGCGATGGCTCGGGCGTCGATGAGGTGGCGGGTCGCGGCGGAGAGTTTCGTGTGGAGCGAGATGATGTCGGAGCGGGCGAAGAGTTCGTCGAGCGAGGCCGCGCGCTCGACACCGTGTCGGACGGCAAAATCGTCGTCCCAGTAGTGACCGAGGCCAAGCGGCGTCATGCCGAAGGCGCGGGCACGAATCGCGACTTCGCGGCCGATGCGGCCGAGGCCGACGATGCCGATGGTTTTTTGGAAAAGTTCGTGGCCGGTTTTGCGCTTCCAGCCGCCGGCGCGCGTGGAGTCGGTGTGGAAGAGGAGATTTTTTTCGAGCGCGAGCAAAAGCAGGAAGGTGTGCTCGGCGACGCTGGTGTGGTTGACGCCGGGCGTGAAGAGGACGGGCAGGCCGAACTCCGTGGCGGACGGCACGTCGATTTTGTCGAGGCCGATGCCGTATTTGGACAATACTTTCAGGCGCGGGCGGGCTTTTTCGAGGACGCGGCGGGTGATGGCGTCGTCGCCGCAGATGTAGCCGTCGATGTCGCCGACGAGGGCGAGGGTGTCGGTTTCGTTGAGCGGGCCGCGGGCGCGGACGATTTCCCAGCCAGTGCCGGCGAGAAGATCGTGGTGCGCGCCGGGCGTGTCTTGAAACGAGGTCGTGGTGAGGAGGACGCGAATCATGGAAGGCTCAGACGCTCAGACGGCGGCCGCGGCGGCGACGAATTCCTTCGCGCGCGCGGTGATCGCGGTCCAGTCGCGGGCTTTGAGCGCGTCGGGCGCGACGAGCGCGCTGCCGGCGGCGGTGGCGAAGGCGCCGGCCCGGAGAAAGTCGCCGACCGTCTGCGGGGTGACGCCGCCGGTGGGCAGAAATTCCATTTTTGGAAACGGGCCCTTGAGCGACTTGATATAGGCGGGACCGAAAAATTCGGCGGGGAAAATTTTGATGACGTCGGCACCGGCGTCCCAGGCGTCGCAAGCTTCGGTGGGCGTGAGTGCGCCGGAAAGGACCGGGACGCCGAGTTCGCGACAGGCGGCGATGACGGCCGGGCGCACGGCGGGCGTGACGATAAACTTCGCGCCGGCGGCGATGCCGGCGCGGGCAGTGTCGGCATCGAGCACGGTCCCGAGGCCGATGAGCGCGTCGGGAAGCTCGCGGGAAACTTTCGCGACCAGGTCGATCGCGCCGGGCGTGGTCATGGTGAGCTCGATCGCGCCAAGGCCGCCGGCCTGGAGGGCATGGGCGCAGTCGAGGAGGCTGTCGGCGCCATCGGCGCGGATGAGCGCGAGCACTTTTTGGGCTTTGAGGCGTTGGAGAATCTGGGTTTTCGACATGGAGAAATCGACCGGAGCGGTGCGGGTGGGTCGCCGGCCAGCAAACTAAAATTTTCGGGGGTTGACGAATCCTCAAATTCGAAACGCCGGACGGCGATAAGTATTATCCCGGCGGGAAGGGCGCGCGGAGGCTCGATCAACTTGCCTTTGGTCGAACGGGTCCCGGCGGCAAACATGCGCCGGACTCAGGCCCGCCGGGAGCGAAGTGGACGACGGCGAGCCGGTTTCGCGGGCGCGCAGGTCAGGGCAGCACTTCGTAAACTTCGACGAGGCCCACGCCTTGCGCGCCGTTCACGCCATCGACAACGGCGCTGTAAATACCGGGCTCCAGTGTCACGAGCATCGCGGCGTCGCGGCTGTTCGATGCGAGCGCAAATGCGCCGACCTGCGCGGTGGCGGCGACAAGCGTATTCAGATTTGGCGCATCGCTCCAATTGTCATTCGACGTGATCGTCTGGTGGGTGGCGAAGTTCACCAAGGTAAGCCGGGGGTCGGTGACCGGGTCGGTTATACCGAGTGAGCTGAGACCGGGGCCGACGCCGCGGATCAGCACGCGTTTGGGCGCGGGCCCATCGACCACAAACCCAGCGATCAGGACATCGTCGCCGTTGCCGATGCGGGCGCGGCTGGAGATGTTGATCAGTGGCGAGCGTGAGTTCCAGCCGGGATTCGCGATCGTCGAGGGCACCGGCGCGAGCGGCGCGAAGGCGAAGCGGAGCCCGCGGTTGTAGGCGTCGGCCTTCGTGCCGGAGTGGCGTTCGCCCTCGATCTCCCGCACGGCGACGGCGAAGTTGGAATAACCCGTGTGGCGGATTTGCGCGGCGAAATCCCGAGTCGAGTCCCGGATCGAGGAGGGATCGTCACCCGCAAACGTGAGGTAGAGGCGCGCCGTCATGGACGTGTGCGTCCGCGCGTAATCGCTCTCGGTGGCGAACAGGAAACGGTTGCGATACCACAGCGACGGACTCGGGGCGATGTAGGCTTGGAACAGCCCCGGTCGCGCGAACAACGCATACACCGTGAACAGCCCGCCGTAGGAACTGCCGCCCAGCGCGCGAAAGGTGGTGTCCACGCGATAGTGGCTCTCGACGTAGGGAATGAATTCGTTGGCGATGACGCTCAAGAATTCCTGGGCGTGCCCGCTGTTGGTGCCGACGGACGGATCGTAACCCGGCGTGAGGTCCCACTGCCGCAGCGAACTGTAGTCGGGGGACGTGCCCGTGTAGCTGATGCCAACGACAATGCACTCGGGGATCGCGCCATCGACGACCAGGTTGCCGGTTTCCCAGACCAACAAATGAAAATCCCAGTAGCCGTCGCACGCATAGACCACCGGATACGTGCGCGCGGGCGAAGAGGCATACGAGGACGGCAAGCCGACGAGCAGCGTGTAGTCGCGACCGTTGGCGGAGTGCGGCAGCGCGACGACTTCGGTGTTTTGCAGCACGAACGGCGCGGCCACCGCGGCGAGCGCGGTGAACAGGAAAACGGCGAGGCACGCTGAGACCGCCAGCGCCGGCTGAGTTCGGGGTAGCATAAGCGGAGCGAGGGGTGATCGGCTGGCACAACCCCGCGCCCGCCGCGATCCCTTCGGGCCGGGGTGATTCGTTGTCCGGTTTTGAAGGAACCGCGCCGCCCCGGACTTTTTTCGCTAAAGCCGGGAGCGATGAAGCCGCATTCACGCGCGCGGCGAAACTTCTGGCCGGCCCGTTCGTTCTCCCATTGGTTATTCCTTCTCGATGACGCGACGCCATTTCATCAAAACCTCCGCGGCGGCGACCGCCGGCGCGTTGCTCTCGACCTCCGCACTGCAAGCCAAGGCCGAGGCGGCGCCGCGGCCGCAGCCGCGGATTCCGCGCTGGCGCGGGTTCAACCTCACGGAGCTCGCGCGCGGCGCGCGCGGCCAGTCGTATCACGAGGCGGATTTCGCGTTGATGGCGGAGTGGGGCTTCGATTTCGCGCGGCTGCCGATGTCGTATTGGGCGTGGGCGGACGTGCATGATTGGAAAGCCATCGACGAGCGCGCGCTGGCGCCGGTCGATCAGGCGATCGAGTGGGGGCGGCGCTACGGCATCCACATCAACCTGAATTTCCACCGCATCCCGGGCTACTGCGTGAACGGCCGCGAGCGCGAGCCGTTCCAGCTCTTCGACAGCCCGCGGGCCGACCTGGAACGGGCGCTCGACGCGGCCGTGCATCACTGGCGGTTTTTTGCGCGGCGCTATCAGGCGGTGCCGAGCGAGCGGTTGAGCTTCGACCTGTTCAACGAGCCGCCGTTCATGTCCGACCAGTCGCGTTACGTCGAAATCGCGCGCGCGTTGATCGCCGCGATTCGCGAGGAAAGTCCCGCGCGGCTGATCGTGGCCGACGGCGCCGACATCGGCCAGACGCCCGTGCTTGCGCTCATCGACGAAGGCATTGTGCAGAGCACGCGCGGCTACCTGCCGAAAATGGTCAGCCACTACACGGCGACGTGGGTGCCGAAAAGGGAGTTCGAATCGTTCGAAAAGCCGACGTGGCCGATGATCGCGGCGAATGGCGAAAAATGGGACCGCGAAAAACTCCGGCACGAATTGATCGAAAAATGGCAGCCGCTGGTTGCGCGCGGCGCGCCGGTGCATGTCGGCGAGTGGGGCTGCCTCGCGGCCACGCCGCACGCCGCCGCGCTCGGCTGGATGACGGATCTGCTGGCGCTGTGGAAAGAGGCGGGCTGGGGCTGGGCGGTGTGGAACCTGCGCGGCCACTTCGGCCCGCTCGACAGCGGGCGCGAGGACGTGGCCTACGAGAATTTTCGCGGACACAAGCTCGACCGAAAAATGCTCGAGCTGCTGCGGACGGGTTGAGCCGCGAAGTCCGGACGGCGCTCAAGCCTCGATGACGTCGTAAACGAGGCCGAACGGATCCTTGAAATAAAGCGAGCCGCCGCGGTCGTTGATGATCCTGCAGCCGTGCGCGGCGAGGTGGGCTTTCGCGGCCTTGGCGTTGGTCACGGTGAACGACGG
>Ga0265314_10006112_pt1 | contig 10701 bp, 7 predicted proteins | sample 4126metaG_FD_203106 | JGI IMG/M metagenome (GOLD analysis project Ga0265314, IMG submission 203106) | Rhizosphere microbial communities from Carex aquatilis grown in University of Washington, Seatle, WA, United States - 4-1-26 metaG | ecosystem: Host-associated > Plants > Roots > Rhizosphere >... | reverse complement strand
TGGCCTGGTCTGAATTTGGTGCGGCTTGTGTTTTCATGATGTTGGATGGTGTTTTAGCGACTTGCCTGTTTGGTTTGTCGAGGGTGGAACTTCAACGCGGGTTCCGAACGAATTCCAGATGTTTGCGCAAATGTTTTCATGGCGCCGGCTGGCTCTTTGCAATTTGTGCGGCGTCACTTTTTGCCGCGGGTTCAACCGAGTCGGCGAATGTTGCGTTGGCGCGGTTGCGCTGCTCCTGAAACGGCGCGGATTCGATGATGCCCGTCAACAGGGCGGAGAAACGACCGTTGTTGTCGTCAAGCCGCTGGACAATCTGGTCCACGGTGCCAACGTCGTAATACTCCAGGCCCCGGCCCAGCGCGTAGGTGAGCAATTTGGAAGTGAGGCAGCGGTAAAAATCCTCGCGATGAGTCGTCACCAGGATGTGTTTCAACTCGCGCACGTCATCGAACGATTCGCCTGTGATCAGCGTCCCGGAAGTTTCAATCGGCTGGTTCCGTTCCTTGTCGCGCCACATGCCCATCGCATTGAAATTTTCCAGGCTCAAGCCGATGGGATCGAAGCGGGCGTGACACGAGGCGCACAACGGCGTGTTGCGGTGCATTTCCAGGACCGTGCGCAAGGTCGGCTCCTGATTTGACGCGCTCAATTCAGCCGCTTCCAGCGCCGGGACGTTCGGCGGCGGCGGCGGCGGCGGCGTGCCGAGGATGTTGTTCAAAACAAACACGCCGCGCTTCACCGGCGAGGTGCGGTCGGGGTTCGACGTGATGGCCAGCACCGTTCCTTCGGTGATTACTCCGCCGCGAAAACTGTCGGGCGGCAGTGTGACGCGGCGCATGTCGTTGCCGGTCACGTCGAGGTTCGTCAGCCCGTAAAAATCCGCGAGCTTCTGGTTCAGGAACGTGTAATTGCACTCGATCAATTCGTCTATGCTGTGGTCTTCGTGCATGATGCTGGAGAAGAACATTTCCGTCTCGCGCTTCATCGCGTCGCGCGTGGGCTGATCCAGCGACTTCGGCGGATTCACATTCAGGGCGAACGGGCGGGGTTGTCTTTGCTGCGGGTTTTGAGGATTGGCCTGGGCGAGCGCGTTGGTCTGGGGTGAATTGGTTGCCGCCGCCCTGGTGGCTGCGGCCAGCGCGGCTTGCCTGGCCTCAAAGGCCGCCTGTTGTTCCTTGAGCTGTTTCTCCGTTCCATTGTCCCGCGCCAGAACCGCCCGGGCGTCAATTGCAATTCCTCCCAAATCGCGCGTTTGGAGCCATTGCCCCGTGAAATTTTGCACCAGCGCCTCCGAACGCGGATCAGCCAGCATCCGCTTGACCTGCGCGTCCAGATTTTTCCTCAATTCACCGCGCGAGGCCAGCCCTGTCAATTCATCGTCCGGCATCGTGGCCCAGAGAAAATACGAAAGCCGAGAGGCCAGCGAGTATTCGTCAATCTGCGACCATGCGGTCGTGGGCGCGGCGTCCGGCGCGCTTTGTTCCATCAGAAACAAAAAGCGGGGCGAGGCGATGACCGCTTCCATCGCGTGGGCGATCCCGGCTTCAAATGTCTTGCCGCGCTGTGTGTAGATTGACTCGGCGAGCGCGGTCAAACGGTCCACGGTCTTGTCATCCACCGGACGGCGGAATGCCTTGGTGGCGAAGTTGCGCAACAACTCCGCCGCGTATTTGTGCCGGGCTGCGGTGCTGCCGGACGCGTCTTGGGTAAAAAAGCGGTCGAAGTTTTTCGGACGAGTCCAATATTGTTTCGCCATCGGCCCGCGAACGGTCACGGAATCAATCCGCATTGTCAGGGTGTTGCTTCCGCCGGTGATCGTTTTCAGCGGCTGCAATTCGCAGGTGAGCCGGTGTGTGCCCGCCGGTAATTTTTCGTCGAAATGATACGGAAATGTTTTGCTGTCATACCAGGCAAAATCCTTTTTCACCAGTTCCCGGTCGTCCAGCTTGAAGATGACGCGGCATTTGCGGGGATCATAATCAAACGCGCCTTTGACGGCCAATTCCAGGTCCAATTGGTAACTTCCATCATGCGCCGCGGTGAACGTTGTCCCAACCGTGGCCGGTTTGTCGTAAGGCAACGCCAATATCGTGTTCCCCTGCCCCGATCCCTGCGGCCTCCGTTGGAAACCACTGGCAGCAGCCGCATTTGTCGAGGCGCCACCCACGCGAAACCGGCTTCCATTGATGACATTTTCCGGGATCGTCTTCTCATCCGTGGGAACGGCCTGCGACACGATGTCCTTTGCCGTCTCGACATATTTTTCAAGCAACATCGGGGACACCGTCAGCACGTCGCCGATGTCATCGAAACCGTAGCCGGTGTCGTCCGCCGGAAATTCGATGTCGGTGTTGTAATCAATGCCCATCAAATCGCGAATCGTGTTCCGATACTCCACACGGTTGAGCCGCCGCAACGTCACGCGGCCGGGATCGGGATCTTGCGGATCGAACTTGAAAACCGATGCTTTGATCCAATTGGCGACGATTTGTTGTTCCGCCTTCGCCGGATGCGCATTGGTTCCCGGCGGCATGAGACCGGAGCGCATGTAATTTAGCGCATTCCACCACAAATCATGGTTGTTCACGATGTCATCGTCGGACTCAAACTCGTCGAACGCGACCCCGCCCTTTTTCGCGCCGTCAGCATGGCAGTCAGAGCAATATTCGGCGAGGATCGGCTCGATGGCCTTGTGAAATTGCGCCGCGCCAGAAAGATCCGCTGCAAGCGCGGACTGTGGCTGCGACGCGAAAATCAGCAGTCCCGCCAGGCATGACCAGAAAACAGTTCCTCCTTGAAGAGGCATATTTTCGCACAATCTACGAAACCGCGCGCAATATGCAAGTAAATTTTCTACTTATTAACATCACAATCACTTTTCAGGACTGCCACCCGGCAAAGGGGCTTCCGCCGCCGCCGGGACAAACGGCGCGCGGTTGCCGGCGTCCGCCGGATTGTCGGCGCGCGGATAATCACGCCAGAGCCAGCGCAACATTTCCGGCATGATCGCGCCGCCATGTTTGTTGGAATGCGTGCCGAGGGTCCAGGCGTAACTCACGTCATAGCCCTTCGCGGTGAGCGCCTCAACCATCCTGATGTTCTGGCCATGCCAGTCGCGGCCGGGATTGTAGTCGTTGGTGACGGTGACAGTGCCGTTGGTGTTGCCGCGACCGCCGCGTCCCACCCCGCGGTTGTCATTGACGCCATCCTCCAGAAAAATGCGGATTGGTTTTCTTTCACTCTGGCTGATGAGGTCCGGATAAGCATCGCCGCCACGGATGGCGGTGAAGCTGCCGATGGTGCTGATGACCTTGTGAAATTGATCCGGATGACGCCACGCGACGGTGAACGCGGCGATGGCGCCGGAGCTGGCGCCGGACAAGGCGCGATCGTCCGGATTTTCCGAGATGTTGTAACTCCGCTTCAATTCCGGCATCAACTCCTGCAGGATGACCTGCGAATAGCGGTCGTCGAGAACATTGTATTCTTCAGGCCGGATGCTGTTGGCGTCCCAGTTGGACGCGTTGAAATCGGGCTGGTTGGTCGCATGACCCGGATTGATGAACACGGCAATCGTCACGGGCATTTCCCGGCGGTAAATCAAATTGTCAAACACGTTTGGAACCCGGTATTCGCCATTCAGATCGGCGAAAGCATGGCCGTCCTGAAAAATCATCAGGCAGGCCGGCTTGGCAGAATCGTATTGCGCGGGGACATAAACCGTGAACATGTGCGCGGCTCCCGGAAACATTTTGCTTTGAATCGTCTTCGGTTCGGTGATTTTTCCGCGCGGCACGCCGTCATGCGGCAACGAATCCGGGCCGAGCGTGTAAAGATCGTCGTTGGGTCCTGCGGATGCATTCGTCGTTCCAAGCTGCAGCGCAAGAAGCAGGCTGAATGCCGCGGCCAAAACAGACCGGCAGCTTGAGTTGCCTGCGGATTGTGTTGTATGCAGCCGTTGGAAAAATAGAATAATTGCGTTCATGTTATTGACAGCGTCCTTGATGGCGCAATTGTAACACGAGTGGCAAACAAACACAAACCCGGGACATTCCACAATCATTCAATCCTGAACCATAACGTTTTCAAATGCGCCGGTTCAGCGCGGCTGATGGGGAAATCCGGCGGCTGCGGGACGTAATGCCGTTGCAGGATTTTCCGCTGCGCGGCGCGAATGGCCGCTTCCACATCCGCAAGAAATTCTCCCGGCGGCCAGTCCGCCGCATTCGTCGAGGCAAATATAATTCCGCCCGGCTTGAGCACCGGCAGGGCGGCGGTGACGAGTTTGCCGTAATCTTTCTCCACACGAAATGTGCCGTGTTCCTTCGATTGTGAGAACGTCGGCGGGTCGAGCACCACGGCATCGACTGCGCGGCCTTTCTTCGCCAGCCGCCGCAGCCAGTCGAACGCGTCTCCGTAAATGAAATCGTGCGCCGCCGGGTCGAGGCCGTTCAGCGCGAAGTTGCGTTTGCCCCATTCGAGGTATTTTTTCGAGAGATCCAGGCTGGTCGTCCGCGCGCCCGCTTTGGCCGCGCATACGCTGAAGCCGCAGGTGTAGGCGAAGGTGTTTAGGATTTCAAATTCGGTTTCGGAGGGACGAGTTCCTCGAGTCCCTGAATTTTTACTGGCGGATTGAATGGGGACTTGTGGAACTAGTCCCTCCAAGATGAGTGGAAAATTGGCGGCAATGTGGCTGGTGAGCAGCCGTCGGCGGTTGTCGCGCTGGTCCAGAAACAGGCCGACGGAGTAGCCTTCGTTGAAACTCAATTCGTAGCGGATGCTGTTCTCCAAAATCTCAAATCGTTCCGGCGCGGCCTCGCCAAGGACGAGCCGGGGCGAGGCTTCGGTGGTGGTGGAACGGCGGATTTGGCGGGAAAGGATCTTGTGATACGCGCCGCGCGCGGAATAAATCCCGGCGAGCCGCGACAACTCATCATTTTGTCCGGCGCTCAACGGTGATTCGGATTGCGAGAGCAGAAAGTCGCCGAGCTTTTCCACGAACCAGCCGGGCCAGCCGTCGCTTGCGCCGTGAATCAGGCGGAAGGCGTTCGTGACGTCCGGTTCGATGATGGCGGAGCGCAAGCATCGGCTCGCGGGGACGCTCGCCCCACCAGATTGCAGGCTGGCCTCGAAGTTCGCTGGCGCGGAAAATGTGACCGGTTCGCCGGTGGCCGGATGCGTGAAGGAAATTTCCGTCGCGTGCAGGAATACGCGCGCCGCCGGCGTGCCGCCGTAAAGCGTGTCGCCGAGAATCGGGAATCCGCTTTCTGCCGCGTGGACGCGGATTTGGTGCGTGCGGCCGGTGAGCGGAAATGCCGCGAGGATGGAGAATTGAGGATGGCGGGTGGCCGATTTGAAATTCGCGCTTTCAGATTTCAAATCGGCGGGGTAAAAACGAGTCTCCGCCATTTCGCCGTCGGGACGGGTGGCATATTTTTCGCCGATGCGGGCAAGCGCGGTTTTGACGGTGAATTCCTTTTCCGGCACGGCACGGTCGGTAAGCAGGAGATATTTTTTGCGGACGCGGCGCTGCGTGAATTGTTCCGTGAGCGACTTGTTGGCGACCGGCGTTTTGCCGAAGACGAGGACGCCGCTGGTTTCCTTGTCAAGCCGGTGGAGAATGGCGAGCGATGACCAGCGCGGCTCGCGGTGGCGCAGCCAGTCATAAATGCCCTCGCTGGCAGAGGGCGACGGCGCGTGCGTGTTCCAGCCGGCGGGCTTGTGAACCACCAGCAGGTGTTTGTCTTCAAAAATCACGCACGGAACCATGCGCCATGAAAACATTTTCCGGCGCGGGAATGAAGCTGGAAACAAATCCGTGTTTCATCTGTGTCCATCTGTGGCTAAAATATCGGCGTGCATCTGGCTCATTTGCGGCTGCGGGATTTTCGCAATTACGCCCGGCTGGACGCGGATTTCGCGCCCGGCTTCCACCTGCTTTTGGGCGACAACGCGCAGGGCAAGACGAACATCCTCGAAGCCATTTATCTCATGGCCACGCTGCGGTCGTTCCGCGGCGTCGGCGGCGCGCAGATGATCCGGCACGGCGCGAAGGGATATTTTGCAGGCGGCAACGTGGTGGGGCAGGGCGGCCACGAAATCAAAATCTACTGGTCGGCCCGCGAACGCAAACTGGCGCTGGACGGCCAGCCGGTGAAAAGGCTCGCGGATTATTTCGGCACGCTTCGCGCGGTGGTGTTTTGCACGGAAGATTTGCAGCTCGTCAAGGGCGCGGCGCGCGCGCGGCGGCGGTTCCTGGATTTGCTGCTCGCGCAGACGCGGCCCGGCTATCTGCCGTTGCTCCAGCGTTACATGCACACCGTCCGCGCCCGTAACGCGCTGCTCAAACAGCGCTCCGCCGACGAGGCCGCGCTGGACAGCTTTTCGCAGGAATTGGTCAAACTTGGCAACGAAATCATCCGCGCGCGGCGTGAACTCGTTCCGAAATTTTCTCCGCTGGCACGGCTGGCTTATCGGCGCATTTCCAATGACGCGGAGGAATTGCGCATCGAATATCAGCCGAGCGTGAAGAACGATTTTGCCGTGGAACTGGCGCAATCGCGCGGGCGCGAGCGGACTTATCGTTCCACGCTCGTCGGGCCGCACCGCGACGATTTGCAATTGCTGCTGAACGAAAAATCCGCCGCGCAGTTCGGCAGCGAAGGACAGAAGCGGACGCTGGCCATCGCGTTGAAAATGGCGCAGGCGGAATTTCTCGCGGGCATCCACGGCAGTCCGCCGATTCTGCTGATTGACGACGTGATGGGCGAACTGGACGTGAAGCGGCGAGGCGGTTTTCTGCCGCTGCTGGAACACGCGCACAAGACGGGCGGCCAGGTGTTCATGACCGCGACGGAAGAAAACTGGCCGCGCGAACTGGGCAAGGATTTGCAGCGGTGGGAAGTCCGGGCTGGAGCGCTTCGCCGCGGCGAAAATGGATGATGGAAGATGGCCGGGGCGTGACCGCCGCCTGCCAGTCCTGATAAGCAGCCTGTGCGGCCAGAGTTTAGGGATTGCGCCTTTGGCCAAATCTGTTTAATTAAAAGGACACAACGCATTTATGCAAAAATCCCGATTTGTCCAAACCGTCCAACCACCCTGTTTATGAAATCACTCCGCAATTTGCTCCTGCTGGCTTTGATCTGCTCCGCCGGCGTCACCCTGGCCCACGCGCAAGGCAAGCCCATCGCGCAACTGGTGAAGGCGAACGGCAAGTTCACTTTCATGGTGGACGGGAAGCCGTTCATCATCCTGGGCGGCCAGGTCAACAACGACAGCGCCTTCCCGGATCGCATGGAGCGCGCCTGGCCCAAGCTCAAGGCCATGAACGCGAACGCCGTGGAGTATCCGGTCTATTGGAACGAAATCGAGCGCGAGGAAGGCAAGTTCGACTTCAGCAACTTTGACAAAATCCTTCAGCAGGCGCGCGCCCAGAATCTCCGCGTCGTCATGCTCTGGTTCGGCACCTATAAAAACGGCGCGATGGATTGGGCGCCGAACTGGGTGAAGTCCGATGTCACGCGCTTCCCCCGCGTGCTGGATTCGGGCGGCAAACCCATTCGCGTGCTCTCCCCGCATTCCAGAACCACGCTTGAGGCGGACAAGAACGCTTATGTGGCCATGATGACCCATCTTCGTCAGGTGGACGAGGCGGATCGCACCGTCATCCTGATGCAGGTCGAAAACGAATCCGGCCTGCTGGGCAGCATTCGCGATTACTCGCCGGAGTCCACCAAGCTGTTCAACGGCCCCGTGCCCGCCTCGCTGGTTGCGGCCCTGAAGAAGAAACCGGGAACCTGGACGGAGGTTTTTGGCATCCGGTTGGCGGAGGAATCTTTCACCGCCTATTATCTCTCCTCCTACATCAACGAAATTGCCAGGGCCGGCAAGCAAATCTATCCGCTGGCCACTTACGTCAATACCTGGGAAGGCGGCGAAGACACCGCCGACGCGTTTGACTCTTTCGATCGTGCCGGCGAGGGCTACCCCAGCGGCGGACCGGTGTCCCACATGCTCGACCTCTGGAAGGCCAGCGCGCCGGACATTGACATTCTTTCCGCGGACACCTCCGTGCAGCCTTTCGTCAACTTCCGCATGATCAACTCGCGCTACGTCCGTCCCGACAATCCCTACTGGAGCCCCGAGGCGGGCCGGACCATGTCGGGCGCGCGAGCGTTCTTCTATGCGCTGGCGGAGTATCCGGCCATTGGCTTCGGCGCTTATGGCGTGGACGGCGGCACCGGTCCCGAGTTGACGGCCGGCTTTGTGGATTTGGGCGCGGACTACCGCATGGTCAATGCCACCATGCCCGCCATCCTCGACCTGCAAGCATCGGGCAAACTCAAGGCCGCCGTCGCGGACGATGTCATCCGGGGAAAAAATCTGATCTACGACCGCTACCACCTGCTGGTTCGTTACCTCTCCGCGCCCAATTCGTTCACGCAACCGTCCACGCCCGCTCCGACTCCGCAATCCCCTGTGTTCACTTCGCCTCCGCAAGTGCCCACGCCCGCCGCCCGCGTGCTGGTGGGCGAGTTGGGGCCGGACGAGTTTCTGATCATGGGCTTCAACGCCTCGGTGGATTTCCGCCCGACGGTCGGTTCCGGCTTCACTGCGGCCCAATTCCTCCAGGTCGAGGAAGGCGTTTATGAAAACGGCGTTTGGAAAACCACCAGCGTTGGCCGGACCTACCAGGGATCCTTCACTCCGCCCAGCATTTCTCTAACGGCTCAAGGCTCCATCTACCGCGTGAAGCTGATGCGCTATTGAGCCGGGAGAAACACACGGCGCGTCGGCGCGTTTTCGCCGGCGTGTTGCTCAAAATACTGGCCGGCGCGATACCAGCGTTCCCAAGTCGTTTGTCAAAAGCAGAATCCCTCCGGAAACCGGTTTGGTGAAACCTGCGCCCGGAGGATTCCGTCTTCTCTGGGATTGCGCCTTTGGCCAAATCCGTTTAATTAAAAGGATAAAACTTGTTCATGCTAAAATACCGATTTGACCAAACCGGCCAAGACTCACGACCATGAAATTTCTCCGCGAACCGCTGGTGCATTTCCTCCTGATGGGGGCGGCGCTGTTCGGCCTTTTCGCCTGGCGCGGCGCGGCGGTTGCGCCGGTCGCGCGGACGGACCAGATCGTCATCACGCCGGGGCTGATTGACAACTTTCGGACGAGCTTCGAGCGGTCGAGCGGCCACGCGCCCAGCGCGAAGGAACTGGATCAGGCCGTCGAAGCCTATGTGCGCGAGGAGGTGCTCAATCGCGAGGCGCGCGCTCTCGGTTTCGACCGCGACGACAGCATCGTGCGGCGGCGGCTCGCGCAGCGGATGGACTTCATCGCCACCGCCGACGTGGAGGGACGCACGCCGACGGACGAGGAGTTGCGCGCGTTTTTCCAGAAAAATCCCGCGCAGTTCAAGCAGGCGGACGGCTCCATGCCGGAATTTGCCGCGGTCAAGGACGCCGTCCAGCGCGCATGGCTCGATGCGCAGCGGCAGGCGGCGGCGGACGCGGCGTATGAAAAATTGCGCGCGCACTATACGGTGGTGCGGCAGGATCAAACGGAGACGCCGAAAAAATGAGCCGCTGGCGGAAAATATTTTTTTTGCTCGCGCTGTTCACCACGGCGCGGCTGGCGGCGCACGAAATGCAGCCGGCGTTTCTCGAATTAAAGCAAACCGGCGCGGAAGAATGGCAGGTGCTCTGGAAAACTCCCGCGCGCGCCGATTTGCAGAGCGGCATGATTCCGCGTCTGCCGAAAGAGGCGCGCGTTATGTCGGAGCCGGTGCGAATGAAAGTCGGCGACGCGGCGACGGAACAATTCACGATGGTCTGCGCGGGCGGATTGGACGGAAAGGAAGTCGCGGTGGACGGCGCGGCGGCGGCCATCGCCGACGTGCTGGTGCGCATTGAACGGCTGAACGGCGCGTCGCAGGTTTTCCGGCTGACGCCCGACCAGCGGTCGCACGTCATCGAGCCGGCGCCGGGACGCTGGCAGGAGGTGAAGACTTATCTCAACATGGGCATCAGTCACATTTTGATGGGCGTGGATCATTTGCTGTTCGTGCTGGGGCTGCTGCTGATTGTGCGCGACCGCTGGATGCTGTTGAAGACGATCACGGCGTTCACGGTGGCGCACAGCATCACGCTCGGCATCGCCACGATGGGCTGGGCGAGCGCGCCGATGCTGCCGCTGAACGCGGCCATCGCGCTTTCGATTCTGTTTCTCGGCCCGGAAATTGTGCGCGTGCGGCGCGGCGAAACCAGCCTGACCATCCGAAATCCGTGGCTGGTGGCCGGCGCGTTCGGTCTGCTGCACGGTTTCGGATTTGCGAGCGGGCTGACGGCGCTGGGATTGCCGCGCGCGGAAATTCCGCTGGCATTGCTGTTTTTCAACTGCGGCGTGGAAATCGGGCAGTTGTTTTTTGTCGCGCTGATTTTGCTGCTCGCGCTTTCGTTTCGCACGCTGGAAATCCGCTGGACGCGCTGGGCGGAGGCGCTGCCGGCCTACACTGTCGGCGGGCTGGGCGCGTATTGGACAATTCAGCGGACGATGATTTTAATTGCTGGATTATAATGATGACAAACTGACAAGGAGACAAATATGAAAACAAATTCGTTTCAACATCCTCGCCAGTTCGCGTGGCTTGGGGTCATTGCGATTTTGCTGGCGCTGGTGCCAAACGCGCAGGCGCATATTTTG
>Ga0265314_10006111_pt1 | contig 10701 bp, 10 predicted proteins | sample 4126metaG_FD_203106 | JGI IMG/M metagenome (GOLD analysis project Ga0265314, IMG submission 203106) | Rhizosphere microbial communities from Carex aquatilis grown in University of Washington, Seatle, WA, United States - 4-1-26 metaG | ecosystem: Host-associated > Plants > Roots > Rhizosphere >... | reverse complement strand
AAGAAGAGCGCTGGGTAACGCTAGGGCTGGGACGCACTGGGGCGGGTCCTCGTGGGCGTGTACACCTGGCGCGGCGAGCGTGCCCGCGTGATCCCGGCAAGGAAGGCGACCGCGAGCGAGCGTCGCCGTTATGAGGAAAGCCATGAAGCGCGAATGCGATTTCTCCAAGGCCAAACGGGGCCCGGTCATCCCGGTTCCGAAGGGCAAAACCAGAATCACCATCCGCCTGGATGAGGACATCCTCGGCTGGTTCCGGACCCAGGTGGACGAAGCCGGCGGCGGCAACTACCAAAGCCTGATCAATGACGCCCTGCGCCAATACATTGCCAGCGCCAGGGAACCATTGGAAGAAACCGTGCGGCGGGTCGTTCGGGAGGAGATCCGCCGCGCCAGTTAGAAACTAGCTCAATCCCCCGCCTGCTGCCCTTCCTCGCTCTCTTCCACCACGCGGCCGTCGAACAGGTGGATGCTACGGTCGGAATACGCCGCGTAGCGCGGGTCGTGGGTCACCATGCAGATGGTGGCGCCGCCGCGGTGCAACTCGCGCATCAGCGACATCACGGCCTCGCCGTTCTTCGAGTCCAGGTTGCCCGTGGGCTCGTCGGCCAGCAGGATCAGCGGATCGCCCACCAGCGCGCGCGCCACGGCCACGCGCTGCTGTTGGCCGCCCGAAAGCTGCGCCGGGTAGTGCTTCATCCGGTGAGCCATCTCGACGCGGTCCAGCGCCTTCTGCACCCGCTCCTTGCGTTCGCTCGAGGGCATTCCCCGATACGTCAGCGGCAGCTCGACGTTCTCGTACACCGTCAGGTCGCCGATCAGGTTGAATGCCTGGAATACGAAGCCGATCTCGCGGTTGCGAATGCGCGCTCGCTCCGACGGCTTCAGGCTCCCCACCGGGTTGCCGTTCAGGATGTACTGTCCATCGGTGGGCGAGTCGAGCAGCCCCAGAATCGAAAGCAGCGTCGATTTGCCGCAGCCGGAAGGGCCCGCTATTGAGAAGTACTCGCCCTTCTTGATCTCCAGGTGCACGCCCGCCAGCGCATGCGTCTCCATCTCGTCGGTCAGGAACACCTTGGTCACGCCTTCCAGGCGGATGAGCGTGTTGTTGTTTTCCGAGCTCATAGAGCACTCCTCGCTAACTGAATCGATTCGCGCCGAACCGCGCGCATAAGCAAGCGGTAGTCGCCATATTAGTTCAACCGGATGCGGTCGTGCGCATCCCACGCGGACATGTCGGACAGGATCACCTGATCGCCAATCCGCAGACCGTCCAGAATCTCGATCGTGTTCACCGAGCTGCGTCCCAGCTTGACCTGCGCCCTGGTCGCGCCCTTTCCATCCGCATCCAGCCGGAACAGGCTGATCTGGCTGTTGGGCTGCCCGAAGGTCGGCCGGCCCACGTACAGCACATCGGTCAGCCGTTCGATCTCGATGGTCCCGTCCACACTCAAATCGGGCCGCGCTCCCGGCGGTAGCGAGCCTTCCAGTTTCACATCCACCGTAACCGTGCCATTTACGGCCGCAGGGTCGATCCGCGAAACGTGGCCGTCGATAATGCCGTTCCGCGTATCGACGGACGCCACCTGCCCGATCGCGACGTCCTTGGCCTGCGTCTCCGGGATCTTCAGTTCGGCCTTCAGTTTCTCCGGCTGAACCACACGCGCCAGGATCGCGCCCGCGCTCACGCGCTGCCCAACATCCACCGGGACCTGCTGCAACACACCGGACACACCCGCTTTGACGCGCATCGCTTCGATTTGGCTCTTTTTCAGTTGCCACAGCGCGCGAAGCTGCTCCACCGTCGCCTGCTGGACGGCGAGTTGCGCCTGGTCGGCCTCGACGCCGATCACCAGCCGCTTCTTCTCGATCTGGTTCCGGTTCTCCAGGTCGCTGGCGGTCGCGGCGGACTTCTTCGCCTGGATATCGGCGGTCAGGCCGAAGCGGCTCAGCTCGGCATCCCGATCGGCCTCGAGCCTCGCGGTATGGGCGTCCGTCTCCACCGTGGCCGCGGCTGCCTGCTGTGTCAGCCGGTCGCTTTCCAGTTTCACCCTCAGGTTGTTCAACTCCGCCTCGGCGGCCTTCACCTTCCATTCCGCGTCGATGGTGGCCTGCTCCAGTTCGGGATTGCTCAAAACCAGCAGCACGGTGCCGGGCGTCACAATCGTGCCGGGAAGCGCCAGCCGCTGATCGACACGGCCGTCGGTCTCCGCTGGAATCACCAGGCCTCCGTCGATTGGCACCAGCGTGCCCAGACCGCGGACCTGCCGCAGCATCGGCCCTCGTTTGACGGTGTCCATCCAGACCTGGGCCCGCTCCACACTCGGAGCGGCGGGCTTCAGCCCGCCCAGAACCTTCGTCGTCACGCCGACCGCGACAAGGACCACAACACCGATTACGATCTGCCGGATCCGCTTGTTCCGAGCCGCTGATTTCCTTGGGACGTCCATATGCTTGCCGGTTTCAGTTACGCACGTCCGATACCATCCCCTGCCTTCATGAAAACATGGGGCTTAGGGCATCTGCCGGGATGCGCATTCCTGCAGGGTGTCCGTTTTTGGGACGGCTCTGTTCGGAACCGGCGTGGGGCAGCCCTACTCCGGCAGCAACTGCCCCACAATCCGCCCGCTCTTCCGGTCCACGAGAACCTGCGCCGCGCGCTGGGGAGGCAGCGTGACCGTGATCCGCGCCCCATTCTCCAGGTGCGTCAGAGCGATCCGTTTGTGCTCGCCCGCTTCTGAGATCAAGGTGTACAGCACGCACTGCTCGAAAACGCTCGGGCGGATCAGCACCGACGTGTCCGCCGCCTCGACGGAGAAAACCGGCGCCAGGCCCGCCTGCTTCAAAGCGTGCCGGTAGAGCGCCGCGACCGGAGCGCTTTCCGACCCCACCTCAAGCGGCAGCGGGCACCAGATCACCTTGCCCGCACCCATCGGGATGGTCCGCACCTCCGCCCGCTCTTCGCCCCCCACCACGGCCTTCTCCACGTGCTGGAAGCTCTCGCCATGGAACGCAACCCGCACGTCCGCCCCATCGATGCGCAGCGTCTCCTCTTCCGCCACCGGCGCAATCGCCGCCCGGAGGCCCAGTCGCTCCACCGGAATCCAGTGCTCGTCCCGGTCGATCACCCCGCTAATCAGCAGCGTCGCGCCCTTCCGTACAGCCTCGGTCAGCACCTTCCACGCCGCCTGCGTGAGCACCTGGGCACACGGCAGAACAATCAGCCTGCCCGGCGTGAACTCGCGATCGAGCGCGTACTCGCCCGCAGCCCGCATCGCCGTCAGGCACTCATAGCCCATCACCCGAACCGCGCGCCTGGTCGCAGCAGTGGCGAAATCCCGAACCGAAAACAAGTGGGACTGCGGCACCACCAGGACCACGTCTTCGAGCTGCTTTCCAACCAGCAGATCGCCATTCTGGCGCCAGAACGCCGCCATCGCCCGAAACGGCTCCAACTCCGGCTTGGCCGTCCCATCGGCGCGGAAAAACCCGATGCTCGCTTCGTTGTCATTCGCGATGTAGCTGTTCGTGTTCCACAGCCACTGCACGAACCCCGCGCCGTCCGCGCCCATGGCGAACGCGATCTTCCGCTCGAGCAGGTTGCGCGCCTCTTCTTCCGTCCGGCCCGGCGTGCGGCGCATCGTTTCGTAGAACATGATGCCCGACTCTTCCACCAGGTTCGGCTTCGACGGCGATTTGGTCAGCACGCTGTCCCACAGTAGGTCATCGTTCAGCCACCAGTTGTGGACGCACGTGAAATCCACCACTGCATCGTGGAACAGCGGACTCGGCTGCGGTGCCAGGCCGCCTTCGTCCTGGCCGACCGTAATGAGCTGATGCCGGTTCCCGTTCGCGCGGATGGCCGCCGAGATTTCCGTCACCCATCGGTTGAACATCTCTTGCGCGAACAACCGGTATTCGAGCACCGCGAGCGGCCGCGTCGTCCGGTCGAAGATGTCGGTGTCGGTGAAGTCCGCGAGCGCCGGCAGATCGATCGCTTCGAGAGACGTCAGGCCCCAGATTTCCTGCAGCTTGGTCTCGTGCGGATACCGCGCCGTCAGCCAGTCGCGCCACGCCCTGCGCTCGTGCTGGTCGTAGTTGGGCCGGCAACTGAACGGGTGCGCGGGCGAACAGAAGGAGGGTTCGTTGATCAGGTCCCAAGTGAGATCATCGGCCCCGCAGGCGCGCGTGGCGAACTGGAACACGAATTCCTTCTGCGCCGCGAGCGCGCGCGGATCGAGGTACGGATTCTCGCCGCCCCACATCTCCGGGAAGAAGGCGAAGAGGTTGAAGATGACGGCGATCTCGTGCCGGCGCGCGGCCTGAAGAAACGCGTCGAACGCACGCAGGCATCCTTCATCGACGCGTCCGACCTCGGGCATGATCTGCCGCCAGCCGGTCCAGATCCCGGTTCGAACCACGTTCACACCGGCGCGTTTCATCTCCGCGAAGTCTCGGTCCCACAGGGCGGCGTTCGGCTCCAGCAGGAATTTACGCTGCGCGTCCGCTGCCATGTAAGTGGTGCCGCTGATCACATACGGCCGGCCGTCTCGCAGCAAATAGTCGCGGTTCGCGGTGAACGGTTTCCCGCCCTCGGCGCCGCGTGCGTGCGCGACTTGGAACCCGCTCTGGCAGCGCAGCGCGCCCAGGCTCGCCTCCACGCGGTACAGCCCCGGAGCGAGCGCCGGCATCGCCTCTGTGGAACCCATCGCCAGCACACCGGACGCCCCAAGCGTTGCCTGCAACGTGGTCGCGACCTTCCCCGTTTCGTCGCGCACTTCAAGATCGCACCGCTTCGCCGCCCACCGCTGCGCGTCTCCGCGCGGCCGCTTCAGCCGCACCGTGAACGACGGCCGCTCTTCCCCGTAATAGCAGGCGAAACTTGGGCGCACTTCGAACTCGCTGGCACCTTCGCTCGCGATCGCCGCCAGCGCGCGGATCGTCTCCGGCGAAACGGAGCCCTTGAAGTTGGCCAGCACCCAACGCCCGCCCGCGAACGGCCCTTCCAGCCTGTCGATCTGGACGAACGGCGCTGCCACCGGCCATCCCGCCGCGTCGAACCCTTGAGCCAGCGCCTCGATCGTCGCGTCCCGCATGCCCGCCGTGCCGATCTCCGTCGGATTGTCCCGCGTCGAGGTCAGCCGCAGATACAACTCGTGGACTTCCTCTGCGTGAAAGCCCCCGAGCCCCTTGTAGGACGCGATCCGGCTCGCCGGCACGGCGAACGACTGCGTGATGGAGAGGGCCTTGTGATACGCCGTCTGTCGAACCTCCTGCCGCCACCCACCCGCCTCGCGAACCACCGGCACCGTGAGCGGCACACCACCCAAGTTGAGCCAGTTCCCGCCCCGCCGCAGATGCTCGAGGACATGCTTCCACCCCGCCTTCGGAAACGCACAGCCGTACGGAGTGATCAGCAGGCGTTCCCGGTCCAACTCCGGCAAGTCCGCCTCGCCGACGAACGAAGCATCGAGCCCCTCGAACGCCCCCTTCTCGATCGGCGCGATATCCACCGCCGGGAATCCCGCCTCCCAAAACACGGCGACGTGCAGCGGAGCCGGCGACGTCTGCCCTCGCGCGGCCAGAACCGCCGCCGATCCGACAAGAAAAGAGCGTCGGCTGATCATCGCTCCCAAGCATACCGAAAAGCCCGACAACCTTGGCGCACGCTTTCAGCGCAATGCCGCATACTTTGTGCCGTGGGGCGGACCCCCTGGTCCGCGGCCGACGCCCCCGTCGGCCTGGTCGTCATACCGATCAGCCTGATTCGTCAGCAAGAAAGCGGGTCCAGGGGGACCCGAGCGGACCAGGGGGTCCGCCCCACACTCCGATGCACAATCCCCGCTTTCCCACCTCCAAACCACGTTATACTGGAGAGCAAACAAAAGGCGAAGAACATGTCTGAGAACCTGACGCTAAGCTTCCCCGAACCGCCCGAACGTGGCCTCACCCGACCCACCGGCCTCAACGTCGCGCTGGCGCGTTTCGAGAACCTCCGGCTGAAGCCCGACTCCGTGATCCGCGCCATCCACTACCAGGCCGCCGCGGCCGGCGAGTACGCGCCCGTGCCCGACGCAGTCCACCCCAAGCTGCGCGACGCGCTCGCGCGCCAGGGCGTTACCCGTCTGTACAGCCACCAGGCCGCCGCCTTCGAGCTCGTGGCCGCAGGAAAGAACACCGTGGTGGTCACCCCCACCGCCAGCGGCAAAACCCTCTGCTACAACCTGCCGGTGCTCAACCGCCTGATAGACGACCCCGGCGCCCGCGCCGTCTACCTGTTCCCCACCAAGGCGCTAGCCGAAGACCAGCTCCACGAAATGCAGCAGGCACTCGACGCCGCCGGCTCCGACCTGCGCGCCTTCACCTACGACGGCGACACGCCGCAGGATGCGCGCAAAGCCATCCGCGAGCGCGCCAACATCGTCCTCACCAATCCCGACATGCTGCACGCCGGCATTCTGCCGCACCACACCAAATGGGCCAAGCTGTTCGAGAACCTGCGCTACTTCATCATCGATGAGCTGCACTATTGTCGCGGAGTCTACGGCAGCCACGTCGCCAACGTCGTCCGCCGGCTAAAGCGCATCTGCGAATTCTACGGGTCGAAGCCGCAGTTCATTTGCTCCTCCGCCACCATCGCCAATCCGCGCGAGCTGGCAGAATCGCTGGCTGGCGAGCCTTTCGAGCTGGTCGCGCGCAATGGCGCGCCCTCGGGCGAGAAGTATTTCATCTTCTACAACCCGCCCTACGTGAACCGCGCGCTTGGCATCCGCCGCAGCTACCTGCAGGAATCGAAGCGCGTCGCCCTGGAGTTCCTCGAAAATCGCCTGCAAACTCTCGTCTTCGCCAACAACCGCCTGGCCACCGAGGTCCTGGTCACGTATTTGAAGGATGCCGCCTCGCGCCTGCCCGCCGGCCCGGATGCCGTGCGCGGCTATCGTGGCGGATACCTTCCGCGCGAGCGCCGCGAGATCGAGCGCAAGCTGAGGGAAGCCGACGTCCGTTGCGTAGTGGCCACCAACGCGCTCGAGCTGGGCATCGATATCGGCTCGCTCGACGCCGTCGTGATGGCCGGCTACCCAGGCACCATCGCTTCCACCTGGCAGCGCGCGGGCCGCTCCGGCCGGCGCCAATCGACCTCGGCCGCGGTGCTGGTGGCCTCAAGCGCCCCGCTCGATCAGTACATCATCGAGCATCCCGACTACTTCTTCGGCAGCTCGCCCGAGCAGGCGCACATCAACCCGGACAACGTCGAGATCCTCCTCAACCACCTGAAGTGCGCCGCCTTCGAGCTGCCCATCCGCGACGGCGAGAAGTTCGGCCGCCACGATACGGCCGACCACGCACGAGCCGCAGGTCATCGCGGAAGTCGATTTCCCCTCCGCGCTCACCACCCTGCACGAGAAGGCCATCTATCTTCACGAAGCGCGCCAGTATCAGGTGGAGAAGTTCGATTACGAAGGCCGGAAGGCCTACGTCCGCCGCGTCGAGAGCGATTACTACACCGACGCGATCGACTATACCCAGGTCAAGGTGCTCGAAGAGTTCGACACCGCGCCGCTGGCCGGCGCGCGCGCGGCCCACGGCGACGTGCGCGTCAACCGCCAGATCGTCGGCTTCAAGAAGATCAAGTTCTACACCAACGAGAACGTGGGCGCCGGCAACCTGTCGATGCCCGAGCAGGAGATGCACACCACCGCGTTCTGGCTGACATTCCCCGAGACGTTCATGGCGCTGTTCCCGGACCTGGGCCCCACCGAGAAGCAGAACGGACTGACCGGCCTCGGCAACGTGCTCCGCACCGCGGCGGCTTTCCTGCTGATGGCCGACCCCCGCGACCTAGGCGTCTCGTTCGGCGAGAACATAGCGAGCGGCCTCACCACCTGGCAGCCCGACCTGTATCTCTACGATTCCTACGCCGGAGGCATCGGCCAGAGCGCGCCGCTCTTCAAGATGGTGGACAAGCTGATCGCCCACGCGGCGGAACTGCTCCGCGCCTGCCCCTGCGACTCCGGCTGCCCCAGCTGCGTCGGCCCGGTCGGCGAAATCGGCGACAGGGGCAAGGAAGCGGCCGCCCGCATCCTGGCGGAGCTGGGAAAGGCGTGAAATAGGAAGAGCGTCACGTGTGATAGCATCTCGATTGCCCGGTTCGATAGGAGGCCAATGGGAATTGCAGCTCTCGTCGACATCGTTCACGAACCCTCTTCGGAATCCTGGACGGCCCGCAATAAGAAGGCATTTGAAGCGCTCTTTGGCAGTCCGGACGGGCGGTATCCCAGGTCCGCCGCGAAGGAAGTCACACTACGCGCGCCAGAGATGAGCCCGGACTCTGGCGTTCCGTTCGCTGCCTACATCCACCCCTCCAACCCACCCGCGGGCCCGTATAGCGGGCTGTCGTTTGTGATTTTCCCGGTGGCTGACGGACCTTCCCTAATTGGGATGGTGGTTGGAACACAGGGCCTCACGCCCGACGAGGCAATCCTGGGGCGGCCCGGCCACGCCCGAAAAGTCCGGGCGATTTGTTCGTGGCTGAATCAGCAGTATGGCGGTGGCAGCCTGGTGGCATGGGCGAAGCAGGACCCGACTCGAACCGACCTCACCGTGCCCGAAGTGGTGCGGAGACGATGGCCGATCTACAAGAGCGTCTTTGACCGGTATGGCAAAGAAATGTACGCCCTCTATTGCCCAACCGCCGACCACAGCGGGACCGAAGCCGCACTCACCGCGTTCCTGGACCTTCTCTTCGAGGAACGTGGTCATCAACCAATTGTGAGTTGTCAGGCCAGTTGCCAATCGATTCGAAATGGATGGTTCGAGCACCTGATGCCGCACGTGCAACGAGGGGAAATCGCCACCCTTCTCGCCGAGAGGCGCTATGTGATCGTTCAGGGACCTCCCGGCACAGGCAAGACGATGATGGCCACGGACCTTCTGAAGCACGAGTATCAGGGACGCGGGCGGACCATCCAGTTTCACCCGAACACTACCTACGAGAACTTCATTGGGGGCCTAGCGCCCGCCAGCACGGCCGGTGAACTGGGTTTACGCTTCACGCCGACCAAGGGCTGCCTGATGGAAGCCGCCGAGCAGGCGTTGAAGGACCCATCGCACGGCTATCTGCTCCACATCGATGAGATCAACCGTGCCGACCTTGGGAAGATCCTGGGCGAAGCGATCTTCTTGCTGGAGCCGAACGCCGAAGATCGGAAGATCGACCTGCCCTACGACTTCGGAGAGCCGTTTCATCGCACCTTTTTCCTGCCGAGGAACCTGCACATCTTGGGCACGATGAACAGTGCGGATCGGAGTATCGCCATTGTCGACATCGCGCTCCGTCGACGTTTCGCGTTCGTCTCCCTGTGGCCCAGCATGAGTGTGGTCGAGGCACACGGATCCGCCACGACGCAGAAGGCGTTCCGCGAATTGGTTTCCATCTTCATTGAGCACGCCACGGATGATGCTTTTCCCCTTGTGCCGGGCCACTCCTACTTCCTGGAATCTCAAGAGAGCAAGGCAAAGCAGAGCCTCTCAGTGAATGTCGCTCCCTTGCTGGAGGAATACCTGGCGCAAGGCTACGTCGGCGGCTTCGCGGAGCCGATTCGGGCCTACCTGCAGGAATTGCGGAGCCTGTGACGCGCCAACGCACCCGACACTTCCAGAGGCCCGGGACCTTACTCGCGCCCCCACGAGCGAACGAGGTGTGCCTTGAACTGGAGGACCACTCCATCGCACGCCGTTCAGCGATCGATTTCTTCGGCCTGCGCGGCTTGCGTGACCCTCAACCGCAGGCGGCGAGGATGGCGGAGCAGTTTGTTAGCCAGAACCGCTCGCTCCTCTCCCGTCTTGATGTACGCGTTACACGGGACTACGACGGCAGCGAGGTGCGCCTTCAAATCGAGTCTGGTAGTGCGGTCGGCGCCATCCCCCTGATCTCTCCGACTACCGCCCGTCCAGATTACGGACTGGTGATCCAGCCTAGATTCCCGTGGCCGGGTATTGGACCGATGCTGGCTGAAATGGGCTGGCGCGTATGCCCCACGCCCCTTCCGCTACCGCTATTGCGCCGGTCTGAGCGGCGGGTTCCTGTCTGGGTACTGTCATTCATGATCCTTGTGCGGCTGAAGGGACTGCTCGACTGTCTCGATCGGCGATTTGAACTCGTGAGCGAGGTGCGTCGCGCGCCGCGTGGCACCATCCACTGGGCCGAATACGCAGTACGGAGCCTCCCCGCCGCTCGGCTCCTTTCCGTGCCTTGCACGTTTCCGGACCTTCGCGATGATCGGTTTCTCAAGGGCGCCATTCGCTTTGCCGTCGAGCGCCAACTGCGAGCGTTGGAAACCCAGAAGGAGCACGGGGCCTTCGTGCACCGGCTGATCGAGCTTGCCCAGCAGTTGCTTCAACGCGTTCAGGCCGTTCCGATCTACGTGCCGTCCGCGACCGTATTTGGGGCTTGGCTGCAGCGGCCGATGCGGACCGAGCAGTTTGTCGGTGGCCTCCAGGCAATCGAGTGGACCGTAGATGAACGAGGATTGGCGGGTCTGAGCGACCTTGAGGGCATCCCCTGGACCATGCCGATGGACCAGTTCTTTGAAGCCTGGGCCGAAACCGTCTTCCGTGTCGTCGCGCAACGCACCGGTGGGCAGATGAAAGTCGGCCGAAAACATGAGACGACTTGTCCCATCACGTGGGAACCACCGTATCTAG
>Ga0265314_10006109_pt1 | contig 10702 bp, 8 predicted proteins | sample 4126metaG_FD_203106 | JGI IMG/M metagenome (GOLD analysis project Ga0265314, IMG submission 203106) | Rhizosphere microbial communities from Carex aquatilis grown in University of Washington, Seatle, WA, United States - 4-1-26 metaG | ecosystem: Host-associated > Plants > Roots > Rhizosphere >... | reverse complement strand
AGGGCGACGGTCGTCGCATGAGAGCGGCCATGAGCGATGAGGCCGAACAACACGCCAGAGCCGATCGAAAAAACCAGTCGGGACACGATTCCGAGCAAGACGATGGGCGCGTCGAGTCCCGCGTCCAAGGCGCGCTCGCCCACGAACGGGAAGGCGGAGATCTTCAGGGCCACCCAGAGCTCCTCGAACGTGCTGCGCTCGAAGCCTGGGCGCCACGGACCGAAGATCAGCCAGACGATCAGCGACCAGCCAAGGCCGATCAACAGCCGGCAGAGCGTCAACACCATGTTGCTGACGATTCCGGCGACGATGCCACCCAGCACGGCCGCACGAACCCAGCCGTGTTCGATGGGGCTCCTCGCCTTCGCTGCGGCCCTGCCCATCAACCCCCCCCATCAACATTACCACCGACGGAGAGCAGACAACGCCGGTGCTCGTTCCTTGCCGAGCCAGAGAATGGAGAGGCCGTCACCGGCGCGAGATCGACTCCGCCCGGACCGAACGAGCGATGTCGCTGCTGAGCGTCGCCAGGGCCTGTGCGCATGCCACAACCAGCGCGTCGTAGCTGCCGCCTGGGGCCACGGGCGCGCGCGCGATCGATCGCCCCGTGTGGATGGGACGAGTGTCGGTCCAGCGGGCCGCCCACGTGACGTCGATGGCCACGCTATCTCCCATCTTGGCGTCCAGGCGTTGTACGTCGATCGCCACCTCGACGTCGGTGGCCTCGGGGGGCGTTCCCTCCTCGGCGAGCACGACCAGAGCGCCGTCCAGCTCCCGCGCCAGATCGCTGGCGACGGCCCGCGCGATGCCGGTCCGCAGCGGCTCGGCCCACCGATGGCTGTCGTCGATCGCGAGCTCGGTGGCGGAGACGCGCAGGACGAGCTCGGGCCGATCCAGCATCTCGGGCACGGAAGCGGGGCCGACCCGGACCGTGTATCGCTCTTGGTCCGCGCGTGCCGGCCGTGCTGGCGCATCGGCGCTGAGGGTGTAGTAGCGGACCTGCGCCGTGCGAACGCAACCGATGAGGTTCACTGCCGAGACCAGCGCCGCCGCGACGATCCGCGCTTGGCGCCGCGTCACCGAGATCCTCATTTGCGGCCTCTGATCAGCGATTCGGGGTGGCGCTCGAGGCTGTCCGCCAGCGCGCGCAGGGAGCGCGCCGCGCGCGTGACCTGCTGGAAGACCTCGTCGAGATCGGCCTGTCGGGGAGAGGTCGGGCCGAATTGTTTCACCGCGGCGTCCGCATTCGCGAACGCGCTGCCGGCCTTGGCCAGCACCTGGCGCACGTCGCCGATGACGCGATCCAGGGGCAAGCGATCGACCTTCCTCGCCACATCGGCCAGCGACGCGCCGAGGTCGTCGAGCGGGAGCGTCGGGATTTCGCGCGGCTGCAGCGCGGGGTCGACCTTGACCCGGGGTGTGTGGGGAAAGAAATCCAGCGCAACGTACAGCTGTCCAGTGAGCAGGTTTCCGCTGCGCAGCTGCGCCCGCAGACCATGATCGACGAGGCGCTGAAGCCGGGTCTGCACAGACTCCGTCGGATCCTCGAGGACCTCGTGACGAAAGCGCGCGCGGAGGCGTCCGGGGTAGATACGCACCTCGACGGGCATCGTGAAGTCGAACCGCGCGGGATCGTATTCCACGCCGATGCGCGTGACCTCGCCGAGCGGCATGCCGCGAAAATCCACCGGCGCCCCCAGGGACAGGCCCCGCACGGACTCTCGAAAGACCAGGGTGCAATCGACGGACTCGGTGTCGGGCAGCTTCATGGCCTCGTCGCGATTCGGGAAGAGAACGAAGCGGTGGTTCGGCGGCGCGGGCGCGGTTTCCTGGCCATCGGGACCCGGCTCGAACGAGATCCCGCCCAGGATCAGCGTCACCAGGGATTCGGTCTCGACCTTCAACCCCGCGGACGTGAGCGAGACGTCGAACCCGCTCGCCTCCCAGAAGCGGGTCCCGGTCGTCACATAGCGATCGTACGGCGCGCGCACGAACACGCTGATCGAAAACCGGCTGCCCCCCGCGTCGAGATCGGACGCCGTGACCTGTCCAACCTGCAAGTGACGGAAGAAGACCGGCGAGCCGAGGCCGATGGATCGCTCGGCGCGCGCGACGAACGCCCGTCCCGGTGTCCCGCCGGTGACGATCGGCATCGCCTCCAGACCCTGGAACGCGCGGCGCTGGCGCTTCGACATCCCGACATCGAGGCCGATGTACGGACCGGAGAGCAGGGTCTCGAGCCCCGAGACTTCGCCGGCGGCGACCCGCGGGCGTACGACCCAGAAGCGCGTATCGTCGACCGTCCAAGAGGCGGCCTCGCGAATCAGCTCGGCGGTGATGACGACGGTGGCGCGATCGGGGCTGAAGCCGATGGACCGGACCTCGCCCACGTCGACGTCCCGGTATCTGAGCTTGGTCTTGCCGGCCGCCAGCCCACCTGCGTCTCTGAAGGTGATGGTGATCGTCGGGCCGCGCGACCGGATCGCCTTGACGGCGAGCCAGCCGCCGATGAGCGCGGCCACGATCGGGATGGCCCAGATCAGCTCGGGCAGCAGGCGTGAACGGTGCGCCACCACCGCCTCCGGCAGGTCAGGCTCGCGCGTCGTCGGGGGCGCCTCGTCGCTCATCCATCTCCTCGGTCCGGATCCCAGATCAGGCGCGGATCAAACGTCCGGGTGGCGAGCAGCGTGAGGACGACGACCGCGCCGAACGCCACCGCTCCCGGGCCCACCTTGATGGTCGCGACGCCGCGCAGCTGCACCAGCGTGCTCACGATCGCTGCCACGAAGATGTCGGTCATCGACCAGCGGCCGATCCGTTCGACCATGCGGTAGAGCCGCGCGCGCTGGAGGCACGCCCGCCGCCAGCGCCGGTGCACCGAGAAGAGCAGGACTGCCAGCGCGAGCAGCTTCGCGAGGGGGATGAGGATGCTGGCCGAGAAGATCAGCACCGCCAGCGGCCACGCGCCGCTCGTCCACAGGTAGACGACGCCGCTCATGATGGTGTCGCGCTGCGATCCGAACTCCGAGCTGGTCTCCAGGATCGGCAACAGGTTCGCCGGAGCGTAGAGGATGCACGCCGCAAGGAGCAACGCCAGCGAGCGCGAAATGTTGTGCGGTTTGCGCGCATGCACGGCCGACCCGCAACGCGCACAATTGGGATCGCCGGCGGCCGCCGGACCGGGAGCACGTCGGTTGAGGATTCCACAGGACGAGCACGGCAAGAGGTGGGTACGCGCGGCGGTGGGTGCCATCAGGCTCGTCCCATCCTCGTCGGGCGCCAGGTCAGTCGCTCCGCCATCTCGCGGAGGTCGAACGCGTTTGGAATCACGGCCATCATTGCCATGAGCGCGGCAAACGCCCAGAGCCCCGTTCCGAGCTCGACCCGCGCCAACCCGGCCAGCCTGGCCAACGCGGCCAACGTCCCCAGGACCAGCACCTCGATCATGCTCCAGCGGCGCGCCGTCCGGAGAACTCGCAGCGTCACCGGATGGCAGCGCGGGCGAGGCGAGAAGCGCAGCACCGCCAGCAGGTAGAGCGTCAAGGAGATCTCGAGGGCCGGCATCATCAGGGCCGTCGTCATCACCAGCAGTGCCACGCTGGTCAGGCCTTGTTCCCGCAGCGCGAACACCGTCCCGAGCAGCGTCGTCGAGGTGCGGTTGCCCTGTGCCTCCAGCGATACCATCACCGAGACGTTGGCGATCACGAACACGATCGCCGCGGTCGCCGCGTATGCGACCGCTCGCTCGGGACCACCCGGGACCCGGCGGTAGAGGAATGCCCGGCAGCGCGCGCAGTGAACACGCCCCCGCGCGGACAGCGAGGGCTCACGCTGCAGCAGATCGCATTCGGGACAGGCAATGATCGGCGCGGCGGGCATGGTGGCTTCGGACCCGCGCGGCGGCGGCTCCTCCTCCTTCGACGTCCACGAGTCCACTGTGCGGACGCCGCGGGGATGCGGCAATACCTACGAGTGCAGAGCGTCGCTCACTCAGCCGATCTGCCGCCGTCGATTCCACTTCGGTGGCGCCGCCTCCGGCGAGTTGCGCGTCGACGCCGATGGCGGTGCCGTGTTGGGGGGGGCTGCGCGACGCGAACCGGCAGCTTCGAGGCCGTTGGAAGGGCGCTTCAGAGACCTCGCCGACCCGTCCGACCTGACTTAGACTTGCCCCGTGGCAACGCACGGAAGATGGAAAACGTACCTGCTGGTGGTGTCCGGCTTGCTGATCATCGTCGGGCTGCTGGCGGGGATCAAGGGCGCCGAGATCGGGAAGCTGATTGCGATGGGTAAGCAGTATCAGGCGTCGGGCCCGCCGCCCGAGACGGTCAGCACCTCCGTCGCGCAGGCCGAGACCTGGGAGACCACGGTGTCCGCCGTGGGCAGCATCTCCGGCCTGCGCAGCGTCACCGTCAGCAACGAGGTGCCGGGGACCATCAGCAAGATCCGCTTCGAATCGGGGCAGGTCGTGCGCGAGGGCCAGGTGCTCGTCGAGCTGGACTCCGGGGTCGAGCGGGCACAGCTGGCGTCCGCGGACGCGCGGCGCGACCTGGCCGATCGGACGCTCAAGCGCTCCAAGGTCCTGGCAGGCGGAAACGCCATCAGCCCGTCGCAACTCGATGAAGTGGACGCCCAGCTCAAATCGGCGACGACCGATGCGGCGGCGCTGCACGCGCAGGTCGAACGCAAGGTCATCCGTGCGCCGTTCCGCGGTCGGCTCGGCATCCGCGCGGTCAACGTGGGCCAATACCTGAACCCCGGAACGATGGTGACGACCCTGGACTCGATGGGCGGCACGTTCGTGGACTTCTCGCTCCCGCAGGATGACCTGGCGACGATCAAGGTCGGCTTGGCCGTGCGCGTGACGCTGGAGGGGACGCCGGAGCAGCTGACGGGGACGATCAGCGCCATCGACCCGACGATCGACTCCACGACGCGCAACGTGAAGATCCGCGCGGCGATCCCCGAGCCGGCCAACAAGCCGCGCCCGGGCATGTACGTGAACGTGCAGGTCGTCCAGCCGACACGGCAGGCGGTGGTGGCCATACCGGTGACGGCGCTCCTGCACGCGTCGTACGGCGATTCGGTCTTCGTCGTCGAAGACAAGCCGCCGGGAACGCCCGGGGTGGCGCGCACACCGGACGGCAAGACGGTGCAGATCGCGCGCCAGCAATTCGTGCGCACCGGGGCGGCGCGCGGCGACTTCATCGCGATCACCAAGGGGGTCACCGGCGGCCAGCAGGTGGTCAGCGCCGGAGCCTTCAAGTTGCGCAACAACTCGCCGGTGGTCGTCGACAACAGCGTGCAGGCGAAGGCCCAGCTGGCGCTGCAACCCCAGAACCGTTGACGCCATGAAGTTCACCGACGTCTTTCTGCGCCGACCGGTGCTGGCGATCGTCGTCAGCGTGCTGATCATCGTTGCGGGGCTGCAGGCGGTCCGCACACTGAACGTGCGCCAGTACCCGAAGCTGGAGAGCGCGACCGTGAGCGTGAGGACGGTCTACGTCGGCGCCAGCGCCGACCTGGTGCGCGGCTTCATCACCACGCCGCTCGAGCGCGCGATCGCCGCCGCCGACGGCATCGACTACATCGAGTCGCAGAGCGTCCTCGGCCTGTCGACCATCAACGTCCGGCTGAAGTTGAACTTCAACGCCGCCGAGGCGCTGGCCGACATCAGCTCGCGCGTGAACCAGGTGCGCGCCGATCTGCCGCCGGAGGCGCAGGTGCCCGCGATCCAGGTCGAGCCCTCCGACGCGCAAGTCGCCGGGATGTACCTCAGCTTCACCTCGGACGTGCTCGAGGACAACCAGGTCACCGACTACCTGATCCGGGTCGTGCAGCCGCGCCTGTCGGCCATCGCCGGCGTGCAGCGTGCCGAGATCCTGGGCGCGCGCACGTTCGCGCTGCGCGCCTGGCTGAAACCGGATCTCATGGCGGCGCTCAACGTCACGCCGTCCCAGCTGCGGCGCGCGCTGGCCGCCAACAACTACCTGACGGCGGCTGGCACGACCAAGGGCGGGCTCGTGCAGATGAACATCGCGGCGTCGACCGACGTCCGGTCGCTCGAAGACTTCAAGCGCCTGGTCATCCGCGAGCAAAACGGCGCGCTGGTCCGGCTGCAAGACGTCGCCGATGTCGAGCTCGGCGCCGACGACTACGACCAGGACGTGCGCTTCTCGGGCCACAAGGCGGTGTTCATGGGCGTGTGGGTGCTGCCCAGCGCCAGCGCGCTCGACGTCATCGGCGACGTCAACAAGGAGATCGAGCGCGTTCGCGCGGAGCTGCCGACGGGCATGCAGGCCATGGTCGCTTACGATTCGACCGCGTACATCCGCGACGCCATGCGCGAGGTCGTCCACACGCTCAGCGAAACCGTCCTGATCGTCATGCTGGTGATCTTCCTGTTCCTGGGCTCGTTCCGCTCGGCGCTCGTGCCGGTGGTCGCGATCCCGGTGTCGCTGATCGGCGGCGTGTTCTTGATGCAGGCCTTCGGCTTCACGCTGAATCTGCTGACGTTGCTGGCCATCGTCCTGTCGGTCGGCCTGGTGGTCGACGACGCGATCGTCGTGGTCGAGAACGTCGAGCGCCACATCCGTGAGGGCCGCACGCCGTACCACGCGGCGCTGCTGGGCGCGCGCGAGCTGGTCGGGCCGGTCGTGGCGATGACCATCACCCTGGCCGCCGTCTACGTCCCGATCGGCATCCAGGGCGGGCTCACCGGCGCGTTGTTCCGCGAGTTCGCGTTCACGCTCGCGGGCGCGGTCTTCATCTCGGGGATTGTGGCGCTGACGCTGTCGCCGGTGATGTCGTCGCGGTTGCTCCGCTCCGAGCACCAGCACCGCTGGTTCGCGCGCAAGGTCGAGAGCGGGTTCGACCGCCTGCGCACGCGCTACACGAAGATGCTGGCGGCGACCCTGCGCTTCCGGCCGGCGGTGTACGCGGTCTGGATCGTGCTGGCGATCGTGCTCGTGCCGCTCTACATGTTCTCGCCGGGCGAGCTGGCGCCGCACGAGGACCAGAGCTTCCTGTTCGGCGCCATCGACGTCCCCGCCAACGCGTCGCTCGAGCAGGTGACGACGTACTCGTCGCTGGTCGGCAAGGCGTTCCAGAGCACGCCCGAGTTCGAGAGCTACTTCCAGATCAGCTTCCCCACCGGCGGCTTCGGCGGGATGGCCCTGAAGCCGTGGACCGAGCGCAAGCGCACCGTGTTTCAGATCGAGCCCGAGCTGAACGGGAAGCTGTCGCACATCACCGGCATTCGCGCGCCGGTGTTCCTGCCTCCGGCGCTGCCCAACCCCGGCTTGTTCCCCGTCGAGGTGGTGCTGTCATCGACGGCGGAGCACGCGCAGCTGGTGCGCTACGCGGACCAGCTGGTGACCGCGGCGATGGCGAGCCACCAGTTCGCGTTCCCGCCCATCGTCGACGTGCGCATCGACCAGGCCGACGCGCAGATCGTCATCGATCGCAACAAGGCGGCGTCGATGGGCGTGACCATGGAGCAGCTCGGCTCGGACCTGTCGTCGATGCTGAGCGGCAACTTCGTCAACCGCTTCAACATGGACGGGCGCAGCTACAAAGTGATCCCGCAGATCGCGCGCTCGGGCCGGTTGACCGCGGCGCAGCTCGGCGACATCTACGTGTCCGGGCCGATGGGCCAGCTCATCCCCCTGTCGGCGATCGCGGACATCCGCGAGGGGCTCGAGCCGCGGTCGCTGAACCGATTTCAGCAGCTGAACGCGATCAAGATCTCCGGCCTGCCGACGCGTTCGCTGCAGGGCGCGCTGCAGGTGCTCGAGACCACCGCCGCGAAGATCCTGCCGCCCGGGTCGCGCCTCGACTACACCGGCGAGTCGCGGCAGCTCCGCCAGGAGTCCGGTCGGTTCCTACCCGCGCTCGGCCTTGCGCTGCTGGTGATCTTTCTCGTGCTGGCCGCCCAGTTCAACTCGTTCCGCGATCCCTTCGTGATCCTCGCGGGCTCGGTGCCGCTGGCGATGTTCGGCGCGCTGGTCTTCACCTTCTTGAAGTTCGAGGGTCCGCCCGGACTGCGGTTCGGACTGACCGAGGGCTGGACCACCACCCTCAACATCTATTCGCAGGTCGGCCTGGTCACCCTGGCCGGCCTGATCGCGAAGAACGGCATCCTCATCGTCCAGTTCGCCAACGAGAAGCAGCTCGAGGGCCTGGACAAGGTCGCCGCGGTCCGCGAGGCCGCGAGCATCCGCCTGCGCCCGATCCTGATGACCACGGTCGCCACCGTCGCGGGCCACTTCCCGCTCACGCTGGTCTCCGGTCCCGGCGCGGTCGCGCGCAACTCGATCGGCATCGTGCTGGTCGGCGGCATGACCATCGGGACGTTGTTCACCTTGTTCGTGGTCCCGTCGGTCTACGTGCTGATCGCCAAGGATCACCGCAAGGAAAAGACAATGCGCGACGCGCTGGAGAACGCTCCGGACGAGCTCGCTCCGGCCGCCGCGGTGCCGGCGTACCCGGCGGAATAGGTATCGGCGGCCGCCAGGGCTCACCCTGGCCGGGGTCGGGCATCACGGAGCGCGAGCACGGCGAGGCACAACATCGCCGCGGTGAGCAACCAGACGTGCGCGCCGCTCAACGCGGGAACCGCGGACGCGCACGCGAGGCTCACGAACAAGATCGTCGTGGTGTCCGCTTCCACGGGGAACGTCGAGCTCGAGCCGGTGCAGACCAGCCCGCCGCTGCTCATGGACGTGACGTCGGCTGTGTAGTCACTCGCGACCGGCAAGCCGGTCACCACGAACGAACCCGTTCCGCCGCCCGCCGTCACGGTGCGTGCCGGCGGCATCGAAGGGCTGGAGATTCGCGCCGTGGTCGAGATCAATGTGATCCCCGCCGGCGGTCCGAGGTGCAGGTCCACGGTCCCGGTCGAACCCTGAGCGCTCGCCGCCGACTCCAGGACGGCGAGCGCCGCGAATCCTCCAGACGTCAGAAGCCAGCGTGCGGATCGTCTTCGCGCTCGACCATCACGAGGGGTTCGTTGCATCGGTCTCTCCTCCGGCTCCAGGCTCGCACCGAAGCAACTGCGATGCCGTTTTCGGGGCCGTCGGGCCGCGACATTCCAGCGGAGCACAAGGCGGTTGTCTCCGATTGTCGGAACGACTCACCGGCTTTCGGACAGTCCGACGCCGGGGAGGTTACCCGCTCGTCCGCAGTCGGTACCCGAGGCCGTTCTCGTTCACCAGGTACTTTGGTCGCGTCGGATCGTCTTCGATCTTGCGACGAAGCGAGTGCATGTACACGCGGACATATCCCCCTCTCAGGCGGTAGGCGGAGCCCCAAGCTTCCTTCAGGAGCGCGTTCGTGGTCACGATCTCATCGGCGTGCCGCGCGAGCGTCGCCAGCAGATTGAACTCCGTCGGTGAGAGGTGCACGGGTCGCTTGCCTCGCGAAAGGCGCCGCCCTTCTAGATCGAACGTGTAGTGTCCGAAGGCAACCACCGTGGACGCCGTGTCGCCGACGTGGGTGCGGCTGCGCATGCCGACGCGGATGCGCGCGAGCAGCTCGGGGACGGAGAACGGCTTGGTCAGATAGTCGTTGGCGCCTGCATCGAGCGCCTTGACCTTGTCGGCCTCCTGCTCGCGGGCCGATACGACAATGATGGGCGCCGTCGTATGGCTTCGGATCTGCGGCACCAACGACAATCCGTCGACGTCGGGCAGGCCGAGGTCGAGGAGAACGACGTCGGGGTTACGAGTTCTCACCTCCTCGATCGCGTCCTGCCCGCTCGATGCTTCGAAGACTCGATATCCTTCGGTCTCGAGGTTCGTCGCATACACTCGAATCATCTTCTTGTCGTCTTCCACGATCAATATGCAGGGGTTCGGGGTCACACGCTCCTCTGGTTCGAGATCCCGGCCGCACGTTCGATCCGCGACAAGCGCGGGGGCGCGGCGCTGAGCGGCAGTTGAAACTGCACCGTCAAGCCACCGCCCGGCGTCTGCTTGGCCCACATCCGCCCTCCGTGCGCCTCGACGATCCCGCGCGCGATGGTGAGCCCGAGCCCGAGACCGCCGCTGGCCGCCTGGGCGCTGCGATAAAACTTCTCGAACACCTTGCCGATCTCGTCCGGGGCGATGCCCCGGCCGTGGTCGACGACGGAGATGATCGCGACGTCGCCGCGCAAGCCGACGTCGATCTCCACGGCCCGATCGGTGCGCCCGTGCTTGAACGCGTTGTCGACCAGGTTGAGCAAGACCTGCTCGATGAGCGTCGCGTCGACCTGCAGCAGGGGCACGTCGGTCGGAACGTTGGCGCGCAGGACGTGCCCGGCGGTGCGCTCGTCGATGAGCCGAAGCACGCCGCCGACGATCTCTTCGAGGCTCTCCCATTGCCGGCTGACCCGGAAGCGTCCCGATTGCAGCCGCGTCACATCGAACAAGCTCTTGAGGAGGTCGTTCAGCCGGCGGGCCTCTTGATTGATGATGCGCCCCATCTCGGCTCGCGCGGGCTCGGGCAGGCGGTCGCCGTGCTCCACCAGCGTGCTCGAGGCCGCTCCGATCACCGCCAGCGGCGCGCGCAGATCGTGCGAGACCGAGCTCAGCACTGCGCTCCGGATGCGCTCGCTCTCGACTTCGATCTGCGCGGACTGCTTCTCGCCCGACAGGAGGACGCGCTCGACGGCCAGCGCGATGTGCTGCGCCATCGAGATCACCAGCGACGAAGGGCGCGGGTC
>Ga0265314_10006108_pt1 | contig 10705 bp, 8 predicted proteins | sample 4126metaG_FD_203106 | JGI IMG/M metagenome (GOLD analysis project Ga0265314, IMG submission 203106) | Rhizosphere microbial communities from Carex aquatilis grown in University of Washington, Seatle, WA, United States - 4-1-26 metaG | ecosystem: Host-associated > Plants > Roots > Rhizosphere >... | reverse complement strand
CAGCAGAGCGCTGGCGACCTCGAACGATTTTGCGGGCTGCGCGTTGGCTGGCAAGAAGGGCCTCCTTCGGGGGGGGTGCTGCCCATCATTCTAGCGTCAATGCTGCGGCCCCTGGAACGACTATTATGGTCGTGCAGGGCCCACCCATTATGAACCGTCTGATCGCAGTCACGTTTCTGGCGCTCACCTGTGTCAGTTGCGGTCACACAGACTTGAGAGGCTCGTCCGCACCGTCCCAAGACGGAAAGACCTACCTCTCAGTGGCCGACGACAATCGAGGCCATTGCGGGCCGATAAAGGTCGCCGGCAAGGTATGGGCCCACGCGGTCGGCGAACCCGGGGCTATCGAGCCCGGGGACCACACCATCGAGTGCGGCAGTAAAATCGAATTCGCCATTCGTCCGGGCGTAGTTTTCAGGTTCGACTATTGGGGGCCGTGAGGCTGCAGGGCGGTGTCGGAATCGGCCGCCTCGGAACGCAGTCTTTCCGCATCGCGGACAGACTGCCGCGCCAGAGGCCCTTTCCGAAGAACTTTGCGAGGCTCTGCACTCTTCTGACGCGGATCACTTCCTGGAGGGCAAGGTTGACGGTCGCTGCATCGGTCCGTGTGCCGAGAATGCGCCGCGCCTCATCGAGCAAGTCCGGGTCAATCAGAAGAGGCGTCCGCTTCATGCGCCTATGTTACAGCACCAGCACCAGCCGCACGTCCATCACGTTGGTGCGCGTTGGCCCCGTCATGAGCAGGCCGCCGGCCGCTTCGAAGAAATGGTACGAATCGTTGTCGTCCAGGTAGCGTTGCGCGTCCAGGCCCTTGGCAGCCGCCGCGGCAACGGTTGAGCCGTCGGCGATGGCGCCCGCGGCATCGGTCGGCCCGTCGGTACCGTCGGTTCCGCCACTCAGGACGACGATCCCCGGGCAGCCGGCCAGATCGATGGCCGCGGCCAGCACGAACTCCTGGTTGCGTCCTCCCAGGCCGCCGCCGCGCAGCGTGACCGTGGTCTCGCCCCCGGAGATGAGGCAGGCGGGGCGCTTGGCCGGGCGGCCGGAAGCAGCGACCTCGCGCGCGATGGCCGCGTGGACCCGTGCCACCTCGCGCGTTTCTCCCACCATAGTGGTCGAAAGAACCACCGGCTCAAAACCGAGCTGGCGCGCCTTGGCCTCCGCGGCGTCCACCGCCAGCCGGTTGCTGCCCACGATGAAATTGCGGGCGCGGCGAAAGGCGGGGTCGCCCGCCTTGGGAGTTTCAGGAAGACTTCCGCGCACGCCGGCCGCGATTCGATGCCGCACCGAGGCGGGCACGCGTTCGCTCAGACCGTACTTCCCGAGCACGGACCGGGCGTCCGCAAACGTGGAGGTGTCGGGCGCCGTGGGCCCCGAGCCGATCACATCCAACTGGTCGCCCACCACGTCGGAGAGCAGTAGGGAAATCACCTTGGCGGGCCGGGCCAGCCGCGCCAGTTGGCCGCCTTTGATGGCCGAGAGATGCTTGCGCACCGCGTTCATCTCCTGGATGCTCGCGCCCGAGGCCAGCAGCATCTGGGTCACGGTCTGCTTTTCCTCGAGCGTGATCGGCGGCGCGGGCAGCGGCAGGAGCGCGGAAGCGCCTCCCGAAATCAGACAGAGGATGAGGTCGCGATTGCCCGCCTGGTGAACGATCTCGGCGATGCGGGTGGCGCCGCGGACGCCTTGTTCGTCGGGCAGTGGATGGCCGCATTCGTTGAGTTCGATGTGACGCAGGCGCGCCGTGTGACCGTACTTGACGTTGACCATCCCGCCGGCGATGCGCTTGCCGAGCAGGCCCTCGACGGCGGAGGCCATGGCCGCCGAAGCCTTGCCGGCTCCCACCACCCAGATGCGATCGAACGAGCGCAGGGAATACTGCCGTCCCCCGGCCACCAACGTTTGGCCGATGAACCGCAGGTTCCGCCGCACGGCCGCGACCGGATCGGCCGCCTGGAGCGCAGCGCGAAAAATGGCTCGCGCCTCGCGTTGGGCCACTACCAGCCTGGTCATCGAAAGATCGGCAGGGCCTCGATTGCCGCGACCGCCTCCAGGGGATCGTCGGAGTGAATCTCGACCCGGTAACCGGCCCGGCCGTACCCCGGCCGGCGCGCTTCGTAGAGGGCGGCGAACGTTTTCGGATCGCGGGCCAGCGGACGGTGCGTCGCGCCTTCGACCCGGCGGCGAGCCATCTCGAGCGGGCAATCCAGCCACACCGTCACCCCGTGGTCCTCGAGCAGGTCGTGGTTCTCCGGGCGCAGCAAGGCGCCGCCGCCTAGAGCCATCACCGTGGGGCAGCCCGCGCGCACTTTGTGGACGTGCTTGCGGATGGCTTCCGCCTCGAGCTGCCGGAAATGGTCTTCGCCGCACTGGTCGAAAATGTCGGCGATGCAGATCTTCTGCTCGGCCTCGATTTCGGCGTCCAGGTCGATGAAGTCCCATCCCAGGCGGTCGGCGAGAAGGCGGCCTACGGTCGTCTTCCCGCTGCCCATGAAGCCGACCAAGTATATGCCGGGTGTTCGGACCAGCTTAAGGATCATGCGCGCGAAGCCATAATGGTAGCATGCCCGAGAGGCAGCACCTCATCTTCGACGCCGACGACACGCTGTGGGAGAACAACGTCTACTTCGAGCAGGCCTTCGACGAGTTCGTCGGATTTCTGGCGCACTCCAGGCTGGCGCCGGCCGAAGTGCGCAACGTTCTGGACCAGATCGAGCTGGTCAACCGTGAGATCCACGGCTACGGCGCGCGGAATTTCGGGCACAATTTGCGCCAGTGCTACCAGCGCCTGGCCGAGCGCGAGATCTCGGCGGACGACCTGGACCGGGTGATGTCCTTCGCCGAGCGCATCCTGGAACAGCCCCTGGAACTGATCGAGGACGTGCCGGAAACGATCGCATCCCTGGCGGCGCGCCACGAGCTGATCCTGTTCACCAAGGGCCATCCCGAGGAGCAGGCCTACAAGATCGAAGGCTCCGGCCTGGCGCCGCATTTCCGCCACACCGCCATCGTGAAAGAGAAGGATGCGGCGTCGTTCCGTGCGCTGGTTGAAGAATGCGGGCTGGCCCTCGACCGCACCTGGATGGTGGGCAACTCGCCGCGGTCCGACATCAACCCGGCGCTCGAGATCGGCCTGGGCGCGGTGTACATTCCCCACGCCCGCACCTGGACGCTAGAGACCGAGGAGATCCGCAACGGCAGCGGCCGGCTGCTGGTTCTGGAGAGCTTCGCGGAACTGACGACGCACTTCTAGGTTTGTGGGGCAGGACTCCAGTCCTGCAGCGGGTCTCCAGACCCGCTCTCGTGCGGCACGTGGACGTCCCGCGCAGGCGTGGACGCCTGCCCCACCGCGCGATACCTTATAGAGGAAGTCCACAAGGAGGCTCCATGAGGCGATTCGTTTTCGCAATCCTGCTGGCGCTGCCGCTGGCGGCGGCCGACCAGGCCACAACCGACAAAGGCGTGGTCGAGGGAACCGCCAGCAAGGATCATCCCACAATCCATATCTTCAAAGGCATTCCCTACGCCGCGCCGCCGGTGGGAGCGCTGCGGTGGAAGGCGCCCCAGCCCGCCGCGAGCTGGACCGGCGTTCGCAAAGCCGTCGAGTTCGGCCCCCGCTGCATGCAAGGGCACATTTACAACGACATGATCTTTCGCGATCCCGGGCCGAGCGAGGACTGCCTCTCCCTGAACGTGTGGACGCCGGCGGAGTTTCAGGGCAAGCGCCGAATGTTGATCGACGGAGGCAGCCTCGAGCAGCCGCTCCCGGTGATGGTGTGGATCTATGGCGGCGGCTACTCCGCGGGCGCGACGTCCGAACCGCGACAGGATGGCGAGAACCTGGCCAGAAAGGGCGTGGTGGTGGTCAGTATGAACTACCGCCTGGGCGTGTTTGGTTTCTTCGTCCATCCCGAGCTGGCGAAGGAATCGGGCCACGGCTCGTCAGGCAACTACGGCCTGATGGACCAGGTGGCGGCGCTGCAGTGGGTCCAGAAGAACATCGCCGCTTTCGGTGGCGACCCCAACAATGTGACCATCTTCGGCGAGTCGGCGGGTTCCTTCTCCGTCAGCGCGCAGATGGCCTCGCCGCTGGCTCAGGGCCTGTTCCAGCGAGCCATCGGCGAGAGCGGCGCGTTCTTCAGCACCACGCTTGGCCTGAAGCCGCTCGCCAAGGCTGAAGAGGACGACGCCAAGTTCGCCGAGGCGGTGGGCGCTCCTACCCTCGAAGCGCTCCGGGCGAAGCCGGCCGACGAACTGCTGACGGCCGCTCTCAAGCCGGGCGGGGACGGGGTCCGCTTCGCGCCCGACATCGACGGCTGGTTCTTTCCCGAGACCGCCTATGCCACCTACGCCGCCGGGAAGCAGAGCCACGTCCCGCTTCTGGCCGGATGGAACGCCGACGAGGGCAGCGCCCGGGCCATCTTCAAGGGCAATCCGGCCACCGCCGCGAACTTCGCCAAGCGAGCGAAGGAGTTGTACGGCGACAAGGCCGACGCCTTCCTGAAGCTCTACCCGGCGGCCAACGACGAGCAGGCCGAGCGCTCCGCGCAGGACCTGGCCGGCGATCAGTTCATCGCCTTCTCCACCTGGAAGTGGCTCGAGATGCAGGCTGCCACGGGCAAGTCGCCGGAGTACCGGTATGAGTTCGACGATGCTCCGCCCGCCCCGGCCGGCGGCGTCGCGCGCGGTGCCTACCACTCCGCTGAAATCGAATTCGTCTTCGGAGTGCTGGCGTCGAAGGATCTTCCCTGGCGGCCGGAGGATTTCAAGCTCTCGGACCTGATGTCCACCTATTGGAGCAACTTCGCCAAGACTGGCGATCCCAACGGCCCGGGCCTGCCCAAGTGGCCGCTCTACGGCGCCGCGGACGGGTACCAGGTGATGCATCTCAGCGCCACGCCCGGCGCGGCGCCGGACCTCCACCGGGGGCGGTACGAGTTTCTGGATGCGCTGATGGCGTGGAAGTAGGGGCGGCGCAGAAGCCTAATGCCGCATGTTCTTCCCCGAAGCAGGGGATTGTGTACCGGTGTGTGGGGCGGGCCCCTGGTCCGCGCGGGTCCCTCTGGACCCGCTTTCTCGCCGATGAATCAAGCTGGCCGGTATGACGACCAGGCCGACGGGGGCGTCGGCGGCTGACCAGCGGGTCCGCCCCACGGCAAAATCTATGTGGCATTAGGCTGAAGCTCGCCCGCGGTCCCTGCGATTCCTGCGAACGGTTTGGCACCGTCGCGCGTAAGAATATCCAGGAGCCGTGATGAGCACCTGGAACGACGTACGCTATTCTCTCCGCGCCCTGGGGCGTGAGCCGGGCTTTGCCGCCGCCGCGATTCTGACCGTGGCGCTCGGGGTGGGAGCCAACACCGCGATCTTCTCCATCGTCAACGGGGTTCTGCTGCGGCCACTGCCGTACGCGGCGCCGGAACGGTTGGTAGCGTTGCGCGAGGTGGTGCCGGCCTTTGTCAAGATGTATCCCACCCTGCCCGTGTGCGTGCACCACTTCGTCGAATGGCGGGCTCGTGCCCGATCCTTCGAGCGCCTCTCGGCCATGGACCCGACCACCACGACCCTGACCGACGGCGTACAGGCCGAGCAACTCGACGCCATGCGCGTTTCGGCCGATATCTTCCGAAGCCTGGGCGTCCAGGCGGCGCTCGGACGCACGTTTGTGGACGGCGAGGACCAGGAAGGCCGCAACGGCGTGGCCGTCCTGAGCGACTCCCTGTGGCGGCGGCGGTTCCACGCCGATCCGCGCATCGTAGGGCAGACCATCCATCTGGACAGCCGTGCAGTAACGGTCGCCGGGATCCTGCCTGCATGGTTCGAGTTTCCCAGTCTGCAGATTACGGAGACCGCGAAACCGACCGCCCTGCGCCCGGAGGTGTTTATCCCAGCCGTCTTCCGGAAGGACGAACTGGAAACGCTGATGGGCATGTTCAACTACAACGTCGTGGCCCGCTTGAGGCCGGGAGTTCCGGTGGAGCGGAGCCAGGCGGAGTTGGACGTGATTGCCGCGCAATTGGTGAAGCAGTCGGGCGAGAAGCTGGAACTGCGCGCGCAGGCGACTCCGCTGCTCGATTACATGACCGGCAGGTCGCGGCGCGGCCTGTTGGTGCTGCTGGGCGCGGTGGGCTCGGTGCTGCTCATCGTGTGCGTGAACCTGGCCAATCTGATGCTGGCGCGGGCCGAGCGCCAGGGCAGGGAAGCCGCTATCCGTACGGCGCTGGGGGCGAGCCCCGCCCGCCTGCTGCGGCAGGCGTTCACGCAGGCGCTGGTCATCGCGCTGTTAGGCGGCGCGCTGGGTGTGGGCGTGGCGTGGGCCGGACTGGGCGCGCTGGTGCGCAGCGCACCGGCCGATATCCCCAGGATCGCCGAAGTGCACCTGGACCTGCGGGTGCTCCTGTTCGCGCTGGGCATCACAACGCTGGCCGGCCTGTTGTTCGGCCTGGCGCCGGCCTGGCACGCCGCGCGGACCGATCCACAGACCGCGCTCAAAGGCAGCGGCCGGACCGCGACCAGCGGCTCGGGCGGCCTGCGGCTGAGGAGCGCGCTGGTGGCCGCGGAGGTGGGACTGAGCGGAGTGCTGCTGGTTACCGGCGCGCTGCTGATGACCAGCTTCCTGCGCATCATCCGGGCCGAGAAGGGCTTCCGCGCCCCCGCCGTCTTATCGGCACAGATTCAGATTCCGCGCGCGAAATACACCGAAGACGCGCAAAGCAACCAGTTCTACCGGCGCCTGCTGGCCAGCCTGGCGGCCCAACCGGGCGTGCTTTCGGCGGGGATCGGGACGCAACTGCCGCTCCAGGGCGAAACCTGGGTCGATAGCGTTTCGCTGCCCGGCGACCAGCGGCCGACCTGGCAGCAGCCCACCACCAATGTGCGCTTCATCAGTCCGGACTACCTGCGCACCATGGGCATTCCGCTGCGTGCCGGCCGGCCCTTCAACGACAACGACCCCACCAGCGCGGTCATCGTTTCCGAAAGCCTGGCGCACCTGCTCTGGCACGGACAGGACCCGCTGGGACGGAAGTTGATGGATGGCGAACAGGCGCGCGAGGTGATCGGGGTGGCCGGTGACGTGCGCGCCGAGCCGCATAAGGCGGCTGTGGCCACGCTCTATCGGCCCTATTGGGACTGGGCTCCGCGACGGGTAGTGCTGGTGGCGCGGGCGGCCGGCGATCCGCGCTCGGTGGTGGGCGCGATGCGGGCGGCGGTACGCAGCGTGGATTCCGAAGTGCCGCTGGCCGAGGTCCAGAGCATGCAGGAGGTGCTGGAGCAATCGGTCGCCGAGCGCCGGTTCCAGATGCTGTTGGCGGCCGCCTTCGCGGTCACGGCCCTGCTGCTGACGAGTCTGGGAATCTACGGCGTGGTCTCCTACTCGGTGGCGCGGCGGACCAACGAAATCGGCATCCGGATGGCTCTGGGAGCGCAGACTCACGATGTTTACGGGATGGTGCTGCGGCAGGCCATGACGCCGGTGGTCGCGGGCCTGGCGGTGGGCCTCGCCGGCGCGGTGGCGCTCGGCACGCTGCTCGCCAGCCTGCTCTACGAGGTGCGGCCGAACGATCCGGCCACCATCGCCGCCGTGGCCCTGGTGCTGGCCGCCGTGGGACTGGCGGCGTCGTTCACGCCGGCCCGCCGCGCTTTGCGTACGGACCCCTTGGCGGCTCTGCGCCAGGAATAGGCTCGTAAGGCGCGCCGTGTTGAGCCGCCACCGCCGGCCCCCTGGGAAGCCCTCGCCGCGGGCCGGCACCTCTTTGCTATCCTCCATCAAGGTGAACTCATGCGACTCTCCACTCTCTTCACATGCGCGCTAGCGGTTGCGACGCTCTCGGCTCCGGCCGCGCTCGCCCAGGACGCCCAAGCGGCGGGCGCCCCATTCGGCAAGGCCCCCGACGGGAGATCGGTCGAGCTCTTTACGCTGACCAACAGCCACGGGATGGAAGCGCGCATCATGACCTGGGGCGCCGGCGTCGTCTCTTTGAAGGTCCCCGATGCGCAGGGCCACCTGGGCGACGTGGTGCTCGGCTTCGACGACCTCGACGGGTATCTCAAGCACGACTTCTTCGCGGGCAAGGTCGTCGGCCGCTATGCCAACCGCATCGGCCAGGCGCGCTTCACCCTGGATGGCAAGGAGTACAAGATAGGCGCCAACAACGGGCAGAACTCCCTGCACGGCGGATTTCAGGGCTTCGATAAGCGCCTCTGGACGCCGGTCAAGGCCGACCGCCATTCGATCGAGCTCCAATACAAGAGCCCGGATCTCGAGGAAGGCTACCCCGGAAACCTGCTGGCGACGGTGCGCTATACGCTCACCGACGCCAACGAGCTGCGCATCGACTACACCGCCACAACCGACAAGGACACGGTTATCAACCTGTCCAACCATTCCTACTTCAACCTGGGCGGAGCCGGGAACGGGACCATCCTCGACGAAGACCTGCAGATCGATGCCGACCGCTTCACCCCGGTGACCTCGGAGTTGATTCCGACCGGCGAGCTGCCGGGCGTCGCGGGCACGCCGATGGACTTCCGTAAGCCGACGCGCATTGGCGCGCGCATCGACGGCGCCCAAGAACAGTTGAAGTTCGGTGGAGGATACGACCACAACTGGGTGCTGAACAAGCCCAAAGCAGGCTTGACGCTGGCGGCCCGCCTGCACGATCCGCGCGCCGGGCGGGTGATGGAGGTGCTTACCACGGAGCCCGGCGTCCAATTCTACTCGGGGAACATGATGTCGCGCGAGCAGGTCACCGGTAAAGCGGGGCAGGTGTACGTCTGGCGCGGCGCGCTGTGCCTGGAGACGCAGCACTTCCCCGATTCGCCCAACCAGCCGAGCTTTCCCAGCACGGAGCTGAAGCCGGGCCAGACCTACCGCAGCACTACGGTCTTCCGCTTCTCAGTGGACAAGAAGTAGGCTGTGGGGCAGGACTCCAGTCCTGCAGCGGGTCTCCAGACCCGCCTCCGACGCTATCGTCGCTCAATCTGCCCCGCGATAAACGACGCCGCCTTTCATCACAAACGAGACTCTCTCGACCACTCCGATATCTTCGAGCGGATTGCCCGGAACCGCGACGATGTCGGCCCAATAGCCGGGCTTCAAGGCGCCGGCCTGCCCCTGCCAGCCGAGCAACTCCGCGCCGTTCAGCGTGCCGGCCTGGAGCGCGGCCAGCGGTGTCATCCCGTACTTCACCAGCAGGACGAACTCGCGCGCCTGGGTGCCGTGCGGGAATGGGCCGACATCGGAGCCGGCCGCGATGGGGACCCCGGCCGCGAGCTGTTTCCGGAATTCCCGCGCGTGCGATTCGATCAGGGAACGCTCGCGCGCCGCCCGCTCTTTCGACGGCGCGTGATCGGCGAAGTACTCGAAGATCGTGAACGTCGGTACGGCATAGATGTGTTTGTCGTGCATCAGGCGCATGGTCTCGTCGCCGAGCTCGTTGGCGTGTTCGATGGAGACCACCCCGGCCCGCGCCGCATAGAGCGCGCCCGGCTCGCTGGTGGCGTGGACGGCGACGTGGCTCGCGACCCGTGCCGCTTCCTGCACGGCGGCGCTCAGCTCGGCTTCGGTGTACTGGTAAGGCGTGAACAGCTTGCCGTCGCGAAATGTGTCGTGGCCGGTCTGGTAAATCTTGATGAAATCGGCGCCTTCCTTGAACTGCTGCCGGATCGTCTTCACCAGCTCGGCGGCATTGTTGGCCCACGTGGCGTTGGGCAGAACGTGCTGGTCGGGATTGTAACCGATGGCGTCCTCGTGCCCGCCTAGGATATCCACCGCGTTTCCGCTTATGCGCAGGCGCGGCCCCGGAATCAGACCCTGGTCAATGGCGTTGCGCACAGCCGTATCGGCGGAACCGGCGCCCTCGGTGCCCATGTCGCGCTCGGCGGTGAAGCCCGCCATCAGGTCGTCGCGGGCGGCGAGGACGGCCAGAATCGTCCGCTGCGGCACCGATTCCTGGACCGTCTGCAGGTCCTCCGCGCCGGGATGCAGAAACAGGTGCACGTGGGCGTCGATCAGGCCCGGCAGCAGGGTGCTGTCGCCCAGGTCGATGGTCCGGGCGCCAGCCGGATGGGTTACGGCCGTAGCGACTTCCGCGATTCGTCCGTCTTCCACCAGAACTTCCCCAGGGGTCAGGATTTTCCCGGTGTCGATCTCGAGTAGGCGGGCGGCGTGGAGGACGATGGCCGCGGGTTTGGACGGCTCCTCCGACGGTGCCCTGGCGGCCAGGAGGCAAGTCAAAAGGGCGATCGAGCGGATCTTGGTCATGTCTTGGACGCGATCATACCACCGGAGGTGTAGGGCGGACCCCCTGGTCCGCGGCCGACGCCCCCGTCGGCCTGGTCTTCATACAGTGAGAAAGCGGGTCCAGGGGGACCCGCACGGACCGGGGGGGCCGCCCTACCGCGCGGCCGGCGCCGCCACGAAACGGTATCCCACGCCTCGCACGGTGAGCAGGTGCCGGGGCCGCGCGGGGTCTTGCTCGATGTACCGCCGAAGGCGCACGATGAAGTTGTCGATGGCGCGGGTGTCGGTGTCCTCGTGCAGACCCCAGACCTGCTCGAGCATCTCCTTGCGGGATACCGACCGCCCTTCGCGATCGATCAGGTAGCGGAGCAGATTCGCCTCCATCAACGTCAGCGGGACCACCTTGTCGCCGACGCGCAGCTCCAGTAGATCGAAGTTGACAGACTTATCCTCGAACCGGAA
>Ga0265314_10006107_pt1 | contig 10706 bp, 9 predicted proteins | sample 4126metaG_FD_203106 | JGI IMG/M metagenome (GOLD analysis project Ga0265314, IMG submission 203106) | Rhizosphere microbial communities from Carex aquatilis grown in University of Washington, Seatle, WA, United States - 4-1-26 metaG | ecosystem: Host-associated > Plants > Roots > Rhizosphere >... | reverse complement strand
GCGCGCAACGCGCGGCCCGTTTTCGTCTTCTGGAAGAACAGGCTCAGCGCCGCAACGAGCACGGCCGCGATCAACGCGGCCCACAGGTCTTCCTGGTTCACGAGCACGCCGCCCTGGAACGTGTTCTCCAGAATGAACATCGGGTCCTTCGGCATGCCGATGTCGATCTTGTAGATGTTGCTGCCGAAGAGCGCTTGGCCCACGCCTTCCATGAAGTACGCGATGCCGAGCGTGGCCATGAGCAACGTCGCGCCCTCTTGATTGACGAGGTGGCGCAGCACGAGCCGCTCGACGATCCACGCGACGACGAACATGATCGCGCCCGCGACGATGAACGCAAGCAAGTCGGCCAGCACCTTGCTTTCGATTCCCGTCCACTTCGGAATCCATTCCGAAAAGCGCGCCATCGCAAGCGCCGCGAACAGCACCATCGCACCCTGCGCGAAATTGAACACGCCCGACGCCTTGAAGATCAGCACGAAGCCCAGCGCCACGAGCGAATACAGCATGCCCGTCATCAGGCCGCCGATCAGTGTTTCGAGGAAGAACGCCATATTGATCTTGCGGTCAATGAGTTGTGCCGAGGTAAGCGCGGATCACGTCAGGATTCGCGCGCACTTCTTCCGGGGGGCCGTCGCCGATCTTGCGGCCGTAGTCGAGCACGACCACGCGGTCGCTGATGTCCATCACCACGCCCATGTCGTGTTCGATGAGGACCACCGTCGTGCCGAACTCGTCGTTCACGTCGAGCACGAAGCGGCACATGTCCTGCTTTTCCTCGACGTTCATGCCGGCCATCGGCTCGTCGAGCAGAAGCAGTCTCGGCTCCATCGCGAGCGCGCGGCCCAGGTCCACGCGCTTTTGCAATCCGTACGGCAATTGCCCCACGGGCACCTTGCGATAAGGCTGGATCTCGAGGAAGTCGATGATGTGTTCGACGAACTCGCGATGCCGCATCTCTTCGCGCTCCGCCGGGCCGATGCGCAGCGCCTGCAGGAGCAGGTTGCTTTTGATGCGCAGGTTGCGGCCGGTCATGATGTTGTCGAGCACGCTCATGCCCTTGAAGAGCGCGAGGTTCTGGAACGTGCGCGCCACACCCATCTGCGCGACCTGGTGCGGGTTCATGTGGCGGAAGGTCTTGCCCAGGAAAGTGATCGAGCCTTCCTGCGGCTGGTACACGCCGTTGATGCAATTGAGCATCGAGCTCTTGCCCGCGCCGTTCGGTCCGATGATCGCGCGGATCTCGTGTTCGCGAACATCGAACGAGATGTCGGCCAGAGCCTTCACGCCACCGAACGCAAGCGAGATGTTGTCGACGTGCAGGATCACGTCGCCGATCTTCTTGACGGCGGCGATTTCGGCGGGCGACGTCATGTTCATGCGGCCGCCTTCACGGGGTCGAAGACCTTTGCATCGACGATCTTCAGCGTCGCGGCGACGATGCCTGTGCGGCCGTCTTCGAATTTCACTTGCGTCTCGACATGCTGCTCGGTCTTGCCGCTGTAAAGCGCATCGACGAGCACGAGATACTTGTCCGCGATGTAGCCGCGGCGGACTTTGTTCGTGCGCGTGAGTTCGCCGTCATCCGCATCGAGCTCCTTGTGCAGCACGAGAAAGCGGCTGACCTGCGAGCCCGCAAGGCGCTCGTCCGCCGCGAGATCAGCGTTGACCTTCTCGACGCAGTCCTTGATGAGCGCGTACACCTCGGGCTTCTGCGCGAGATCGGTATAGCCCGCGTACTGCAGGCCTCGCCTTTCGGCCCAATTGCCGACGGCGTCGAAGTCGATGTTGATCATGGCGCAGACGCGCTCGCGCCCGTCGCCGTACGCCACGGCTTCCTTGATGTACGGGAAGAACTTCAGTTTGTTCTCGACGTATTTGGGCGCGAACATCGCGCCGTCGTTCGGGCCGCCTGCGATGCGCCCGACATCCTTCACGCGATCGATGATCTTCAGGTGGCCGCTTGCATCGATGAAGCCCGCGTCGTTCGTGTGATACCAGCCGTCGGCCGTGAGCACTTCGTTCGTTGCTTCCGGATTCTTGTAGTAACCCTTGAGCAGCCCCGGCGAGCGCACCATCACTTCGCCGCGCTCGTTCACCTTGATTTCCACTCCGCGGCACGGCACGCCCACTGTATCGGCCCGAACCTGGTCGTCGGGTTGCAGGCACACGAACACCGCTGTCTCGGTGGAGCCATAGAGCTGCTTGAGGTTGATGCCGATCGAGCGATAGAAAGTGAAGAGGTCCGGCCCGATCGCTTCGCCCGCCGTGTATGCAACGCGCACTCGCGAGAAGCCCAGGTTGTTGCGCAGCGGCCCGTACACCAGCAAGTTGCCGATTGCATATAGAACCCGGTCCGCGGAACCGACAGGCTTGCGATCGCGCAGCGCCGGGCCCACGCGTTTTGCAACGTCCATGAACTTGTGGAACATCGTGCGCTTGATCCAGCCGGCGTCTTCCATGCGGATCATCACCGTGGTGAGCAAGCCTTCGAAGATTCGCGGCGGCGCGAAGTAGTAGGTCGGCCCGATTTCCTTCAGGTCGATCGCGATCGTCGATGCCGACTCCGGGCAGTTCACGACATAGCCCGCCGCAAGCCACTGTGCATACGAAAAGATGTTCTGCCCGATCCATGCAGGCGGCAAATACGCGAGGACTTCTTCTTTGTCGGTGAGCTTGTCGAACTCCTGCCCGGCGCTGCCGCGATCGAGCAGCGTGCGGTGCGAGTGCACGACGCCTTTCGGATTGCCCGTGGTGCCCGACGTGAAGAACATCGCGGCGACATCGTCCGGCGAGGCCTTGTCGACTTCGGCGCGAAAGAAATCCGGATGCTCGCGCGCAAAAGCTTCACCTGCTGCGATGAGCGAGTCGAGCGAATGCAGCCCGGGCTCGTTGTAGTTGCGAAGGCCGCGCGGGTCGTCGTAGTAGATGGCCGACAGTTGCGGGCACTGCGCGCGGATTTCGAGCAGCTTGTCGACCTGTTCCTGGTCTTCCGCCAGCGCGAATCGCACGTCGGCGTTGTTGATCGGGAAGACGCATTCGGCAGCGGCCGCGTCCTGGTAGAGCGGCACCGGAATCGCGCCGATCGATTGCGCCGCAAGCATCATTGCGTAGAGGCGCGGGCGGTTCGTGCCGACGACGACCATGTGCTCGCCGCGCTGCAAGCCCGCGTCGTGCAGGCCGCATGCAACGCTCTCCACCATCGACGCGAAGCGAGCCCAGGTGAAGGTCTGCCAGATGCCGTATTCCTTCTCGCGCATGGCGGCCGCGTGCGGGCGCTTTGCAGCGTGCGCAAGCAAGAGGCGCGGAAAGGTTGTCTCCATCTCGTCGTTGGTCTGTCGTTGGCGCGATGCTAGGATCGACTTTGACGCCGACTTGTCTTTGCAACGACATTCCTAGGGTATGTCCTAGTAGGGCCTACGCCATGCCAACCGAGCCCTCGCTCCACCAGCGACGCCGCGACCCGACGGCGGAAGAGCTCGCGAGCATTCCATGGGTCAAGGTGCTCAAGCCCGATGAAGTTCGCATGGCCGTGCCGCACATCAAAGTGAGCGACGCGCTGCCCGGCGACTATGTATGCCGCATCGGCCGGCCCGTCACTTACTGGTTTGGCGTGATCGAAGGTTTGCTCAAGATGAGCACGGACACGGAACAAGGCCGCTCCGTGACCTATAGCGGATTGCCGCCCGGCGGCTGGTTCGGCGAAGGCACGGTGCTCAAGCGCGAGCACTATCGCTACAACGTGCAGTGCCTGCGCCGCAGCATCGTCGCGGGCCTGCCGACCGACAGCTTTCACTGGCTTGTCGATCACTCGATCGGCTTCAACCGTTTCATCATGGACCAGCTGAACGAGCGGCTTGCGCAATTCATCGCGGCGCGGGAGATCGATCGCATGGACAACCCCGACGTGCGCGTTGCGCGCAGCCTCGCGGCGCTGTTCAACCCGGTGCTCTTCCCCGGCGTGGGCGATGTGCTGCGGATCACGCAGCAGGAGCTTGGGTATTTGGTGGGGCTGTCGCGCCAGCGTGTGAATGAAGCGCTTGCTTCGTTGCAGGAGCAAGGATCGATCCGCATCGAATACGGCGGGCTTCGCGTTCTCGATCTCGCGGCGCTAAGGCCTGTTGCCGAGACCCGTGTTCCCTAGGAGATGCCGAGCCAAAGCGCCGCGTGATACGTCACGAACGATGCAAGATAAGCCAGCGCGAAAAGATACGCCGCCATGATCACCGGCCAGCGCCATTCGCCGGTTTCGCGCTTCACCGCGGCAAGAGTCGACAAGCATTGCGGCGCGAACACGAACCACGCGAGCAGCGACAGGCCCGTCGCCGTGCTCCACGATTGGCGGATCAGCGGCGACAGCGATTGCGCTGTGTCGGTCGCGGTGGCCGACAGCGCATACACCGTCCCCAGCGCACCGACGACAACTTCGCGCGCGGCCATGCCGGGAACGAGCGCAATGCTGATCTGCCAGTTGAACCCGATCGGCGCGAGCACAACCGCCAGCGCGTGGCCCAGCATGCCCGCGAAGCTGTATTGAATGGCCGGACCCGTCGCACCTTCGGGCGGCGCCGGGAAGCTCGCGAGAATCCACAGCAGCACCGTCAGTACGAGGATCACTCCGCCGACGCGGCGCATGAAGATCTGCGCGCGTTGCCAAAGCCCGATCGCAATGTTCCGTGCGCGCGGCATGTGATACCAGGGCAACTCCATCATCAGCGGGCGCACTTCGCCTTTGCCGCTCAACTGCTTCAACGCCCAAGCGACGGCCATCGAGCCGGCGACGCCCGCCACGTACAACACGAACAGCACGAGCCCTTGCAACTCCACGCCGAACGCGAGCGCGCGATGCGGAACGAACGCGCCGATCAACAGCGCATACACCGGCAGCCGCGCGGAGCACGTCATCAGCGGCGCGATCATGATCGTGACGAGCCTGTCGCGCGTATTGGAGATAGAGCGCGTGGCCATGATGCCGGGGATCGCGCAAGCAAAGCTCGACAGCAGCGGAATGAAGCTGCGCCCGGACAGCCCCACGCTGCCCATCAGGCGGTCGAGCAGGAATGCAGCGCGCGGCAAGTAGCCCGATTCTTCGAGCAGCAGGATGAAGAAGAACAGGATCAGGATCTGCGGCAGGAACACGATCACGCCGCCGACGCCCGCGATCAGCGCATCGACGATGAAGCTGCGCAGCAAGCCATCGGGAAGATGGCTTGAGACGAAATCTCCGGCCCACGACGTGCCGGCCTTGATCATGTCCATCGGCAGCGTTGCCCACGAGAAGACGGCCTGGAAGATCAGGAACAGCAACACCGCTAGCAGCAGCGGGCCGAACACCGGGTGCAACACGATGCGGTCGATCGCATCGCTGGCTTCATGCCGCGCCGCCTTCTGCAAGCCCAGACGTCCGAGCATCTCCGAGACAACTTCGTAGTCCGGCCGCGCCGATGGGGCCGCAAGCGGTGAAAGCAAGCCGTGCCACACATCGTGGTCGTCAAGACGTTGCTGCAGATGCTCAGCGCCGTCGCTTTGAATGGCAACGGTGCTGACCACCGGCACACCAAGTTCGCGCGACAGCGCTTCGAGATCGATGCGCAGCCCTTGCGTCTCGGCCAGATCCATCATGTTCACGGCCACGACGCATGGCAGCCCCGTGCGCAACACAGCGAGCACCAGACGCAGCCCTCGCCGCAGTTGCGTCGCATCGACAACGCACACGACAAGGTCGGGGCGCTTTTCGCCTACGGCGTTGCCGCCGAGCACATCGCAAGTGATCTTCTCGTCCGGCGACCTTGGATGCAGGCTGTAGGTGCCGGGCAAGTCGAGCACGCGCACATGCTTGCCCGATGGCAGATGCAAGCGGCCTTCCTTGCGTTCGACGGTGACGCCCGCGTAGTTCGCTACTTTTTGCCGGCTGCCGGTGAGGCGATTGAAGAGCGCCGTCTTGCCCGCGTTCGGGTTGCCCACGAGCGCCGCGAGCCTGCCTGCAGGATGCAGGTGCACAACCGCTTCGTTCATCGCAAGCCAGGATTGGAAATTATTTCGACTTCGATGCAGGACGCTTCGATGGCGCGCAATGCGAATGTCGATTCACCGATGCGAACCGCAAGCGGCTCGCCGCCCGGAAAGCCGCGCACCGTGATCTGCACGGTCTCGCCGGGAACGAAGCCGATGTCTTCGAGTTGCGACTTGAGATCGGGATTCGAATCGGGCGCGCGCACCGAGCGCACCACACACGCCTCACCCACGGGCGCTGCAAGCAGCGGCCCCGAGTGAAACCTCGTGCGCGTGATGTCGTCAAAGACCATCGGATGAGTACCAGATCGAATGCGAGTTGTTCTCATTCTAGCCGGTTTGAAGTGATAATTGCAAATAATTCTCATTTGAAGAAATTTGCCCCATGCAATTCATGCGCACGCGATGGCGCAGTGCACTCGCGAAATCTTCATTGGCTCTCGTCGCGGTGGTTGCGGCGGGCCTCATCGTCGCCGCGTGCGGTGGTGGCGGTGGTAGCTCAAGCGCTGCGCCCTCTCCGCCGGATGCCGAACCCGGATTGAGCGCCGCCGCCGACCTTGGTCGCAGGATCTTCAATGACGCGTCGCTTTCCGCCTCGGGAAAGATGTCGTGCGCGACGTGCCACGATGCCGCGCACGGGCACGCGTCGCCGTTCGATACACCCGTTGTGTTCGGCGGCGCGAACCTCGACCAATCGGGCCTGCGCAATTCGCCGTCGATTCGCTACCTTCGGTACAACACGAGCTTCTTCTTCGCGGACGACGGCACGCCCACCGGCGGATTTTTCTGGGATGGTCGCGCGGCGTCGCTGCACGACCAGGCGAAGGAGCCCTTCGTCAATCCCGTCGAGATGGCGAACCCCGATATCGCAAGCGTCGTCGCGAAGCTCGCGGCAGCGCCTTATGCAGATCAGTTCGCGCAAGTCTTCGGTTCGAACATCTTCAGCGCACCCGACGATGCGATGGACCGCGCGGCATTCGCGCTCGAGCGCTTCCAGACGGAAGCCATCGAGTTCGCGCCGTTCTCGAGCAAGTACGACGCGTTCGTCGCGGGCCGCGCAACGCTCACGCCGCAAGAGCTGAACGGCCTTGCGCTGTTCAATCGGCCCGACAAGGGCAACTGCGCGGCGTGCCATCCGAGCGCGAAGCCCGCCAATGCGCCGGGCGCGCTCTTCACCGACTTCACCTACGACAACCTCGGCCTGCCGCGCAACATGCTCATCGCGGCCAACGGCGATCCCGCTTTCTATGACCTGGGCCTGTGCGGGCCGAAGCGACAGGGCCTCCTTGCCACGCATCCCGAGTTGTGCGGCGCCGTCAAGGTGCCGAGCCTGCGCAACGTGGGCTTGCGCAAGCACTTCTTCCACAACAGCGCGTTCTCGTCGATCGAGGATGTGATCCGCTTCTACGTCACGCGCGACACGAACGCGCAGGCCTGGTATCCGCAGGACGGCAACGGCGGCGTGATCAAGTTCAACGACTTGCCCGCAGCGATGCGCGGCAACGTCAACACGGAAGAAGTCCCCTACAACCGCGTACCCGGTCAGGCGCCCGCGCTGAACGACGGCGAGATCGCCGATCTCGCCGCTTTCCTGCGCACGCTGTCCGACGGCTACACGCCCTGAACAAGAAATCCTGGAGAACCCGATGAAGAAACATGCATGGACCTTGAACACGATCGCGATCGCCGCGGCAATGACGTGCGGCGCGCCCGCGAACGCGCAGACCGCCGAAGCGGAACTCGCGGCGCAGGTGAAACAGTTGCGCGCCGAGATGAAGCAGCTGCGCGATGAGCTGGATGCGATGAAGAAGGCGCAAGCTTCAGCCCTGCAAGTGCCTGCACCGAAAGGCGCGGATGCCTGGAGCACGACGACAGCAGCCTCGGCCGCAGCAACACCGGTGCCCGCAGTTGCGCAAGCCGCCGCACCGCCGCCTTCCGATTCACAGACGGGCCTGCGCTTCTTCGGCTACGGCGAACTCAGCTACAGCCGTCCGACCAAGGACGCTTCGAGCACCACGGCGACGCTCAACCGCGGCGTGCTTGGCTTCGGCTATCGCTTCGACGAGCGCACGCGCATGGCGGCCGAGCTTGAAGTCGAAAACGCGGTGGCATCCGCTAGCGACCGCGGCGAGGTCGAGCTCGAACAGATGTACATCGAGCGCGATTTCGGCGCCGGCATCTCCGCGAAGGCGGGCCTGTTCCTGATGCCGATCGGCCTGCTCAACGAATCGCACGAGCCGACGCGCTACTTCGGCGTGTTCCGCAACCAGGTCGAGACAGCGATCATCCCCCCGACGTGGCGCGAGATCGGCATCGGCTTGCAAGGCGACACCGAAAGCGGCTGGCGCTGGAACGCGGGCCTCGTGACCGGCTCCAACCTCACGGCGTGGGACCCGGCGAGTACCGACGGCCGCGATTCGCCACTCGGCGCGATTCATCAGGAAGGCCAGCTTGCACTCGCGCGCTCCCTTGCAGGTTATGCAGCGGTGAACTACACCGGTATCCCGGGGCTGCGCGTGGGCGGCAGCGTCTATCGCGGCGGCGCGGGCCAGAAGCAGGCCGGCTTCGCGGCGCCCGATGCATCGGTCACTCTGGCTGAAGCGCATGCGCGTTGGCAAAACGGCAAGTGGGATGTCTCCGCGCTCGCCGCACAAGGGCGCTTCTCGGATGTCGCGGCGCTCAACGCAACATTCGCGGGCCAGCCCACGCCGGTGCCCGATCGCTTCGGCGGCTGGTATGCGCAGGCAGCGTACAAAGTCTGGCAGTCGGGCGAGCAAGTGTTGTGGCCGTTCGCGCGCTACGAACGCCTGAACACTGCGCAGTCATACTCGGGCTTGCCTGTCGGCATTGCGCCGGCGATCCAGCCCGATACGAGGACAATCACCGTCGGCGCGAATTTCTACCTGCATCCGCAGGTCGTGCTCAAGGTGGACTACATGCGGTTCCTGGACGACAGCACGCGCGATCGCTTCAACCTCGGCGTGGGCTTCGACTTCTGACGATGCAGCGGCGCAGGATTTTGCTTCGCGGTGCGGCCCTGGGCGGGCTTGCATCGCTATGGAGCGCGCGCGCGCTCGCCGTCATCTACATGGACATCGAACAAGCGCGAAAGGTCCTGCTTCCGCAGGCCGCAACGTTCGATGCGTTGCCGCTTGCGATCGATGCGCAAGTGGCCGCGCAAATTTCGGCCGCGACGCAAAAGCGCGTGCCCGCGGGGTTCCAGCCCGCCGCATGGACCGGCCGCGACGCACAAGGTCAGCGCGTGGGCTTCGTGCTGGCGGATCGCGTCACGGGCAAGTACGAGCTCATCGACTACGCGGCTGGCTTCGGCGCCGACGGCGCGGTGACGCAAGTCGAAGTGCTCGCCTATCGCGAATCGCATGGCGGCGAAATCCGTAGTAGCGCGTGGCGCAAGCAATTCGCGGGACGCAAGACGCCGGCAGAGATGCGCTTCGGCGACGACATCCGCAACATCTCCGGCGCAACGCTCTCGTGCGAACACGTCACGGACGGCGTGCAGCGATTGAGCGCGCTCGTCGGCATTCAGTTGCAGAAGTAGCCGTGAGTGCACCATCGTCCACGACACTGCGCCGCGCAAGGCCGTTGCTCGGGACACTCGTGTCGATCATGGCGGATACCGATGCGATCGGCGATGCGCAAACGCTCGCTGCGATGGACGATGCATTCGCAACCATCTCAGCCATTCATGACGCGATGAGCGCGCATAGCCCCGACTCGGACCTCGCGAAGCTCGCGCATGCGCGCGCGGGCAGCGCGATCGTGCTCAGCCCGCACACATGCAACGTGCTGCGCGCCGCAGAGCACTGGACTCGCGAGAGCGCGCATGCATTCGATCCGGCGCAAGCAGGATCGAATCTCGCGCGGCGCGGTGTGCGACCCGGCATTGCAGGAGATACGCACACATCAGCATCGCTCGCCGCGCTTGACTTCGCAGACGACACGACGGTGATCGCACCGGGCCCGCTCGCGCTCGACCTGGGCGGCATTGCGAAGGGCTACGCGGTCGATCAGGCTGTATCCGTGCTTCGTGCGCATGGCGTGCAGTGCGCGCTCGTCAACGCGGGCGGCGACCTGCGCGCATTCGGCGCCCGGCCGTGGCCGATCGACGTGCGGCCGTCGTCCGGCCCGCTGACCGCGCGCATGTTGCGCTTGAAAGAAGGCGCGATCGCAACGTCGCTACGCGGCGACGAGTTCGTGCCCAAGCGCCGCGCGCCCGCGCGTTGGCGCTGCGCCAGCGTGCAGGCGCGCGATTGCATGACCGCCGATGCCCTGACGAAATGGGCCCTGCAGGCCGATGAGCCGGGCTTGCGACTGCGCCGCACGCTGCGCGAACACGGCGCGCGCCTGGTGCGTTGGTGACGTTGCCGTGAGACGCTTCCACCCCACCAAGCATTCAGGATGGACCCGCTGGGCGATCGCGTGGACGGCGACTGCGATCGCGCTGCTGTGGGTCACGGGCGTGATGCTTTACGTATGGCCGTCCGCCGACATCGCCGAGCTCGACCCTGCGCGCGTCGAGCTGCGGCGCTGGGCCGTTGCGATTCACGGCAGCGTGGTGTGGTTTGCTTTTTATCTTGCAGGCCGCTGGGTGTCGCCGCACATCGGCTCCACGTGGCGCAGGCCGCGGACGCCCACATGGTTCGTGGGCCTTGCGACACTTGCGCTGATTGCGC
>Ga0265314_10006106_pt1 | contig 10706 bp, 6 predicted proteins | sample 4126metaG_FD_203106 | JGI IMG/M metagenome (GOLD analysis project Ga0265314, IMG submission 203106) | Rhizosphere microbial communities from Carex aquatilis grown in University of Washington, Seatle, WA, United States - 4-1-26 metaG | ecosystem: Host-associated > Plants > Roots > Rhizosphere >... | reverse complement strand
GCAGAATTAGAAGTTGGGCATGACTCCGAATCTTTGCGCATTCTAGCTGGGATGCGTGATCATCCTTATCCGACGGAAGTCGAAGTGTATTTTTTTCGTGCGTTACAAGAGTTGAAAATCGACGCACCAGATAAAGCTACTGCACTTAGCACCTATTGCGGCCATGTAGCCGAAGGCATACTGAATGATTCAATATCAACATCAAATGGGGTGACGGAGATCACTTGGGTTTGCTATCGTTTGGGATATCCACGGGAATTATCAAATTGGATTTTCCTTGCTGAGGATCTCGACCCAAAAACTTATGGCGAGCTTACGCAACAGACTTTTGACATTGCTGTGAAAGGAATGGCGAAGCAATTACTAATGCATAGCCCTTTGTTTTCGCCGCAACGAATTCTAGAGTTAAAAATATGAAACCCGAGAAGAAACCCGACGCCGAGATGCTGCGCGCGATCATGATCGCTGCGGTTAAAGGCGGGAGTATCGAAAAGGTCCGCGAGCTTGCGGCGCACGACAAAGCACTGATCCATGCGCACGACGAAAAAGGGCGCAGCGCGGTGCAGGTCGCGGCGGAGAGCATCGGCTGGCAGAGTCCGCGGCATGCGGAGATCGCGCGATTTCTGACGGAGCAGGGCGCGGACTGCGATATTTTTCTCGCGGCGCGCGCGGGATTGCTCGACCATGTGAAGCGGCTCCTGGACGAGTACCCGCATCTGATTTCCGCGACGGATTCCGGCGGGCGAACGGCGCTGCAGCGGGCGGTGGTGGTTTCGGCGCCGACTGCCGAAGGCGATGCGATTGCGGAGTTTCTCGTTTCGCGCGGCGCGCAGACCGATATTTTTACGGCCTGCGTTTTTGGATTGACCGATCGCGTCACATCGCTCCTGAAAACCGATCCGGCTCTGGTGAAGGCGCGGTGTTCAGGCGGAACGCCGCTGCACTGGGCAGTTCGCCCGCAGCGAAATGCCGGCGAAGCGAAAAAAATCTCGGCGCTGCTACTGGATGCCGGCGCGCAAATCGAGGCGGCGGACCTCGAAGAGCACGGCATGTCGGCGCTGCATCACGCGGCCGAATGGAGCAACGATGTCGCGCTTGCAGAGTTGCTGCTCAGCCGCGGCGCCGATCTCGATGACAAGTGCAACAACGGTCTCACGGCGCTCGATTACGCCAACGAACACAAGCGCCCGGAGATGGCCGAATTCCTGCGCCGGCGCGGCGCGCGGCCGACGACAATTCTCACGCGCGGAAAAGGCGGCGCGCACGCCGGCGAAATGATCGCGGCCGTTCGCAAGGGTGATCTGGACGGCGTGATCGTGCTGCTGCGCGACAATCCGGGACTGGTCAATACGCGCGGCGAGTGCGGTGAGACGCCGCTGCACTGGGCCGCGCAGGCGGGCAACATGCTCATCGCGGAAATGCTGCTGAAAAAAGGCGCGGACGTGACGGCCGAGGCGACGCTCAAGTTCGGCGGAACTCCCTTGTTGTGGGGCGCGGAACGCAATCCCGACATGGTCGCCCTTCTGTTGGAGCATGGCGCCGACGTGCGCGATTTCAATTCGCGCAACGGCCAGACGGCGCTGCACTGCTGCGCGCGCTGCAACAATTCGGCGGAGATGGCCGAGTTCCTTGTCGCCAAGGGCGCCGACATCAACGCCCGCGATAACAGTGGGAAAACACCGCTGCGCTACGCCGAGGATTTTGAGCACGATCAGGTTGCGGATGTGCTGCGGAAATACAAAGCGAAGGACTTCTAAGACCAAACTCCAAGCAAAACGAAAAACGGCAAACGGCAAAGGAAAACGCCGCGTGCGCGCGGCGTTTAGCTCTTAAAATTTAATTCTTGTGGCAGAAATCAGGACTGATGCGACGCGCGGGGCGCGCCGACGTGATGTCCTTTTTTGCTCTGGCCGCCGCGTTTCCACCACGGTTTGGCGCCCTGAGCGCCGGCATCGGCTTTTTCCCACGGGCGGTGGCGGTGTCCGCTTTGCGGGCGGGCCGGGGCTGCAACCGCCGGGCGTTCGTTGTGCAGCGGCTGCTGCTCATCATAGTTCGGGCGGCGATCGTTCACCGGAGCTGCGTGCTCGTTGAAATTGCGTTCGGCCGGGCGATTACTGCCATGTGCGTTGCTGCTGTGCGAGCGGTGGCCGCCTTGCGGGCGGCTGCCGTGCGAACTTCCGCCATGCGAGCGATTGTTGTTGCCGCGCTCGCTGCGTTCGTGCCGGTCGTTGCGCTGGCCGCGGTTGTGATGGTGCTGCTGGCGCTGGTGCGGATGATTCTCGTGCGCCGGCGGCGGCGTGTAGTCGAAATCCGGCAGTGTGACGCGCGGCAGTTTCTTATTGATGGCGCGTTCGATGATGCGCAGATCGTTTTCCTCGTCGGAAGAAACGAACGTGAACGCATCGCCCTTGGCGCTTGCGCGCGCAGTGCGGCCAACGCGGTGGATATAGTCTTCAGCCTGGCCCGGGACGTCGAAGTTCAGCACGTGGCTGAGCGAATCGACGTCGATTCCGCGCGCGGCGATGTCGGTCGCGACCAGCACGCGCGTGCGGCCGCTTTTGAAACCCGCGAGCGCGGCTGTGCGCTGCGCCTGGCTGCGGTCGCCGTGAATGACGCCGCACTGCACATTATTTTTCACCAAGTAGCGCGAGAGACGGTCGGCGCGCGCCTTGGTGCGCGTGAAGACCAGCACGCTTTTCATGTCTCCGCTCTGGATCAGCTTCAGGCAGAGCGACGCCTTCAGCAGGTGCGGAACTGGGTAAACAGTTTCGGTGATTCCAACCGCCGGCGCGGCTTTGCGCTCAAGGTTGATCGTCGCCGGATTCTGCAGCATTTCGCGTGTAAGCGAAACGATCTGCGGCGGCATCGTCGCTGAGAAAAACAGCGTCTGGCGCTGCTTCGGAACGTATTTCAAAATGCGGCGAACGTCGGGCAGGAAGCCCATGTCCAGCATGCGGTCGGCTTCGTCGAGCACCAGGACTTCAACGTGGTCGAGGCGCGCGTACGGATAGGACAAATGGTCGAGCAGCCGTCCGGGCGTCGCGATCATGATGTCCGCTCCGCGCAGGAAAGCCTGTTTCTGCGGGCCCATCGCCACGCCGCCAAAAATGGAGGCGGTCGAGAGCGGCGCGTTGGAGAGCAGTTCGCGCAGATGCATGTCGATCTGCGCCGCGAGTTCGCGCGTGGGCGTAAGAATCAGCGCGCGTGTTTTTCCGCGCGGCTTGGAGAGCAAGCGGTGCAGCACGGGCAGGCCGAAAGCGGCGGTTTTGCCGCTGCCGGTCATGGAGCAGGCCAGCACATCGCGGCCGGCGATCGCAGGAGGAATGGCATCCTTCTGAATCGCTGTCGGCTGCGTAAAGCCGAGCTGCTTCACTCCGCGCAGCAAATCTGCGTGGAGGCCAAAGGTAGAAAAGGGCATGTATGACTCCGGTGTGTCTGGCGAATTCTTGTCTCAGGGAAATGGCGCCGGTTTACTTACTGACCCATCGTATTTTCGTGGGTCATTGCCAGCGTGAGAAGAAAGTTCGACTACGCCGGGAGATCGGGAAAACAGATGGTACATGGAAGTCCGGCAGAAGTCAACACTTATCGCCGCACTTATTCGCCGGCTTCGCTGACCATCGCCGTATTACCGGACGCTTCCTGCAGAATATGCTCGGGCACGGGCTTGATTTTCCAGACGATTCCCAGCCACGACATAAACACAATTGTGTAGTACGTGATGTCGTATTCCCACCAGTAAAAACCCTGGCGCGTCGACGAGGCGTAGCGGTGGTGGTTGTTGTGCCAGCCTTCGCCCAGCGTGATGATCGCGAGGATCGGATTGTTGCGGCTTTCGTCCTTCGTCTTGAAACGCTTCGTTCCAAAAAGATGCGAGAGCGAATTGATGGTGCAGGTGCCGTGGAACAGAACGATCGTCGAGATGAAAAATCCCCAGATCAGCATCTGCCAGCCGTTGGTGCCCAGGCCCGGCGCGTAAACTTCGAGTGCCCAGCCCAGCATATACATCGAAACTGCGAGCAGTAGCGGAACGATGCTGTCGAAGCGGTCGAGGAAACACAGTTCCGGAAACTTCGCCAGATCGGGCACGGCCTTGATGTTCGTCGAAAAGCGCGAGCGCGCCAGAATCCACATCATATGCGCCCACAAAAACGTGTGCTGTATCGGCGAATGGATGTCGTCTTCCTGGTCGGAGTGCTGATGATGATGGCGATGATTGGCGGCCCACCAGAGCGGCCCGCGCTGCATCGCTGAATTGCCGAGCACCGCGAAGCAGAACTGCGCCGGGCGCGAGGTCTCAAATGTCTTGTGCGAAAAGTAGCGGTGATAAAATCCGGTGATCGCGAACATGCGGATAACGTACAGCGCCACGGCCACGGAGACGGCGGTCCAGCTCCACCCGACCCAGATCACGCCCAGGCACATCAGATGCACGGCGAAAAACGGAATGCAGCGAATGACGTCGACTTTGTCTTCGTCTTCCTTCGCAACGTCCATCTTCGCTGATGTATCGGCCCAGCGAACGATGGAGACAAAAATGCGGGAATGGCGGATGGTGTTCAGCATTCTGGCAAACAAAATCACATCTCCCGGAGGAAAAAAGGAGGCGCTTAAAATCTGGAGGAACAACAAGAAACAACGGCGCTGGTCGCAGACCAGCCAACGGAGACCCCTCCCGTTTCCGTTAATCAGATACCGTTTTTACTAATCAGCGCCTTTGAATCAACACTAAAATATGTGTTTCCGGTACGAAGGGTTCAAGGTTGAAAGCTGAAGATTAACGATTTCGCAGGTCAATCCGGCTTCAACCTTCCAAAGCCTTCAACCTTAAGCCTTGAACTTAAAACTGGGCTGAGTACCTACCTAACACAAGACACCCGACACTCATGCGAGTTTTTGCCTTTTTCAGAACCCTCAGCCCCGTAATTCCTGAGAACTTTTGCACATGTTGAGGTCGCTTTGATTCAGAGCGCCGCCGATCGAAAAGGATTTTACCTATGAACTCAACATATTCTCAAGCTGTCCAAGAACGCACATTGTTCAAGCTGTCTCCTCAAAGCGATCTCAGCAGCTTCGCTTTCTGAAAATTTTTGCACATGTGCAGCCGTTTGGGTGGTCAAAGAGCGTAGCAGACTCATCCCTAATATAGGACGTTATTCGGGCGCGTTTATTGCGCGAAAAATGGAAAAAATAGACCGCCGCCTTCTTCTCCAACGCCCTCCTTATAGTGTCCAGGCAGCTCGGCTAATTTCTGCAACCACTGCAATTCGTGATGACAGCTCAAACTTGAAGCGTCGTTATAGAATGATTCGCATGCGAAAACTCGGCTCTTTCTTTGTCGTGCTCTCATTGTGGACATCCGCGTGTGTTTGCGGAAAAACATCACCCCCCTCGCCCAACGTTGGGGATCATACCTCGCGCGACGTCGGCCACGACGTTCGCGACAGGATTGTCGCTGGAACTGCGCACCCTGCGTCCGACTTTCCGACAGTCGGGATCGTCACCGATGCCGCGGGCGCTTATTTGTGTACCGGCACCTTGATCGATTCGCGCCACGTTTTAACCGCCGGCCATTGCGCGGTTCAATCCGGCGGCGCGGCCTTGAGCGGCGCCGACGGGCGTTTTCTTCTGAATGGCACCGTGTACGCATCCACTCAAGTATTTCTTCATCCCACTTTTGATCTGAATCTCGTCGGCAGCATCGGCATCGTGGATGCCGCGATCTTCGAGCTCGCCGCCGACGTTCCGGGCGTTCAGCCCAGCCCGATTTCGCGCCAGGCGCCCAGCATTGGCGAAGCCATCACGATCGTCGGATACGGCCTGACCGGAAAAACGAGCATCACTCAAAAACTTCCGCCGCCGGGAACCATCAACAGCGGAACGAATTCGATCGCAGATGTGACGGCCACTCAGTTTGTCTGGGAATTCAAACGCGGCTTCAGCGCGATCGCCCCCGGCGATTCCGGAGGCCCCACGTTTTCCAACATCAATGGCGTGCTCACCGTCGTCGGCGTTCATTCGCAATTGTTATCGCCGGGAAATGTGAAACCCGGCCATTTCGGAACGATCAATCAGGACTCGCGCGTCGACGTGATGGCCCCGTGGATCGACAGCGTTCTGAATCCAGGCAGCACGTCGAATACTCCGCCGCAGATCAGCACCGCGGCGTCCGCGCAGCCGAACCCGGCATTGGCGGGGCAGGTCGTGCAGTTCAGTGTCGACGCTACGGACAATTCCGGGCTGCCGCTGCTTTACATCTGGAATTTTGGCGACGGTGAGAGCGATACTTCGTCCACGCCGGTCCATGTCTATCCGTTCGCCGGCGCTTACACCGCCACGGTCTCGGTCACGAACGGAATTTCCGCGTCGCAGAGTTCCGTCCAGGTTCTGGTGAATGCCGTTTCGAACGGCGAACTCGTCTTCAAAACGTTCCAGCTTCAGATTCAATTCTCGGCGCTCGGTCTGAGCCAGTGCAAGATCTCGGGCTCCATTCAGCCGCCGCTGACGAGGCTCCCGCAATTTGCGGTGATCGATATCGGCGGCGCGACGCAAGCGTTTTTCTTCTCGTCATCGTCGGGTGGCGGCGGCGGTGGTGGCGGTGGAGGAGGACGAGCCGCAAACACGTTCTCATACGATCCCTCCAACGGCAAATTCTCGGTCGCGTTGAAAAGCGATTTTTCGGACCCATGGCGCGAGGTCGGAATTGTCGATCAAACCATTTCGACAGTCGTGAACATGCCCGTCCGGCTTTCACTGGACGGAAATATTTTTACGGCGACTCAGGCGCTGAAATACACTTCCCATGCCGGCCGATCCGGCCGCGCGATCAAACAGTAACCTCGGCGCTCTTTTTCAGCACGAAGATCACGAACATAAACGAAATTGATCCTCGCAGCATAAATCAGCCTTCCTATTCTTCACGTTCTTCGTGGCCTCCGTGGCAAAAAAGGAATCTCGTTTCACTGGCGCCGTTTTTTTGCCCATGCAGCGCCGCTTCATTTCGCCTACATTCTTGATTCTGTTGAGGCCCCTTATAAGGTGGAAGCGCCATGAGCGAGCCCATCGATAATCTGACGGAACTTTTGAAAAGCGCGGCCGCGCGTTTTGGCTCAAAACGCTTTGCGGTGGATGCCTCCAGCGGAACCGAACTTAGCTTTGACGGACTGAAAAACGCCAGCGAGCGCGTCGCGTCGGCGCTGAAATCGCGGCTCAAGATCGGCTGCCACGAACACGTCGCGATGCTGATGCCCAATTGCCTGGAGCTGCTTCCGGCATATTTTGGAATCCTGCGCGCCGGCTGCGTCGCGGTGCCGGTCAATGCGCGGCTGAAGGCGGAGGAGCTTCAATTCATCCTCGGCGACTGCGAAGCGCAGGCGGTATTTGTTCATCCGGCCACGTGGAAGCCCGCGCAGATCGCGTTGAAGTTGTTGAACTGGAACAAGCCTGTGATCGCCGTCGGTTTTGAAGAAACTCCGGCGGGCACGATTCCGTTTGCAGAGGTGGCGGCGCACGCATTGGATCTCGGCGCGATTAAAGAACGCACCGCCGCGACACGCAACGACACAGCCGCCATCATCTACACGTCGGGAACCACGGGGCGCCCCAAAGGCGCGATGTTGACGCACGGAAATATTCTGTACAACGTCGAATCGACCAGGGCCGGACATGGTCTGGTCTCGAGTGATATCCACCTGCTGATCGTGCCACTGTTTCACGTAACCGGACTGAACACGATCATGCCCACGGCGCTGGAACAGGGCGCGTGCCTGGTGGTGTCGTCGAGCATCGATCCGGAAGAAGTCGCGGACACGGTGCAGCAGTTTTCGTGTACGACATTCTTCGGCGTGCCGACCACGTTTTATCTGCTCGCGAATGTGCGCGACCTGGATCTGAAGAAACTGAAATCGCTGCGGCTGATCTGCTATTCGGGCGCGCCCATGTCGGCGATGACCATTCAGCGGCTGCGCGGCATGTTCCCGGGCGTGGAACTGCATAACTTCTACGGCCTGACGGAGACCACCTCCGTCACGACGGTTCTGCCCGACGACCAGGCAATTCCGCGCGCGGAATCGGTGGGTCTGCCGCCGCCCGGACTTGAGCTGGCGATTCTCGACGACAAAGACCAGGTTCTCGCGGCCGGAGAATTGGGCGAATTGTGCGTGCGCGGGGCGAGCGTTTTCAAAGGATACTTCAAGCGCGCCGAAGCCACGGCCGAGGCGCTGCGCGGCGGCTGGTTTCACACCGGCGACACTGCGTTCATCGATAAAGAGGGGTTTGTTTTTCTGCGCGGACGAAAGAAGGAGATGTTCATCGTCGCCGGCGAAAATGTGTATCCGATCGAAGTCGAAAATGTGCTCTGCGCGCACCCGGCGGTACAGGAAGCGGCGGTCTTCGGGCGGCCGGACGCCGCGCTGGGCGAAGTGGCGCACGCGGCCGTGGTCCTGCGGCCGGACATGAAGCTTGCCGAACGCGAACTCAAAGCCTTCGCCAACGAACGGCTGGCGGCGTTTAAAATGCCGCGCACGATCCGATTTATGGACAAACTGCCGCGCAATCCGTCCGGCAAAGTCATGAAGCGCGACCTCTAAAATAGCGGTCAACAAATCGTCTCTTATTGACACAAACTATTGGCGCAATTTGTGCGGAATTGCTCCAAAACGGAGGGGCCACCATGGGCCTGGTTCTGCAGATTATTGGCGTCGTGTTCGTACTCTTCTTTGTGATAAGCGTTGGAACACTTCTGCTCCTTCGAAGCAAGCTGCGCAAAGCGTTGCGTACGTTTGAGCCCGCTGCGGTTCGCACTCCCAACCGCATTCATCTGCTGCGGGAGGACGAATTGACGTGGAAAAAAGAGGCCGCGGTCAAAGCCACTTTGGCGCCGCTGCTCAATCTTGGCTTCACACCGCTGGGATATTTTACACTGGATGAGATGCCGGATGTGCAGTTCGCGGCGCTGGCGCACCCCGGAAACAACGCCTACGCGGTGGTTTATGAGCACTCCGCTGCCGGAGTATGGACGGAGATTTACTCGCGCTACGCGGAAGGCCAGTCGCTGAAAGTCTGCACGTATTCCAACATTTTCCACCCCGCCTCCGCACAGGTGGACACGCCGCCGTTCCGCAAAAGCGTAAAAGTGCCGGGGCTGGACGTCGAATCTTTGTTTCAGCGCTTTATCAACGAACGGCCTGCGTATGTCATCGAACCTGTTCAGCCTGAAAACTTCGCTGCGCTGTTTGAGAAAGCGTACGCGGATGAAATGGATTGGCGCGCCAGCCGCGGCGGACCAACGGAGGCCGAAATCCGGCGCGTGGCGGCCGCGACCGGACGGCACGTCGACGACGCCATGGTGAAAGAAACACGCCGGCGTCTCGCGCCGCAGGATGTTCCACCGACCACGCAGGCCTGAAATCCACATCCGCTTCGAAAATAAGATATACTTAGGCTCAGCCGCTGAGGAATGATCTCACATGAGCCGAGCAAGTCTCCTTCTTGGGATGGCGTTGTCGTGCGTTTTGAACGCGCTCGCCACGGACGCGACGACGCCGGGAACGCCGACCTCGCCGTATCCGACGATCGTCAATCTCGCGATCAATTGGCCGATCAGCGGCGACGACAATCTCAACGGCGTCGTGACCGTGCGTTATCGCGAGCAGGGCCAGACCGATTACAAACAGGGCATGCCGCTGCGCCGCATTGCCGCCGGAAACAACCAGGGGTTTTCGTGGGCCAACCGGCACTCGGGCAGCATCTTCGACCTGAAGCCGGCGACGACGTACGAGATTGAATTGATGCTCACCGATCCCGACGGCGGCGGGACGGTTCAGAACATCACCGCGACGACGCGCGCCGTTCCGTACGCGGCGGCGAATTCGACAATTGTCAATGTTACGGATAACGCATCGTTTACGAACGCCGCGAACAACGCTCAGCCGGGACAAATCCTGCTTCTGGGCAATGGCCATTACAACACATTCACGTTTGGAAAAGACGGCACCGCGGCGCTGCCGATCGTGATTCGCGCGGCGACCACCGGCATGGCCATCATCGATGGCGACGTGCGGCTCGACGGGCGCAGTTACGTGTACGTCGAAGGCTTGACGGTCAATGGGCAGATCAAGTTCAACGGCGCAGACAGCCTCGCGATCCGGCGTTGCACGGTCAACGCAGTGAACGATGGCATCGTCACCAAGACCGCTTCAACAAATTGCTACATTGCGGACAACACCGTGATCGGCACCGACGTCTGGGATGATCCGCACGTCGGCGCGAACGGCGCAAACTTGAGCGAAGGAATCGAAGTCACCGGGCCCGGCCACGTGATCTGCTTCAATACGGTGCGGAATTTTCACGATTGCCTCTCCACGATCGAGGACAGCGGCGCGGTGAACCAGGTCTGCATCGATTTTTACAACAACGATGTTCAGGTCGGCTGCGACGACGGCATCGAAGCGGATTTCGCGATGGACAACTGCCGCATCATGCGCAACCGGCTGACGAATTGTTTCATGGGGCTCAGTTCGCAGCCGGGGCTCGGCGGGCCGACATACTTTATTCGAAACGTGATGTACAACTTGGGCTACTCGCCGCTGAAACCGTATCGCGGGAGCATCGGAGACATTTTTATTCACAACACCGTAGTGAAATCGGGAGACGGCATTTACACTCCAGCCGGCGTCACATGGTCGAACGCTCTGTTTCGAAACAAC
>Ga0265314_10006105_pt1 | contig 10706 bp, 8 predicted proteins | sample 4126metaG_FD_203106 | JGI IMG/M metagenome (GOLD analysis project Ga0265314, IMG submission 203106) | Rhizosphere microbial communities from Carex aquatilis grown in University of Washington, Seatle, WA, United States - 4-1-26 metaG | ecosystem: Host-associated > Plants > Roots > Rhizosphere >... | reverse complement strand
CACCCCATCTGCTCCTTCGTCAGCCCGAGGTCCGCCGACACGCCCGGCGCCGCCTGCGAAATGCACACGCGATCGATGTATTGGATCACCGCGAGCGTGACCGCGAATACGATCACCCAGTAACGCGCATGGGTGGGCCGGCCGGCTTCAGCGGCTCCGGCGGGGGCAGCGGGTGAAAGCATGTGAAAAAGACGCTAGCAGGACGGCGCGCCGCAAAGCCAGTTTCGTTCTACGGCCAATTTTGTTTTGCGCCAAAACTCCCCCGGCCCGTTAACTCATCCGTTCCGATGACGATCCTTGAAGACCTGCAATGGCGCGGCCTCTACGCCGACTGCACCGACCTCGCCGCGCTCACCCAGCGCCTCGCCCACGGCCCGGTCACGCTCTACTGCGGCTTCGATCCGACCGCCGACTCGCTCCACGTCGGCAACCTCGTGCCGCTCCTCGCGCTCCGCCGCTTCCAACTCGCTGGCCACCACCCCATCGCGCTCGCCGGCGGCGCCACCGGCATGGTCGGCGACCCCTCCGGCAAATCCGCCGAGCGCAACCTCCAGACGCCCGCGCAGGTCGCGCACAACATCGCCGCGATCAAGGAACAGCTTGCGCGCTTCCTCGACTTCAACGCGACGAAAAATCCCGCCCGCCTCGTCGATAACTCGACGTGGACTGCGCCGGTCACGCTCCTCGAATTTCTGCGCGACATCGGAAAACATTTTTCCGTCAACGCCATGCTCGCGAAGGACAGCGTGCGCGCGCGCCTCGAGAGCGACACCGGCATCAGCTACACCGAGTTCAGCTACATGCTGCTCCAGGCGCACGATTTTCTCCATCTGCGCGAGTCCACCAACTGCGAACTGCAAGTCGGCGCCACCGACCAATGGGGCAACATCACCGCCGGCACCGACCTCATCCGCAAAAAACTCGGCGTGACCGCGTGGGGCCTGACCTTCCCGCTGCTCACGAAATCCGACGGCACCAAATACGGCAAAACCGCCGCCGGCGCCGTCTGGCTCGATGCGAAACGCACCACGCCGTATCGCTTCTACCAATTCTTCATCAACGCCGACGACGCCGACGTCATCAAGCTGCTTAAGGTTCTCACCTTTCTGCCGCACGAAGAAATCGCCGCGCTCGAATCCGAGTTGAAGGCGAACCCCGGCGCCCGCGCCGCGCAAAAAGCCGTCGCCCGCGCCGTCACCAAGCTCGTCCACGGCGAAACCGCCTGCGCCGACGCGATCCGCGCCAGCGAAATCATGTTCGGCGGCAATCTCGACGGCATCAGCGAAAGCCTCTTCCAGGATGTCGTCGGCGAAATCCCGACGAAAGATTTCGAGCACGCGAAACTCGAATCCCCCGGCACGCCGCTCACCGAGCTCCTCGTCCACGCCGGCCTCGCGCCGTCGAAAGGTCAGGCGCGCAAGGATATCGAAGGCGGCGGCATTTATCTGAACAACATCCGCGTCGCCGAGTCCGCACGCGCCGTCACGACCGCCGATCTGCTCTTCGGCCAGTATCTCCTGCTCCGCAAAGGCAAGCGCACCTACGCCGTCCTGAATGTGCGTTGATTCACTCTCCGCTATCTCAGGCCCTTGCGAAATAGGCTAGCGCCGCGGCGGTCGTTCTCGCCGCCGGCAGGCCGTCGAGCAATTCGCCGATCGGGTCCCAGCGACCGTTGATGAGCGCGTCGCGCGCGGATTCGCGGATCGCGGCCTTCACGGTTTGGCCGGCGAAGCGGATTTCCTGTTTCGTGACATCGATCGTGATTTCGGTCTGCGGATTTTTTTCGACCGCGGCCGCGATCTTGGCGATGTCCTCGCGCGCCGCGCTCACGCACGGGATGCCGAGCGTCGTGGAGTTGCCGAAGAAAATCTCCGCGTAGCTTTCGGCGATGACCGCTCGAAAGCCGTATTTCTGGATCGCTTGCGGCGCGTGCTCGCGCGACGAGCCGCAGCCGAAGTTCGAGCCGGAAAGCAGGATCGTCGTGCCGGTGAAGCGCGGCTCGTTCAGCGGGTGCGACTTGTCGGTGCCGTCGGCGTTCTTGCGCACATCGTAGAACAGGAACTCGCCGAGTCCGTCGAATGTGACGCACTTCATGAACCGCGCCGGGATGATCCGGTCGGTGTCGATGTCGTTGCCGGGCACGTAAACGCCCCGGCCGGAGATTTGGGTGATTTTTTCGAGAGCCATGTCGGGAAGAGTTGAGGGTTAGTTGGAAGACACGCCGAACACTTCGCGCGCATCGGCGACGCTGCCCGTCACGGCCGCCGCCGCGACCATCAGCGGGCTCATCAAGATCGTGCGCCCGGTCGGGCTGCCTTGGCGGCCTTTGAAATTGCGGTTCGACGAACTCGCGCAGAGCTGGTCGCCGATGAGCTTGTCGGGATTCATCGCGAGACACATCGAGCAACCCGCCGCGCGCCACTCGAAGCCGGCGTCGCGGAAAATCTTGTCGAGCCCGAGCGATTCGCACAGCACGCCCACGCCCTGCGAACCGGGCACGGCGATCGCCTTCACACCGGGCGCGACGCGCCGGCCTTTGAGGAATTTCGCGACCTCCTGGAAATCGCTCAGCCGCCCGTTCGTGCACGAGCCCAGAAACGCCACGTCGATCTTTGTGCCCTTGATCGGCGCGCCGGGCGTCAGCTTCATGTAGGCGAGCGCCTCGACGATGCCGGCTTTTTCGTCCACCGACGTCGTCTTCGCCGGATCGGGGATGTTTTCGTTGATCGAGATGCCCTGCCCCGGATTGATGCCCCACGTGACCGTCGGCGCGATGTCCGCCGCGTTGATCGTGACGACATCGTCGTAGTGGCAGCCCGGATCGCTCGCGACCGCGCGCCAGCCCGCGACCGCCGCGTCCCACGCCGCGCCCTTCGGCGCGTAGGGCCGGCCCTTCAAATAAGCGAACGTCGTCTCGTCCGGATTCACGTAGCCGGCGCGCGCCCCGCCCTCGATCGACATGTTGCACACGGTCATGCGCTCCTCCATCGAGAAGCGATCGAACACCTCGCCGCCGTATTCGTAGGCGAAACCCGTGCCGCCGTTCACGCCGAGCGTGCGGATGATGTGGAGAATGACATCCTTCGCGTAAACGCCCGGCCGCAGCCGGCCGTTCACGTTGATCCGGCGGACCTTCAATTCGCCCAGCGCCATCGTCTGCGTCGCGAGCACGTCGCGCACCTGGCTCGTGCCGATGCCGAACGCGATCGCGCCGAACGCCCCGTGCGTGCTCGTGTGCGAGTCGCCGCACGCGATCGTCGTGCCGGGTTGCGTGATGCCTTGCTCCGGCCCGACGATGTGCACGATGCCCTGCTTGCCCGTCGCGCGGTCGAAAAACGTGATCCCGAACTGCGTGCAGTTCTTCCGCAACTCCTCCATCATCGCCTGCGCGAGCGGATCGCGATACGGCTCGACCAGCTGGTCGGTCGGCACGATGTGATCGACCGTCGCAAACGTGCGCTCGGGAAACGCCACCTGCAGCCCGAGGTCGCGCAGCATCCCGAAGGCCTGCGGGCTCGTCACCTCGTGGATCAGGTGCGTGCCGATGAGCAACTGCGTCTGGCCGTTGGCCAGCCGGCGGACGGTGTGGGCATCCCAGACTTTTTGAAAAAGAGATTTTGGCATAACGAAAACGCGGCGAGGCTAACAGAGCGTTGCCATGCCGGGAAATACTTATTTGGCTGCCTGTGATGCCGCGCGAGTATCAATTCCCCTTCGAGCTGCGCCACCTCGTCTATTTCCGCGAGGTCGCGCGCCAGCTTCATTTCCGCAAGGCCGCCGAGTCGCTCGCCGTGGCGCAGCCCGCGCTCAGCCGCGCCATCGCGCAACTCGAGGCCGCGCTCGACGCCGATCTGCTCAACCGCACCCGCCGGGGCGTCGAGATCACGCCCGCCGGCCGGCTCCTGCTCGAACGCATCGAGCCGCTCCTCCGCTCGCTCGCCGCGATTCCCGCGGACCTGCGCGCGCTCTCCTCCGGCCAGGTCGGCCAGATTCGCGTTGCGTTCACCGGCCTCGCGATGGCAACCGTGTTGCCCGGCATCCTGCGCGAATTCAGCCGGCGTTTTCCCGGCGTGCGCGTGGAACTCAACGAGTCTCCGACCTCTGCCCAACTCGCCGCGCTCGAATCCGGAGCGATCGCGTGCGGTTTTTTTCATCCCGATGCGCCGACGCCCGGTCTCCAGACGCGCCTGCTGCTCCGCGAACGCAACGGCGTCCTCCTGCCCGCCACGCATCCGTTCGCCAAAAAACCGAAGCTCCGCCTGCGCGATCTCGCCGCGACGCCGTTCGTGCTGTTTCCCCGCGCGCACAACCCCGGATTCTACGACCGCATTCTCGCGGCGTTCAGCCAGGCCAATGTCAGCCCGCGCATCGCCGAGGAAGTCTGGCCGCGCGCCAACGCCGTCGGCCTCGTGCGCGCCGGGCTCGGCGCGACGTTCATGACGCCGTCGGAGGCACAGCACCTTCCGCCCGAGGTGGTTTTTCGGAAGCTCACCGGTCCAACGCCGGAAAGCAGCCTCGTGATCGGCTGGCGCAAAACTCCGCCGCCCGACGCCGCGCTCGCCGCTTTTCTCGCCGTCGCCAGCGAGGAAAATCGCGCGGCTAGCCTTTGAGCATCTTCAGCAGCCGGCCAAATTCCTGGTCGAGCTGGCTGCCCGGCTCGACCTTCAGCGCATTGCGTGCGCGCTCGGCGGCGCGCACCGCCTCGACGCGCTGGCCGAGTTGCGCCAGATGTTCGACGAAGACCCTGACGACCTGGTCAAAGAAAGCCATGCCCGCGTTCCGCCCAAAATTATCGACCGCGTAGTTGTAGGTGCGGATTTGCTCCAGCAGCGGCTGCTTGGCGATGCTGCGGAACAACATGTCCCGCGCCTGCTCCACGCTCAGATCGGAGCGATCGCCCTGAAATTTCCGCGCGAGCCGGTGCTGCTCGAAATCCGCCGCGCTCGTCTGGCCGCGCGCGCGCAGGCTCTCGCTGAACCGGTGCGAGTAAAACGCCTCGAGATCGGGATAAGACTGAAACGCCTCCACCGCCTCGTAGAGCGTCGCCTCGCGCTGCTTCGCGTCACGCCCAAGGGAGGCTTCCGCCGCCAGCAGCGTTTCCCAGGCCGGCTGGTTGCGCCGCTCGTAGTTCACGGCCTTGCGGGCCGCGCGCGCCGCCGCCGCCGGATCGCCGTTCGCGAGATAGTCGGCGGCGAACATCTCGTGCGTGCGCGACTGCCGGAACGATGACAGCTTGCGGAAACGTTCGCTGAGGAACTTCAGCTCGTGATCGGAAATCGGCCGCCATGTCTGCGGATCGCGCGCGAACCCCGTGACGAAGCGCTGCTCGGCGTAGCGCCCGGCGTCGAGCCGCCACTTCTGGTCGCCGTCGAGAAAACCGAACCACGCATGCCGGCCGTCGTTGCCCTCGCCCACGAACAGCAGCGTTGGCACGCCGCGCGCCTTCCCCGCCTGCGTCGCGAAATACGCCTGATCGACGCAAATCCCGCCCGCTCCGAGAATCGCCGGCAGCGAATAGGATTTGTCCGGCCACATGCCGACGTTCGCGGCCGCGCGGTCGCGGCGATAAGCGACGATCGTGTAGGCGCGCTCGAGCAGGTTGAGCGGGTAGTTCGAGATTTGCTGCGACCACTCGAGTTCGTCGAACGGCGCCGCCGCATCGACGACAAATTTCAATTCGTCCGCCCCCAGTTGCTCGAGCCGGAAATAGGTGTGGCCGAGCTGCTCCTCGCGCGTCCACCACTTGAAGGCTTCGAGCGGACGCGGCAGCCGGCGCGGGAACACCGCTGACGAGACCTGGGCGTGCGGCCAGTCCGGCGGCGGCGGCACATCGTAAACCACGGCGATCGCGAGCGCGAGATTCGCGAAGGTCTTGAAGCGCGCCGGATCGGCGCGGTGCAGGTCGTTCAGGATTTGCAGGACACCGGGGAGAAAATCCACGGGCTGCAGCAGCGAAAAAAATTCATCCGAAAATTCCGGGTTGCCGATCAGCCACGCCTGGCAATCGGGCGAGAGAAGCAGGCCCAGCGGCTGCTGGCGCATCAAGTAGCGCGTCGGCATGTTCGCATGGTTGGCCTGCGCAACCGTGACCGCCTGAATCCAGCGCACGATGAAGTCCGCCTCGTTCTCGCCGAAGAGCGCCGCCCAGCGATAAACGTAAAGCCACCCGGCCGCCGCCGCGAGCTTGTCGCGCTCGTAGGCGCGCAGGGCGGCCGCCCGGATCGCCGCCGATTGCGGCGCCCAGCCGTCGCGTTGCGCCGCAGCCTGAATCGCCGCCAGCCGCGCCGCCGTCGGGGGAGCGAGCGCCTCGGAATCGGGAATGAACGACTGCGCGAATGAGACCGCACAAACGACGCAGCCCATCAGCACTCCGGCGAAAAAACGCATGGCCGCTTGCCTACTCGATTTGCCGTCGCGAGCGAAGCGAAGAATGCCCGTGACGCGCCTGCGCTCCGCAAAACAGGAAACCCCGCTCCCGTTGGTCTCGGGGGGCGGGGCTCCATGGGGCGACGGTTGGTCGCCGTTTTGTCAGGGCGCGACGCCGCTGTCCGCGGTGGGCGCCTTTTGTTTGAAAACGAGTTTCTCGCCTTCGCGATCCACGAGGCACGCCTCGCCGTCCTTCACCTCGCCGCGCAGCAGTGCCTCGGCGAGCGGATCCTCGAGATAATGTTCGATCGCACGCCGCAGCGGCCGCGCACCGTATTTCTCGTCGTAGCCTTTTTCGATCAGCAGTTCCTTCGACGCCGGCGTGAACTCGAGCGGAATCTTCCGCTCGGCGAGCCGCTTCGCGAAATTCGTGAGCTCCAGCTCGACGATCTTCACCAGGTCGTTTCGATCGAGCGGACGGAAGAAGACGATGTCGGAAATGCGGTTCAGGAACTCGGGCTTGAAGATGCGCTTCGCCTCCTCGAGCACTTTTTCGCGCATTTTCTCCGCGTCGTTGAAATTCGACGTCGCCGCGCCAAAGCCCATCGAGGTCTGGCGCTGCAAAAGTTGCGCGCCGACGTTGCTCGTCATGATGATGATCGTGTTGCGGAAATCCACCGTGCGGCCGAGCGAATCGGTCAGCCGGCCGTCCTCGAGGATTTGCAGCAAAATCTGGATGACGTCCGGATGCGCCTTCTCGACTTCATCGAAAAGGATCACCGCGTAAGGCCGGCGGCGCACCGCCTCGGTGAGCTGGCCGCCCTCGTCGTAGCCCACGTAGCCCGGAGGCGAGCCGACGAGGCGCGACACGGCGAATTTTTCCATGTATTCGGACATGTCGATCTGGATCAACGCGTCCTGGTTGCCGAACATCTGCGCGGCGAGTTGTTTCGCCATCATCGTCTTGCCGACGCCGGTCGGGCCGACGAACATGAACGAGCCGATCGGGCGCCGCGGATCCTTGAGATCGGCGCGCGAACGGCGCAGAGCGCGGGCGACCGACGAAGCGGCGATTTCCTGGCCGATGACGGTTTTCTGCAGCTCGCCCTCCATCGAAAGAAGTTTTTCGCTTTCCTTCTTTTCCATCCGGCTGAGCGGAATGCCGGTCCAGTCGGCGACGACCTGCATCATCAGGTCCTCATCGATAAGCACGCGCTTTTCCTCGCGGGCCTTCTTCCACGCCTCGGTGATCTGCTCCTGCTTTACGCGGAGTTGCTTCTCCTGGTCGCGGTAGCGCGCCGCCTCTTCGAAATGCTGCTCGCTGATGGCTTTTTCCTTCAACGCGCAGATGCTCTCGATTTCCTTCGTCAGGTTTTCGACGTCGGGCGGGCGGCTAAGCGCGCCGATGCGCGCGCGGGAACCGGCCTCGTCCATCACGTCGATCGCCTTGTCCGGCAGGAAGCGCCCGGTGATGTAGCGGTCGGAAAGTTTCGCGGCGGACTCGAGCGACTTATCGGTGAACGTCGCCTTGTGGTGATCCTCGTATTTCGAGCGAATGCCCTTGAGGATGAGAATGGTGTCATCGACCGAGGGCGCCTCGACCTTCACGGACTGGAAGCGGCGGTCGAGCGCGGAATCCTTCTCGATGTATTTGCGGTATTCGTTCAGCGTGGTCGCGCCGACGCACTGGAGCTCGCCGCGCGAGAGCGCGGGCTTGAAGATGTTCGAGGCGTCCATCGCGCCCTCCGCGGCGCCCGCGCCGACGATCGTGTGCAGCTCGTCGATGAACAGGATGATGTTCTTCGCGCGCTTGATCTCGTCCATCACGGCCTTGATGCGTTCCTCGAACTGGCCGCGGTATTTCGTGCCGGCGACCATGAGCGCGAGGTCGAGCGTGATGACTTTCTTCTCGAGCAGAATCTCCGGCACGACGCCGGCGGCGATTTCCTGCGCGAGGCCCTCAACAATGGCGGTCTTGCCCACGCCGGCTTCGCCGATGAGGACGGGGTTGTTCTTCGTGCGGCGGCAGAGAATCTGGATGACGCGGCGGATTTCGTTCTTCCGGCCGACGACGGGATCCATCTCGCCCTTGCGCGCGAGTTCGGTGAGATCGCGGCCGAACGCCTTCAGCGCGGGGGTCTTCACTTCCTTTTTGTCCTCGGTCCCGGACGGGCGCTGCGGGCTGCCGGCGGCGGCTTCCTCGCCGCCCTCGCCGGCCTGGCTGCTGGAAAACTGCGGGTCGAGTTCGCGGAGAATTTCGTTGCGGGTGCGCTCGATGTCGATGTCGAGCGACTTCAGCACGCGCGCGGCCACGCCCTCGCCTTCGCGGAGGAGGCCGAGCAGGATGTGCTCGGTGCCGACGTAGGAGTGATTGAGCGTCTTCGCCTCCTTGCCGGCGAGCGCGAGGACTTTTTTCACGCGCGGCGTGTAGGGAATGCTGCCCTGCGTCTTCGTTTCCTGCCCGGTGCCGACCTGTTTCTCGACGGCGTTGCGCACGGTCTCGAGGTCGAGGCCCATTTTTTGCAGCACGCTCACGGCGACGCCCTGCCCGAGCTTGATCAGGCCGAGCAGGATGTGCTCCGTGCCCACGTAGTTGTGGTGGAAGCGGTCCGCTTCCTTGCGCGCGAGCGCGAGCACTTGCTGCGCGCGCGGCGTGAAATTGTTCATCGGCTCCTGTGACATGGTGTGTGGATTAAGTGCTTAATTCGACCCGTCCGCGGTGAAAGTAAAGTTGGGTTGCGGGAAATTGGCAAACTCGGCGCGGAGCCGCGCCGCCCGGAGCAGATCGCGCTGGCCGGCCTCGAACTCGCCTTTCTGCGCGTGCTGGAGGTGGCCCGGCTGCGCCTCGATGAAGAGCCGGTCGATCGCGCCGCGGTTCGCTTCCGGAAACACGCGCAGATCGACGCCGAGCCGCAGCAGCGAGAGCAGGTTCATCGCCTCGCCGGAACTGAGCACATGGCTGTTCTGGAGGATGCCGTAGGCGCGGCCGATTTTGTCGAAGAGCTTGCCGGAGTCGGCTTCGAGGAGTTTCTGGCGGGCGTTGAGTTCGTGCTCGATGATCGAGGTGAGCACGCTGCCGAGCCGCTTGATGATTTCCTCCTCGGACTCGCCGAGCGTCGTCTGGTTGGAAATCTGAAAAATGCTGCCGCTCGCGTCCGAGCCTTCGCCGAACAGGCCGCGCACGACCATGCCGAGCTGGTTCACGGCGCGGACGACTTTTTCCATCTGGTTCGCGATCACGAGCGCGGGCAGGTGCATCATCGCGGAGGCGCGCATGCCGGTGCCGACGTTCGTCGGGCAGGCAGTGAGGTAGCCGAGCGTCGGCGAAAACGCGAAGTCGAGGCTGTCCTCGAGCGCGCTGTCGAGTTCGTTGATCGCGTTCCACGCCTTCTTGAGCTGAAAGCCCGAGCGCAGCACCTGGATGCGGAGATGATCCTCCTCGTTCACCATCACGGAAAACGTCTGGTCTTTGCTGATGATGACGCCGGCGCCGGTTTTCGCGCCGCTGAGCTCGCGACTGATCAGGTGACGCTCCACGAGAATCTGTTTCTCCAAGTCGGACAGCTCGCCGATCTCGATGTCGAGGCCGCGCTTCATCGGCCCGGTCGCCCCGATCGCCTGGCGGCAGCTCTCGAAGATTTCCTCGCGTTGCGCGGGCTTCGCCCAGCCGGGGAACGGCCGGCCGGCCACGTTGCGGGCGAGGCGGATGCGCGTCATCAGCACGATCGCGGTCTTGCTGCTCGCCGAATCGGTGAGCTCGGACGGCGAATCGATGAGCGAGGCGATCGTCATGGCTTCAACGCGCCGGCGCTTGCCCGAAGGTTTGTTTGACTTGGTTGATTTCATCGCGGCAGCGGGCGGCGTCTTCGTAGCGCTCGGATTTGATCGCGGCAGTGAGGTCGAGTTCGAGTTTGGATAGTCGGTCGTGAAGCGTTTTTCGGGCCAAGGCCTTTTGCGGAACCTTGCCGGTGTGCGCCGTGCCCTTGTGCATGCTGTCGAGCATCGGCTCGATCAGGCCCGTGAACGTCTGGTAGCACGCCGGGCAGCCGAAGCGGCCCTGCTTCTTGAAGTCGTTCGCCGTGAAACCGCACTGCTCGCACCGCACGCCCGCGAGCGCCGCCGGCTCGGGATTCAACGAGGCCTTGAGCAGCAAATCCGCCAGCGAAAACCCGCTCGGGTCGGTCACGCCCTTCGCCTGGGCGCACTCCTCGCAAAGGTCGATTTTATGGACCTTGTTGTTGACGATCTGGGTGAGGTGCACCGTCGCGGGTTTCGAGCAAAGATCGCATTTGAGCGGGTTCGGCATTGGGCGTTGAAAGTTTCTGCAACAACCATGCCAC
>Ga0265314_10006103_pt1 | contig 10708 bp, 12 predicted proteins | sample 4126metaG_FD_203106 | JGI IMG/M metagenome (GOLD analysis project Ga0265314, IMG submission 203106) | Rhizosphere microbial communities from Carex aquatilis grown in University of Washington, Seatle, WA, United States - 4-1-26 metaG | ecosystem: Host-associated > Plants > Roots > Rhizosphere >... | reverse complement strand
GGCGCGGGATCCGGCGGCACGCCGATGTCGCCGAGATAGCCGGTGCAGTAGCGCGCCGGGATGTTCATGCAGCGGCAGAACGTCAGCGCCAGATGCGCGAAGTCGCGGCAGACGCCGGCGCGCTGGGCGTAGACGTCATGCGCCGACTTCATGTGATGGGCGTGCTGGTAGCCGAAGGTGACGTGGTTGTGGACGAAATCGACGATCGCCTGCGCCCGCGCCCAGCCCGGCGGGGTATTGCCGAACAGCGACCAGGCGACGTCGGTCAATTTGTCGGTCTCGCAATAGCGGCTCGGCATCAGATATTGCAGCACCTCGTCCGGCAACTGGTCGATCGGGACCTGCTGCGCGGTCGGCACCACGACGTCGGGCAGGCCGCTGTCGCGCACCAGCGCGTGGCCGCGCAGCGTGACGCCGCCGGCAGGCGCCACCAGCCGGCCGCAGACATTGCCAAAGATATCGCGGTAAAACCCGATCGGCACGTTCGGCTCGGCCACGATCTGCTCGGTGCCGACGATATCGGCGAAGCGGGAGGGATGGATGTTGAGCATCGTCACCATCGGCGTCGGCTGCACCGCGGCGTAACTGATCTCGAAGCCTACCTTGATTTCCATGATCAGGTCCTCGCGTGCTCGCCGGCGGAAGCTTCGCTCGCCGGCGCGACGTTGATGCTGATCTCCATGCCGATGAACGCGTCGGCCGGCCCCAGATAGGCGCCGTGCAGCGGGATCGCCTGGCGCGGATCGCGCGCCACCGCGACGCGGATCAGGTCGCGGGTGCCCACGATGCCGTTGGTCGGATCGAACTCGATCCAGCCGGCATTGGGCAAATAGACCTGCACCCACGCATGGGTCGAGCCGCCGCCGACATGGCCGGGAGCATCGCGGTCGTCCGCAATGCACAGATAGCCGGAGACGAAGCGCGCGGCGATGCCAAGCCGGCGCAGCGCCTCGATCATGAACAGCGCATAGTCGCGGCAGGTGCCCGATCCGGTCTGCAGCGTATCGAGCGGATGCTGGGTGCCGTGCTCGTAACGCTTGCGATAGGTGAAGGCCTTGCGGATGCCATGGGTCATGCCGCTGAGGATATTGAAGGTCGGCGTCACGCCGTTGCTGTCGAGAAACCCGCGCGCCCACGCCGACAATTCGCCATGGGGGTCGCCGTATTCCGGGGTGATGAACTGGACCAGATCGAGGAATTCCTCGTTGTCATAGACGAACGGATAGAAATAGGCCGGATCGTCCGGCGTCAGCGCGAATTCCTCGGCCGGATTGTGCTCCACCGTCGCGGTCGCGTTGAAGGTGAGCCTTTCGGCGCGGGTGTCGAAGGTCGCGATCGCGACGCTGTTGCCGAACACGTCGTGGATCCAGCGCAGCGACGCCGGCCGCGGCACGATCTCGAGGCTGCCCGACAGCACGCGCAGGTCGTGGCTGTCGCGCGGGCGCAGCATGATACGGTGTTCGCCGAACGCCACGGGGCGGGTATAGCGATATTCGGTCTTGTGATGGATCGTCAGGAGCGGCATCGTCGGGCTGATCATCGTAATTTTGGGCGCACTAATCTACAGCGAAACCTGCTTAAATCTAAACCGGCATGCCGCTTCGATAGGCAGCAACCAGAGAAATAGTTTTGAACGATTCCGGCGACTTATCACTACTCCTCGGCAGCGCGGAGGTTCCACCGGTGCTCGAACTTAATAGCGCCGGCCGCTCACCTTTTCTGCTCACATGTGACCATTACGGAAGGCTGATTCCGCGCGCGCTCGGCGATCTCGGCGTGCCGGAGGGCGAATTGGTCCGCCACATCGCCTGGGATATCGGCATTGCCGGGGTCGCGGAGGCGCTGTCAAAGCATCTCGACGCCCATCTGGTGGCGCAGCGCTATTCGCGGCTGGTGATCGACTGCAACCGCCCGCCGCAGGCCGCAAGCTCGATCCCCGTCATCAGCGAAGCCACCGTGATTCCCGGCAATGAGGGTCTTTCACGCGAGGCGCGCGAGGCGCGGCGGGCGCAGATCTTCGAGCCCTATCACCGGCGCATCGACGCGGTCATCGATCAGCGCATCGCGGCGGGCCGACCCACGGTGCTGGTGTCACTGCACAGCTTTACGCCGGTTTATACCGGGCTCGCGCGTCCCTGGCATGTCGGCACGCTCTACCATCGCGACACAAAACTGCCGCCGCTGCTGTTGAAATCGTTTCGCGCCGAGGCCGACCTGGTAGCCGGCGACAACGAGCCCTATGCGGTCAGCGACGACACCGACTACACGATTCCAGTTCACGGCGAAGCTCGCGGGTTGATGAATTCCGGCATCGAAATCCGCCAGGATTTGATCGACGATCCCTCCGGCCAGCGGCAGTGGGCCGACCGGCTGGCAAGGATTTTTGGCGAAATCGAAACGACGCTGCGCGCGGAACGGTTGGTTTAGGGCGTCGGCCCATCATGGTTTGAGTCCCCTTCGGCTGATGTCTGCCCTGCGCCGAAAGTCACCAACCAACTGCGCAGCAGAACGCGCAATGTGCCAATGATAGAAATCTTGTCGCCGGTCTCGGCGCGATCTAGGCTCCTGCCATCGAGGGCCATCATGGACATCAAACGGGCATCCCCCCGCCCTGAACTTCGAGGCGTCGTGCGCTCGTTCGAGGAGAGACGCGCGGAACTGGGAAGCTCGGTACTGACCTGGCCCGTCGCAGCGCGACCGCATCAGATTTTGAACATTCACCTGGCCGAGCCATATCGGGTTCGTGTCGATGGTGGCCAGGCAATCGTTACGCCGCAAATGAGTGTGGTCGGACCGCAGACCTATCGTCGAGCGCAGGTCTATCTGTCGGGCTCGGTTCATGTTTTCAACATTCTGTTTCAACCGACCGGATTGAACCGATTGGTCGGAACAAACATGAGGTCGCTGGTCAATCAGGACCCGGCCGCCTCGGATGTTCTCGGCAAATACGCCGTTACCCTCGGCGACGCTTTACGCGCGGCTGCGGATTTCCCTGAGCGTGTCGCCGCCGTCGAGCGCTGGGTAGGGATGATGCTGGACAAACGTGAACCCGACAGAACGATTGACCACGCATCGCGTCTGCTGTTGGCCGCGCGGGGGCGTGCGCGGATCGAGGGACTCGTTGCAAGGTCCGGCCTCAGCACGAGCCAGTTTCAGCGTCGGTTCGCGACACAAGTGGGCATGCCCCCGAAACTTTTCGCACGAACGATCAGGTTCGACAGGGCGCTGGTTGCCCGCCGCAATGCGCCGGGGAGGTCCTGGACTGACGTTATCCACGAACTGGGCTACTTCGATCAGGCTCACTTCATCCGCGAATGCCACGCTTTCGCCGGCTTGCCGCCAAGCAGCCTGATCGGCGACTGGGACAACATTTTTTTCCCGGCGGATGACTAAAATATACAAGCGCTTCCGCTAGCTCTTGCGCAAGGTCGCCCCCAACGGAAGACCGACGGTATGCGCATGACACCACGCAAATTTGGCATCATGACCGCTTGCATCGTTGTTGCCCGTGCGGGACGCAAGGAATGGAGTGATGGCCATGACCACGAATCTGGAACGCTTCGGGGCGATCATCGAGCGCGGCTTTTCGCGGGGAGACCTGGCCGTCGCGGACGAGGTTTGCGCCGAGAAGCTGATTGAACACGAGTATCTGTCAAAAACCGATATCCCCGGCCCGCAAATACTGAAAGCACAGATCGAGGGTGCCCGACACAGCATCAAGGATCTTGTGCTCACGATGGAAGCCGTCGTGGAAACGAACGATACGGTTTGGGCACGCAGCAAGGCTACGGGCGTCGATCCGCGCTCAGGCAAGCCGGTGGTCATCGATGTCATCGACATCTGTCGGTTCGCAGATGGAAAGCTTGTGGAACATTGGGGGGTGCCGGACCGATTCGCCCTTCTTCACCAGACTGGAGCGCTCCCGCCCCCGCCCAAACCGGCGTAGATCGCAGATGCCTGTTCGCACAAAAGCCATCTCGAGCGCGAAAGCTCGGACGGTCTCGAAACGCTGAAAACGCTCGGCATTTTTTGTGGTGTTGGGCTGGTGCTCTCATTGCTCCTTGCCGTTAACGGCACAGTCATACGTCTGCCCAGTACAGCATGACGGCCGCATCGCGCTGGCGCCAATCCCTAGCGCGACCTTGTCAGCGCCAGCCAGATGCCGCCGCCGATCATGAAGCCGCCTGAGACCCGCGACAGCAGTCGCGTGCGACGCGCGGAGAAGATCGAGCGGGCGCGGCCGGAGAGCAACGCGTACATCGCGTCCGTGATCCCCGCGATCACCATGAAGGTGACGCCGAGCAGAGCGACCTGCGAGAAATGATCCCGGTTCATGTCCATGAATTGCGGGATGAAGGCGCCGAAGAACACCAGCACTTTCGGATTGCTCAGCAGCACCAGCAGGCCCTGAAGGAAAAACCCGCCGCGCGGCGGAGGCGGCGGCTGGCCGGCGTCGATGCCTTCGACCGGAAAGCGAATCAGCTTGATGCCGAGCCAGACCAGATAGGCGGCACCGGCAAACCGCACCCAGTCGAACCAGTAGCCCATCGTCGCCATCAGCGAGGTCAACCCGATCGCGACGACGCCGATCACGATCGCCAGCCCCAACTGCGCGCCGGCAATGTTGATCAATGCCGCGCGGGTGCCGTGCCGCAGCCCGTTGGCGATCACCAGTGTCACCATCGGTCCCGGCAACAGCGCCAGCGCGATGCAGGCGGCGACAAAGGCGAGATAGAGTTGCAGGGACATGGGAAGGATTCCGGATTGCGTCATGGCCGGTTTATACCGGCCATCCACGACTTGCTTTGGGCGATATTAAAGCCGTGGATGCCCGGGACAAGCCCGGGCATGACGAAATACAATTCACCCGCCGTTCAGGGCGGCGCTCATCCAGTGCGTCATGTCGTTGGTGCCGAGGAAATCCACCGCGGCGCGCCGGACTCCTGCGGCGGTGCCATTGCCTTGCGCGACCGCCACCATCAGGTCGCAGCGGTGCGACAGCGCAAATCCGACCGCGGTGTGATCGGAGCCGTCGACCATCTTGAGGTCGTAGCTGCGCGCGCGGCCGGCCATGTCGCTGATCTTGATCACCCGGCCCGCCTCGCGCGGGACAAAACGCTGGCTCATCAGATCGAGATCGGCGACGCGGTCGACCTCATCGTCGTCGGCGACGCCAGTGTCGCAATTGCAGAAGCCGATCTTCGGCCGCACGTAGAGTTCGACCTCGCTGCCGCAGGCCTCCGCGTCGCAGCGAAAGGCGCGGCCGGCGGGCCAGCCGTCGCGCGGAAACGGCCAGGCGATTTCATGCCAGGTGCCGGCGGCGACCGCGGTGCCTGAGCGAACATGCTGGACCGCCGCGACGCCCGACAGCGTGCACAGCGTAACACCACAGGCGATCAGCAACCGGCGCATGTCGTCTCATCCAGCCATCAGGGAAGACTCAACATCAGGGCAGACCCGCCGCCTTGCGCGCCGCGCCGGTCAATTCCAAAATATGCATCCCGGTATTGGCGCGATCGACGATGTAGATGTAGCCGCGATCGTCGGTTTCGACATTGTTGGTCTGGATCGCGACCTTGCAGCGCTGCGCGCCGTCGACCGGCACGCAGCGTTTGTCGGTCGCCGCCGTAATCGAGGGAATGAAGTAACCGACCTCTTTGGGGTGATAGGGATCGCGGATGTCGAGCGCGCGAACCCCGGCATTGAAGAAGGCGATGAACGCCATCTTCTTGTAGTAAACCGGCGCCATGCTTTCGTTGGAGGAATGCGAACCGAACCGCCCGCCCCGCTCGCAAAAATGTCCGCTGGCTTCCGGCACCGTCCAGTTCGAGATCATCATCGGCCGGGTTTCGGTGGTGACGTCGGCGAACCATACCATCTGCCGCGGCTCGCCGCATTCGTTGAGGATCGCCTCGTCGACGATCATCACGATGTCGCGGCTCTTGCCGTCCTTGTCGTTGGCGAATTCGGCGATCGGCATGTCCTTCATCGGGAAGGTGGTATGGGCGCCGTTGAACGCCGACATCGGCATTTCCGATATTTCCGGATAGCGCAGGTTCTGCGCGGTCGGCTCCTTTGGCCCGTTGAGCAGCTTGTCGCGGTCGACGATCTGCATGATGCCGCCCTTGTCGGTGCCGTAGCCGAAATACACCCGGTTGCCCTGCGGCCCGGTGGAGATCATGCCGTGCAGTTCGGTCGGCACGCCGCCGGTCGAGCCCGGCTCCTGGCCAGGCAGGCCAAAATCCCTGATCTTCACGGGGTGCGCGGGATCGGAGAGATCGTAGATCTGGGTCATGCGCCGGGTGCGCCAGTCCGGCGCGCCCGACACCAGATAGGCAATGCCGGTGTCGCATTCCCAGAAATTCTTGTGGGTGTCCTTTAAATTCTCGCCGATCCTGGTGACCAGCACCGGATTGGCGGGATCAGCGACGTTCCATATCTCATGGCCCTGACTGCCGACCGCGCGCAGCATGTAGACCGCGTTGGGATCGCCCTTCGGCAACGACTTGCCGTCGCAGACGCGCACCATCTGGGCGCCGCCGCCCTCGTATTTGCCCTCCTGGCCGGGAATGTGGTGCAGATATTTCGGATGCGCGGGGTCGGTGACGTCGACGATCGAGGTTCCGTTCGGCTCGGCCTTGCCGGTCATCGGATTGACCGGATCGGGAATTTCGTCGGTGCCGCCGTGATGTCCGATATAGGCGATCCAGCGATCGCCCTGATGGTGGATGGTCGGCTGATAGGCGCTGCGCCCTTGCAGGTCGTTATAGCCGACCAGCTTCATGTTGGAGGCTTCGGGCGGAGCCCCGATCACCTGCTGCTGCGCCTGGACGCCGCTGCAGGCGGCGAACGCAATCGAAATCAACGCGGTCCCAAAAGCCCGGCTCTTCATCCTGTTCCACCCCGATCGTTCAAGACCATTTCTGCGTTGGCTGAATTCAAACGTTAGCACGCCAAACCGGGTCGCGAAAACACGCTCTTGACATGCAACCATTTGGTTGCCTATTGTCGTCGTAATGGTTCTTGCCAATGGATGAAGTCTTTAAAGCGCTGGCCGATGCGTCACGGCGGTCGCTGCTGGACCGGCTTCACGCCAGCAACGGACAGACCCTGAACGAATTGTGCGACGGCCTCGCGATGACGCGGCAGGCCGTGACCAAGCATCTTGCGATTCTCGAGGCCGCCGATCTCGTCACCACGTTCCGGCAAGGCCGCGAGAAGCTGCACTACCTCAACCCGGTGCCGATCCATCAGATCGGCGAACGCTGGATCAGGAAATTCGAGCGCGGCAAGCTCACCGCGCTCAGCGAATTGAAACGTCAGTTGGAGAAGCGTGATGAGTAAGCCCGAATTCGTCTACGTCACCTATATCGCGACCACGCCGGAAAAACTGTGGCAGGCGCTGACCGACCCCGACTTTACCGAGCGCTACTGGTTCGGCATGCGGTTGCGGTCGGACTGGAAGGCGGGTTCGACTTTCGAGATGGTGCGCGGCGATGGCAATATTTCCGACGCCGGCAAGGTGGTCGAATGCGATCCGCCGCGGCGGTTGGCCTATACGTTTGTCAATCTGTCGGAGAAATACAAAGACGATGTCCCGGCGCTGGCGACATTCACGATCGAGCCGTTTGGCAAACTCGTCAAGCTGACCTTGACCCACGAAGGTTTTGCGGAAAGCAGCAAGTTCTTCAAGGGCATCTCCGGCGGATGGCCGGCCGTCCTGTCCAACCTCAAGAGCCTGCTGGAAACCGGGCGAACGCTGGATATCCCCGCCGCCGCGTTCAAGGCCGAAGATTGAGCCGTCGCATGAACCTCGACAACTTCAAACCGACCACCGTCTATACGATCTACATCGCCGCGACGCCCGAAAAAGTGTGGCAGGCACTGACCTCGGCCGAATTCAGCCAAAAATATTTCTTCGGCAATTCGGTGGCGATCGAACAGCGTGTGGGCGGTGCCTTCATCGTGCGGACGCCGGACGGCTCGCCGCATATCAGCGGCGAAGTATTCGAATGCGATCCGCCGCGAAAACTCACCCATACGTTCAACGTCAACTGGCCGGCATTGATCGAGAAGCTCGGTCCGACGCTGGTGAGCTACGAGATCGAACCGGCCGGCAATGCCGTCAAGCTGACCATGACGGAATCGCACGACCGCCCGATCGACGACGACATCCTGTTCGGCGGCCGCCAGGGCTGGCCCGCGATCCTTTCCAGCCTCAAGAGCCTCTTGGAAACCGGGGCGGCGCTCGACGTGCAGATGGCCCCGCCGCAGCGGATGCTGGACGCGCTGAAGCGATTGGGGATCGGAACGCCGGGCTGAATACAAATCGGAGGTCGTCCCCGCGAACGCGTCTATCCGCTCCCTCGCCCCGCGCTTGCGGGGAGAGGGTTGGGGTGAGGGGCAAGCCTATCCACGGATTCTGAAGATGAGTTGGACGCACTGCCTCGCCCCTCACCCGCCGCGCAAGCGCGCCATAGCCGAAGCTCGCTTCGGCGTTCTTAAGAACGGCCGCCGAAGGCGGCCTATGCTCTCCCCGCAAAGAGCGGGGCGAGGTTAAGAAAGCGCGGCGCGCGCTGATCAGCCCGTCAGCGCGGCCTTCACCATGCCGCTGGCTTTGCCAAAATCCATCTGGCCGGCGTATTTCGCTTTCAGCTCAGCGATCACCTTGCCCATGTCCTTCATGCCGGCGGCGCCCGTCGAGGCGATCGCGGCCGATATCGCGGCCTTGACGTCGGCTTCCGACATCTGCTTCGGCAGATAGGCGGAGATGATCGAAATCTCCTCGCGCTCCTGGGCGGCGAGCTCGGCGCGGCCGCCCTTGTCGTAGAGTTCGACCGATTCCTGGCGCTGTTTTATCATTTTCTGGAACACGCCGAGCAGGTCGCCGTCGCTAAGCGGCGGCTTGCCTTGGCCGCGCGCCTCGATATCGGCGTTCTTGATGGTCGAATTGACCATGCGCAGCGTCGAGAGCTTGCGCTCCTCCTTGGCCCGCATCGCGTCCTTGACCGCGTTGTTGATGTCGTCGCGCAGCATCGTCATGTCCTCATCTGATGCAACTGATCTAGGCTTTTCCCGGACGCTAAACAACTAGCTCCGCAGCCATTCGACCACCGCGGCGGCGACCGCTTGCGGTTGCTCGATCTGCGAAAGATGGCCGCAATTGGCGATCGTGACCAGTTTGGCGCCGGAAATGCCGTCGGCGATCTCGGCCGACAGGCTGTTGGAAATGACGCTGTCCTGGTCGCTGGTCAGCACCAGCGTCGGGCACGTGATCGTCGCCAGGGTGGGCCGCGAATCGGTGCGGGCCATCACGGCGGTCACCTGCCGCACGAAAGCTTCGGGACCGATGTCGTCCGCCATGGCGTGGACGACCCCTCTCAAGGCGGCATCGTCGCGCCGCGAGGTGTGCACGAGGATGGCATACAGGGTGTCGGTTGCCGCGCTGAAGCCGCCGGATTCGATGACCTTGATCATGCCGCGGCGGCGCTCGATCGCTTCCGGCGCATCCGGCCGCGCCTGGGTGTTGAGCAACGCCAGTTTTGCTACCCGCTCCGGCGCCTGCCGCATGATCTCGAACGCGATATAGCCACCCATCGAATGCCCGGCCAGCGCGAAGCGCGGCGGCGCCTCGGCCAGAATCCGCCGCGCGATCGCATCCATATTGTCGTCGCGGATATGGTTGGCCACCGTGACCGGGCCGAACCGCCACAATGCCGGGATCACGGGCGCATAAATCCGCGGCGAGCCGCCGAGGCCCGGAACGAGCAGAATCGGCATCGAGTTGTCCATGCGGGGCTTTCGTAACAGGATGGGAGAAAATCGGCGGGGTTTGCCGGAACCGCAGCTTAAAACCCCCTCGCCTTCTGTCAAATATGCGCATTTCGCATGTGAATCGGCGCGTTCCGGCTTTGACGCAGGTGAATGCGAAGACTATGTAATGCGCTCATGACAACCCCTGAAAACGCCCAGGCTTGGCCGGAACACAAACCGACCGCGCTCCTCGTGCTTGCCGATGGAACCGTGCTGGAGGGCTTCGGCCTCGGCGCGGAAGGCCATGCGGTTGGCGAGGTCTGCTTCAATACCGCGATGACCGGCTATGAGGAGATCCTCACCGATCCCTCCTATGCCGGGCAGCTCATCACCTTTACCTTCCCGCATATCGGCAATGTCGGCACCAACGACGAAGACATCGAGACGGTGAACATGGCGGCGACGCCCGGCGCGCGCGGCGTGATCCTGCGCTCGGCGATCACGGACGCCTCGAATTATCGCGCCACCAAACATCTCGACGCCTGGCTGCGGGCGCGCGGCATCATCGGCCTGTCGGGTATCGATACCCGCGCGCTGACCGCGCTGATCCGCGGCAAAGGCATGCCCAACGCGGTGATCGCGCACGCCAAAGACGGCGCCTTCGACCTGCACGGTCTGAAGGAAGAAGCGCGCGAGTGGCCCGGCCTCGAGGGCATGGATTTGGTGCCGATGGTGACCTCGGCCCAGCGCTTCACCTGGGACGAAACGCCGTGGGTGTGGGAAAAAGGATTTGGCCGCCAGACCGCGCCCGAGTTCAACGTGGTCGCGATCGACTACGGCATCAAGCGTAACATCCTGCGGCTCTTGGCCGGCGAGGGCTGCAAGATCACGGTAGTGCCGGCGACCACTTCGGCCGAGGAAATTTTGGCGCTGAAACCCGACGGCGTGTTCCTGT
>Ga0265314_10006101_pt1 | contig 10709 bp, 10 predicted proteins | sample 4126metaG_FD_203106 | JGI IMG/M metagenome (GOLD analysis project Ga0265314, IMG submission 203106) | Rhizosphere microbial communities from Carex aquatilis grown in University of Washington, Seatle, WA, United States - 4-1-26 metaG | ecosystem: Host-associated > Plants > Roots > Rhizosphere >... | reverse complement strand
CGCTTCTGGCCGCAGCTCGCGGCGAGCGAGCTCGAACGCCTCACGGCGAGCGTGGGCGGAGCGACGGGCGGCCCGGCGCTGCTCGGCAACCTCCGCAACGTCGGCGCCGTCATCCGCCACCTGCCCGAGAAGAACCAGAGCTGGGAGAGCGGGACCGTGCTGCTCGGCTCGCTGCCCGGCACCGCCGAGACCGGCGTGACCGATCTCCTCGCCGCGCAGGCCAGCGGCAAGCCCGAGACGCAGGCCTTCGGCGGCCGCAGCCCGACGTTCTTCGATCTCTCCGCCGGCACGGGCTTCTCCGAGGCCGGGCTCGAGCACATCGCGGCGGGTCACCTGTCGCTCGCCCTCACGCCGCAGGCGGCGGGGCTCGGCTGGTACTATCGCCTCGCGCGGCGGCCCGCGAAGTTCGGGCCGCAGAACAACATCGGGTACCTCCACGTCAACGTCGCGCGGCTCCTCGAGTCCTTCTCCGAGGAGTCTGACCAGGGCACGCGCGCCGCGGTCCACCTCGCAGCGGGGCAGCTCGGTCAGCTCGGCGGCAACCTGTCGCTCGACGGCGATCTCGTCCGCCTCGCCCTCGACCTCTCCGGCAACGACTCGCCCTAGAAGGTGTATCCGACGCCGCCGCCTAAGAAGAAGGCGTCGTAGAAGCCGCCTTCAATCTTCGCCTCCCAGCCGCGCACGCGCGGCAGCCGGAAGTCGAAGCCGACGACGACGTTCACGATCGGCAGCGCGGGCGGGACGTTCGGATCGGTGAACCGGTGCGGGTTCGCCGGATCGTCGGGGCCGGGCTGGAGCGCGGTCAGCGAGGCGTCGGTGCAGCCCGAGGGCGGGCAGTCCGCGCCGATGGGGTGGCACTTCGTGTAGTCGCCCGGGTTCGTGGCGCAGCCCGGCGTCCCGTTGCTCGTGCGCAGCATGTGGCCCGTGACGATGCCGAGGCCGAGGCCCGCGCCGTAGTGCATGCCGGCCCAGTCGTTGAAGAACGTGTGCCACACGAACGACGCGTCGATGCCGACGATGCCGAGCCCCTTGAACTGGACGTAGTCGGTGTCGAACGAGGGGTCGTGGCCCTTGCCAAGCCAGTTGCCGTCGGACGGCGACATGTTCTGGTAGCCGATCGACACGATGAAGTCGAACTCGCCCTTGCGGCGGTAGAACTCGCCGGCGACGGCGTACGACGACAGCGGCACGTTCTGCTTCGTGAAGAGGTTGAGCATCCACTTCGGCACCGAGACCCAGCGCAGCCGCAGACCCGTGCCGTACGAGACGTTGGGCGCGCGGTCGGGCGTGGCGGCGAGCGCGCCCGCGAGGGGCGGCGGTGTCTCGTCGGCCGGCGGCGCGGCCGCCTCCGTGGCCGTGGGCGGCGGCATGTCGCCGGACGCGGGCTGGGGCGCGGCGGGTGGCGCGCCCGGGGGCGCGGCCGCGCGCGCGATGCCGGTCAGCGCGAAGAGGGACAGGCCGAGGGCCAGAACGGAAGTCAGGCGAGGGAAGAGCCGGCGCACCATTCGATCCTCCTTGGAAGAACCGATCGGACGAACCGTGAGGGGACTAAGCGAACGCGCGGCGACTATACACGACCGTCGTCTCGCGACGAAGAGCCGGAGGAACCGCCCGCTCCGTCGTCCGGCGACAGCCCCTCGGCCGCCATGGCGGCGGCGCGCGCCGCGACGCGCTTCTTGTGCCGGCGCCAGGCCTTGATGCCGAGGAAGGCGCCGATGAGCACGAAGGCGATGAGGAGGCCGTTCTCGGTCCGCCGCGCGACCCGGACGACCCAGTCGATCTGCGCCCCGAAGAACCACGCCGAGTACACGAGGATGGGGACGGAGAAGGCCGCCGCCGCGAAGTCGTAGATGAAGAAGGTCGAGGGGCGCGTGTGCAGCGTCCCCGCCGTGAAGAAGATGGTGAAGCGCAGGCCGGGCGTGAACCGCCCGACGAGCACGACCCTGCTGCCGAACTTCCGGAAGTAGGCGCGCACGCGCAGCTGCCGCCGCGGCGTGAAGTAGCGGCGCGCGAGCTGGCTCCGCAGCACGCGGCGGCCGAACAGGTGGCCCATGAAGAACGCGGCCGTGTCGCCGGTGACCACGGCGGCGAAGCAGATCGCGAACGCCGTGTGGATGTAGAGCACGCCCTTCCACGAGAAGTAGCCGGCGGCGATGAGGGAGATGTCCTCGGGGATGGGCAGGCCGAGGCCGCACAGGAGCAGGATCCCGCCGAGCCACGCGTAGGCCCCGAGCGGAGTCATGGTCGACAGGTGCGCGATGAACCAATTCACGGGAGGCCCAGGATGGTCCGACCTACGAGCGGGACCTGTTCAAATATCACGATCACGAAGGCCCTCGGCGCACGAAAACATCTCGCCGGAGTGCGCCACCGTTCTTGGCTGATACGGCGCGTCTCCGTCGGTGGCGCGTTGACATTGATGCTGCACGAACGTACGGTCATGCCGACGAGAGGGGGCCCCATGCACAGGCACCGTTCGCTCCTGACTACCGCGACGTTGGCGGCGATGATCCTCACCGTGGGGTTGCTGGTGTCGGGTTGCAAGCCGGATTACCCGACGTGTGAGACCGATAAAGACTGCCACGACAAGGAGTTCTGCGTCGCGCGCAAGTGCCAGCAGTGCCGCAGCTCGGCCGACTGCCCCACGGGGCAGGCCTGCAACGCCGGCAAGTGCGAGGCCATCGAGGGCTACTGCAAGAGCAACTCCGACTGCCCGGCGAACCAGGCCTGCATCGCCAACAAGTGTCAGGCCTGCAAGAGCGACAAGGACTGCCCGGGCGGCCACTGCAACAAGGGCGCCTGCAGCGCGAAGAAGGCCTGCAAGACCGAGGACGACTGCGCGCAGGACGAGGACTGCGTGAACGGCTTCTGCACGAAGGAGCGCGCGCCCGCGCCGCCCCCGACCGAGTGCCGCCTCGAGCCGGTCTACTTCGACTTCAACGAGTCGGCGCTCACGACCGAGGCGACGGCCACGCTCGCGCGCGACGTCGACTGCATCAAGAAGGTGGGCCGCGTCGTCGAGCTCACGGGCCACACCGACCCGCGCGGCACGCAGGAGTACAACATCGCGCTGTCGGAGCGCCGCGCGGACTCCGTGCGCGACCACCTGGGGCGCCTCGGCGCCGACGGAACGAAGCTGAAGGTGCTGCCCCGCGGGGCGCTGGACGCGAAGGGGACCGATGAGCCGAGCTGGGCACAGGATCGACGTGTCGACTTCACCTGGCGCTGAGCGTCTTGCGGCGCCGACGCAGACGTCGGCGCCTCTGGCCCCGCGCACCATCGCCCTGGCCCTGATGCTGGGGGCGCTCGCGGCGCCCCAGCTGGCGTGCGTCTCGTCGGGCGAGGGCGAGAAGATGCAGGCCGACATCAAGGACCTGCGCGCGCGGCTCGACGAGATCGACAAGCGCGACAAGGAGTACAAGGAGCAGGTCGTGCGCCTCAAGAAGGTGCTCGACGAGGCGACGAGCCTGCTCACGCGCAACTCGGCCGACGTGGGCGCGAAGGCGGCGAAGTCGGAGCAGGACATCGCTGCGATGCAGGGCCGCCTGGAGGAGATGTCGCACGCCGAGGAGATGCAGGCGCGCCAGCTCGCGGACGAGAACAACCGCCTCGAGACGCGCCTCGCCGCGCTCGAGCAGACGGCCACCAAGATCGTCGACAAGGTCGCGCCCGTCATGCCCGACGACAAGGACCAGCTGTGGACGCAGGCCGGCCAGCGCCTCGCGCAGGGCCAGCGGGACGAGGGGCGGCGCTTCTACCGCGTCTTCATCCAGCGCTTCCCGGCCGACCCGCGCGCGCCGCAGGCGTACCTGGCGATCGGCATGTCGTTCGTGCAGGAGTCGAAGTTCCCGAACGCCGCGGCCGAGTTCCAGAAGATCCTCGACACGTACCCGAAGGCGCCCGAGGTGCCCGAGGCGATGTGGCAGCTGTCGCACGCGTTCGTCGAGCTGCACTTCTGCACCGACGCGCGCTCGCTGCTCGGCGATCTCATGAAGCGCTACCCGAAGTCGGCGCGCGCCGCCGACGCGAAGACCGAGCTCAAGTCGATCGCGAAGCTCCCCAAGTCGGCCTGCAGCAGCTGAGCGGCCGTCACAGGTCGAAGGCGCGCGCGACGGCGCGGCCGGCGGCCTCGGGATCCGGCGCGGCGTCGACGGCGCCGATGACGGCGGCGGCGCTCGCGCCCGCGCGCGCGACAGCCGGGACGGCGTCGAGGCCGATGCCCCCGATGGCGACGACGGGGATCGAGACGAGCCGGCAGACCTCGGCGAGCGCCTCGACGCCCACGACGGGATCCGGGTTCACCTTGCTCGCGGTCGCGAACACCGGCCCGAAGCCGATGTAGTCGGCCCCGCCCTCGGCAGCGGCGAGCGCCTGCGCGCGGTTGTGCGTCGAGAACCCGATCACCATGCCCTCGGCCCCGGCGAGCGCGCGCACGCGCCGCGCGTCGGCCAGGGGGAGGTCGTCCTGGCCGAGGTGAACGACGTCCGCCTCGACCGCGAGCGCGACGTCGAGCCGATCGTTTACACAAAAGGGCACGCGCGCCGCGCGGCAGAGCTCGCGCAGCCGGATCGCCGCCGCGTACACCGGCGCGGCGTCCGCACCCTTGGCGCGAAGCTGCAAACAGCAGGGCCCCGCGGCGAGCAGCCTCCGGGCGCGCGCCTCGAGGCCGGCGAGGTCGCCCAGCGCCTCCGGCTTCGCGTCGACGATCCCGTAGTAGCCGCGCGGGCGGAATTTTCGTTCCACGATGTCGTACACTATACGGCCGTCGTGCCCACGCCGTTCACCCTCAAGACCGAGCTCAAGCCGATGGGCGACCAGCCGCGCGCCATCGGCGAGCTCGTCGAGGGCATCAAGCGCGGCGACCCGAATCAGACGCTGCTCGGCATCACGGGCAGCGGCAAGACGTTCACCGTCGCCCAGGTCGTCGAGCAGATCCAGCGACCCACGCTGGTCATCGCGCACAACAAGACGCTCGCGCACCAGCTCTACGGCGAGTTCAAGGCGCTCTTCCCCGACAACGCCATCCACTACTTCGTCAGCTACTACGACTACTACCAGCCCGAGGCCTACGTCCCCTCGACGGACACGTACATCGAGAAGGACTCGCTCATCAACGAAGAGATCGACCGCATGCGCCACGCGGCGACGTACGCGCTGCTCACGCGCCGCGACGTCCTGATCGTCGCCTCGGTCTCCTGCATCTACGGCATCGGCGCCGCCGAGGCCTACCTCGGCATGAAGCTGGACCTCGCGCGCGGCCTCGAGGTGCGCCGCGACGCCGTGCTCCGCCGGCTCATCGAGATCCAGTACGAGCGCAACGACGTCGACTTCGCGCGCGGCACCTTCCGCGTGCGCGGCGACACCGTCGAGATCTTCCCCGCCTACGAGCGCGAGAAGGCCATCCGCATCGAGTGGTTCGGCGACGAGATCGACGCCATCTCCGAGGTCGATCCGCTGCGCGGCAAGTCGCTGCGCAAGCTCGACGAGGTGTCGATCTTTCCGGGCTCGCACTACGTCACGCCGGCCGACCGTCTCACGCGGGCCATGACGGGCATCAAGGAAGAGCTGCGCGGGCGCCTCGTCGAGCTCAAGAACCAGAACAAGCTCGTCGAGGAGCAGCGCCTCTCACAGCGCACGCTCTACGACCTCGAGATGCTCGAGCAGATGGGGCGCTGCAAGGGCATCGAGAACTACTCGCGGCACCTCTCGGGGCGCGCCCCCGGCGAGCCGCCGCCCACGCTGCTCGACTACTTCCCGAAGGACTACATGCTCTTCGTCGACGAGTCGCACCAGACGATCCCGCAGATTGCGGCGATGTTCAAAGGCGACCGGTCGCGCAAGGAGACGCTGGTCGACTTCGGCTTCCGCCTGCCGTCGGCGCTCGACAACCGCCCGCTGCGCTTCGAGGAGTGGGAGGAGCGCACGCGCCAGCGCGTCTTCGTCTCGGCGACGCCCGCCAACTACGAGCTCGAGCAGTCGCAGGGCGTGGTCGTCCAGCAGATCATCCGGCCCACGGGCCTGCTCGACCCCGTGATCGAGGTGCGGCCCGTCGGGCAGCAGGTCGACGACCTGCTCGGCGAGATCCGCGAGCGCGTGAAGGTCAACGAGCGCGTGCTCGTCACGACGCTGACCAAGCGCATGGCCGAGGATCTCACCGAGTACTACTCCGAGCTCGGCATCCGCGTCCGCTACCTGCACTCGGACATCGACACGCTCGAGCGCATCGAGATCCTGCGCGACCTGCGCCTCGGCGAGTTCGACGTGCTCGTCGGCATCAACCTGTTGCGCGAGGGCCTCGACCTGCCCGAGGTGTCGCTCGTCGCCATCCTCGACGCCGACAAGGAGGGCTTCCTGCGCGCCGAGCGGTCGCTCATCCAGACCATCGGCCGCGCCGCCCGCAACGTGCGCGGCACGGTCATCATGTACGCCGACCGTGAGACGGACTCGATGCGGAAGGCCATCGGCGAGACGGCCCGCCGCCGCGAGATGCAGATCGAGTACAACAAGAAGCACGGCATCACGCCCAAGACGATCGAGAAGGCCGTCCAGGACCTCGCCGGAACGGCGCAGGACGACTACGTCGACGTCACGAAGCCGGCGGTCAAGGCGAAGGGCAAGGGCAAGGGCGGCAGCGACATCCCGCTCGAGGAGCTCCCGTCGATCATCTCCGCGCTCAAGAAGGAGATGTTCGACCTCTCGGAGGCGCTCGAGTTCGAGAAGGCCGCCGTCGTGCGCGATCGCCTCAAAGATCTCGAGGATCTCCAGGTCGCGCTCGGCTCGAGGTCGTGAGAGCGGCGACAGGTCTCATCATCGCGATGGGCCTGCTCGCGCGCGCGGCCGCCGCGAGCCCGCAGGCCGACGCCGGGCCCACCACGGACGCGGCTCCGACACCCGTCGACGCGGGAGCGAGCGACGTGACGGCCGCCCCGCCCCCCGCGCCCACGGCGCACCCGCCACCGGCGCCCGTGGCCGCGGTTCACGATCCGGTGCGCGCCGCCGAGGAGGCCGCCCAGCGCACGCGCGATCGGTGGCCCCTCGCCTACGTCGACCGGCCGCAGACGCTCCTCGACGGCATGGATGCCTTCACCGCGACGACGCGCGACTGGTTCGGCGGCCCGGCGGGATACCGGCGGCTCTTGCTCGGCATGAGCTACGAGAAGGCGCTCGCCGACTGGTTCGAGCTCTGGCTCGGCTTGCCCCGCCTCTACTGTACGGGCAACGACGCGGGCGCCTGCTCGTCGACCCTGCAGCCGGAGGTCGGCGTGACCGCCGCGCTCGTCAGGAGCCCGCGGGCGCGCCTCGCGCTCGGCGCGTCGCTCTTCGACATCGACGACAGCGCCACGGCCTGGACGCGCCTCAAGCTGGTCGCCGCCCATCGCTTCAGCTTCGAGATCGAGCCGTCGGTCGTCCTGGGCATCCGCGACGAGACCATGCTCGCCTGGTGGAACCCGACCGTCTCCCAGAACGCCAACCAGACGCGGGCGTATCTCACGTTCGACGCGAACCTCCAGCTCACGGAGCACGTCCTCGCCTGGGCCGACGCCGTCCCCTACGTCCCCGTCTCGAACCTCGGGGGATCGCTCGACGCCGCGCTCGAGGTCATCGGCGGCCTGACCGTGAGCTTCACGAAGGCCCTCCAGCTCGGCGCCGCCTGCGGCACGCTGAACGCGCTGGCCGCGCGCCGCTGGGAGTACGTCCCCGACGTCCGCCTCTGCCGCCTCACCTTCGTCGCCCGCGGCTTCGGCCCCGGCCCGTCAGGCCTGGTGACGGTCGCCGTGCCGCAGCCACTGTACTGACTCGCTATGCGCGGCGGTAGAGCAGGCGCCACACGCGGGCGCCTTCGCCCTCGCACTGGCGCTCGCGGCGCGACTTCGCCGCGTAGGGGTTCGCCGGCAAGAAGCTCCACGGCTCGTGGGCGTTGACGAAGCGGGCGGGCGCCATGCCCTCGAGCGCGCCCATGGCGTCGAGGGCGAGCTCGAAGATGTCGGTCTGCACGAAGAGCTCGCCGTCCGGCGTGAGCGAGCGGTGGATCTCGGTCATGAGCTCCGGCCCGATGACGCGGCGCTTGTGCTGGCGCGACTTGAACCAGGGATCGGGGAAGTTCAGGAAGAAGCGCCGCACGGACCCGGGCGCGAAGAGGCGTCCCATGTCGACGGACATGTTGGCGAAGACCAGCTGCACGTTCGCCAGCCCCGCGCGCGCCAGCTCCCGGCTCGTGAAGGTGACGAGCTCGCGCCGGATCTCGACGCCCACGAAAAGGGTGTCGCGATCGGCGCGCGCCAGATCGACCAGGAAGTGCGCCTCGGCGCAGCCGAGCTCGACGTCGAGGGCCTGCCCCGCGGGAGGCGCGAGGCGTGGCACGTCGGCGATCTCGAGCAGGTCCGACTTGAGCGGGTTGACGTGTTGACGGATGCGGGGCATCAGGAGCGCCCCGCCGCGCCCGCGCGCCGCGCCGCCATGCGCCGCAGGACCTCCGGCCCCATGAGGACGCCGTGCGCTCCCATGACGGTGACGTCGAAGAGCGCGCCCTCGTCGCCCAGCGGCCCGACGAGGAGCTCCGCCCGCTGCCCGAACGTCCGCAACAGGGCGCGCGTCTTCCGGATGAGATCGTAGTCGGCGCCGCTCACGGTGCCCGGGGTCGGGCCGGTGAGCGCCGGCGACACCCAGGTCGCGCCCGCGCGCGCCGCCGCCAGGGCCTCGTCGGCCGTCGCGCACCCGACGGCGTTGGCCGCGACGCCGGCCGCCCTGCAGGCGGCGAACGTCGCCGCGCCGCCCGCCGCGAAGGGGACGCGCGCCGCGAAGCGCGGCCCGAGCGCCGCCGCGTCGCCGGCGGCCGGGACCTCGACGAGGACTGGCCCCGCGCCGGCCGCGCCGAGCGCGACGACGCTCTCGAGCGCCTCGGGCGGTAGGCCGCCCAGCACGACCACACCTTCACAGAGCCCATCCTCGAGGCAACGCCGGAGCTCAGCGGGGTCGGCCCCCGCGGCGAAGACCTTCATCGGCGGGCTATCGCCCTTCTCTGCCGGGATCCTCGGTGTCGAGCACCTCGAAGGTCAGCTCGACGTCGTCGAGCGCGCCGCCGCCCGGCCCGCTCCGATTGAACAGCGGCGCCGGCGCGGCGCCCGTCCGCTCGGGCGGAGGCGTCGCCTCGACATCACGCGCCCCAGCGTCTCCCGAGCCGGCCGTCGCGCGGAGCGCGGCGAGCCGCCGCGCCCACTCCTCGAGCCGCCGGCGGATGCCCGCGACCTCGATCTGCAGCTCTTTGAGCCGGGGGACCGACATCTGCCGGGAACCTACCACGAACCTCGCGCCGAGACCGTGCCCGGCAGCGTCCGCGTCCGCCTCAGGCGGTCGCGCCCTTGCGGTCGATGTGGTTGACGTAGAGCTGCTGCAGGATGCCGATGAGGTAGCTCGTCAGCATGTAGAGCGCCAGCCCCGACGGCAGCACGAGCGAGAACGCCGTGAACATGACCGGCATCATCACCTGCATGGTCTGCTGCTGCTGGTTGTCGGGCGAGGCCGGCGACATGCGCATCTGCAGGAACATGACGCCGCCCATGAGCAGCGGCGTGATGTAGAAGGGATCCTTCGACGTCAGATCGTGGATGTGGAAGATGAACGGCGCGCGGTAGAGCTCGACCGCGTAGTTCAGCGTCGAGTAGAGCGCGATCCAGATCGGCATCTGGATGAGGCTTGGCAGGCAGCCGCCGAAGGGCGAGACGCCGTGCGCCTTGTAGAGGTTCATCGTCTCGACCGACTGCCGCTGCCGGTCGTTCTCGTACTTCTTGCGGATGGCGTTCATCTTCGGCGCCAGCTTCTGCATCTTCTTCGCCGACAGCAGCGACTTCTGCGTCGGATAGAAGGTCAGCAGCTTGATGAACAGCGTCAGCAGGATGATCGCCAGGCCCCAGTTGTGGACGTAGCGGTAGAAGAACTTGAGGAGGAACAGGATCGGCCGCGCGACATAGGTCAGCTTCGAGCTGACGTCGACCGCGCGCTCGAGGCTGATCTCGACGCCGCCCGGCGTGACCGCTTCGAGCTCGGTGATGACCTTCGGCCCGGCGAAGATGGCCATCGAGTAGGTCGTCGACGAGCGCGGGAGCACGGTGCGGCCCGTGAAGCGCAGCGACGCCTCGCCGACCGAGCCGTCGACGGACGTACCCTTGCACGTGCGCTCGCGAGACGCGTCCTCCGGATACGGCGCGCCGGCGAGCAGGAAGAACTTCTCGTCCGTGCCGAACCAGGGCACGGTGCCCGTCTTCTCGAAGGGATCCTTGGCGAGCTTCTCGACCGGCTCGCGCTGGATGTCGCCGTTCGCGTAGCACAGCACCGAGGTCAGGTTCGCCGCGCCGCCCGAGAGGAAGCCGCCGCCCTTCTTCTCGGGGTCCTGCCGGCCGTCGACCGCGACGACCATGGCGTGGTCCTGGGGCCGGTCGGTCTTGTTCTGGACGATGACGTCGAGGTGGAGCCGGTAGCGCGTCGAGTCCGCGATGTACCGCTTCTCCACGCGCACGTCCGCGTTCTCGGCCACGAACGAGACGACCTTGTCGCTGTGCTCGCCGACCTGCCAGGAGCCGCCGAGCGAGCCGAAGTTCGCCCCGGCGAAGGTCGTCCGGAAGGCCGCCCGCTCGGCCTCGTGGGTGGTCACGAGGTCGTGCCCGGCCGTCGACTCGCGGTACTTCGCGTCCTTGAGCTCGGCGTGCTTGAGC
>Ga0265314_10006099_pt1 | contig 10712 bp, 8 predicted proteins | sample 4126metaG_FD_203106 | JGI IMG/M metagenome (GOLD analysis project Ga0265314, IMG submission 203106) | Rhizosphere microbial communities from Carex aquatilis grown in University of Washington, Seatle, WA, United States - 4-1-26 metaG | ecosystem: Host-associated > Plants > Roots > Rhizosphere >... | reverse complement strand
CCGGCGAGCGCACGTTCCTGCACCCCCTGATGCGTCCGCTCGAACGGCTGTGCTACAAACTGTGCGGCGTCAAAGAAGATGTGGAACAGCGCTGGACGCAATACGCTGGCTGCATGCTGGCTTTCAGCATTTTCAGCGCTGTATTTCTCTACGCAATCCAGCGTCTGCAGGGCTTTCTTCCGCTGAATCCGGCGGGCTTCAGCACCGGGCACGCTCCCGCCGGTGCCACCGCGATGACGCCTGACCTGGCCTTCAACACCGCCGTCAGCTTCACCACGAACACCAACTGGCAGAGTTATGGCGGCGAGGCCACGCTGAGTTACCTGGTACAAATGCTGGGCCTCACCATGCACAACTTCACGTCGGCGGCGGTGGGAATGGCGATCGCCGTGGCCATGATCCGCGGCTTCTCGCGGCATCAAGCCCACGCGCTGGGGAATTTCTGGGCGGATATCGTGCGTGCCACGGTGTACGTTCTGCTACCGATAGCGTTAGTATTCGCCCTCTTCTTGACTTCGCAAGGCGTAATTCAAAACCTGAAGCCTAACACCACCGTCACTACTGTCGAAGGGAAGACACAGACCATTGCGCAGGGGCCGGTGGCATCGCAAGAAGCCATCAAGATGTTGGGAACCAATGGCGGCGGGTTTTTCAACGCCAACTCCGCGCATCCATTCGAGAATCCGAGTCCGCTGACTAACTTCTTCCAGATGATTTCGATTTTTCTAATCCCCGCAGGATTGACTTACGTATTCGGCAGGATGGTAGGAGATCAGCGCCAAGGCTGGGCCTTGTTTGCGGCCATGAGCATTCTCTTCCTAGTAGGCGCTTTCGTCGTGTATCACTTTGAACAAACTGGTAATCCGATTCTCACCAAGTTGGGCCTGGAGAAGGCGGGCGGCAATATGGAAGGCAAAGAGGTGCGCTTCGGCATCGCGGCCACGGCGCTGTTTGTCACGGTTACCACCGACGCCAGTTGCGGAGCGGTCAACGCCATGCACGATAGTCTAACGCCGCTCGGCGGCCTGGTGCCGCTGTTCAACCTGCACTTGGGTGAAGTCATTTTCGGCGGTGTCGGCGCGGGACTCTACGGCATGCTGATGTTCGCCATCCTCGCGGTCTTCATCGCGGGCCTGATGGTGGGACGCACGCCGGAATATCTGGGCAAAAAGATCGAAGGCAAAGAAGTGAAAATGGCGATGCTGGCACTGATCGCCACATCGTTCGTGATCCTGCTGTTCAGCGCCGCCAGTTCCGTGATCGACTTCCCGAAGGGCGGCTACTGGAACGGCGCCAACGGCGCGGCCATCGCCAACCTTAATAACGGCGGGCCTCACGGCTTCAGCGAAATTCTGTACGCCTATTCGAGCGCCGCCGCTAACAACGGCAGCGCCTTCGCCGGCATAACCACCAACACTCCCTGGTACAACCTGACCATGGGCATGACCATGCTGGTGGGACGGTTCTTGATGATCATCCCGCTGCTAGCGGCCGCAGGAAGTCTTGCCGCCAAGAAACAAATTCCAGTCACTAGCGGAACACTGCCGACGCACGGCACGCTGTTCGTGGGCCTGCTGGTGGGAACTATTGTCATTGTGGGAGCGCTGACCTTCTTCCCGGCGCTCTCGTTGAGCCCCATCGTCGAACATTTCCTGATGCAACAAGGGAGGGTCTTCTAGCCATGCCTCAGCTACTCGAAAACGAACCTGTTCCGGTGCCGAAGCCCATCGAGTATCCCAGCAAGGACCCCACCGAGCTGATTCCCAAGAAACTAGCGCATGCCCGCCCCCTGTTTGATCCGGCGATCCTGCAACGGGCTATCAAGGATTCTTTTGTAAAGCTTAACCCGGCCACGGTTATTAAGAATCCCGTGATGTTCGTGGTGGAAGTCGGAGCCGCCATTACGACGATTCTGGTGATTCGCGATGTTGCCATCAGTGCCGCTGGCGTCGCGTTCGGTATCCAGATTGCGTTGTGGCTGTGGTTCACGGTGTTGTTTGCCAACTTTGCGGAAGCCATGGCTGAGGCGCGCGGCAAGGCGCAAGCCGACGCCCTGCGTAGGACAAAGACCGATTCCATGGCACGACGTATCGTGGGCAGCCACACCGAGCAGGTTCCCGCGTCTCAGCTACGGTCCGGCGACATCGTAGTGGTCGAAGCCGGCCAGCTCATTCCCGGCGATGGAGAAGTCATCGACGGCATCGCGACGGTTGATGAGTCCGTCATCACCGGCGAGAGCGCCCCCGTGATTCGCGAATCGGGTGGTGATCGTAGCGCCGTAACCGGCGGCACCAAAGTGCTCTCGGATGAAATCAAGATCCGCATTACATCGAATCCGGGCGAGACGTTCCTCGACCGCATGATCGCGCTAGTGGAAGGCGCGGAACGCCAGAAGACCCCCAACGAAATCGCGCTGAACATACTCATCGCCGGCTTGACGCTGATCTTTCTGATGGCTGTAGTTACGCTCCAGCCCTTCGCCAAGTACAGCGTATCCGCGGCCGGCTCCGGTACGGTGCCTTCCGTGGCCGTGCTCGTTTCGCTTTTAGTCTGCCTGATCCCTACGACGATCGGGGGACTCCTCTCCGCGATCGGCATCGCCGGCATGGATCGGGTGATGCAACACAATGTACTCGCCATGAGTGGAAAGGCGGTCGAAGCTTCGGGCGACGTCAATACTTTGCTGCTCGACAAGACCGGTACCATCACCATCGGCAACCGCCAGGCCGTGGAGTTCTTAACGGTCGAAGGCGTGACTGAAATCGACTTGGCCGACGCCGCACAACTTTCGAGTCTCGCCGACGAAACCCCCGAAGGCCGGTCAGTCGTCGTACTCGCGAAGTCTAAGTACGCCCTGCGCGGCCGTGAAGTGGCGCACCATGAGGCCACTTTTATCCCGTTCTCGGCTTACACCCGCATGAGCGGCGTCGATCTGGATGGCCGCCACTTGCGCAAAGGCGCCACGCAAGCCATCGCCCAATTCGTGCAGGAGCATGGCGGAAACGTTCCAAAGGATCTGACGGAAATCAGCGAGCGTATTTCCCACCAGGGCGGCACACCGCTGGCGGTCGCCGACGGACCGCGAGTATTGGGCGTGATTCATCTCAAGGACGTCGTGAAAGGCGGCATGAAGGAGCGCCTCGGACAGCTTCGCCAGATGGGCATTCGCACAGTAATGATCACGGGCGACAACCCGCTGACCGCGGCCGCCATTGCGGCCGAAGCCGGAGTCGACGACTTTCTGGCACAAGCATCGCCCTCGGACAAACTCGCCTACATCAAAAAAGAACAGGCCGAGGGGCGGCTGGTGGCCATGACAGGCGACGGTACCAACGACGCGCCGGCGTTGGCGCAAGCCGATGTGGGGCTGGCCATGAACACCGGCACCATGGCAGCGAAAGAAGCGGGGAACATGGTGGATCTTGATTCGAACCCCACCAAGCTCATCGAAGTGGTGGCGATCGGCAAGCAGTTGCTGATCACGCGCGGGGCGCTGACGACGTTTTCGATCGCCAACGATGTCGCGAAATATTTCGCGATCATCCCAGCGATGTTCATGACGACCTATCCGGTGCTGGGCCGGCTTAACATCATGGGCCTGCACAACTCGCAAAGCGCGGTATTGTCGGCGGTAATCTTCAACGCGCTGATTATCATTGCGCTTGTGCCGCTGGCGTTGCGCGGTGTGCGTTACCGCCCCGAAAGCGCCGCCTCGCTGCTGCGCCGAAACCTGTTGATCTACGGACTCGGCGGCATTCTGGTGCCTTTCCCGGGCATCTGGATTATCGATCAGATCGTGCATTCGTTAGGGCTGGCGTAAGGAGATTTTATGTGGCGACAAATGCTTCCCGCGTTGCGTATGACTTTAGTGCTGACCGTGCTCACCGGCTTGTTCTATCCCGGCGTGGTGACGGCTATCACGCAGGTCGTGTTTCCGAAACAAGCCAACGGCAGCCTGATCGTGAAGAACGGGACGGTAATCGGGTCTGAACTCATCGGTCAGAACTTCACGCGTGCCGAATACTTCCAGCCGCGCGTATCGGCGGCCGGCAGCGGCTACGATGCGACCTCCAGCGGCGGTTCCAATCTGGGGCCGACGAGCGCCAAGCTGATCCGCGGCACCACCAAGATGGACGACAAGAAGAACGAGGTGGTGGATTACGACGGCATCAATCTACGCATTGTGCACTACGCTGTCGACAACAACATTCCGTACGAATCATCGGTACCGCTCGACCAATTTAAGGATGCCAGCGGCAATGTCGATGATGTCAAGCTGATCAAGGCGTTTAATGATGACAAAGCTCCGCTGATCTTTAAGCCAAAAGCGCCGATCCCCGCGGACGCAGTCACCGCGTCTGCGAGCGGCCTTGATCCGCATATCAGCCCGGCCTTCGCCAGAGCACAAGCTAAACGCGTCGCAAAAGCCCGCGGCGTCGAGGCGAGCGCTCTGGATCAGCTCGTCGCACAATACACCGAGGGCCGCGATTGGGGGTTCCTTGGCGAACCGCGGGTTAACGTACTGAAACTCAATCTAGCCGTCGATCAGCAGTTTCCACGTAAGTAGCTAACCCGGGGAGTTAACTCAGAGTGTCTACAGAAGTCTGACCATAGGAGGACAAAATGTCTCATGTAACAATTCACAGAGTGGACGCACAAGGTCACCGATCCTTGCCCATCCTTGACGAGATCGCCAAACGCTTCGAAGATGTCCAACGGCGAGCCTACGAGCTATTCGAGAAGCGCCGTTGTGAGGCCGGCCATGCCCTCGAAGACTGGCTGAAAGCGGAGCACGAACTGTTTGGCTGGCCGGTCGCCGAAATGTCTGAACATGCAGACGGATTCGAGCTGCAAGTGAGGCTTCCCGGCCTCGATGCGAAGAATATCCAGGTTACGGTAGCGCCGCAAGAGATCATCGTTCACGGAGCGACCGAATCGAAAAAGCTAACTGGAAACGCTACCGTCCTTTGGTCTGAATTCGAGACCCCTTCGGTGTGCCGGCGCTTCGAACTACCCGGCCCGATCGACTCCGCCAAAGTTTCCACAAAACTGGAGAACGGAGTTCTGACAGTATTCATTCCAAAGCGTGAGCCGGCCAAGCCCCGCGAAATCACCGTAGCGGCGGCTTAACTTCAGGCACTCTTACCAACGCCCTAACAAGATTGCCAGGAGACCAAGAGACGGGGCGGGAGTGCCAAGAGCGAACTCCCGTCCATGTTCAATTGGTGTGCGATGTAAAAGCTATGGCCCACATATTCGCATGCCTTTGATGACCCCAAGACTGGACCACGACTACAAGCCATGGGCATTACGGTCCGCTCCCCCAATTGATGAAATCGGGAGCATTAGCGCAGAGTATGTATTTTCCCAGTTGCACGCCGCTCCGGTTGCGTACCACTGTGCTGTGCGCGCCTGCGAAGAGCGAGCCAACTGACTGGAGTGAGACCCATGGCGAAGGGTAACGGGGTGGCTCCCATGCCGCTGGCGTGGCCACGAAGTTGGTGGTCCCCGGGAAATGGGTGGTGGCATAGTTTTCTTCCGTTTGCTCGCGGGGCGTCTGCAGTTTGATTTCCCTCCCTTCCAATGTGACCTGGTAGACAGCGGAAAGACGGTATTTTCCAGGAGGTATTGAAAGATACGGAAGGCGCCTCGATCATCGGTGGCGATAAAAGCAGGCGTCCTGCTGGACGGAACCGGGATTCGCCAGGAAACAACGATAACTCACCTAGGCGAGACGCATCACTTCGGTCTCACCGTTGAGCCACTTCGCAACGCTCTGGGAGTGATCGTAGGTGTTACGTGTGCTGCCACGGATGTGACCGCTTTGAAACGGGTAGCGGCGGAAAGGGAGCGGCTTATCGGCGAACTCGAGGCGACGTTGGAGACAGTAAAGTTACTCAGCGGACTGCTACCGATTTGCGCAGGATGCAAGAAGATTCGTGACGAACATGGAAGCTGGCGGCAAATAGAGATTTACATCCGCGACCACTCGGAAGCGAACTTTTCGCATGGGGTGTGTCCCGATTGCCTTGTAAAATTCGGCTGGACAGCACACTGATCTGGTCGGCGGCGGGAGCCCAAATGATCGGGCGGTGCTCTTGGAATGTAAGCTGTATTATTAGACAGCGAAGACTGTTATTGCCCGATAAGCACTCGCCGTACTTGTCACTTTGCCGTATAACTGCACAAACCATTGATCTGCGACCGGCCTGAAGGCCTAGTCATCAGCTTCCGCCTGATCTAGGACGATGCTCGCATTCGCTTTTCCGGGAATCGGGAGCAAAAAGATGGAAATCATCGGTAGCCTTCCGACGCTGCCAAAGATTCTCTACTTGTTGCGTCCTTGATCCGGCGGCATAGGTTTGGCAGTTCCTACCTGCGCGCCGTCATCCACCCACGCCACGAGGGTTTCGATCTCCGTATGCGTTAGTCCTTCGCCTCGCGTAAGGACGATGTAGTGGGGGCTACCGACCGCGGGAGGCATTTTCTTAGACGTGACCAAGGCCTTAATTTTTGCCGCCCACGGCCGTGTGGTCTCGTACGGTAGGAAAGACATCGGCGCAACCTGCCCTGGGCGGTGACAGTATTGACAGTGCTTGGCGAGGATCGGCAGAACGTCGCGTTGGAACGCAACCCTACCCTTGGCTGCATCAGCCGCTTGGGAAGACTCTGTGAACAAAGCGACACACGCGAGCAAGGTCCCAACGATGGTGCAGCGCAGCATATTCTCAGCCATATCTATACTAACCCAGCCTTGTCGTCTCCACCTCGATTGTAGATCTCTTAAAATTCGTTTGCGTGGGGTTTTCTCCGTGCGAGGCGTGCCGATCGCGGTATTTGGCGCAACACAGCGCTGATCTGAGTGTAGCCGCGCACCTTGCAGAATGTCGTCCACACTTATATGTTGATGCGCGGAGTTTTTTGGAATCCTCAGTCTGGATCTCCAAATGCACGTTGGATAGATGGTTAGGAGGATAATTCCATGACTGAAGTCAAGGCGCGCCAACCAAGGTCGAAACCACTCACTGAAGGGCGCGCACCCCTCTAAGGGATTACGCGCAGGCTGATGTGGGATAGGCAAGCCCGACCGGGTCTAGGTGAAGGAAACCCTCGGGCGCCTCTTGTGACATGAAGCTATCGAGGAGACACTTACCATGAAGACGAGACTTGCGTTTGTAGCGTTGCTGTCGGTTGCTCTCGCTCTGCCGGCGTTAGGGGCCGGTAATAAGACTTACAAGACTACATACCCCGTTTCTTGCGGCGAGGTGTGGGGCGCGGTCAAAGCCGCCCTTGGCAATCCGGACAACTACAAAGACGTGCAGAGTGACGAGGACAAAATGACTGCTGAGTATAATGTGAAACACTCCATTCATTGGTCCGTTATCGGAGCGGTCAATCAGGGCAAGAACCACGTCAGCTTGTTGCCGATTGGTAGTACGTGCGAGATGAGTGTTGTGTCGATGTATAGCGGACTTTCGCACAACGACCAGGGTGACTTCAAGAAGCGCGTGGATGAATCTCTAGCGAAGCTAAAATCCGCGCCACTTTCCCCGCCCGCCACACTGGAGGATCCAGCCAAATGATTTCACGGGTGATGCACAACCCTCCTCAACGGAAAACAACTTATGACCACCTCGCTCACAACCGCCAAGTCTGGATCTTCCAAGAGCGCGATGGACGCCATCTTTCATCGCCGTGCCGTCCGTGATTATGCGCCTCAGCAAATCGACCAAGCCGTAATCCGCGTACTACTAGATGCCGCTGTTCATGCTCCTACCGCTGTGCACGAGGAGCCGTGGGCATTCGCCATTGTTCAAGACAGAAATACACTGAAGCGCCTGTCGGGTGACGTGAAAAATCTACTCGCCAGCGGCACTGACAACATTCATCCTCTCCTGGGCAGCCATGCCCTTGATCGCCTCACAAATCCGGAATTCAATGTGTTCTATAACGCAGGAACGCTCGTGGTCATATATGGGAAACCGTTGGGGCCATTCGTTGGCGCCGACTGCTGGCTAGCGGCCGAGAATCTGATGCTTGCCGCCTTCGCAAATGGGCTTGCCACTTGCCCGATCGGTCTTGCGGTTGCGGCGTTGAATACGCCGCAGTGGAAGCGGGAACTTGGCATTCCCGCGGAAATGATGGCCATCGCCCCAATTATTGTGGGTCTGCCTGCTGGCGAAACAGCGCCCGTGCCTCGCAAGCCGCCGGAAATTCTTTTCTGGAAGTAATTCGGGCGCCGAACGTGCGCAGTCTTGAGCTGTCCATGTGTTTCACCCGGATTTCGGTACTGTCCGAGCCCAATTGATACATCTACTGGATATTGGCATGCCAACTGCTCCCAGATGGAGCAAGCTTACAAACTAAAAAAGGAGATCTACCGATGTCACAAGTCGCAATCAGGAAGATAAATGATACGGCCAAAGGAACGGCAGCCATCTTTGATGAGATCGCCAAGCGTTTCGAAGAAGTCGAGCGGCGGGCGTTTGACTTGTTCGAGGAGCGTGGCTGCGAAGTCGGCCATGAACTTGAGGATTGGTTGAATGCGGAACACGAACTTCTCGGCTGGCCCACAGGTGAGTTGGCGGAAAAAGATGGCACTTATGAAATGCGGATAAGCTTGCCCGGTTTTGAGGCCAAGGAAGTCGAAGTGACCGCCGCACCGAACGAAATCGTTGTGCACGCCACAACCAAAGAGGAGAAGAAAGAGGAGAAAGCCAACGTGCTATGGACCGAGTTTGGCTCAAATGAAGTCTACCGACGATTTGACGTCCCGAATTCGATCAACGTGGACAAAGTAACCGCCAATTTCGAGAACGGACTCTTGCGGATCACCGCTCCCGAAATCACAAAGCCCAAACAAATTGCGGCTCAAGCGGCTTAATCTCTGTCCAAGCGAGAGCGCGGGCATTCGGGCGGCTGACTAGCACCCAGACGAACTCGAAAACGCGCTCGGCCATGCTCGCATGATGACGATGAGCCGGGTGATCGACGTTGAAGCCCTAGCGATCCGTGGATATCAGTCCTCGCACGTGGTCAATCAATCGGATGGGCCATATTTAGTCAAAATGAGGTAAGAGAGTCCATGCGACATGAGGGCTCACCCATAGGTTCATTTGGGTCCAGGGATTTCTTCCACACTTTTCTAAGGAACGTTTCTATTCATTATCGGCAGAAACGAAGAGCCATGATTGCAACGTCCGATTCTCTTGTGTGTTGTAGAAACATGCGCCGAAAGATGAAAGCCTGAAAAATGACATGAAAGCGAGCTGAATGCTAGAAAGTCTGATTATCAATCCCGTGGTGAGATTGCCCAGCGACAAGCCTCCTCGCTAGAGTTCCGGGTCCAGGTGAGAGTTCGAATGTAATCTAGAATCGGCAAGGGATTGTGACTCTAATCCGTTTGACGGCACATGCGGGACGTATCAAACGGAGGTAGTGGGCTACTTCAAAGTGGCCCACACTACACAAACGGAAGGCCCGTTGACATTAACGATAACTTCTTCTAAGCGCGTTTCTCAATACTTATCCCGTCTAAACAGCCTGAAGTCCGCAAGCGAGCTTGTAGCCTAGGGCTTCACGAAGTCGAACGTGCAGGGGCGACCTACGATGCCGAGGCCCGTGTCTCGTGTGCCGGTGCCTTCGGTTTCGTGGAACTTGACCTTGATGTTGTAAGTATAATCTTCGCCCTTGTGGGTGAAGACTCCACGGGCGTATTTCCTGGAGGCGACTATGCCCGTTGCAGACAGCTTGGCACTACCATCCGTGGCGATTTTGCCTTCGATCAGTAGGTAGCCGGGCTCCCCCGCCATACCGTGCTCTCCGCGAAAGTTGCTGTTCTCGATGACGCTGGCAAATTGCCAGGTGTAGCCCTCGGTGTCCCCTTTTGCTGGGCAGGTGAGCCTAGTGAGCCACTTGCCATCGAAACGCGGCGGAATTTGTCCACCCGCTCTCGCTTGAGGTGGCGAGGGGGTGCTTTGGGCGAAACTAAACGAGCCAAGCAAAAGGATGGCTGCCGCGCGGACAGCCTCCTGAACAGTAATAGTCAAAAGCATATGCCCGAGTGTTGTGCAATCTGCCATCCAAAGGGCAAGATCTTGTGAAAGCGACACTCCCGACCCTGACAAGATCGTGTTGTGGGCGTTCTGAATCAGAACGGCCCCCGATGCATTGCGATACGCGACGGCCGAAGAAAAGCGCTCTTCATGAGAGTCGTGCGCTTTTCACACTCAGGCAGCTCTTCTATGCGCACTTGGAAACACCAGGATCCTAAATTAATGCCCTAGTGTCAGCTTGTCTGTCAGATAGGTGTCGCCCGCTATGAATGCCCAAGCCGGGTTTTGGACGACTCACAGATAGGTAACGATAAAACACGCTTATGGCCGGAAAGCTGTTCGCCGCAAAGAGGATCCCTATTACTGACTGGATGGTGGTGCGTCCTTCGACGGTGGGAACGGCAATACCCGAGCGGTGCGCGGCCCGCCGAATCGAATCCATGTCTGTTCTGCTTCGTTCGTGGGCCAGTCGTTGGAAGCCCACCACGCGGCCCGTGCGTGCACCAGCACTAGGTCGCATTCGCTACCCGGGACGCGGCTGAGATCAGGCGGATCGAACGGCGTCTCTCGACGATGAGGTCGGATTTGATGAGTTCGGCCCGGATCGGCTCTACGCCGAGTGACCGGTCGATGAAAAATTCCGTCCCGTCAGGCGGC
>Ga0265314_10006098_pt1 | contig 10713 bp, 8 predicted proteins | sample 4126metaG_FD_203106 | JGI IMG/M metagenome (GOLD analysis project Ga0265314, IMG submission 203106) | Rhizosphere microbial communities from Carex aquatilis grown in University of Washington, Seatle, WA, United States - 4-1-26 metaG | ecosystem: Host-associated > Plants > Roots > Rhizosphere >... | reverse complement strand
TCGTGAGCGGGAATCACATAGGAGGTCATAATGTTTCGATAACAGGTGGAAGAGTGCCTGCCATGGTACCTCAGCCTTTCCCCTCCTGCAGCGGCTGGAAACGTTACGATACAACTGCGTAAAACCGCGCCGGCGCACACTCTTTGCTTACACTGTAGCAATTATCCGACTTCCAAGACGGAATTCGCGCGGCCGGCAAAAGCGGGCCGCAGCCGGGTGCTACAATCGCTTGATCTTTCCTACGAACATCTTTCAAGGCCCGCTACCCGCGCGCCGGTGACGTTTATGCTACCCACCCCGAGCAAGTCGCGCCCCCGGCTGGCCAGCCTGGTGACCATCGGCGTCGGCTCCACCGTGCTGCTGACGGTGCTGTCGCTGCTGGTACTGGTCGACCATTTCGCCTTCAACTACGCGGGCCGCGAGGCCGAGCAGCGCCTGCAGCAGCTGGCCTGGCAGATGCGCGATTCGCTCAACGGCGTGGTGCAGAAGGCGGTCGGCGACGTGCAGCTGCTGAGCGAGCTGCCGCAGGTCCGCGACGCCCGCGACCCGGCCGAAGTGCGGCGCGTGCTGGAAAGCCTGCAAAAGACCTTCCCCGACTACGCCTGGATCGGCCTGGCCAACCCGGATGGCAGCGTGTACGCCGCCACCCAAGGCCTGCTCGAAGGCTACGATGTCAGCCAGCGCCCGTGGTTCCAGGGCGGCCGCAAGCAGCTGTACGCGGGCGACTTCCACCCCGCCACCCTGCTGGGCAAGAAGCTGCCCTACAGCGCCGACCCGTGGCGCTTCGTCGATGCCGCCGCGCCGGTGCAGCGCAGTGACGGCAGCGACCGCGGCGTGCTGTGCGTGCATATGAGCTGGAGCTGGGCGCGCCGCCTGGTGCAGACCCTGGTGGCGCCGGCCGACCAGCGCTACTCCGCCGAGATCCTGGTGGTGCGCGCCGACGGCACCGTCATGCTGGGCCCCCAGGGCCTGGAAGAACAGAAGATATCGCCCCCCAGCCTGGCGCTGTCGCAGATCGGCCCCAGCGGCGCGCTGCAGGAGACCTGGGCCGACGGCCGCAGCTACCGCACCGGCTACGCCCGCACCGGCAAGGCGGGCGACCCGGCCACGCTGACCTGGTCGGTGCTGGTGCGCCAGCCGGAGGAAGTGGCGATGGTCGGCGCCCGTTCGCTGCAGCGCCAGATCCTGCTGCTGGGCGCCATCCTCGGCCTGGCGCTGGCGGTGGCCGCCGCCGCCGTGGCGCGCCGCCTGGCATTGCCGCTGAATGCCCTGAGCAAGGCGATCGAGAGCCACGCCGCCTCCCCCGCCACCGACATGGCGCTGCCGGAGGTGGAGGTGGTCAACAGCTTCCACGAGGCGCAAGTGCTGACGCGCGCGCTGGCCGGCATGGTCAACGCCGAGCAGCGCCACGTGGCCGAACTGCGCGCCGTCAACGAGAAGCTGGAGTCCACGGTGGCCGAGCGCACCCGCGAGATCGCGCGCAAGGCGCTGCAGCTGGAGCACGCGCTGGGCCAGGAGCAGAGCACCCAGATGCTGCTGCAGGAACGCGCGGCCGAGCTGCGCGCCATCCTCGACAACGCGCACGATGCCTTCATCGCGCTCGACCCGGGCGGCATCGTCCTGGACTGGAACCGCCAGGCCGAGCGCCTGCTGGGCTGGAGCCGCAAGGAAGTCATCGGCCAGAAGCTGGCCGCCATGATCCTGCCGCCGCTGCTGCGCCGCGCCTATGAGCGCGACATGCGCCAGCTGGCTGAAAGCGGCACCCCGGCGGTGCTGAACCGGCGCGTCGAACTGTCGCTGACCACCCGCGACGGCAAGGAATTCCCGGTCGAGGTATCGATGGCTTATGTGCCGCGCAGCAGCGGCCACCTGTTCATCGCCTTCCTGCACGACATCAGCGAGCGCAAGAACCTGTTCGCGTCGATGGAGGCGATGGCGCTGCGCGACACGCTGACCGGCCTGCCCAACCGGCGCGCGCTGATGCAGGCGCTGCCCGAGGCGATGCAGCGCGCCAGCCGCCTGCGCCAGTGCTGCGCCGTGTTCTTCCTCGACCTGGACCGCTTCAAGCAGGTCAACGACCGCTATGGCCACGACGAGGGCGACGAGCTGCTGCGCCAGTTCGCCGCGCGCGTGCGCGACACGGTGCGCAAGACCGACACCGTGGGCCGCCTGGCCGGCGACGAATTCGTGGTGATCCTGGAGATGCTGGCCAGTCCGGACAGCGCACAGGAAACGGCCGACAAGCTGCGTCCCGCGCTGCAGCAGCCGTTCGTGCTGAAGACCGTCACCGTGTCGCTCAGCGCCAGCATCGGCATCGCCATCCACCACCCGGACGACCCGGCCGACATCGAAATGCTGCTGGGGCGGGCCGACCGCGCCATGTACGCCAACAAGCAGGCCGGCCGCCAGCAGCGCCTGCAGCGCTAGCACTCTATCGAAAATCGCTGTTTTGTTGTTTCAGGTAGTATCGCCGAAAACCGCCCCAGCCACGTTTTCGGATCATGCCATGCAAGCCCAGAACAGCCACACCTCACAATTCCTCTCTTCCGGCGTGCCGGGCCTGGACCAGGTCCTGACCGGCGGCCTGACCAGCGACCGGCTGTACCTGGTCGAGGGCGAACCCGGCACCGGCAAGACCACGCTGGCGCTGCAGTTCCTCAACGAGGGCGTGCGCCAGGGCGAGTCGGTGCTGTACATAACGCTGGCCGAAACATCGGTCGAGCTGCGCGCGGTGGCGCTGTCGCACGGCTGGGACATGGAAGGCATCCACATCGAGGAGATCCTGCCCAACGAGGACGTGCTCGACCCCAACCAGCAGTACACCATCTTCCACCCGTCCGAGATCGAGCTGGGCACCACCACCCAGCGCATCCTGGCCGCGATCGACAAGTACCGGCCCACCCGCGCGGTGCTCGATTCGCTGTCCGAGCTGCAACTGCTGGCCGAAAGCCCGCTGCGCTACCGGCGCCAGGTGCTGGCGCTCAAGCAGTACCTGACCAGCCGGTCCTGCACCACCATTTTCCTGGACGACCGCACCGCGCTGTCGACCGACCTGCAGGTGCGCAGCGTGGCGCACGCGGTGATCACGCTGGAACTGGCGGCGCAAGCCTATGGCGCCGAGCGGCGCCGCATGCGGGTGGTCAAATACCGCGGCATCGCCTTCCACGGCGGCGCGCACGACTACAAGATCGCCAAGGGCGGCCTGCGGGTCTACCCGCGCCTGGAAGCGGCCCAGACGCGCGTGGTCAGCGAGCGGCGCCAGCTCTCCAGCGGCCTGCCGGAGCTGGACCAGTTGGTCGGCGGCGGCCTGGAGGAAGGCATGAGCACCCTGATCTCCGGCCCGCCCGGCACCGGCAAGTCGACCCTGGCGGCGCAGTTCGTGCACGCGGCCTGCCAGCGCGGCGAGCCGTGCGCCATGTTCCTGTTCGAGGAAGCACGCAACAATATGCTCAACCGCAGCCGCACCCTGGGCATGAACCTGGGCGGCGCGATCGAGACGGGCCTGCTGACCATCCAGCAGATCGACCCGGCCGAACTGGCGCCGGGCCAGTTCACGCAGGCGGTGGTGGACGCGGTGGACCGGGGCGCGCGCGTGGTCGTCATCGACAGCTTGAACGGCTACATGAACGCGGTGCCGGACGAGCGCTTCCTGGCCACTTACCTGCACGAACTGCTGACCTTCCTGGGCCAGCGCGGCGTGGTCAGCATCATCGTCGGGGTCCAGCAGGGCATGATCGGCACCGGCATGACCACCTCGGTCGACGCCAGCTACATCGCCGACAACGTCATCATGCTGCGCTACTTCGAGGCCGAAGGCGAGGTGCGGCAAGCGATCTCGGTGTTCAAGAAACGCGGCAGCGCGCACGAGCGCACCATCCGGCGCTTCCAGGTCACGCCCACCGGGCTGGTGGTGGGGCCGGTGCTGAAGGGTTTCCACGGCATCCTGACCGGGGTGCCGACCTATGAAACGACCGGCAGCGCTGCGGCCGAGGCGCCGCGCGGCTAGCACCATGGAACAGCGCATCCTGATCTACGCACCCACCGGCCAGGACGCCCCCCTGGCCGCCAAGGTGCTGGCCAACGCGCAGATCGGCAGCCACGTGTGCCGCACGCTGGCCGAACTGACCGAGCAACTGGAACAAGGCGTCGGCGCCGTGCTGACGGTGGAAGAAGCGCTGGCGCCGGGCGGCTACAAGCTGCTGCAGGAATTCGTCGCGCGCCAGCCCGACTGGTCGGACCTGCCGATCGTGCTGCTGACCCATCGCGGCGCCGATTCGCCGCAGGTGCGGCAGGCGGTGGCCGGGCTGGGCAACCTCAGTCTGATGGAGCGGCCGGTGCGCACCCTCACGCTGCTGACCGCGCTGCACGCCATCCTGCGGGCGCGCAGCAAGCAGTACATGGTGCGCGAGGCGGCGCGCCGCAAGGACGAATTCCTGGCCAGCCTGGGACATGAGCTGCGCAATCCGCTGGCGCCGATCCGCACCTCGGTGTCGCTGCTGGCACACCTGTATCCGGGCATACCGCAAGTAGGCCGCATCAAGGATACGGTGGAACGCCAGGTGCGCCTGCTGACCCGATTGGTGGACGACTTGCTGGACGTGGCCCGCATCACCAGCGGCAAGATCAAGCTGCAGCGCCAGCGCTTTACCCTGTCGGCGCTGATGAAGCACGTCTCCGAGCTGTGCGACGCGGCGGCCGACGCCAAGCGCATCCACGTGGCCTACCAGCTGCCGACCGAGCAAGTGACGCTGCACGCCGACTATGCGCGGGTGGTGCAGATCCTGGCCAACATCCTGTCGAACGCGGTCAAGTTCACGCCCCAGGGCGGCCAGGTGCTGGTGACGGCGCACTGCAACGGCGAGCGGCTGGAAGTGCGCATGCGCGACAGCGGCATCGGCCTGCCGCCGGAGGCGATCCCGCGCATCTTCCGCATGTTCGAGCAAAGCGACACGGTCAGCGGCCAGTTCTCCAGCGGTCTGGGGATAGGCCTGAGCCTGTCGCGCGAGTTCGCCGAGATGCATGGCGGCTCGGTGGAGGCGCACAGCGAAGGGGTCGGCAAGGGCAGCGAATTTGTCATCACGCTGCCGGTGGTGTGCGAGTCGCAGTGCGCGGTCTCCGAGCATCACGCGCCGGAGGCGGCGGACGGGCGCAAGATGCGCGCGCTGGTGGTGGACGACAACCAGGACGCGGCCGATTCGCTGGCCGCGCTGCTGGAAATCGATGGCTTCGACGTGCGTGCCGTGTACGACGGCGCGGCCGCGGTGCGGGCCAGCGCGCAGGCTTCGCCGGACATGATCGTGATGGACCTGGGCATGCCCGGCATGGACGGCTACGAGACCGCGCGCGCGATCCGCCAGCAGGCCGGCGCCGAAAACATCCTGATGATCGCCCTCACCGGCTGGGGCCAGAACGACGCCCGCCGCCGCACGGTGGAAGCGGGCTTCGACCATCACCTGGTCAAGCCGGTGGAACTGGAGCAGATCGTCAAGCTGGCCGGCCAGCGCCAGAACCGCGACAAGGTGCAGGCCGCGCGCTGAGCGCCGCCCGCCGGCCGCTTATTTCAAGTCGCCGCGCAGCGCGCTGACCTGTTCGTACAGGTATTCCGGCGTGACTTCCTGCGGCGCCACCGCCCGCCCCACCGCCAGCGACAGGCGCGAACGCAGGCCGGTGCGGAAGGTGCGCTCGAACACGTTCTCGGCGCCGCGGCTGAGCAGATGTCCCCACAGGCCGCGCAGCGCCATCGGGATCACCGGCACCTTGGAGCGTTCGACGATCTTGGCGATGCCGCCCTTGAAGGCGTTCATCTCGCCGGTGGTGGTCAATCGGCCTTCGGGGAAGATGCATACCAGGTCGCCCTCGTGCAGCGCCTGCGCGATATCGACGTAGGCCTTCTCCATCAGCCACGGGTCCTCCTTGGCCGGCGCGATCGGAATGGCGCGCGCGGTGCGGAAGATCCAACCCAGCAGCGGCAGCTTGAAGATGCGGTGGTCCATCACGAAGCGGATCGGGCGCGGGCTGGCGGCGCCAATCACGATCGCGTCCACGTAGCTGACGTGGTTACATACCAGCACTGCGGCGCCTTCGGCCGGAATGCGGTCGGCGTTGATGCACTTGACGCGGTGGATGGTGTGGATCAGCAGCCAGGCCATGAAGCGCATCAGGAACTCCGGCACCAGCGAGAAGATGTAGACCGCCACCACGGCGTTCATCAGCGCGGTGGCCAGGAACAGCTGCGGAATGCTCAGGCCCTGCCCCAGCAGCACGATCGCCACGCCGGCCGACGCCACCATGAACAGCGCGTTCAGGATGTTCATGCCGGCGATGGTGCGCGAGATGTGGGCCGGGTCGCAGCGGGTCTGGATCAGCGCGAACAGCGGCACGATGAAGAAGCCGCCGAACATGCCGATCATCAGCACGTCGAACAGGATGCGCGGCATGCCGTGCTGCGCCAGCAGCGTGAAGGCGCCCAGGTGGGCGTCGGCCGCGATGTTGGCGGCGCCGGCGCTGAAGCCGACGCTGGCCAGGTACAGGTCGATGCCGAACAGGGTCAGGCCGAAGGAGCCGAACGGCACCAGGCCAATCTCCACCTTGCGGCCGGACAGGCGTTCGCACAGCAGCGAGCCGGCGCCCACGCCCAGCGAGAACACCGTCAGCAGCATGACGAACACGCTATGGTCGCCGTGCAGGTAGTCCTTGGCGTAGACCGGGAACTGGGCCAGCACCAGCGCGCCGTAGAACCAGAACCACGAGTTGCCCAGCATGGACAGGAACACCACGCGGTTCTTGCGCGAGAAGTTGATGTTGCGGATCGATTCGGCCAGCGGATTGCGGCTGACCTTGAGCTCCGGCGCCGACGGCGGCGAGACCGGAATGCGGTAGCTGGCGATCAGGCCCAATGCGGCCACCGCGATGCAGGCGGAAGCCTCCATCAGGATGCCGCCCGGCTTCTGCACCACCAGCACGGCGCCCAGGATCTCGCCCAGCAGGATGCCGACGAAGGTGCCCATTTCGGTGACGCCGTTGCCGCCGATGAGTTCTTCGGGCTTGAGCTGCTGCGGCAGGTAGGCATATTTGACGGGGCCAAACAGCGTGGAATGCACGCCCATGCCGACCACCGCCGTCACCAGCAGCCACAGGGTATGGGTCATCCAGCCCACAGCGGCGGTGCACATGATGGCCAGCTCCAGCCATTTGACGAAGCGCGTCAGGCCGGCCTTCTCGAACTTGTCGGCCAGCTGACCGGCGGTGGCCGAGAACAGCACGTACGGCAGGATGAACAGGCCGGGGATCAGGTTGGTCACCAGCGACGGCGACAGCGTGGTCCAGCTCATCGCATCGAAGGTCAGGATGACGATCAGCGCGGTCTTGAACAGATTGTCGTTGAACGCGCCGAGGAACTGGGTCCAGAAGAATGGCGCGAAGCGGCGTTGGGTCAACAGGGAGAACTGGTTCGGCTGGCTCATGTTGCGAGGGCCCCTTCAACAGATGCGCGTCTATCCTGCTCACGCGGAGTTAAATTTCAGGAATGGTTGCCCGGATTATAACCGCAGGCATGGCGGTGTAAAGCATCGGCGGCCACCGGTTCATTCGGGCCAGTCGCCCGGCGGCCAGCAATTCCGCAGCGGCCAGTTCGCCCGGTTACGGGTGCGCCTTGCCGGATCCAGCGCCAATATCTCTGCGAACTCCTCAAACTCCTCGGTATGGCCGATTTCCACCATGTCGCGGTGGGCTCCAAGCCAAACCATGAATTCTTGCGCGCCCGGGCGGTCGATGTGGCGTGTCACTTCAAACTGCACCATGTCTGGAACAATGACGCGCGCGCCCAGCAACAACAGGGTGTCCAGCGCATCGGCGACAGCAAGCGTGATCAGCGGACCAGCGTCGGTCACGATCAGAGCGAGGTTCATCCAAACACCTTGTCAAACAAAGCTTGCTGCGCAGCGTTGAAATGGATGCTGCTGTCGACGCGCGGCAACGGCAGGCCGCGCCGGGCCAGCTCGGCCAGGATATCGCCAAACCATAAGCCGGTGGCCTGTTCCAACTCGCGGTGCCCGATTGTGCCGCTCGCATATTGAGCCAGCAGCGTATCCAAGCGCCCGGGTACCTGATCCGCACTGGCCGGGACACCAGCATCAGTAGCCGTCTCCATGATTTGAATCCTCCCCACGATTGCCACGCCGGAGTTTTACTATACACCCGCGTTAAGCATCAGTTCTGAGCTGCCTCATGGAAACACTCTCCGGCAACATCAGGCCGGCGGCAGGTCGATGGCGATGCGGGTGCCGGCGGTCAGGCCGGTGTCGATGGCGATGCGGCCGTTGAAGGCGTACACGCGCTCGCGCATGCCCACCAGGCCAATGCCGGACGAGGCCAGCGCCGGGTCGAAGCCAATGCCGTTGTCGGCGATGGCGATGTGCAGCCCTTCCCCATCCAGTACCAGCCGTACTTCGGCCTGGGTGGCGCGCGCGTGCTTGACGATGTTGGACAGCGCTTCCTGCACGATGCGGTAGGCCGAGATGCCGATGCCGCTTTCCAGCCGCGAGAAATCGCCCTCGGCGCTGAAGTCGAAGCGGCACTCGCGGTGCGCGCCGGCGAAGTGGCGCACCACCTCCTCCACCGCGCCGTCCAGTCCCAGCATGTCCAGCACCTCGGGCCGCAGACGCCGCACCAGCGTGCGGCCGCTGTTGTACAGGCCCAGGGTCAGCTTGATGATGGACTGCGCCTTGGCCCGCACTTCCTCGCGCGCCGCCTCGTCCACCTGGCCCGGCGGCGCCGTCAGGTCGGCGATGCGCTGCGCTTCCAGCCGCGCGCCGATCAGCGACGCGTTCAGTTCATCGTGGATCTCCAGCGCGATGCTCTTGCGCTCGTCCTCCACCACCGTGTTGACCTTGCGGATCAGGCGCCGCTTCTCGTCGTCCGCTTCGCGCAGCGCCTGCATCGAGGCCTGTACCGAGGCGTTCAGGCCTTTCGCCAGCTGCCACGCCAGCAGCGCGCACACCAGCAGGCCAAAACTGGCCACCAGCAGCTCGACGTAAAAGCGCCGGTCCTGTTTGAGCTGCAGGGCCGTGGGCGACATCGTCACCTGCACGAAGCCGATGGTCTCGACGGTCACGCCGCTGCGCTGGCCCTTGCCGCCGAAGTAAGGCGTGCCGTCCGGCGCCAGCATGTTCACCCACATCAGGCGCTTCTGCACCGGCGCCTGATAGGAACGCACGTCCGGCTGACCGGGGCCGCGCGCGGCCGCATGCGCCAATGCATGCCCCTGTGCGTCCACCACATCGATGCGGTAGATGTTGGCGTCGGCTTGCAGCAGGCCGTTGATGGTCAGCTTGAGGTCATCGTAACGGCCGGAGACCAGGCTGAATTCACTGCTGTCGGCCAGCACCCTGGCGATCAGCGGACCGCGTTCGGCCAGCTCCTCGCGCACCTCGGCCTGGCGCGACTGCCAGGCATACCAGACGAAGGTGGCGAACATGTAGGCCACCGGGATCAGCGCGATCGCCAGCAGGCTGGTACGGATGCTCCAGCTGCGCCAAAAGGCCAACGTCATTGAAAACTCACGGCTCGATCAGGCCATGCTTGACCGCCAGCCGCGTGATGTAGGCCGGCCGGTGCACGCCCAGCTTCTCCTTCACCGCCTGGCTGATATTGCTGATGGTCTTGGTCGACACATCCAGCTTTTCCGCGATCTCCGCATTGGTCAGGCCTTCGGCCATCAGCGTGAAGATCTCCAGCGCGCGCTCGTCCAGCTGCGACTGCGGCGAAAGGTCGCCCCGCACCGACAGGTTGGCCAGCCGCTCGGCGATCTGCGGCAGGAAGTACAGCTCCCCTTCATGCGCGCGCCGCACCGCTGCCGCCAGGTCGGCCGGATCGCAGTCCTTGGTGATGAAGGCGCGCCCGCCGATGCGGTAGGTCTCCTTGATCATGCTGTCCTGGTCGAACTGGCTCAGGAAGATCACCTTGGCCGATGGATGCCGCACCAGCACCTGCCTGGCCACATCGAGGCCGGTCAGCTCCTCGCCGAAGCGGATGTCGAGCACCAGCACATCCGGCTGCAACTGCTCGTACAGGTCCAGCGCCTCCTGTGGCGTGCGCGCCTGGCCCACCACGTCCATGCCCTGCCCCGCCAGCGACATGGCGAAACCGGTCATCACGATGGGATGGTCGTCGGCCAGCATGACCCGGATCGCCGCCTGCTTCTTCTCTTTCATCTGCCACTCCGATGCAAATTCATTGCTAGATGATGGAAGCATATCACACCAGCAATTTACCAATAAAGTGCTTTTCAATTGCTATTTCATGGAATAGTATACTTCCAACACATAGCAATCCAGCCTTCCATCAACCACCAAGGAGCTACCATGGAATTCACCATCCATCCTCAAGGCCGCGGCAAGAACCTGACCGGCATCAGCGTGGTCGCCATGCTGCACGTGGGCGTCGCGGCGCTGCTGGTCATGGGCGGCTCGCGCATCACGGTGTTCCATCCGACGCCGCCGGTGTCGGTCGCGCCCACCACCGATCCCGTTCCGCCCAAGGTGGAACCGGACCCCGTGCCGATGCCCGAGCCGAGCCGGCCGACCATCTTCGTGCCGGTGGTGGAAACGCCTGTGGTGCAAACCGATCCGCCGCCGGTAACGGCGCGGCCGGTCACCGAGAAGCCGCCCGGCGATCCTGGGCCGGTGACGGCCGGTGGCGGCACGGGCAAGCAGG